>SL_3KL_010_SEDDRAFT_10005429_pt1 | contig 11436 bp, 8 predicted proteins | sample SodLakKL_010_SED_2_FD_10381 | JGI IMG/M metagenome (IMG submission 10381)
TGGCAGGCCCGCGGCATCCTGCGCCGTCGTCGGCCCCAGTGCGTGCTCAGCATGGGCGGTTACGTGGCCGGGCCCGGAGCGCTGGCCGCTCGATTGATGGGAATCCCGCTGGTGGTTCACGAGCAGAATGCCATCGCCGGCCTGACCAACCGCCTGCTCAGGCCGCTGGCGACACGGGTCATGACCGGTTTCCCGGATACCCTGTCCGGCGGCGAACACGTGGGCAACCCGGTACGCGAAGGAATTGCCGCCATCGATGCACCCGAGCATCGAATGGCCAACCATGATGGCCCGCTGCGCGTGCTCGTCATCGGTGGCAGCCAGGGCGCGGCGGCGTTTACGCACGTCGTGCCCGAGGCGTTGGCGAAACTGGATCGCGCGCAGCGTCCCACAGTGGTCCACCAGGCCGGTCGGCAGTTGGAAGAAACCCGCCTGGCCTATGCACAAGCCAGTGTGAAAGGCGATGTGCGCGAGTTCATTGACGACATGGCCGCGGCCTGGGCGCATACCGATCTGGCCATCTGCCGGGCCGGGGCATTGACAGTGGCCGAGCTGGCGGCTGCCGGGGTGGCCTCGGTTCTGGTTCCGTTTCCTCATGCCGTCGATGACCACCAGACGGCCAATGCCCGGTTCCTCTCCGATGCCGGGGGCGCCAGGCTGATATCACAGCCACAGTTTTCCGCCGCATGGCTGGCCAAACTGTTCCAGCGACTGACCCGCGAGGAGTTGACCAGCATGGCGGGCAATGCCAGAGCTTGTGCCAGAACGGATGCGGCCGAGCGTGTGGCCGCCGCCTGCCTGGAGGTAGCGCGATGAACCACGATCGCCAAATCCGCAGCCTGATGCACCGGGTCCGCCAGATTCATTTCGTCGGTATCGGCGGCGCCGGCATGAGCGGCATCGCCGAGGTGCTGATCAACCTGGGTTTCGCCGTCAGCGGTTCGGATCTGCAGGATTCCGACGCCACCCGCCGCCTCGAGAAGCTGGGCGCGACCATCCGCCGGGGACATGCCGGTGAGCATCTCGGTGCCGCCGACGTGGTGGTGGTCTCCGGCGCGGTGCCCGAGGACAATCCCGAGGTGTTGGCCGCACGCGAGCGACGGGTGCCCGTGGTTGCCCGCGCCGAAATGCTCGGTGAGCTGATGCGCTTTCGCCAGGGCATTGCCGTGGCCGGTACGCACGGCAAGACCACCACCACATCACTCGTGGCCAGCCTGCTGGCCGAAGGCGACCTGGACCCGACCTTCATCGTCGGTGGTCTGGTGAATGCCTTCGGTTCCAGCGCGCGCCTGGGCCAGGGTCGTTACCTGGTGGCCGAAGCCGATGAATCGGACGGCTCTTTCCTCAAGTTGCAGCCGGTCATCTCGGTGGTGACCAATATCGATCGCGATCATCTCGACGCCTACCAGGGCAGTTTCGATCAATTGCAACGCGCTTTCCTGGAGTTCCTGCATCACCTGCCGTTCTTCGGCGTGGCGGTGTTGTGCATCGACGATGCCCATGTGGCCGAACTCCTGCCCGATATTGGCCGGACCGTGGTGACCTACGGTCTGGACGAGAGCGCCGACGTGCGCGGCAGCCGACTGCGACAGGACGGCCGGCACATGGCGTTCGATCTGTGGTTGCCCGGTTCCGGGCAGCCGCTGGCCATCGAGCTGTCGCAGCCCGGCCGGCATAACGTACAGAACGCCATCGGTGCGGCGGCCGTTGCCTGGGAGCTTGGCATCGAGCCCGACCGCATCGTTCGGGGCCTGGAGCGGTTCGGTGGCATTGGTCGCCGTTTCGCGGATATCGGCACTCTGGATGTCGGCGGCAAGCAGGTGCTGGCCTTCGAGGACTACGGTCACCACCCCACTGAACTCGACGCGGTCATCCGTGCCGCCCGTGAGGGCTGGCCAGACCGTCGCCTGGTGCTGTTCTTCCAACCGCATCGCTATACCCGCACGCGAGACCAGTTCGAAGAGTTTGCTCGCGTGCTCTCCGAGGTCGATGCACTGGTGCTGGCCGATGTTTACCCGGCCGGGGAGACCCCATTGGCCGGCATTGATTCCGATGGATTGGCGCGTGCGGTCAGACGCAGGCGCGAACTCCAATTGCAGCGAGTCGGTGCGATCGGGGAAGCGCCCGACGTGCTGGGCGATGTGCTGTCCGACGGCGACTTGCTGCTGGTGATGGGGGCCGGTGATGTCGGTCGGCTCGGGTCGCTACTGCGCCAGAGCTACGGCAGAGGACAGACATGAGCCAGCGCGATCCCCGCCAATTCGGACACGTGGCCCTGGCGGTCGGTGGCGACAGCGCCGAGCGCGAGGTATCGCTTCGCGGCGGCCGTGCCGTGGCCGCCGCGCTGGAAAACCTCGGCGTGCAGTTCAGCGTGGTCGACGGCCCGAGGCGCCTGCTCGAGCAGGTAGCCGCCGGTCACTACGACCGCGTGTTCAACCTGCTGCACGGCCGGGGCGGCGAAGACGGCGCCTTGCAAGGCGCCTTGCGAATCTACGGGGTGCCGGTCACCGGTTCGGGCATTCTGGCTTCGGCGCTGAGCATGGACAAGCTGCAAAGCAAGCGGGTGTTCACCGCATGCGGACTGCCGACACCGGACTGGCGCAATGCGCGATCGGCCGCCGATGCCGATCGCATTGCCGCGGAGCTGCCCTCGCCGTGGTTCGTCAAGCCGGCACGCGAAGGGTCGAGCATCGGCATGAGCCGGGTCGAGCGCGCTGCCGACCTCGCCGGGGCCATCGACAAGGCGCTGGCTTGCGATCCCCTGGTCTTGGTCGAGCAGTTGATCGAGGGCAGTGAGTACACCGCCGCTGTGCTGGAGGATCGGGTGCTGCCCCTCATCCGTCTCGAGACACCGCGGGAATTCTATGACTACGAGGCCAAGTACGAATCGGGCGATACCAATTACCGCTGTCCCTGCGGCTTGCCGCCGCAGCGCGAGGCCGGGCTGGCCGAGCTGTGCCTGGAGGCTTTCCACGTTCTGGGAACCAGCGGCTGGGGTCGTGTCGACCTGATGGTCGATGAACAGGATCGGCCGTGGCTGCTGGAGGTGAACACCACCCCCGGCATGACCGATCACTCACTGATGCCGATGGCGGCGCACGCCGCCGGAATCGATTTCGAGGAACTGGTATGGCGAATCCTGAATACCAGCCGGACAGCATGATCCGGCCGACGTGGATTGCCACGCTGGTGCTGGCCGGCGTGGCCGCTCTTTTCGTGCTCTGGCTCAAGACCGGGCTGATCGGTGGCGACCAATGGTCGATCGAGTGGCTGGACATCGAAGGTGATCTGGAGCGCACCAGTGCCAACCAGGTGCGGGCGGCCGCGGTCGAACAGGCCTCGCGCGGTTTCTTCGCTGCCGATCTGCATGAACTGCGTTCGGCGATTGAAGCGCTGCCCTGGGTGGCACAGGCCGAAGTGGCACGCCAGTGGCCCGATGCCCTGCACATCCGCGTTGTCGAGCACCGCCCGGTGGCGCGCTGGAACGAGGCCGGTCTGTTCAGCGACCGGGGCGAAGTGTTTCGGGTCGACGGCAGCGATGGCATGCAGGGGCTGGCGCGGTTGCGCGGGCCGGAGAGTCGACGCCAGGAGGTTTTGGACACCTGGCTGACCATGCGCCGCAGGCTGGGCGCCATCGGCCAGGACATCGGACAGTTGGAGGTCGACGAACGTGGTGCCTGGCAGGTGGTGCTGGGCAGCGGAGCCCGGCTGGTGCTGGGCCGCGAAGAGGTGCACGAGCGTCTGGAACGTTATATCGCGGTCCATGCGCAGCTCAACGGCGACGATCGTCGGCCACGTGTGATCGACATGCGCTACACCAACGGCCTGGCCGTGCGCTGGGCCGGCGAACAGACGGGAGAAGACGAACATCATGGCTAAGCGGCCGGAAAAATCACTGGTCGTCGGACTCGACATCGGGACGAGCAAGATCGTCGCCATTGTCGGTGAGATGCAGCCCGACGGCCAGGTCGAGGTGATCGGGCTGGGGTCGCATCCCTCGCGCGGGCTCAAGCGTGGGGTGGTGGTGGACATCGAGTCCACCGAGCAGTCCATTCAGCGTGCCGTGGAAGAGGCCGAGTTGATGGCCGACTGCGAGATCCATTCGGTTTTTGCCGGTATTGCCGGTAGCCACATCAGTTCACTGAATTCTCACGGCGCGGTGGCCATTCGCGACAAGGAAGTGACCGACAGCGACGTCGAGCGCGTCCTCGAGTCGGCCCGCGCGGTGGCCATCCCGGCCGACCAGCGCATCCTGCACGTGCTGCCCCAGGAATACGTGATCGACTCCACCGACGGCATCCGCCAGCCGGTGGGCATGTCGGGCGTGCGGCTGGAAGCGCGCGTTCACCTGGTGACGGCAGCTGTCAGCGCGGTGCAGAACGTGACCAAGTGCGTGGCGCGCTGCGGCCTGCAGGTCGACGACCTGATTCTCCAGCAACTCGCCTCCAGTCATGCCGTGCTCAGCGATGACGAAAAGGATCTGGGGATCGGCCTGGTCGATATCGGCGCCGGCACCACCGACATCGCCGTGTTCACCGAGGGTGCCATCCGCTACACCGCCTGCATTCCGATAGCCGGCGATCTGGTGACAAACGACATCGCCGTGGCGTTGAGAACTCCGACGATGCATGCCGAAGAAATCAAGATCAAGTACGCCTGCGCACTGGAGCAACTGGCCAGCTCCGACGAGACCATACAGGTGCCCAGCGTGGGTGACCGCCCGCATCGCCGGCTCGAGCGACAGACCCTGGCCCAGGTGGTCGAGGCGCGCTACCGCGAGTTGTTCAACCACGTGCACAAGCAGCTCAGGCAGTCGGGTTTCGAGTCGATGATTCCGGCCGGGCTGGTACTCACCGGCGGCGGCGCGAAGATGGAGGGCGTGGTCGAACTGGCCGAGGAAATCCTGCACATGCCGGTGCGCCTGGGCGCGCCGCAGCATGTCACCGGTTTGAGCGAGGTGGTCAACAACCAGATTCACGCCACCGGCGTCGGGCTGCTGATCTACGGCAGCCGTATGGACATGCCGCGCCACGGAGGACTGGGGCGCGGTGGAGAGAGTCTCTGGAACCGGATCAGAAACTGGTTCCAGGGGGAGTTTTGAGGTCGATGTGCCTCGACAAGGCAGGGAGCGGCACAAAGCGTCCGGCAAGAAGGCGCGTGCCGTTATCCCGTTTTTCAAACGTGTTGATCGTTATGGCGAGTGAAAGGAGAGACTGTTATGCCTTTTGAATTGATTGAAAACTACACACCCGGAGCGACCATCAAGGTCGTGGGTATCGGCGGGGGCGGCGGCAATGCCGTCAACCAGATGGTGGAATCGGCCATCGAGGGCGTGGACTTCATCTGCGTCAACACCGACTCCCAGGCCCTGCGTAATTTCTCCGGCAAGACTACGCTGCAGATCGGGTCGAGCGTGACCAAGGGGCTCGGCGCCGGCGCCAATCCCGAAGTCGGCCGTCAGTCGGCGCTGGAAGATCGTGATCGCATCTGCGAGATGCTCGATGGTTGCGACATGGTGTTCCTGACCGCCGGCATGGGCGGCGGCACGGGCACCGGGGCCATTCCCGTGGTTGCCCAGACCGCCAAGGAAATGGGTATTCTTACCGTTGCGGTGGTGACGCGTCCGTTCCCCTTCGAAGGGCAGCGCCGCATGGCCGTGGCCCAGCAGGGCATCGACGAGTTGTCGCATCACGTCGATTCGCTGATCACCATCCCCAATGCCAAGCTGTTGAGCGTGCTGGGGTCGGAGGTGACGCTGCTCGATGCCTTCAAGTCAGCCAACCAGGTGCTGTCGGGGGCGGTGCAGGGCATTGCCGAGTTGATCACCCGACCGGGCCTGATCAACGTCGACTTCGCCGATGTCCGCACGGTGATGAGCGAGATGGGCATGGCGATGATGGGGGCCGGGTCGGCGCGCGGTGAAGACCGTGCCCTGATGGCCGCCCAGGCCGCGATCGGCTCGCCGTTGCTCGAGGACGTCAACCTCAATGGTGCCTGCGGCATCCTGGTCAACGTCACGGCCGGAATGACGCTGAGCATGAAGGAGTTCGAGGAAGTCGGCACGACCGTCGCCGACCTGGCCAGCGACGATGCCACGGTGGTCATGGGCACGGTCATCGATCCCGACATGACCGACGACCTGCGCGTGACGGTGGTGGCGACCGGGCTGGGCGAGAAGCGGCCCAAAAGCCAGGAAAAGCCGATGAAACTGGTTCGTACCGGCACCGACAACGAGCCCTTCACGGCTACCGAAACCGACGAGCCGGCGGCGAGCCAGCATGAAGGCCGGGGCGAGGGCAGGAAGTCGTTCGGTGAACAGAAGGAGCTCGACTACCTCGATATCCCGGCGTTCCTGCGCAACCAGGCCGACTGAGATACGCGGCGACTCCCTCCCTGCCGGGGGAGTGTCGACGACCGGCGGGCCGGGCAACCGGCCGGCATCGCCTCGTACTCGCCATCGAGGGGATGTCGGCCGGTGACAACGGAGTGACAAGATGTGTTGTTCTGGCGCAACAAGTGTGGTCAAAATAACGAAAAAGTGCTTTTTCGCGACGAATTCCTGTGCTAGACTTCGTCGCGACTACCAGCATTTGGCCACAAAGTGATCAAGCAAAGAACACTGAAGAACGTCATTCGCGCCACGGGCGTGGGCATGCACACCGGCGAAAAGGTGCTGATGACCCTGCGCCCGGCGCCGGTCAACACCGGCATCGTCTTCCGTCGCGTCGATCTCGATCCGGTCGTCGAAATCAAGGCCGAGCCGCACCGGGTGGGGGATACTGCCCTGTCAACCACCATGGTGGATGACAACGGAGTACGTGTCGCCACCATAGAGCACCTCATGTCGGCACTGGCGGGCCTGGGTATCGATAACCTGTATGTCGATCTCAGCGCTTCGGAAGTGCCGATCATGGATGGCAGCGCTGGTCCCTTTGCCTTCCTGGTGCAGTCCGCCGGCATTGCCGAACAGAATGCGGCCAAGCGTTTCATCAAGATTCTCAAGCCGGTCGAAATTCACGACGGTGATCGCTGGGTTCGTTTCGAACCCTATGACGGTTTCCGCGTCAAGTTCACGATAGAGTTCGATCACCCGGTCATTCGCTCGCATTCCTGCAAGGCCGATATCGACTTCTCCACTACTTCCTATCTCAAGGAAGTGGCGCGCGCGCGTACATTCGGTTTCATGCGCGACATCGAGTACCTCCGCCAGCGCAATCTGGTGCTCGGCGGTAGCCTCGACAATGCGGTGGTGCTGGACGACTACCGCGTGCTCAACGAGAACGGACTGCGTTACGACGACGAGTTCGTCAAGCACAAGGTGCTTGACGCCATCGGTGATCTTTACCTGATCGGACGTAATCCCATCGGCGCCTTCACCGGCCACAAATCCGGGCATGAGCTCAACAACCAGCTGGTGCGAACCCTGCTGGCCGACGAGTCCGCATGGGAAGAAGTGACTTACGAAGACGATGGACGTGCCCCGATCTCCTACGTCCAGCCGGCTCAGGCCGTGTAGTTTCGGCCTTCCGGCCGGTTTCTGGTTGAAACACTTGCCCCGGCCCCGAGCCGGGGCTTTCTTTTGTCAGGGGCGGTTAGTTGCGCCGGGCAGGCGCTCGGCCACGATTACACGAGTGCGTTTGAGCGGGTCGGGCAGGTGACGATTGGCCTCGGCCAGCAAGGTTTCTGCCAGCAAACGCGCCCGGCTGGCCCAGGCCGGACTGGCCGCAGCCAGCACCAGGCAGTCGTCCTCGATGCAGGCCACCTGGATCATCCCGCGCGCCGACTCGGGCAGGGCCGGCTGCACCGCCCGGTCGAGCTCCTCGAACAGGCGCCCGGCCTTGAGCAACATGTTCAGGCGCCGGTCATCGCCAGCCACCTGATCCAGGCTTTTTTCCAATCGCTCCTTCATGCGCACATGATACCGCCGTCCCACCGTCCCTACACGCGGACGTACAGACGCACAGACCACGGCCGCCCTTTCACGCTACAATGGCAGGCTGTCCTTGCAGCCTCTTATAGCTGTCCCCATCTACAACAAACTGCCAGCAATAACCTGACGAACGGACACCGTATGCTTAAAGCCCTGATCACCAAGGTCGTCGGCAGCCGGAACGAACGGCTGATCAAACGCCTGCAGAGGGATGTCGAGGCGATCAACGCCCTTGAGCCCGAGTTCCAGAAGCTCTCCGACGACGAGTTGCGTGCCAAGACCGAAGAGTTTCGCAAGCGCCATGCCGAGGGCACCAGCCTCGACGATTTGCTCCCGGAAGCCTTTGCGGCGACTCGAGAAGCTTCCGTGCGGACCATGGGGATGCGCCACTTCGACGTCCAGCTCATCGGCGGCATGGTGCTGCACCAGGGCAAGATCTCCGAGATGAAGACCGGTGAGGGCAAGACACTGGTCGCCACCCTGGCCGTTTATCTCAACGCCATCGCCGACGAGGGCGTGCACGTGGTCACCGTCAACGATTACCTCGCCCGGCGTGATGCCGAATGGATGAAGCCCATCTACGACGCCCTGGGGCTGACCGTCGGGGTTTCCGTGCCGGGCATGGCGCCCGATGACAAGCGTGAAGCCTATGCCGCAGACGTGACCTACGGCACCAACAACGAGTTCGGCTTCGATTACCTGCGCGACAACATGGCGTTCTCGCTCGAGCAACGCGTCCAGCGCGGTCGCGCGTTCGCGATCGTCGACGAGGTCGACTCCATTCTCATCGACGAGGCGCGCACGCCGCTGATCATTTCCGGTCCGACCGACGAGGGGCCGGAGCTTTACCTTAAGATGAATCGCATCGTTCCCGCCCTCGAACCCCAGGAAGAGGAAGACGGTCCCGGCGACTTCACCATCGACGAGAAGACCAAGCAGGTCTACCTGACCGAGGAAGGGATGGCCAAGACCGAGAAGCTCTTGTCCCAGGCCGGTCTGATCGAGGCGGAAGACAGCCTTTACAACGCGCATAACCTGAGCTTGATGCACACCCTCAACGCCTCGCTGCGCGCACATCACCTGTTCGCCCGCGATGTCGACTATATCGTGCGCGACGGCGAGGTGGTTATCGTCGACGAGTTCACCGGCCGCACATTGCCGGGACGGCGCTGGTCCGAGGGCCTGCACCAGGCCGTCGAGGCCAAGGAAGGCGTGCCGATCCAGCGCGAGAACCAGACCCTTGCCTCGATCACCTTCCAGAACTTTTTCAGGCTCTACGACAAGCTCTCGGGCATGACCGGCACGGCCGATACCGAGGCCTACGAGTTCCAGAGTATCTACGGCCTGGAAGTGGTCGTGATCCCGACACACAAACCCATGGTCCGCGAGGACCACGCCGATCTCGTTTTCCTGACCAAGCAGGAAAAGTTCGACGCCATCGTCGCCGACATCAAGGAGCGGGTGGCCAACGGTCAGCCTGCCCTGGTCGGGACAACCTCGATCGAGAATTCCGAACTGATCTCGAACGAGCTGAAGAAATCCGACATCCACCATGAGGTACTCAACGCCAAGCAGCACGAGCGCGAGGCGCACATCATCGCCCAGGCCGGCCGCCCGGGGGCGGTCACCATTGCCACCAACATGGCGGGTCGCGGCACCGACATCGTGCTGGGCGGTAACCTCGACGCCGAGCTGGCCGAACTGGGCGAGGACGCTTCCGAAGAGGAGCGCGGCAAGGTCAAGGAGGCCTGGCAGGAGCGCCACGATGCGGTGATCGAAGCCGGTGGTCTGCACATTATCGGCACCGAACGTCACGAGTCGCGTCGCATCGACAACCAGTTGCGCGGCCGTGCCGGCCGCCAGGGCGACCCGGGCTCCAGCCGCTTCTACCTGTCACTCGACGACAATCTCATGCGCATTTTCGCTTCCGAGCGTATGAGCAGCATGATGTCGAAGCTGGGCATGAAGGAAGGCGAGGCCATCGAGCACCCCTGGGTGACGCGGGCGATCGAGAATGCACAGCGCAAGGTCGAGGCGCACAACTTCGATCTTCGCAAGCACCTGCTGGACTTCGACGACGTCGCCAACGACCAGCGCCGTGTGATCTATACGCAGCGCAACGAGTTGATGGAAGCCGACGACATCAAGGACACCATCGATTCGGTGCGGGAAGAAGTGTTCGACGACCTCATCAGTCAGTTCATTCCGCCGCAATCGATCGACGAAATGTGGGATCCGGATGGTCTGGAACGAGCGCTCGAGGGTGATTTCGGCATCGAGGTGCCGGTACGCCGGTGGCTGGACGAGGATGCCGATCTCGAGGAAGAGGGCCTGCGTGAGAAGATCATGGAGAAGGTCAATGCCCACTTCGAAGCCAAGGAGGAAATGACCGGATCGGACGTCATGCGCCAGTTCGAAAAGGCGCTGATGCTCAGCGTGCTCGACCAGCAGTGGAAGGAACACCTGGCGAGCATGGATTACCTCCGGCGCGGCATCAACCTGCGCGCTTTTGCCCAGAAGAAGCCGCAACAGGAATTCAAGCGCGAAGGTTTCGAGATGTTTACCGCCATGCTCGATACCATGAAGCACGAGGTGATGAAGGGCCTCTCGAGGGTTCGCATCCGCGGCGAGGACGATGTCGAGGCGGTCGACCGGCAGCGCCGTCGCGAGGCCCCGATGCAGTTCCAGCACGCCGAGGCCCAGTCGGCCACGGCCGGTGCCGGACCGGGTGCTGCCGATGGGCAGCGCGCCCGCGGCGAAGACCTCAAGCCGGATACGTTCGTGCGCGACGGCCGCAAGGTCGGACGCAACGAACCGTGTCCCTGTGGGTCGGGCAAGAAATACAAGCAGTGCCACGGCAAGCTGGGATGATTTGGCGGGCCGTGAGCCGTGAGCCGTGAACCATTGGCGAATCACCCTGGAGGTCGCGGCGAACCTGGAGTGATCCGGGTTGCCGCCGGGGTGATTCGCGACCGCTCGGGAAATATCCTGCTCAGCCAGCGCCCGGAGGGCAAGCACCTGGCCGGGACCTGGGAGTTTCCCGGCGGCAAGTGTGATGCCGGTGAAAGCGCGCGGGATGCACTGATCCGTGAACTGGACGAGGAGCTGGGGATCCGGGTCGAAACGGCCGCCCCCCTGCTGACGCTGACCCACGCCTACCCCGAACTGACTGTCCGGCTGATCCTGCTGGAGGTAGAGTCCTACAGCGGACGTCCGCGCGGGCGTGAAGGGCAGTCCCTGCGCTGGCTGCCCCCGTTCGAGCTTGCCGGCGTTGATATGCCGGCTGCCGATCGTCCCATCCTCAAGGCGCTTTCGGTCGACCCCTGCTATGCCATTACCCCGGACCCGGCAGAGACAGGCGGCCCAGATGGTCTCCTGGAGTGGGCGGACAACGCACTCGCCGGCGGCATTCGACTGATACAACTGCGTGCCCACAGCATGAGCGCGGCGGCCCGGGCCGATCTGGCCAGCCGCTTCGGTGCACTGGCCCGTCGCCGCGGGGCGCG
>SL_3KL_010_SEDDRAFT_10005430_pt1 | contig 11435 bp, 9 predicted proteins | sample SodLakKL_010_SED_2_FD_10381 | JGI IMG/M metagenome (IMG submission 10381)
TTCAAAGAGGCAAATAGCTTGGAAAACCATCTACAAGCTATCGCTTATTACCACAATAAGAACCTATCACTAAAAACTTGACAGGCTCTAATTAAGAGGAAACGTAAACTATATTTGGTCAATACCTATTAGGCGTCCTAAATCGAGTGCGATACCCACATCTGCGGGTTTATGTGGAAAGGATTTCCACTAACTCCTCGAAATTCGAAGCCTCTCATTTCTGCGGGGGTAGCCAAGCATGGCCAACGGCGATAGACTCAAGATCTATTCCCATAGGGGTCCGAGGGTTCAAATCCCTTCCCCCGCATTCAATTACCTTTCCGAGAGTAGCGAGGAAAGTGATTGAAAAGAAGGAAGTTTTGCTTCCTACGCACTTTTTTTCGTATATGAGCAAAGCGAATAAACAAAAAAGTAAGCGGACGTCAGTCCGCTTCACTTTTTGCTTCACGAATGTAGCGAGAAACTTAAAAGTGGGAAGAGCGAACGTCATCGGGTTCCTACTGCTTTATTTTGTTTTTAGTCCAAAAAGATCGGGGCGCACTGATCCCTCTTTTAATCATTTGATATCTCAAAAAATCACTAATAGTTTTGCAGTCGTCTTTTTTAGCAAAATATATATACATTGGCCCACATTATACCCTAGGACGGTAATATAAATGGGAAAAAAAATGTTAGCCGGTATAATAGCGGTTGTAGCAGTAGTGATGTTAGTTTTCTCTATGTCGATGCCTTGGTACACAGTAGGCGAGGAATACAGGGATGAAGAGGATCCCTCTGAAGATAGGGTTCGCACCTGGAGAGTCTATTTAAGCCTCCTACCCCAATCTTCAGACTCCGAAAGGGAACAAGACAATACAACAACTACATTAACCATAACATCATGGATGGCCACAGCTGGAACTGCAGCTTCTATGGTTTCGTTACTCTTTATCGGTATGGCTGCAACGTCAGACAAAAAAAGCTATGTGAAGATCGGATCCATCTTTCTTATAGTCGGTTTGATATTCGCTATCTTAGCACCGTTGTTCTTTATGGTCTCTTTTCCTAGAGCGATTTTGAATGACCAATATGATGGAGATAAGGACAACCTACCTGAAGACCAAGATACACCTGCAGAAAGCTTTTTTGGAAGCGAAACAAGCGAGCGTTGGGGCGGCAGAGAAGTAAAAGAGAGTTGGGGTGGTGGAATAGGATGGTTCATGTCGATCATAGGAGGGATCATACTGATCCCATCTTTGATCCTTGTTCTTTTAGGTGGGAAAAAGAGTCAACCTACTATGAGAGGATCACCTTATACTCAGCCACAACAACGATACCAGCAACCACAACAGGAGCAACAATACCAACAGCCACAACAGCAGCAACAGTATCGGCCACCGGAACAGGAGCAACAGTACCAGCAGCCACAACAACAAGGACAGAACGAAGATCGTTGGTAAGTTATATCAAACCCTTTTTCTCTTCTTTTTTGCTATATAACTTTGTCCCATCATTCTCATATACCACTACATCCTTGACCAAAGTAAAGTGTTAATCATGTATGAGATCACATCCATAGACGCGTTAGAGGTACTCGATTCAAGGGGCAACCCGACTATCCAAGTTGCAGTCACCACTCCGGTTTCTGTTGGGAAGGCTTCTGTTCCATCCGGTGCATCTACCGGAAAAAGAGAGGCTTTAGAACTGAGAGATAAAGATGACCGGTACAGAGGTAAAGGGGTGTTGTCAGCCATAGAGAACATAGAGGATAGGATATCCCCGATGATAATAGGTTTAGATGTAAGGGATCAAGGGCTAATAGATAAAAAGATGATAGATTTAGACGGTACGGAGGACAAAAGTTCCCTAGGAGCCAATTCTATCCTAGCAGTTTCATTAGCTGTATCGAAAGCCGCCGCAGTTGCTGTTGATCTTCCCCTATATGCATACCTTGGAAGACCCAACGATGTTAGATTACCGGTTCCTTTCATGAACGTGATAAACGGTGGTGAACACGCGGGAAACGATCTTGATATACAGGAACACATGATAGCTCCGGTTGGAGCGAAAAATTTCAGCGAAGCCCTCAGGATGGGTGTAGAAGTGTATCACACCTTGGGTTCACTTTTAAAAAAGCGTTACGGACCAGTTGCAACCAACGTTGGAGATGAAGGAGGGTATGCTCCCCCTATCGATGACCCTATCGAAGCCTTTGAGATCATAGTTGAAGCCATAGACCAGTTAGGTTATACCGAGGAAGTCAAGATCGCAGTCGATACTGCCGCTTCAGAGTTTTACAACGATGGCTCATACCTCTTTGGTGGAAAAGAGTTGGATTCATCTCACATGGTCGATTTCTATGAGATGCTTATCGACGAGTATCCTATAATCTCACTGGAAGACCCTCTAGCAGAAGATGATTGGCCCGGTTTTAAAGAGCTCACTACACGTCTCGGAGATGATGTACAGATCGTAGGTGACGATATATTTGTTAGCAATCCAAAGATAATAGAAAAAGGTATCCAAGAGGGCGTATGCAACTCCGTGCTGCTTAAAGTAAATCAAATAGGATCTCTGAGTGAGGCACTTGACGCCGCTTCACTAGCGATGAATAACGGGTATGGGATAATGGTTTCTCACCGCTCCGGTGAAACGACAGATGATTTCATAGCTGATCTATCGGTTGCATTATCCTGTGGACAGATCAAATCAGGTGCACCGTGTAGGGGTGAACGCACCGTCAAATACAACCGTTTGCTGGAGATCGAAAATGAACTTACTCACTCTTCGACCTACGGACTTAATAATATTACGTAGAACCCGTAGAGTAATAAGAATGAAAGGAATAGTGTAAATATTGTTATCGGTAAACCCAATTTGGTGTACTTTCTGAAAGATATAGGATACCCCATCTTTTCGGAAATGTTTGAAACTATCAGATTGGCTGGGGAGCTGAAAAGGGTACCATTCCCACCAAGCCCTACTCCTAGTGCAAGAGCCCACCATATCGGATTGATTGGATATCCCACCCCAACACCACTTTCTACGATCACGATATTCACCGCAGGTATAAGGGTGATGACAGCAGGAATATTCCCTACGACAATTGCAAATAAACCGCTGACCATTAAAACGATAAATATTGTAAGTGCTAAATTACCACTGCTGACGGCCAATATCTGCTCTGCTATTACGTCAATTATACCGGCTTCATAGAGCCCGCCGATCAATACGAACAGTCCGGCAAAGAATATCAATGTAGTCCAATTGACGTACTTAAAAGCCTCTTCCGGCTCGGATAAAGATAGTAATAGTAACACCGAAGCACCCATCAAAGCGATGACCCATGGGGATATGCCGATCATGTGATGGATCATGAATAGGAACATAGTCAAAAACATGACGAACAATGATTTATGCAGTAAAGGGCGATTTGTTATGCATTTAGATTCATCTAATTCCAATATACTTTTGAATTTATCCATATCGTTCTCTAAAACATCTCTAAACATCAATTGCAAAATCAGTATGGTTATGCCAAGGATTATCATCACTATCGGTGCTAGATATATTAAAAAATCTACAAATCTGATCTGAGCGACGCTAGCGATCATCACGTTTGGTGGGTCTCCTATCAATGTTGAGGTACCTCCTATGTTAGAAGATATCATCTCAACTATTAGGAAAGGTATGGGATTAATCTCTAACTCCTTCGCAATTATCACTGTGACCGGGACCACTAATAGAATAGTGGTAACGTTGTCTAAAAAGGCGGAAACAAAGGCGGTTATGATGATGAATAGAGCCATCAAACGATAATAATTACCATTTGATAATTTAGCAGTCTTGATAGCCAAATACTTCATGAAACCGGTTTCACCGAGTAATCCATGTATTATCATCAATCCAAGGATCAGACCTAATGTGTTGAAATCTATATGTCCTATCGCCATTTCCGCCGAGTAAAAACCCATAAATTGACCGAAAAGGATCATGGAGACCGCTCCGACCATAGCGGCAACCGTTCTATGCAGGTTTTTACTGATAACTCCATAATAAGTCAAAGCAAAGATGGTAACTGTGCCTATCAAGATGATATTCAATCATTTCACCTATGTTCAATCTCCGATCATCAGGAATGGAATAGATGATTCGGCAAGCAATTCTTTTTCCAAGTTACTCAAAGCCAGACTCGGTATTAGATGTCTGAGTTTATACATCAAACCACCTCGACCTCTACTCCCTACTATAAAATCATAGTCTTTAGATACCTCCAACAACTTTTCATCTGTTGCGTTATTATCGACTAATAGCTTAAATTCAACTTTCTTCTTCTTCGCCAGTTTTTTAATTTTATCAACATCTTCACCAGGTTCTTTATTTCCAAAGTGATATGTCGTTAGGCTCGCTCCGAAATAATCTGCCAGATCTATAGCCTTTATCGTAGCTTCCACCGAGTACTTACTGAAGGTAGTTGGGTTGAATATACTTTCGGGCGTCTTGCTTTTACATTCGCATGAAAATATCAACGAGGGGATATGGGTGAGCTGAAGTGAATGTATTGCGGTATCACCGATGTGTAACCTCTGGGTACCGCTCTTTGAGTGAGTAGCCATCACCATCAGATCTATGTTATTTTTATCGGTATACTTCATTATCTCTTTGGAAGGTGTTCCGGAAGGCATCGCGATGTTAACCCCTTCGATCCCCATCTCTTTCAGGATATTTTTCCCCTTCTTTAAAGCGTCTTTAGATATATCCCCCATATGTTTCTGCATCAACGGTGTTTGAGGTATGCTGCCGTCACTAGTGTTTATCACATTGATCAGATGATAATCGGCATAAGGAAAAGCATGTGCCGTGTACTGTAACGCATTTCTCATCAAAGGTGAGTTATCCGTAGCTATCAAGATCCTCTCAAACATAGTTCTCAATAAATCAATCTAAACTCCGGTATATACATATTTCTACACACTCTAATTTCATTTAATCTTAGCTTAATTATTAAGAATGAGCCCAAAAATATAAGAAGGAGTTTTGTTTTTTGCATCGATATAGCTCTAAATCTACAAGTAAAAGGTGCATAAAATGGTGGAGAAAAAAAACCGCTCAAAGGAAAACAAGGAACTGGTCGAACGCCTAGCACAAACTGGCTTAAGCAAGAACGTAGCCCGGGCTTTGGTTTTCATCGCAGGAGTGGATGAAACTACAAGCAGAAACATTGAGGATCACACGAGGTTAAGGCAGCCCGAAGTATCAATCGCTACTAACCAGCTAAGGTCTTTAGGATGGATAGAAAAGCGAGATATTAAAAAAGAGGGTAAGGGTCGTCCCGTTCACGGCTATCGTCTAAAAAAACCCATCGGTGAGATATTAGAAGACATCGAGGAAGATGAGATGGAAAAGGTCAAAGAGATCAAAAATAATGTAAAAAGGATGAAAGAACTGGCTGAAACTACCCTCTAACCCATTCCTCTACTTCATTTTTTTTACCGATGATTATCTGGTCGGCGACGTTCAAAAATAGCCCATTTTCAACGACGGTAGGGATATTATTTATCTTGGATGATAGTTTCCCTGGTTCATCGATACCTTCAAATCGACAGTCGATAATGTAGTTATGGTTATCCGTTTTGAAGAGTGACGAATGTTGCATCCTCATATTGGTACTGCATTTAAGCCCCTCGAGCATCCTCATGGTGGCGTTAGGCCAGTATGGTACTATTTCTACAGGCAGTTCAAATTTTTCCCCCAATCTATCCACTATCTTCGAACTATCTACAACTATGATCACTTTTTTTGAGTTAAAAGCGACGAGCTTTTCACGTAAAAGAGCACCTCCACCTCCTTTGATCAAATTCATATTCGGATCTACTTCGTCTGCACCGTCTATGGTGAGATCTATAACTTCGTGTTCTTCTAAAGTACCTAAAGGTATGTTCAGATCATTTGCCTCTTCTTCAGTGCACTCAGATGTGGGTATGCCCACGATATCTAACTTTTCTTTTCTGATCCTCTCTGCAAGCGCGTCGATGGCGTGTTTGGTCGTAGAACCGGTACCCAGGCCTACTACCATACCATCTTCGACATGTTTGACGGCCTCCCTTCCGGCGTTTCTTTTCTCTACCAGCATCGGTGCCATATCGTAAGGGGTGTATATATTACATTCGATTCACAGAACCGGGTTCAATTTACGGAAGGATTTATATATCACTAACCTCTCGTGACCCACTGTAAAATAAGGTGTTATTGATGGCTAGATTCCCTGAAGCAGAAAAAAGATTACTTCACAAAAAGATATGCATGCACTGCTCGGCTAACAATCCAGTACGGGCTAAACAGTGTCGTCGTTGTGGTCGCAAACATCTTAGAATGAAGGCTAAAGAAAGCAGAAGGCTCTAGACAGTCTATCAATCTCTTGTAGGGCAGTCCATATCTGGACAGAATTCCCAAGGTTTTCTACCTTTGTGGATGATCTTCATGATAGGCGCCTCACATTCTTCACACTTATCTCCTTCATAGATGACCATACCTTTCTGTGGCAATGGGTAAGTGCGTTTACATTCTGGATAGTTAGAGCAGCCTAGGAAACGTTTTCCTCTATAGGATCTCATCTCCATGATATCTCCATCACAGTCGGGACATTTTCCTCTGAATCTTTTATCCTTAGAATATTTACAGTTCAGATCAACACACAATTCTTCAGAATCTCCTTTATGATACACCTTTACCTTCGGTGCTCCACATTCAGGACAGTTCTTGTTAGCCGGTTTTACAGAACCTGAACGTGAGATCTGGTAGGTGTTCTCACAGTCGGGATAATTTGAGCATCCTACGAACCGTCCCCTTTTTCCCTTTCGAACGATCAAAGTCCCTCCACACTCAGGGCATTTACCTACCGACTTCTGGTCTTTCAAGGAATCCCTCAATTCGTTACGTATCTCTTTTTTATCTTTTTTCAATGATCTGATAACGCTTTCCAACATCTCCCTGGACTCATCCACTACTTCATCCTTATCCAGTTCGTTATCGGCGATCTTTTGCATGTCCTCTTCTAATGTTTTTGTCATCTCAGGTTTAGTGACCGTATCTGCATGAGCTTCTAAGGTCTTTATCACGGATTTGCCGGACAGGGTGGATCGCGGAACTTTTCCTGTAACGAACCCTCTATCGTATAGTTTTTGTACGGTTTGATGTCGAGTACTCTTGGTCCCTAGACCCAATTTTTCCATCTCCCTTATCAGATAACCTTGTGAGTATCTACGAGGTGGCTTTGTTTCGTCTTCATTCAGTGTTATCTCCTTTACATCTACAATTTCACCTTGATCCAAGGAAGGAACCAGGTTTTCTTTTGGTTTGAAGTAGGGATAGTACTTCATCCAACCTTTGTAAACTACTTCGTAACCTTTGCACTGGAAATTTTCTTCCTCTATCTCTAAAACTACGTCTCTGGTTATCGCTTCTCCAGGTGGTGCAACGGTCACTAGGAACCTTCGAAGTATCAATTCGTATATCTTCCATTCCCTTCCTTTCAATTTGTCTTTTGTAGCTGCTTTGATCGGATAGATCGGAGGATGGTCTGTAGTTTGTTTTCTACCTCTGCTCGCCCTGATCTTATCCTGCTGCAGTACCTCTTTTACTTCATCTGACAACTCTGACGATTTTAATTTTTCAAGATGCTTTCGTAGGCTCAATGTCCTAGGATAAACCGTGTTTTCTGTCCTAGGATAGGATATCCAACCTGCGGTGTAAAGGTCCTCAGCTGTTTTCATCGCTTGTGCCGGTGTGAGGTCCAACTTTGTTGCATCGGATATGAACTGGGTGGTGTTGAATGGAGGAAGAGGCCATACCTTCTTTTCCTTTTCTTCAAAAGAAAGTATCGTCGCTGATCTTGAATTTTCAACCTTTCTAAAAAGACTCTCGGCTTTTTCCGCCTCCCAGATCCTACCCTCCTCGTGCCTTGCGGTGAATTCATATTCCTTATCCAATAAAGCATCGAGTAACCAGTAGGGTTCAGGTTCGAAATTTTCTATCTCCTCGTCCCTGTCAACGATCAATGCTAGGGTCGGACTCTGGACCCTGCCTGCAGAGATAAAGTTCCTTCCAAGTTGACCAGATGTTTTAGATAGAAACCTCGTCAAAGCCGCTCCCCATGCCAAGTCGATTATCTGCCTCGATTCTGCAGACTCCGCAAGTTTAACGTCTAATTCCTTCAGATTAGAAAAGGCCTCTTCTATGTCCGGTTTAGATAAGGAGCTGAAGGTGGCTCTTTTTATCCTGATCTCCGGTTTTTTACTTTTAAGGATCCTCACTGCCTCGAGTCCTATAAGTTCACCTTCTCTGTCATAATCCGTTGCTACAATTACTCTTTCCACATCCTGAACTTCTTTTTCGAGTAGGGAAACGATCCTATAAGCGGTGACCTCCTTTTTAGGATCTACCTGTATGAGTTCTTCCTCATCTACCTTGTTCCAATCGTTGTATTCTTCAGGATAATCATATTCGACTATGTGCCCCCTCAATCCCATGACCGTGTAATCGTCTCCATGCCTCTTAAATTTAAAGTATGGTAATTTAAAATAGTACTTCCTATTCATCGAGCCGTTGGAAAGTAAATATGCTATCCTCGAAGCGGCGCTATTCTTTTCACATATGACCAAAATTTTCATCGTTCGCGTTCTACGAAGCTATTGTTATTTAATATCTTTGGCCTCGGGTAAACAGTCTTATTTTCTCTTTAGCAACTCTGGCTTGAACTTTCTGATCACAAGGACTAATGCCAATAATATGGCGAATATCAATAGCACCATGTATAATATACCTGTGGTGGGTTCTTCAACCCTTTCAGGTTCAACTGCCCGGATGATGAGTTCGTCACTTTGTACGGTTCGTCCATCCTCGTCAGCCACCTCTATGTATGCGGTTTTGTTTCCTAGGGTCATGGTTTCCTGATATGGTACCGATAAAACGTATGTATCGTTTTTTTGTTCCATGTTTGCACCATCTGGTAAGTATTCTTCTATGACCAAACGTGCACTTTCTACCCATTCATCAACCTCGGCGGCAAAGTGCAGGGTGTTACCTTCTTCTAGAATGAACTCGACTTCATTAGAAAGATCTTCCATGGAAGTACCTACTCCTGCAAATTTTATCTCCGGCAGCGGTGTTTGTACATAGAGAAATAAATTATCGGTATATGCCAAATTACCGGCCCGATCTACTGCTGAAACAGTTAGCTGGAAGACTCCTTTATTTTCGATGGGGATATCAACGCTGAAGTACCTGTCATTATACCTTTCCATCTCAAGTTCATCAATATCCATCTCGTCACTTGTTACATAGACACTATCCAAGTCACTATCTACATCTATCACTTCGGATGAAACAGTTACATAGGCCCCTTCTTCCAGGGTAACGTTCACCTCAATACCTTCTTCACCGGTATGTGTTTCGATCTTGCTCCACAGTATATCAGGTGCTTCATTTTCTACAGTGGTGTGATAGATATCGTACTGATTAGAGAGGTTCGGATGTTCTGACGGGTGTCGTTCTTCCCACACTATTTTATTTTGGTGTATCACCGGATTTCTAGCATAAGTAGGCCCTGGAGATTCTCCTTCAGGGATATCTACCTTTGCTATAAGCTCTTTCGAATTTTCCAATATATTGTACACGTATATCGAATCGGAATATTGACTGATGCGGTCAACTTCGAAAAAGACCACCCTTCCCGCATATATCCTGGGACTCTGTTCGCTGGTAGATTCCGCCGAGATGATCTGCTTTTCTTCTCCTATTATCCTCATGTATATATTGTTAGTTCCTTCAGAATACTCAGTCCAGACAACTGTATCTTTATAGATACTCGGACGGTTCTGGTTTACATCCCCTTCAGCAACAGCGAACTCTTCTTCTGTTGATATGTCGTAAACGAAGATGTCAGCTCGCATCTGGGTATATTCTCCCGCCCAGAAGTTTCTATAGTCTGTCCAAACTACTCTGTCACCATGTATATATGGGCTGTTCTGTATCGCTCTTTCTGTAGATACTGGGCTTTCTGTTCCGGTGGCTATATCATACATGTATATGTCGCCGAAGTCGTTTTCCCTGTAATCCTCCCAGACTATCTTACCTCCGTGTATCTTTGGTCGTTTCTGAGAGCCTTGATCATCCGTTATCCGTATCTCATCTTCTGGATCATCAAGATCGATCATGTATATATCTGGATCTCCGTTCCTGTGGTCCTCCCATACCACATAGTTCTCCCATATATCCGGATTTACTTGTGAAGAGTCGTTTTGTGAGAGTCTAACGGTTTCCCCTGAACTGATGTTCATAAGGTAGATGTTTGAATTACGGTTACCCGGAGTGGCCCATGAACCCAGGGGGTCATCTCTGTAATCCTCCCAAACTACCAGATCCTCCCATATGGCTGGATTCATCTGCCAGCTGGCGTTCTGACTAAGGTTTGTATTTTCTGTTTCATTTATATGTTGAGAAGCAGCAAGTAGTCCTGTTGATGATAGTACACAGACCATAAGAACAACCGTAGATATCTTCTTTTTGAGGTTTTCCATCGGCTTTCAAGTGATGGGGCGGGTTAAATATTTTTCGTGATAGTACAGAGTAAGTTGTTCAACTTCTGTGTCATAAACTTTATATAACTCTCTTTTCCTATTTCAATTTAACATTAGTTCTGATAAACTAGAATTTAAGGAGGATAAAAAAATGAACAAAAAGATTGTGTGTGGAATAACGCTTTTGGTGGCTGCAGCGTTGATTTTATCAGCGATTCCAGCAATGGCTACGATATTACCACATGAACGATATGGACAAGCAGAAATCGACGCAAGCACTGCTCCTGATGGCTATACGGTGACATCCTGGATAGACGGTACGGAGTATGCGGATGATGAAATATCCGAAGGAGATGGATCTTATCAGATCATCACCCCCGGTGATGATGACAGTGATAACACCCAAAAACAAGGTGGAGCGAATGGCGATATGATCGTTTACAGGATCGACGATGGTGCTGGAAACGTTTACATAGCTGAAGAAGTAGATACATTTGCTTCAGGTACTATAGATTTCGCAGAGTTAAACTTCCCGACTGCTGGTCAGCCCAGCACTGAAGTGAAGATAAACGAGATAGTACCACAGCCCGGCGATGCCGGAACACAGTACGTTTATCTTTACGATAATGTAGGTATCACACTCGCCGATTGGAGATTGGAGAACCATGACGGATTCTCAGCATCTCTAGACACACTAGATACCGAATATCATCCGGATTTTGCTGATTTACTTTATGTTGATCTCGATGCTACAGATGTCATCGAAACAGCAGGAGACGCACTCATGCTTTCATGGAATGCTGCCGGAGGTATTGCAGAGAATAACTGGGTAGTCATGGATCGTGTTGAGTTCGGAAGCATCGTTGCTCCGGAAAACAC
>SL_3KL_010_SEDDRAFT_10005431_pt1 | contig 11435 bp, 9 predicted proteins | sample SodLakKL_010_SED_2_FD_10381 | JGI IMG/M metagenome (IMG submission 10381)
TCTCCCCGCTCTGTATTGAATCTCGTATGAAGCCGGGATCATCTATCGGAAACGGGTAGCTCGGAAAGACCGTTCCATAGAGCCCGGCCAGCGCCTCTGCATCGGAGGCGTCTGCCTCATGGATCAGATATCCCTCCTTCAACGGAGGGTGGCCCGAACCTGCCCGTTCAAGAGCAGTCCGGACTGTTGCAGCCACCCCCTCCTCATGATACTCCCTCCGCGAGGGATCGGTGTACTTCCCCATAAAGAGGCAGGAATCGCCATCCCTGAAGTAGCCGGGGATCTCCGCCTCAACCCCAAACCCCCCCCTCTCAAATTCAGGTGAAGCAGATTGTGGAATCTTTGCGAAGACCTTGGTATATCCCTCTTCCTCAAGTGTTCCCCGCATCCACCCGATGATGCGATCGGTATCCCCGGGATCAAGTTTCATCAGGTAGATCCGGTTGTTGTATCTTCCATGCTGGATGAGGCTTCGGCCTACCCTGATGACCGGATCACTCCTCGTCATCCTCTCTCCGTGCCATCCGTTCCGAGTCGGCTGGGACGAGCGCCGTCGCCTCGTCATAGTCCGAGAGGAGCTTTGCAATCCCGACGACATGCTGCTCGTCCCCGGACTCGAGTTTCAGCTGGAGTGAACAGTCCTTGCAGTTGCGATCACAGAAGATCGAGGTATAGTTATCAGGCTCCCGGTAGGTGCTGATCACCCCTTCGAAGTTCCTGAGGATCACCTTGTTGGTAGAGTATGATATCAGATATGTCGGCATCACCGGGATCTTCCCGCCGCCCCCGGGTGCATCGATGACGTAGGTTGGAACCGCAAAGCCGCTCGTATGGCCGATGAGATTCTCCATGATCTCAATCCCCTTCCCGACCGGGGTCCGGAAGTGCGAGAGACCCTCAGAGAGATCACACTGGTAGAGATAGTACGGCCTGACCCTGTTTTTGACAAGCTTCTGGACGAGCGACTTCATGATCCTCGGGCAGTCGTTCACTCCGGCAAGGAGAACCGACTGGTTGCCGAGGGGAATCCCGGCATCCGCAAGTTTTGCAAGTGCCTTCTCCGCACTCGGCGTGATCTCCTGGGGATGATTGAAATGGGTATTGAGCCAGATCGGCTGATGTTTTTTGAGGACATTCACCAGACCATCGGTTATTCTGAATGGAAGGACGACAGGGGTCCGCGATCCGATCCGGATCACCTCGACGTGGGGAATCGCCCGCAGTTCGGTGAGGATTCGATCAAGGAGATCATCGGGGAGCATGAGTGGATCACCACCTGAGAGGAGGACATCCCGGACCTCGGGATGCTCCCGAATATAGGTGATGCCCGCCTCCATCTCCTCCCATGTCGGGATTCTGTCCCGATCTCCTACTCTCCGCTTTCGTGTGCAGTGGCGGCAGTACATTGCACAGACATTTGAGACGAGGAAGAGGACACGATCCGGGTACCGGTGGGTGATCCCCGGAACCGGGCTGTCACTATCCTCAGCAAGGGGATCCTCAAACTCGCACTCATCCACTCTGAGTTCATCCGGAACAGGAACGGCCTGCCGGAAGATGGGGTCATTGGCATAGTCCTCGGCCTTGATGAGCGAGAGGTAGTACGGGGTTGCGGCAAGAGGGAACGTATCGATCGTCTTCTGGAGCTTCTTCCGCTCTTCGGGGGGGAAGGTGATGCCAAGAACCTTCTCAAGCATCGAGAGGCTCCTGACGGTGTGGGCTATCTGCCAGCGCCAGTCCCTCCACTGTGGTGCATCCTCACCTATCGAGTTGTGATATTCTCCGGATTTTGGGTTATGTGAAGATAGTTCCATAATACGTTCAACTCACTAGTAGTACGATCTTCGCCTTCTTAAAGGTGATGTAAAAGCCAAATATTAGTCATTTTCAAAAATCATGGTTTATTTGGAATTATATTGATTTAGAAATTTTATTTTGTTTCCCTATCAGAGGAGGTCAAATGGCGGAAAAAGAGATTGAAGGGATCTGGTTTTTCTATATTTGGAATGAGCTTCTCTCATCAGGTAATCATTCCATCAGGGCGAGAAATGGATATATCAGAAGCTTGATATGCGGACAACACCACTTCTCATCTATGTCAGAAGCGAGAGACGACGCAATCATCGGAGTTCCGATCAGGCCCCGTGATATGATCACCTATCAGTCCGAGACGATTGTATCGCGGATGGTGATGATGAGCAGGCAGGGGACGGTAACACTCTTTGCCTTCGATGAAGGCCAGGGCCTCTCAGAGCATACCGCACCCTTTGATGCCCTTGCCTTCTCTCTCGATGGAGAGGCCGAGATCACCATCGCCGGAACAGCCCATCACCTCAGGGAGGGGGAGATGATCATCATGCCGGCGGATATCCCCCATGCAGTCCGGCCGGTTCACCGGTTCAAGATGATGCTCATCATGATCCATGCCAGGAATGGAGAGAAGAAAGAGGAGACTCCTGGAAGTGATGAGAAGATTGTCCTGAAGGAAGAAGGGGAGAAGAGTCCAAAGAAGGATAAAAAGCAGAAGAAGGAAGAGAAGAAGGCAAAGAAAGAGAAGAAGAAGGGTAAAAAGCAGAAGAAGAATGAAAAGAAGGTAAAGAAAGAGAAGAAGAAGTAAAGCCTCCATGATCCCTCCATCCATCGGCTTCAGTGACCAGAATCGTTTATACTGAAAAGAAGCAATACCATAACCAATGATCACCGTTGGACTGCTCGGGTGTGGCAATATCGGGCATATCATCGCAAAACACCAGAAATCATTCAGTATAACAGCAGTCTATGACCAGATTGAGGCACGGGCAGACGAGCTGGCGGCAGCATCCGACGCCCATGCCTATACCGATTTTACAACATTTCTCTCAGCAGACTTTGATATCGTCGTCGAAGCAGCCTCGGTTGCCGCCGCGCAGGAGTATGGGGAGGCGATACTCAGATCCGGCCGTGACTTTGTGGTGATGAGTGTGGGGGCCCTCTCGGATACGGATTTCCGTGAACGGCTTGTCAGGAGAGCAAAAGAGATGGGCAGGAAGATCTATGTCCCATCCGGTGCGGTGATGGGCCTTGACAACATCAAGGTCGGGCAGATATCGGCCATTGATACCTTCCTCCTCAGGACGACGAAGAGTCCGGCATCCCTCTCCATCAGGGCCGATGCACCGACGATGATCTTCTCGGGAAAGGCACATGAATGCATCCGGGATTACCCAAAGAACGTCAACGTCTCTGAGGCATTGACCCTTGCCGCCGGCCATGAGGTCGATGTTGAACTCTGGGTCGATCCCAAAGCGGATCGAAATATCCATGAAATCTTCATCGAGGGTGAATTTGGGGATGCGTATATCAGGGTACGAAATATTCCAAGCCCTGACAACCCTGCAACAAGCTATCTTGCCGCACTCTCGATACTGACACTGCTTGAAAATCTTGATAACCCGCTGGTGATCGGCACATGACAACAGATGAAGAGATACGAAAGCTGAAGGAGGAGAGGAATGCCCTCATCCTGGCACATAATTACCAGCTGCCCGAGATCCAGGATGTTGCGGATATCGTTGGCGACAGCCTAGAGCTCGCAGTAAAGGCATCTGAAGCTCAGGAGTCGGTCCTGATCGTCTGTGGGGTCCTCTTCATGGCCGAGACAGCAAAGCTCCTCTCCCCTGAAAAGACCGTCCTGATTCCGGTCCCGGATGCCGGATGCCCGCTCGCCGATCATCTCACCCCGGAGATGGTGCTGGAGGCGCGAAAGAAGCATCCTGATGCGGCCGTCGTCGTCTACGTCAACTCAACAGCAGCCGTCAAAGCTGTAGCCGATATCACCTGTACATCAGCAAATGCCGCCGATGTCGTCAGATCACTACCGGAGAAGACGATCCTCTTTGGGCCGGATGCAAACCTCGCCTCCTTTGTGCAGAAGCAGGTTCCTGAGAAGGATATCATCCCGCTTCCCCCCGAAGGGCACTGCTATGTCCATACAGCCTTCACCGTCGACCAGGTAGAAGAGGCACGCTCCCATGGGTGCCGGATCGTCTGCCATCCCGAATGCCGCCCCGAGGTTCAGGAGATCTCTGATCTCGTCACATCGACCGGTGGGATGGTGAGGCATGCTGATGAGTGCGATAGCTGGTTCGTCTGTACAGAGCGCGAGATGGGATACCGGCTCAGAAGCCTCTATCCGGATCGGGAATTTCTCCTCCCCGAGGATGCGGTCTGTGAGGATATGAAGAAGACGAAGCGGGAAGATCTCCTCCGTTCCCTTCAGAATGGTGTTCATGAAGTGATCATCGATGAGGATGTCCTTGGGCCGGCGAAACGGGCGGTCGAACGGATGATCCGGATCCGGCGGTGAGAGGATGATGATGGAGGATTCGCTCCGGAGGTTTCTGGCAGAGGATCTCCCCTTCGGGGATATCACATCAGAAGCGACGATCCCACAAACCGAGGGGCGGGCAGTGATCATCGCACGGGAGACGATGGTGATCGCCGGTATTGAGGAGGCGGTATTCCTCTTTAACGAATGCGGTGTCCGGGCAGACGCTGCCATACCCGAGGGAGAATGGGCAGATCCCAACCAGACCATCCTCACCATGACCGGGCCTGTTCATGGGATCCTCGCCGCTGAACGGACGGTTCTGAACCTGATGGGGAGGATGTCAGGGATTGCGACCGCAACCAGCCGGTTNGGNCGGGTGATCGNATCGGCGATGCCCGGAGCACGGATCGCCGGGACCCGGAAGACCGCTCCGGGCCTTCGGTTCTTTGACAAAAAAGCGATCCGGATCGGGGGGGGAGAGCCGCACCGGTACTCCCTCTCGGATGCTATCCTGATAAAAGATAATCATCTCGCCATCGCCGGGATTGATGAGGCGATCCGGCGTGCAAAGGCCTTCTCGGCATTCAGGGTGATCGAGTGTGAGGTGGAGAGGCCCGAGGATGCGATCATCGCCGCATCCGCTGGTGCAGACATTATTCTCCTCGACAACATGAGTCCAAAGACCGTGATGAAGACCATTGACCTCCTCAAAGAAGCAGGGCTTCGTGAGAGGGTGACAATTGAGCTTTCCGGAGGGATCACGCCGAAGAACGCGGGATCCTATGCAGGATGCGAGGTTGATCTCGTCTCCTCCGGATGGCTGACCCATTCCGTCCGGAACGCGGACCTGAGCCTCGATATCAAAAAAGCTGAAAAGATTGTGAGAATTTAGGAGATCATCCCTTCCGACGCCTGAGAATGAGCCAGACGATCCCCCCGATAACAGCAAGCGGGAGGAGGGCGAAGGCGGCGACGATCAGGATGACAATAACCCCCATAAATGCTGCTATACCGGCATTAAGAACTCCTGAAGCGGTAAAGCCCGAATCTACACCGACGCTAGGGGCTTCCCTGATCGATACGGTAATCTTCGCTTCATCGATCCGTGATTCGAGGAGATTGAGCCTCCCTGTCACGATATCCAGGTTTCTCTGAGCGGTGTCACGGGCTGTCTGGACATTCAGTATCTCCTCAACCGTCACTGCCTTTCCAAGGAGATCATCATATCGCTCAACCTGCCGTTGTAGTGATCGCTTCTCGGCATGGAGATCGGTATATTCTGCCGTGACATCCCGCTCCCGTATCTGCCTGTGGGTGAGCGTGCCGGTACCTTCAATCTCCTGCATCACCGCATCAAAGGATTGGGGTGGAACCCTGAGGATCGCCTCGACATAATAGCGCTGTTTTCCATCCCGCACCCCGGCGGAGTTGATGGTGAGGGACTGGATACGGCCGTTATACCGCTCTGTTATATCTGTGATCTCATCTGCCGTCAGCCGTGGATCCCGGCTCTGCAGAGAGATCTCTCCCTCCCGGATCACCTGTGCATCGACAAAGCCTGTCTTTGTATCATAGGCAAATGCAGATCGTTCATTTTGAACTGCGCTCTCATACACCACCATCTCGCTCCACCCATTCTGGACGTACGGGGATGTATCTGCCATCATGCATCCGGCGGTTGCCGTGACGCCAAGGAGAAGAAGAATCAGCATGTAATATGATCGTTTCATGGGGCACCTCTATTATCATGAGAGATTGGGATGCGTGGAAGAAAAAGATGCCCAAGACTTCGAATCGTTCCGCACCTATCGATGATCGTCAATTTGAGCAATAATATCATCCGATATGGCAATCCAGCCTCCAAAACCCTCTTATATCCATACAGCATAATCTCCGGATACCGGAGGACAGGGGAATGCACGGGGACAGAATTCGGGAGTTACTCTCCCTGAGAGACTGGAAAGGGCTTCGGAATTACGCAAAAGAGCTCTCCAGGGTCGAAGCTGCAGATCTCTTCTCTGAGATGGAGGATGCAGACTACGCCATCTTCTTCCGTCTCCTTGAGAAGAATACGGCCCTTGATGTCTTCGAGTCGCTTGATCCCGAACAACAGGCCCGGCTTATCGGCCTGATGGAGGATCCGGAGACACTCAGCCTTGTCGAATCGCTCGATCCCGATGACCAGACACGGTTGTTTGAAGAGCTTCCTGCAAAGATCGCCAAACGAATCCTTGCTGAGATGAAGCCCGGAGATGCGGCAGCAGTCAGCCATCTCCTCGGATATCCCGCAGGGAGCTCCGGGCGGTTCATGACCTCCCGGTACCTTGCATTCCATGAGAATTCAACCATTGGGGAGGTGCTGGCAAGGCTTCATACCAGCCCGCTCCGCCCTGATGAGATGGGCGTCATCTATGTCATCGGTCCGGGGAGGGTATATCGCGGATATATCAGCCTGGGCAGTCTTCTCAAGACGACCCCGGATGTCAGGATCGGAGAGATTGCAACAGAACCCGGCCTCTTCGTCAGAACAACCGAGCCACGGATACGGGCTGCAGACCTCGTTGCTGAATATGACCTCTTTGCAATAGCGGTCCTTGATGGAGAGGACAGGCTTGTTGGATCGATCACCTTCGATGATGTCATCGATCTCCTCGAAGAGGAGGGTACCGAGGACTTCCTCAAGATCGGGTCGGTCCGCGATATCGGGATGAGCGTCAAGGATGCTACCATCGGTATTCTCTATCGGAAACGGCTCCCCTGGCTTCTCGTCCTCGTCCTGATGAATGTTTTTTCCGGGGCAGGTATTGCGTACTTCGAGGAGACGATCGCTGCGTATGTCGTACTCGTCTTCTTCCTCCCTCTCTTAATCGATAGCGGAGGAAATGCAGGATCACAGTCGGCGACCCTGATGGTCAGGTCTCTTGCAACCGGTGATGTCGAAGCAGGAGACTGGGCACGGCTCATCGGGCGTGAGGTATTCATCGCCCTGGCGCTTGGTGTCAGTCTCGCCGGGGCGGTGATGGTACTTGGCATCTTCCGGGGAGGTCCTGAGATTGCCGTTGTGGTCGGGCTCTCGATGATGCTGATCGTCATCGTCGGATCTCTCATCGGGATGACGCTTCCCTTCCTCCTGACCCGCCTGAACAAGGACCCGGCGGTGGCGAGCACACCCCTCGTCACCTCGTTTGCGGATATCACCGGGGTTCTCATCTACTTCTCGATTGCAACCTGGTACCTTGGTATCGCGGCGTGAGACGGGCGTTCATCCATTTTTTTCAGGCCCGCCTGATGTATATCCGGCACCATGCCGGTGATTTCAGTTGCGGGAGACCTCCTCTTCCGGCTTCTGAAAGGAGACCATCCAGAAGAGCCCATCCCATAGCTGGCGAGTCGTCAGATCGACCATCGTATCGGGGATGAACCTCTCAGGGGGATCATAGACCCCTGTATCGGAATCAGGCATGAATCGGCCAAAAAGATGGGATCTCTCCTTAAATTTTGCCGATTCATCACAGATATGGATTCTGCCCCCGGGTTGTGCAACCCGGATCATCTCGTTGATGGCCCTCTCCTTATCATTGAAGAAGTTGATGCCGCCGATATGGTAGACGACCTCAAACAATGCATCTCCAAAGGGGAGTGCTTCTGCATTCCCCTGAACACAGCCAATATCGATCCCCCACCTCCTCTGATTCTTCCTGCACCTTCGCAGCATGCCAAATGAGATGTCATTTCCGTAGAACCGGGCATCGACACCATGGTTGTGGAGATTTCGAAACTGCTGGCCGGTTCCGACAGAGGTCTCAAGAACACGGTCTCCCGGTTGGATCTCAATGATGGCGGCAATCTCATTCAGCCAGTTCCCGATGTTGCCGATATTAAACCGATACATGAAATCATACACCAGGCTCAGCCAGTCATATCCTCTCTGCGCCGTTCTGTTCCACCCGGCCACATCATCGGATCGAAGGATCACCGGTATCCCATCCCGAATGGTGAACTGCTCCCCCGAGACGCGATCTATCAGTCTCTCATCCTCATAGTCGAGGGGCTCTCCGGTTGCGGGATTTCTCAGGAGGGAGAGAAGTTCTTCCTGTCTGGACATCATACCCATCGGTTCCGGGAAGGTTCTCCTGATAGAAAAATTTTCTCGTTGTATGATTGTGAGTGCCCACCCTCGGTGCGCAAAGAGGCAACACGACAAAACAGAGCTTTGGACTGATCGTCATCCGGGATGATGACAGAAGAGAAAAAGAGAAAAATGATGCTTCATCCTCAGAGGAGGATGAGGAGCGGGGCAAAGACAAGAGCCACCATCGACATCAGCTTCAGCAGGATGTTGATAGCAGGACCTGAGGTGTCTTTGAATGGGTCACCGACGGTATCACCGACGACAGCTGCCTTGTGGGCATCTGAACCCTTTCCACCATAGTTGCCCTGTTCGATGTATTTCTTTGCATTGTCCCATGCACCACCGGCGTTTGCCATGGTGATTGCAAGTGAGAAACCTGCAACAAGCGACCCTGCAAGGAGACCACCGAGTGCTGCGGGGCCGAGGAAGTACCCGACAAGAAGCGGGGCAAGGACCGCGAGAACACCAGGTGCGATCATCTCACGAAGGGCAGCGTTTGTGGAGATTGCAATACATGCTGCATAGTCCGGATCGGCTTTCTCCTCCATGATACCGGCGATCTCCTTGAACTGCCTCCTGACCTCGATGACGACTGCATAGGCAGCCTTTCCGACCGCGGTCATGGTGAGTGCACAGAAGAGGAACGGTAGCATTGCACCGATGAGCATACCGACGAAGACCATCGGATTGGTGACATCGATTATCTCAAGCCCGACTGCAAGGGTGTATGCAGAGAAGAGGGCGAGTGCGGTGAGCGCTGCGGATCCGATGGCGAAGCCTTTGCCGATGGCGGCGGTGGTGTTGCCGACTGCATCAAGGGTATCGGTGATGACACGGACCTTTGGATCCTGGTGTGACATCTCAGCAATACCGCCTGCATTGTCAGCGACCGGTCCGTATGCATCGACGGCAAGGGAGAGACCGAGGGTCGAGAGCATACCAACTGCGGCGATGGCTATACCATAGAGGCCTGCGAAGTGGTAGGAGATGGTGATTGCAATTGCCACGAAGAAGACCGGGAAGACGGTCGACTCCATGCCCTTTGCAAATCCGCTGATGATGTTCGTTGCTGAACCTGTCTGACATGACTTTGCAATCGAGAGTGTCGGTGCCCTGTCATAGGATGTGTAATACTCTGTGACGAGACCGATGGCAAACCCTGCGATGAGACCGGCAATGGCGGCATAGAAGATACCGATATATTCAGGTCCGACGAGGGTTGTGACAAGGAAATATGTCGCAAGGACGATAAGGACGATTGCAACGATGAGACCTTTGTTGAATGCCATGTGAATAGCAGTCATATCGGTCTTGTTCGTCCTGACGAAGAACGATCCGATGATAGCTGAGAAGATACCAAGTGCGGCGATCATCATCGGAAGAAGGACGAGCTGCATCGGGTCAAGGCCTGCATACATCTCGGTGTGGACCGCGGTGATACCAAGGACCATCGCGGCGATGATGGATCCGACGTAGCTCTCATACAGGTCAGCGCCCATACCGGCGACGTCACCGACATTGTCACCGACATTGTCAGCGATGACTGCCGGGTTTCGTGGGTCGTCCTCAGGGATGCCTGCCTCGACCTTGCCGACGAGATCTGCACCGACGTCAGCTGCCTTGGTGAAGATACCTCCACCAACACGGGCAAAGAGCGCAATCGATGAGGCACCAAGACCAAATCCTGTCACCGTCGAGAGAACCTCGGCCTGGGGAAGACCCATTGCTGAGAGACCAAGATAGGCGAGGGAGAGACCAAGAAGACCAAGACCGACAACGGCCATTCCCATGACGGAACCGCTTGCAAACGAGACACGGAACGCCTCAGCGATCCCGCGGCGGGCTGCATTGGTGGTTCGTACATTCGCTGCGGTCGCCGTGTACATACCGATATAACCGGCTGTTGCGGAGAGGAGTGCACCAAGGACGAACGTCGCTGCGGTGAGCGGGGATATTCCAACTGCCAATACGATCGCCAGTACAACGACGAATACAGCAATTGCACGATACTGGCGATTCAGATAGACCATGGCGCCGAGATGAATGGCGGCGGCGATCTTCTGCATCACCTCTGTTCCTGTACCCTCTTTCTTCACCGTGATGAAGGAGAAGCCCGCAAATGCAAGGGCGATAAGGGCAGCAAGAGGTGCTAAATAGATGAGATCCATGTTTTTTATACCTCCATGTTCGGAATGCCTTCCATAGAAGAAGGTACGAGAAGCATAAATATCATATGGAATGATGCGAGNAAAATACGGCTATTAACGAAGGGCTATTCGTGATCAGTCCCGTTGCGCGCAGAAGAAAAAGGGGGTCAGAGCGATCCGATGATCATCGAATATGTCTCTGCCTGGGACCGGTACTGCGCCATCACCTTCATGGTGATCACCGGGGTGAGGCGTGGATCGAGCTCCATCGCCTTCTGGTAGTCTTCCATCGCCTTCATATACGCATTCGATGCCTCTCCTGTCAGCTTAGTCGTTCTGCCTGCCATACCGGCTGAGAAGCCGGATCCCGGAGCGGAATGGACATCCCTCATCTCAGTCTCATAACTCTGTGTTATGTGCATATACGCATCCCCCCGGTACATCCGTGCCCGTGCACTCTCAGGATATGCTGCAACGAGGGCATCGAGATCTGCAATGGCTTCGGTATAGCGCCCTTCCGCAAGGAGGGTGACCGCCCTGCTATGGAGGGCAGCGGGTTCACCGGGTGAGAGGGAGAGGGCTTTTGTAAAGGCGGCCTCGGCTGCGGAGGGATCCCCGGCCATCAGGTAACAGCGTCCAAGGCCGGTAAGGTAGTCGGGGGAGGTGGGATCAATCGATGCCGCATGCGAGTAGAGGACGGCAGCCTCCTCGTATTCATGAAGCGAGTAGAGGGCCTCTGCCTGTCTCCTGATGATGGTCGTATCATTCTGGTCAAAACGGAGGGCATATGAGTAGCTGGATGCCGCAATCGCACTCTGGTTCATCGAGACAAATCCATCTCCGATGA
>SL_3KL_010_SEDDRAFT_10005432_pt1 | contig 11435 bp, 9 predicted proteins | sample SodLakKL_010_SED_2_FD_10381 | JGI IMG/M metagenome (IMG submission 10381)
CCCCCATCCCGCCGGTCGCGATGGGCTCGACGATCTCGTAGCGTCCGACCTTACGGCCCGGTGCGAGGGTGTCGGGTGGAAACGCTCCGAGCGCTCCGGGGAGAACCTTCCCTGCCAGCGCCTCGAGGTAGTCCGGTGCGGCGGCGTGGGAAGCCAGCAGCGACTCCAGCTCGGCTCCCAGCTCCGGGTCCTCGCGGCGAGCGGCCTCGACGAATCCCGGGCGCTCTTCGTGCGGAAGGTCCAGTGCCCTCTCGAACAGTCTGCCAAGCCGTCGCCTCGGCCCGAGGGCGGGTTCCGGGCTCATCCCTCGAGCTCCCGGTGAAGCCACGCCTGCGCTATCGCCCAGTCTCGTTTCACGGTACGCGGGGAAACTCCCAGGGCCGTGGCCGTTTCCTGGACCGTCATTCCGCCGAAGAAGCGACATTCCACGACGTTGGCTTGGCGGGAGTCCAGGTCCTCCAGTCGCTCCAGCGCATGGTCCAGCGCCGCGAGGAGCTCGGCTTGCTCTCCCACCGGCCCCGCGGAGGGCGCCGGAGGGTCACGATCATCGAGGGTGACGCGCTCCAGGCCTCCGCCCCGTTTCTGCGTCCTCTGAAGACGGGCATAGTTGCAGAGGATGTGGCGAATCGCCCGGGCAGCGAGAGCGCAGAAGTGCGCACGGCTCTCCACATCGAGTGGGTCCTGGCCGACAAGCTTCAGGTACGCCTCGTGAACCAGCGCGGTGGTGTCGAGGGTGTGGTTTCCGCCCCAACGTCGTCGCTGGCGCTGGGCCAGCCCCTGGATCTCATCGTAGAGGAGATCGAACACCTCGTCGAGGGCCGCCCGGTCGCCTCGGCGCACCTCATCCAGAAGACGCGTGACGGTTCCCCGCGTGTGCTTCTCCATGCTCACCTCTCCGGGCGGAGGGGTTGAACGGCGGCTCGCGGTGCATCGCGATTCCCACATCTCTCTTCAAGGTACCCGGGCCTCCGGCCCGAGGCGAGATGGCCCGCTTCTCGAGGAAATCGTGTAGGCCGAGTGAAGGGACCGTAGGAACCTCATCTTCACACTGACAAGGAGGAATCATGAATGCAAAGGCGCGTTGGTGCGGATTGCTCACCCTGCTGGGGAGCGCCTGGCTGCTGTTGGCCTGCCAAGAGGATCCGATGGCTGGCCACGGCCTTCTCGAAGCCGAGGCGACAGGGGCTCCATCGAGTGCACTGAGCTCCCGGTCCTTCCCGGTCTCCGGAGGCGCGATCCACTATTTCAGCACGGCGATCATCCATTCTCAGGAGCCCACGACCACCGGTCAGATACAGCGAAGTAGCGACATCATCGAGCTGACGGGTGACCTCCACGGGTACATCCTTTACCATCCCACCTCGGTGTTCGACTTTCAAGACGGCACCCTCGTGAACACGGGCATCCAGGTCTTCTCCGGATCGGTGGCGGGTTCTGAGCCCCAGATACTGCACGACGACGGGTTCCGCTTCGAGGTGGATCTCACGACCGGGGCGACCACCGGCGAGGTCCGTCTGGGCCGTAGCAACGACGCCCCGCACCGGGGGGAGTGGTACGAGTGCCGATTGGAGGTGGTGGGAACCGGGCAGACCCCGGAGGGGGACAACGTGTCGGACTATACCGGCATCTGCACGAGGTACGGGAACCCCGGTTGAGGGCGAGCGGCATAGGGTTCCCAGGTCCTCAGCGCCCGGGAGCGCCCGACCTCGCTGCCCCGTGCCTCTCCAACCCGGCCGCTAGCCGGAGTCGGTTGCCCCGGGAGAAGGTCGACCAGTATGTCCCGCAGCTCCCGGTGGGACAGAGCGGACCACAGGTGCATGAGCACCTGGATGGCCGAGAAGAAGAATGCGGGCTCGACCCAGTGGGCCATGGGGATCTTGCTATGACGATGGGGTACCCCCACCTTGAGGGCGACCCTTTTCTGGCCCGTCGTCTAATGGCAGGACACCGGTCTTTGGAACCGGCGGTGGTGGTTCGAATCCACCCGGGCCAATTTTCTGCACCGCTTTTGCGCCAACGATTGCCAGGTGTTCCCACCTGAGCACCCATTCCGGCCAGACCCCCACGCTTGTTCTCGGACTTTCCGAACCAGCGCGCGAACCCTACAGTCGTGTCGAAGGGCCCAGTGACGCCTCGGCTTCGGGCATGCCTTTCAACTGCTTCCTACAGCAGGAACCAAACGGGGAAGACGCCGTAACATCTCTGTAGGACGCAGGGTGTGAGGCGGCCGCTGGTTCGCACCCGCGATGTCGTCGTCGTTCAACCCGAGCAGGAATGTGGTAACCTCTCTCTATCTGGCCATCTCGGTAGCCGTCGGCTCCCCCCAGGTCTCAGCAGCCGACTCCATCGATCTCCTGAGTGACGCCCGGGCGGCTCAGACCCGATTCGAGCGGCTTCGGGTCTATTACTCCCCCCAATCCTGGTGGAGCGGATCCGGTCCCTGCGATGAACGGGTCGGGCGTTTCTGCCTGCGTTTTGGGCGAGAGAGCGAGGAGGAGGGGGAAGATCGCCCGGCCCCCACTCCCCGACCCGAATCCGAGGAGATCACCGACGCCCGGGAGGATCTCCTGGAGACGCTGGCCCGGATCGGAGAAGCAATCCCCGGCGACCCCTGGGTAGCAGGCCAAAGGGTCAGTTACCTGGCGGAGACTCAGCGCTGGGATGAGGCGTTGGAAGTGGCTTGGACCTGTGAGGCCCAGGGGTGGTGGTGTCAGGGGTTGGCGGGGATCGCATTGAATGGGCTGGGTCGGACGTCCGAGGCGGAAGCGGCCTTTCGTGAGGTTCTTTCCCACCTTCCTCCCGAAGAGCGGGAGGAGTGGGAGGACCCGTCCATGATTGCAGACCGTGAGCTTTCTCGGTGGATCCGTGATCTGGACGAAGAGGAGCGGGAGCGGGAGTGGGAGCGGGTCTGGAAGCTGGCCCATCCGCTCTTCATTCTGGGCGGCAATCCCGTCTGGACTGAACACATGTCCCGTTGGATGCTGTCGCTCACACGGGAAGATGCGCGGAATGGCCATGCCATGCGGTGGGGCAGCGACATGACCGAGCTCCTGGTCCGCTACGGGCCGGTGGTGGCCTACGAGCGGACCCGGGAACCGATGGGGTACCTGGGCCCGCCCCTGGTGATCGGTCGATACGATCCCGTCCCCCGAAATCTCTTCCCGGCTGAATCGGCTGTACTCGAGCCGGCCACGTCGGACCCGGTGGACTGGCTCACCCATCAGCGCCGGACCCGTTCCCGGCACGCTCCCGCCCTGGCCCGCCGCATCCACACCATGGATGTACAGGTAGCCCGCTTTCGGCGCGGCGAAGACCTGCTCATCGCCGCCGCCTGGGAACTCCTGGATGTGACGGACAATGACGTGGCGGCCCCCGGCTCCGATGCGTCAGTCAGGTCGGAGGATGCCGACACGGTTCAGGTTACCTTCCCGCCGGAGGAACTCAGGTCCGCCCTCTTCGTCCTGGATGAGGACGAAATGGAGCCGCTCCGGTTCATGGCCCCTCCCACCGGGCCCACTGGGGGCGTGGCTACGGCAGTCGTACCTGCCGGACGTTACCTCATCTCCATGGAGGCTTTGGATCCCAAAGAGGGTCGAGGTTGGCGGAGCCGTCGAGGGACGTCCATGGAGCCCAGACATCGACAGGTGGTGCAACTCTCGGATCTCCTCGTCGTGGCCCCTGCCCAGCGTCCGGAGACCAGTCCTCCAGACGCCAACGTGGAAGACCAACTTCCGCTGGACTCTCTCCTCCTCCGGGCTCACCCTCATACCCGGTTCGCACCCCAGGAGATTGAGGTGGCCTGGGAGGTGTATGGCCTATCCGGAACGGAAGGGGTGGTCCGCTTCGAAATTACCGCCACCCGGGAGGACCGGGGCCTCTTCCGTCGGGCCGGTGAGGCCCTGGGGCTCCTCTCGTCCCGGGATCCGGTACGCCTTCGATGGGAGGAGGGGGTGTCCCGATCCCAGGTAGAGGGAGATCAGCCGTATCTCCGAAGCGTGGTGTTGGATCTTTCCGGATTGGAGGATGGGGAGTACGAACTGGAGGTAGCTGTGACCCCGCCCGGTCGAACCGCTGCCACCAGCACCCGGGAGATTGTGCTTCGGACCCCCTCCGACGAACCCTGATGATATACCCTCCCCGCCCGCCATCGGGCGTTGACGCATTCGGGCCTGCCATCTAGTTTTCTGGGCTGTTACTCTTTGCGAAACCCTATCACGTCAGGACCGGCGGCGCTGGCATGGACGAAACCCACGGGCGCGGGCCCCTTCTCATTCTTTCGGGACGGGCCAACCGACCGCTGTCTGAGGAAATCGGACAGCTCTTGGATCAGAAGGTGGATGCAGCGCACATCCACAACTTCGCTGATGGGGAGATCTTCGTCCGGATCGACCGGAATGCCAGGGGGCGGGATGTCTTCATCATCCAGCCCACGGTAGCCCCCGCCGACAACATCATGGAGCTCCTCCTCCTGATCGATGCGGCGAAGCGGGCCTCGGCGGCTCGGATCACGGCCGTCATCCCCTACTTCGGTTACGGCCGACAGGATCGGAAGGACCAGCCCCGGGTGGCTATCGGTGCCAAGTTGGCGGCAAATCTGGTGGTGACGGCGGGGGCGGATCGGGTCCTGGGCATGGATTTCCATCAGCACCAGATCCAGGGGTTCTTCGACATCCCCGTGGATCATCTCTATGCGGCGCCGGTCCTCACCGAGTACTTCCGGAAGAAGGAGCTCGACGACCTTGTGGTGGTGGCTCCGGATGTGGGTTCAGCCAAGATGGCTCGGGGCTTCGCCAAGCGGCTCGAGGCAACCTTTGCCATTATCGACAAGCGGCGCCCGGCTCACAACCAGAGCGAGGTGCTGACCGTGGTGGGGGACGTGAAGGGGAAGAACTGTCTGATTACGGACGACATGGTGGATACAGCCGGAACCATGACTTCGGCCGTCCACGCGCTGAAGGCCCGAGGGGCTGCGGCTGTATATGCTTGTGCGACCCACGCTCTCCTGTCCGGACAGGCAGTGGAGCGATTGAGCTCGGCACCCCTTACTGAACTGGTGGTGACGAATACCATCCACCTCCCCGAGGAACGGACCTTCGAACAGCTCACTGTGCTTTCGGTGGCTGAACTCCTGGCACGCGCCATCGAGTACATCCACTCGAATGACTCGGTAAGCCAGCTTTTCGAGATTCGGACAGAAGACGATTGATGCTTGGCGGCGTCTCCCTGCGGAGCCGCCGTATTCACGGGCCGAAACGGCCCCTGCACGGAAGGAAGAACCATGAGTACCCAGGTCACGCTCAAGGCTGAGCGCCGAGAGGATACGGGAAAGGGTGTAGCCCGAAAGCTTCGGGCTGCCGGAAAGCTCCCCGCCGTCGTGTACGGTGGGGAAGGCGAGAACATGTCACTGGTGCTTGACGCCAATGATACGACCCACCTCTTCCACTCCATCTCGGTGGATAACACCATCGTGAATCTCACGGTGGAGGGGGAGGGTGCACCCATGCCGTCGCTGGTCCGGGAGATCCAGACCCATCCGTTCCGCCCCGACATCCTCCATGTGGACTTCCTCCGGATCCAGACCGGCGTAGCCGTGGAACTGGATATTCCGGTGGAACTCACGGGCACCCCCACGGGCGTCCGAGACCAGGGTGGCGTTCTGGAGCAGACCATCTACATGCTCCCGGTCAGCTGTTTCCCTGCGGCCATCCCCGACATCATCGGCGCCGACGTGTCGGCTCTGGAGATCAACGATTCTCTCCATGTGGGCGAGCTGGAGATCCCCGAGGGGGTTGAAGTTCTCATGGATCCGGCCCGGACCGTATGCTCGGTGCAGCCGCCCAGTATGGCTGCCGTGCCTGAGGATGAGGTGGAGGAGGACGAGGAGCCGGAGCTCATCGGTGAGGAGCTCGAGGTGGAGGAGGCCGAGGATTCGGCTGATTCCGTGGAATAGAAAGCGTTCCTCCGGCACCGCATCTGAGGGTGTCGTGAAGGTGGTGCTCGGGCTGGGGAACCCTGGCCCCAAGTACGACGCAACGCGGCACAACGTGGGCTGGTGGGCGCTGGATCGCCTGGCCCACGACTGGAAACTGGGATCCTTCCGCAAGGAGGGACCGGTTCTGGTGACAGGTGGTGTGGTGGCAGGGGAGGAGGTCCTTCTGGTCAAACCCACCACCTTCATGAATCGGAGCGGTGTGGCCCTCCGGCCCTTCTTGGGTCGGGAGGGCTTCGCCGTGTCCAGGGATCTCGTCGTCATCGTGGACGATGCCACGCGGAGTGTAGGGCGCCTGCGGCTCCGCCCAAGTGGGAGTGCAGGTGGGCACAATGGACTCAAGAGTATTGAAGCGGTTCTAGGCAGCCGGGATTATCCCCGTCTCAGGATCGGGGTGGGGCGTCCCCCTTCAGGGGAGGATCTGGTCTCATGGGTGCTTTCACCCATGAGTGAAGAAGATGAAGATCAGGTGCTCAGCCTCCTGACGGAGCTCTCAGAAGGGTTGGAGGATTGGATCCGAGGAGACCTGGAGTCAGCCATGAACCGCTTGAATCGATAACCCATAGGGGTCGGGATACCCGGCAGGAGTCGGCTTCCGAGGGAGTCGGATCCCACCGGGGTGGCGCCTCATCGACTGGTGAGGAGGTCGACCGACCGAATCGCGGACCCTTCAAGAGGGGGAAGCTGGACGCATGGACTTCGTTGCCCTGACCTCAGGTGCCTGGATCCTGGGGGTGGTCGGATTGCTGATCGCCCTCGTCATCTACCTCTACGTCATGAAGCAGCCCTCCGGCAGCGATCAGATGATCGAGCTGGCAGAACAGATCCACGAGGGGGCCATGACGTTCCTCCGAAGAGAATATACGGTTCTGGCCGTGTTCGTCCTGGTGGTGGCCGTTCTTCTGGCCTGGGCCATCGGCGTGGCCAGTTCCCTCGCCTACATAGCAGGTGCCGTGAGCTCTGCCCTTGCCGGGTTCATGGGGATGAAGGCGGCCACAGGGGCCAATGTCCGGACCTCCCATGCCGCCAATACCGAGGGGCAGGGGAAGGCGTTGCGGGTCTCATTCCTGGGGGCCTCGGTCATGGGACTGGCCGTGGCATCACTCGGACTTCTGGGCCTGGGCGGCTTCTACGTGGTCATGGCCAGTGGCGCGACCCCGGTGGAGCTGGTCCGCTTCGGTGAAGTGGTGGCCGGATTCGCCATGGGCGCCTCGTCCATCGCCCTCTTCGCCCGTGTTGGCGGAGGGATCTTTACCAAGGCGGCCGATGTGGGGGCAGACCTGGTGGGGAAGGTGGAAGCCGGTATCCCTGAGGATGATCCCCGGAATCCCGCTACGATTGCCGACAACGTGGGGGACAACGTCGGTGACGTAGCCGGGATGGGCGCTGATATCTTCGAGTCGTATGTAGGGTCCATCGTGGCCACCATCGCCATCGGGGCCACAGCCGGTGTCATGGCTGCCAACGTAGTTGAAGCGGTGGCCCTTCCCCTCTTCACCGTCATGGTGGGGCTTGTCGCCTCTGTCGTGGGAATTGCCAGCCTGAAGCTCATGGAGAACATCGATCCGGCGGCAGCCCTCCGGAACATGACCTTCATCGCCGCAGGGGTCTTTCTGGTCATCATGTACTTCGTGGTGGCGGGAATGGGGTTCGAACTCCACAACCCGGCCACGGGTGAGAGCTACCCCGCCACCGGTCCCTTCTGGGCCATCCTGGCCGGGACCGTGGTGGGGATCCTCATCGGTCTCGTGACCGAGTATTACACAGGTGGGAAGCCCATCCGGCGAATTGCCGAGGCCAGCAGCACCGGCTCGGCCACCAACATCATCACGGGCCTGGCCCTGGGGATGCACTCGGCTGCCGTTCCGGTCTTCCTCATCGCAGGGGCCATCTTCGTGGCCTTCCAGGTGTCCGGCCTCTACGGGATCGGGATTGCCGCCGTAGGCATGCTGGCCACGGTGGGTGTGACCATGTCCGTGGACGCCTATGGACCGGTGGCAGATAACGCAGGTGGCATCACGGAGATGGCCGGGCTGGGGAAGGAAACCCGAGCCATTACCGATTCGCTGGATGCGATCGGGAACACGACGGCCGCCATCGGGAAGGGATTCGCCATCGGATCCGCTGCGCTGACGGCGCTGGCACTCTTCTCCGCGTACACGGCGGCCGTGGGGCTGCAGGAGACAGGGATCAACCTCGTGAGCCCGGCCGTCGTGATCGGGCTCTTCCTGGGGGGAACGCTTCCCTTCCTGGTCGCGGCCATGACCATGACGGCTGTGGGGCGGGCCGCCGCTGGAATGGTGGATGAGGTGCGGCGCCAGTTCCGGGAGATCCCCGGCATCATGGAAGGGACGACCAAGCCCGATTCAGCCCGTTGCGTGGACATTTCCACCCGGGCTGCGCTCCGGGAGATGATCCTCCCGGGGGTGGTGGCGGTTGCTGCCCCCTTCCTGGTGGGTTGGCTGTTGGGCGTGGAGGCTCTGGGCGGACTCCTGGCAGGCGCCCTGGTGACGGGTGTGCTCATGGCACTCTTCATGGCCAATTCGGGTGGCGCCTGGGACAACGCCAAGAAGCTCATCGAGGGCGGCGAATACGGGGGCAAGGGATCCGAGTCCCACAAGGCGGCCGTGGTGGGTGATACGGTCGGGGATCCCTTCAAGGATACCTCAGGTCCCTCCCTGAACATCCTCATCAAGCTCATGAGTGTGGTGGCCCTGGTGCTGGCCCCCTTCTTCGTTCGGATCCACGGAGGCGAGACGCCTGAGGCCGTGGGGATGATCGTGGAGATGGTCCAGCGGATCTTCATCGGATAATTCTCCAGGGTCCTTCGCTCAACGACTGAGCCCGCTGTCCCTGAGGAGAGGGGCAGCGGGCTCAGTCGTTGTCAGGCGCCTGGAGGGCGAAGCTTGGCTGATTGAAGCTTGCCGGGGATGGCGGACTGGAGGAGGTCAGCTCATGGGGACGTACTGGAGAAGTTTGTCCTCCACCCGGTCGAAGATCTCCTCCAGCGATGCGCCGGTGATCGTGAGTCCATGATTCTTGAGCCCCACAACTGCCCGGCCCGGCTCATCGTGCTCCCGGACGATTTCGGCCACGGCCCGCCCCAACTCGTAAGTCCCGCAGGGATAGTTGAATTCGGTGGACGGGACCCCGTCGATCCAGGCATGGACATGGAGGATCGCTCCGACCTCCGGATGCTCGCGGTAGATCATCCAGTGCTCGATGGCATCCACCGAGACCCGGCGAGGCTGCACCTGGGGCGGCACGGAGATCACCATGGCCCCCTCTTCCTCGTTGTAATCCTTCACCAGGAGGATGTCCCGCCCCACCTCCTGCAGGTTCGACTTGTCCACCCCTGAGGCGCTCATCCAGAAGCGCTTGTCGTCCAAGCGGGCGGAGATGTTTCCGTAGGAGAGCCCCCCCAGTCCGTAGAGCCGCTTCAGGTGTCGGCGGTCCCTCTCCGAGAGGATCTCGTCAATGGGGAAGGGGGCAGGGAGAAGATTGAGGGCGTCCAAGCGCTTCCCAGCCGCGTGGATGGAGCGGGTGATCTCGTCTCCTTCCCAGAGCTCCTCGGGAAGATCTTCCTCGAAGATGTTGTCGATGATGAGTCTGGAGGTTGCCAGAGGTTGGATCCTGGCATAGACCCGATCGAAGAACTCCTTTCGGTCACTCCTTCCCCTGACCCGATAGTGGCCTTGCTCGGGGGTGATGAAGTGGGCGTCCGGATCAGACGACTCCGGCCCGGTGAGGCCGATGAGCAGATTGGAGAGGGATCGAACCAGGAGGGGGTACCCCTCGGGAATCGCCTCGTGGACCGACTTGTCCCCCGGCTCCAGCTCGGTGACCGAAACGACGAACACGGCCTGCGCTCGTCGCCGGAAGGGTCGCGGCGTGTCTCGTGGGAAGCAGTTCACCACCAAGGAGGCCTGATCCGGGTCCTGGACGAACCGGTGTCCATGGGCATCCATGATCTGACGGAGGCCGTCGGCGAACCAACGAAAGCGATCGTTCTCACACTGTCCAGCGAAGGAATAATCCATAAAAGATCCAGTTCCTGGTCGTGGACCCGTCGGAAGGTCCCACAGGTCCAGCAGTATCGGTCCGGTAACCCGCGAAAGGTCGGTCCTGCAGTCCTGCCTCGCAAGGCCGGAATCCAGTCAGGCCTGTATGTCCCGCAGGGAGCCGGGCCTTTGACCCGGAAGACCCCTCTCGGTACCTTCAACCTGGAGGGGCGTGTCCTTCGGGACGCGCCTTTTCTGTGTTTGAATCGACCGACTCACTCTCCAGAACGTGCAGCGGGTCGGGCTTCCCGACCCTCTGCCCATACGCATCCTCCCAGACCGCTCATGCTCAAGGCCGGAATCGTGGGTCTCCCCAATGTGGGGAAATCGTCTCTGTTCAATGCTCTCACCGCCCAGGGCGCACCGTCGGAAAACTACCCCTTCTGCACCGTGGACCCGAACGTGGGGACCGTCGAAGTCCCGGATCCCCGATTGGACCGAATCTTCGAGTTGGTACAGCCCAAGTCCCGTCTCCCCACAGTAATCCAGTTCGTAGACATCGCCGGCTTGGTGGAGGGTGCCTCCGAAGGAGAGGGGCTCGGGAACAAGTTCTTGGGAAACATCCGGGAAGTGGACGCCGTGGTTCACGTTCTCCGGTGCTTCGATGACCCTGACGTGACCCACGTGCTGGGCGGTGTGAATCCCCTCCGAGACAGGGAAGTGGTGAACACCGAACTGGCCCTCGCGGACCTGGAAACGGTGGAGAAGCGCCTGGAAAAGACGGTTCGGAAGGCCCGGTCCGGCGAGAAGGAGGCCCAACAGGAGCACGCCCTCCTCCTCCGCCTCCAGTCCCAGCTCGGAGAAGGCCGCCCCGTCCGTTTCCTGGACTTGTCTCCAGTGGAGAAGTCCATCCTCAAGGGCATGCAGCTCCTCACGGCCAAACCGGTCCTCTACCTGGCCAACGTAGCCGAAGAGGACCTCCCTGAGGGGGAAAACGAATGGACCCATCGGCTCCGGGAGGTCCTGGATCGAGAGGAGCCTCGTACAGGTCTGGTCACGGTGTGTTCAGCAATCGAGTCGGAGTTGGCTGAGCTGGATCCGGAGGAACGGGAGGAGTTCTTGGCCGAACTTGGGGTGGAGGAGCCAGGTCTACACCGCCTCATCCGGGCCACCTATCGCCTCCTGGGTCTCATCACCTTCTTCACGGCAGGAGAGAAGGAGGCCCGGGCCTGGACGGTCCGGGAAGGCGCTCGGGCTCCTGAAGCGGCCGGGGTCATCCACTCCGATTTCGAGCGCGGGTTCATCCGGGCCGAGACCATTGGATTCCAGGAGTTCTCCCGGTTGGGGTCCGAGAAAGCTGCCCGGGAGGAAGGGAAGATGCGATCGGAGGGGAAAGACTATGTCGTTCAGGACGGAGACATTCTCCTCTTCCGGTTCAACGTCTA
>SL_3KL_010_SEDDRAFT_10005433_pt1 | contig 11434 bp, 8 predicted proteins | sample SodLakKL_010_SED_2_FD_10381 | JGI IMG/M metagenome (IMG submission 10381)
CGAATCGTTGATGGCCGCCCGGAAACTCGCGGAAGAAGACGGCATTTTTGCCACGGTCGTCAACTGCCGCTTTATCAAGCCGCTCGACACCGAACGGATCGTTTCCCTGGTGTGTAAAATCCCGCGCGTGCTAACGGTTGAAGAAGGGGTGCTTGCCGGAGGATTCGGATCGGCCGTGCTGGAATGCCTTGCGGACGAAGGCGTTACCGGCTTCCGGATCCGTCGGATCGGCATCGGCGAGACATTCGTGGAGCACGGGACCAAGGATATACTCAGGCACCAATACGGACTCGATGCCGCAGGGATAGCCGCCGCCGGAAAAGCGCTTTTCGCTGCCGATACAAAAGCCGTTGCAAGCGGTGAGTGATGATATGACCGACCTCACCCGCCGGAAAAAACCGGCAGTCTTTTCATCCGACCGGTCATCCGACCGGGCATCAAACCCGACGCCGACACACAAGGTGAAAAAACGCCCGAAAAAGCGCCTCGACACACTGGTGCTGGAGCAAGGGCTTGCGGAAAGCCGACAGAGGGCCCGGGCACTCATCATGTCCGGCAGCATCCTTGTGAATGACATTCCAACAGACAAACCCGGGGTGCAGGTTTCCCGGGACGCGGTGATAACCAGCAGGGCCGACGATCTCCGGTATGTGAGCCGCGGAGGCCTGAAACTGGAGCATGCTATCAGGCACTTTCACATCGATGCAAACGGTGCGAATTGCCTTGATGTCGGGGCGTCCACGGGCGGTTTTACCGATTGTCTGCTTCAGCATGGCGCAGCAAGCGTCTGCGCTGTTGACGTCGGATACGGGCAGCTTTCCTGGAAGCTGCGGCAGGACGAACGGGTCCGCGTAATCGAACGGACGAACATCCGGTATATGACATCCGACGACCTGCCGGCTCCCTTTGATCTGATTGTCATAGACGTATCCTTTATATCGCTTGAAATCGTTGTACCGGTGGTTTCGAGATTCCTGCGGCCCGGCGGCCGAATCGTGTCGCTGGTCAAGCCGCAGTTCGAGGTCGGCAAGGGCGAGGTTGGCAAGGGCGGCATTGTGCGAGAGGCGTTCCTGCATAAATCGGTCATTGCACGGCTTGAAGATTTTTTCACCACCCGCTGCGGCCTGTCGTGCAAGGAAACGACCCCCTCCCCTGTCACCGGCCCCAAGGGAAACAAGGAGTTTCTGATCCTTCTGGAGAATGGGGGACGTCCTTAACTTATTAACTTATTGCTCCCTTCGCGCGCGCTGAAATTTATGCAATAATTTGATTTTATTGTTATTATTTAATCCACAACAGACAGGCAGTAAGTTAATAAGTTAAGGACGTCCCCCACGTCCCCCACATCTCACATGATGTTTTACGGTTGATTTTTTTTTGCCAGACATATAAGAGTGTTAAGTTCTATACAGTTGATTCCGTCATCCTGTCAATCCAGAGAATCCAGCAACCAAGAGGAGTTGAAAAGGAATGAGTGAAAAACTTAGAAACGTTGTGCTCATCGGGCACGGCGGTTCCGGTAAGACCTCCCTGGCAGAAGCGCTGCTGTTTAATGCGGGCGTAACCAATCGGTTCGGCAAAGTGGACGACGGCAATGCCGTCATGGACTTCGAACCGGAGGAGCTGAAACGCAGCAGCAGTATATCCACTGCATTTCATCAGTTTACCTGGAACAAGCGGCCCGTGAACATTATTGACACGCCCGGGGATCAGAATTTTTTCTCCGATACCAGGCTGTGCATGCAGGCGGCCGATGGCGCCGCCGTGGTGATCGATGCCATCGACGGGGTAAAGGTCCAGACCGAGCAGGCCTGGGAATTCGCCGACGAATACGATATGCCCCGGATCATCATCATCAACAAGGTGGACCGGGAGCGCGCCGATTACTACAAGGCCTTCGAGGATGCAGCCAATCTTTTCGCCCCGAAGCCGATCATTCTTCAACTTCCTATCGGCAAGGAAGCCGAATTCAAGGGCGTCGTGGACCTGGTCAACATGCAGGCCTATATCTACGACAACGGCAAGGCGGTAAAAGCTGACATTCCGGCGGATATGCAGGAGCAGGTTGAATCCGAGCGCGAGGCCATGATCGAAAACATTGCGGAAGCAGACGATTCCCTGGTGGAAAAATATCTCGAAGGCGAGGATCTCTCCCAGGAAGAAATCATTGCCGCCCTTCGAAAAGGAACCCTGGAAAAGGCCTTTGTGCCGGTGGTCTGCGGATCAGCCACTCTCAACATCGGAATGGATCTGTTCGCCTCCATCATGGTGGACACCCTCCCCTCCCCGGCAGACCGGGGCCCGAAAACCGGAACCGACCCCAAGACCGGAGAAGAAATCCAGCGGGAGCCGTCCCCGGATGAAAAATTTTCCGCGCTGGTATTCAAAACGATTGCCGATCCCTACGCGGGGCGCCTCACCCTTTTCCGGGTTTTCTCCGGCTCCCTTGGATCGGACGGCAACTTCTACAATGCCACCCGGGAAGCAAAGGAGCGCTATGCCCAGCTCCTCCAGATCCGCGCCAAGGAGCAGAAGCCCCTGGAAGGCGCCGGCCCCGGAGATATCGTGGCCGTGGCCAAACTCAAGGAAACCGTTACCGGCGATACGCTCTGCGATCCGGCCGCGCCCATTATCTACAAAGCGGCCGAGCCCCTCCGAGGCGTGGTCACGTATGCCATTTCCCCCAAAAGCAAGGGGGACGAGGACAAAATTTTCGGCGCCCTCAATAAACTGATGGAGGAAGATCCGGGGCTCAAGCTGGAAAGAAACGAGGAAACACGCCAGTCGCTTATCACCGGTATGGGTCAGATCCATATAGAAACCACCGTGGACAAGCTCAAACGGAAATACAACGTGGAGGTGAATCTCGAGATCCCCAAGGTTCCCTACAAGGAAACCTTCAAAAAGAAAGTGGCTGTGCAGGGGCGCCACAAAAAGCAGTCCGGCGGGCACGGACAGTTCGGCGACTGCTGGGTGGAATTCGAGCCGCTGGAGCGGAGCCAGGGATACGAGTTCGCGGACAAGATCGTCGGCGGCGTCATTCCCAAGACCTACATCCCCGCCGTGGACAAAGGCATCCAGGAAGCATCAGAAAAGGGCGTGCTTGCGGGATTTCCGTGCGTTGATTTCCGGGCCACCGTCTATGACGGTTCGTATCATTCCGTCGACTCATCGGAAATGGCGTTCAAGATCGCCGGCTCGCTGGCATACAAGAAAGCCATGGAACAGGCCGATCCGATACTGCTTGAGCCGATCATGGAGATGGAGGTCGTCACCCCGGACGAGTTCATGGGCGACATCATGGGCGACCTCAACAGCCGCCGCGGCCGCGTGCTCGGCATGGATTCCCGCGGGAAAAACCAGGTGGTCCGTGCGAATGTTCCCTTGGCCGAGGTGCTGACCTACGCCCCGGATCTTCGCTCCATGACCGGCGGCCGCGGAATCTTCACCATGACACTTTCCCACTACGAGGAAGTTCCGGCCCAGATCGCCCAGAAGGTGATCGAGGAGATCAAAAGCCGCCAGGAAGAAAAATAACCTGCAATCACTACCGCATTTGAGAAAAAAAACCGGGGAGCGGCAATCGCCTGCCTCCGGTTTTTTTGTGGCGAAACAGTGGCCGTCCTTGTCCGGTTTTGGTGCAGCCCTACAAGTTAATAAGTTAAGGACGTCCCCCATTTTGATGGAGGATTTCGGTGGCGACTTTTTTGACGGAATCGGGGTAGTTTCCGGAAATTACGGCTTGCAGGCGGGGAGACTGGTCTTCCGGTTGGTCGAATACTCCGACCAGGTGAAGCACATCCCCCATGATAGCCTGCTCAAGAACGTCGAACCGGCTCCAAAGGATATCGATGACCTGGCGGGCAACACCCCGGTTCTTTTCCGTAAGATACTCGAAGGCGACCATTGCCCCAAGTCTTTCCGGCCACTTTTCGGCGACCAGAAGATCAATATACGCGGGAATCACCTCGTTAAAGCGGGCCATCAAATCCGCCACGCCCTCGGCATCACCGTCGGAAATCATTTTTTTTACTGTTTCATAGCCCAGTTTCAGCGGATCCCGGCTGGAAAGCGTTTCAATGACTTCCTCCAGGTCAAAATCCCCGCTCCACCGGAACATACCATCCATGATGGTGGTGGGGGCGGAGCGGATGCGGTCCTGCTCAGCAAGCGCGGGAAACATCATCGCATCGATTATGGTCATATCGATACGGGAAGGCGCGGCGCCGGCAAGAAACAGCCCCTTGGGAACGGTGATGCGGCAAAACGGGCAGTTTTCCGTAACATACATCCCAAATATCGCCGGAAGCGAAATTCTTTGCTCCAGCCCGTTCACATCCACATCCATTTCCTGGCCCGCCAGGGTATCGCTTCCGAAAAGCGAAAGAAGAAACATCTCCAGGTATTCCCCCCTGGGAACCATCCGGAAATGCAGGTTCTCCGATACATGAATCCCGGACGGCTCATCATCGGCAGCCGTCTCGTTTTTTACGGAAATTTCAGGGATAAGCTGCTTAAGCTGTGTACAAAACGCGTCCAGTTGCACACCCGCATCATCGTCGCTTTTGATCAGCCGAATTTTTGCAGGATTTGTAAGAATGCCGCCATGGCGGGAAATCAGGTTCCTGTCGGCGGGGCTCAGGGAATAAAGCCCGTTTTCTTCAGCCATAAATCCACGCTTCCTTTATTTGTACTCTGATATCCTTCATTCAGTTTTTGCTATGCCACATTCCCTCTCTATGGTAAATCTGCTGAAAACGCAAGACCTGATCCGAAACCTGTCAGAAGGTCCGACAAGAGAGTGGGTGACGGTTTCCGTTCAGTCACCGGATAAATGCAAGGAGGCGCAAATGGATATTCGCACGCATGGACAAATCGACAGGGAACTGTCCGGCACACCATCGGAAGTTACCGAAAACCATGCAAAAGTTGAAATGACGGCGACGCAGCGAATGGCCGTGGATGAAACCGGCCTGGTTCACGGCGGCTTTCTGTTTGGCTTGGCGGACCATGCCGCCATGCTGGCGGTCAACCATCCCAATGTGGTGCTTGGCGGCGCGGAGGTGCGCTTTTTAAAGCCGGTGCTCCCGGGCGACCGTCTCGTTGCGGAAGCCACCGTCACGGAAACCGACAGGAAGAAACATGCCGTCGAGGCATTCGTGTACAAAAACGACGAAACGGTTTTTTCCGGCCGCTTCGATTGTTTTGTCCTAGACCGGCATGTGCTGGCCTGATCCCGGCATCCACGATATACTATTGTGCAGAACGAAAACCGTTTTTCCGCCGATCTCTGTGTCCGGCTCAAATTTGAATCTTCAAAACACACCCGGTATTCCAACGGTTAAAATTTTAGCCGTGCCTGACCCCGACAAAAAACTTTGATTTCATTTTTGGTATTATATATAAATGATAACAAAATATTGGATATAAAAAATTCATGCAAAACATTAATAAATTACGGATCAACAACCTGCGGCAATCCTTTCCGGAGCAGCAGATCGATGCCCTTCTCGTGCTCATCGATGAAAACCGGCGCTACCTTTCCGGGTTTACCGGCGAGGACACCGGGTTCGACGAATCCGCTGGCGCGCTTCTCATTGCGGCAGACGATCTTGTTTTGCTCACCGATTCCCGATATACCCTCCAGGCGGAGCGTGAATGTCCCGGATTTCGCGTGATAACTTACAAAAAAGGGCTTGCAAAGGAACTGCCCGAACTGCTTTCTTCGCTTTCCATCGGGCGGTTGGGATATGAAAAACGGAAAATGACCTGCGAACAGTTCGAGATCCTTTCCGGCGAGTTGGAAAAAGCCGGGAATAATCCGGCGCCTTTGCTGGTTGGGCTGACCGGTGCGGTTGAAAAGCAGCGAATCATCAAAAGCGACGATGAAATCCAGGCGATCCGCAGAGCTCTTTTGCTGGCGGAGAACGCATTTACCGATATTCTGGAAATTCTTGCACCAGGCATGCCTGAGACGGCTGCTGCATGGGCGCTTGAAAAACGAATGCGCGAAGCCGGGGCCCAGTCGGTTTCATTTCCTGTAATTGTGGCCGGCGGCTTCAACGCCGCCCTGCCCCACGCCGTTCCCGGCCATGACCCCATCCCCGAAGGAAAGCCCGTTTTGTTCGATTGGGGCGCCCGCCTTGACGGGTACTGCTCCGACACCTCGCGCACCTTTGTCATAGGCAAGCCGGATGAGCGTTTCCAGAGCGTTTTCAACGCGGTCTATGACGCGCGCGAAAAAGCAACCGAACAGATACGGCCAGGCGCATGGACTCTCGATATCGATGCCGCGGCCCGGGAGGTGCTGAAAGAAAAAGGGCTTGATGGTTATTTCGGCCATGGGCTCGGCCACGGCGTCGGACTTGCCATCCACGAAAAACCCTCGCTTGGACCGTCGGCTGAACGCAATATCCGGCTGGAGGAGAACATGGTCTTTACCGTGGAGCCCGGCGTCTACATTCCCGAATGGGGGGGCGTCCGCCTGGAAAACATGGTGGTGGTCCGCTCCGGCGGAGCGGAGGTGCTCAATACGCTTCCCGACCGCATCACTGTGTAGTGCTTAAACAAAAACCAATATTTTCAGTCAAACTCAAGGGCGGAAAGCCGCATCACCCCAAAAACCCAAAAACGCATTGCATCATCCATGGGCCAAAGCCAGAATGCTTCCGTGCATCAGCAGATCGACCGGTACATAAACCACCTCCTGGTGGAAAAGGGGCTTGCGGATGCGACGCTTTCTTCCTACAGCGCGGATCTTCAGCGTTTTTCGGATTTTTTGGCATCCCAGAAAATCCGGGCCGTCGACCAGGCCGACACCGCGGCGGTTTTGAAATACCTGATCGATCTGCGCAACGAGGGACTGGACATACGTTCCAGGGCGCGTCACCTGGTAACGCTCAGGGGGTTTTTCCGTTTTCTCGTATCGGAAAAAGAAATCTCCGCCGATCCGGCCCGGCTCATCGATCTTCCGAAGTTCGGCGTCCGGCTGCCCCATGTGCTTTCAGTAAAGGAAATTGCGCGTCTCATGGAAGCGCCCGATGCGGAAAAACCCCGCGGCGCAAGAGATGCCGCCATGCTGGAACTGCTTTACGCGGCAGGCCTCCGGGTCAGCGAACTGATCCACGTGAAAGTCCGCGATGTCAACCTTTCTTCCGGGTTTGTCCGGGTAATGGGCAAGGGATCCAAGGAGCGGATCATTCCCATCGGATCCCATGCCATAGACCGGATCGGTCATTACAACGAATATGCCCGGCCTCGGCTGCTCAAGCACCACACCAGTAAGTTTCTGTTTGTCGCCCGAGCGGGAAACCCAATGACAAGGCAGGGGTTCTGGAAGCTTGTCCGGCAGTACGCCAAAAAAGCGGGGTTTGAAAAAAAGGTATCCCCCCACACTTTCCGGCATTCGTTTGCCAGTCACCTCCTGGAAGGCGGCGCCGACCTGCGCGCGGTCCAGATGATGCTAGGCCATGCGGACATCGCCACCACCCAGATATACACCCACGTCGCCCGCGAACACATGAAAAACATGCACCGCCAGTATCATCCCCGAGGATAGGCGGGTAAAGCGAAGACGGGATGGTGGGGGCATCACGGATGAAGCCGGGCGAATCGGATGTCCGGTATTATCCGAACAGCGGAATCAGATCATTTAAGTGAACGCCGACCCCGTTGTCATCGACACGGACGATCTTTCCCCTGGTTTTGATATGACTTTTCGAATCCGGGTGGGAAAAGGTGAGCGTGATCGGCACACCGGCCGTGATCCGCCGGGATACGTCCATTTCGATAAAAAGTCCGGCCGGGCTGATATTTTTGATGTATCCCTGATGGAGCCGGTCGCCCACTGCGCATTCGGCGATCATGAAGTAATCCCGCCGGCTATGCTCCCGCCGCTTGCCGTCGAATTTCATCTTCAGATCCTCATAGAGTTTTCGGCGGTCTTCCGGCGGCATTTTCAGGACAATACCGATGAGTTTCGAGGTTACTTCTGAAAGGTTTCCCGTATAAGCGTTTTTTTGTTCTTCTTTCATCATGCACCGGTCCTGTGTCCTGATGGGGGGTATGCAGCGGCAGGTCAATAATCAGGATTTTTCGCCTTCCCTGAACCCCGCGGAAAAGACGGTTTTCGTTCAGCCGCTATGTAATGAAAATGTATTGGGTATGTTTAATCGCATATAAAACAATGCGCAATGGTTGTCAAAAATTTTTTAGATATATTTAGTGGCCGAACGAAAACCAGGATTTTTCGTCAAGGATCAAGGACGGCGAAAATTTTAACTGCAGGAGTACTTGGCGTATTTTGAGGATTAAAATTTGAGCCGGACGCAGAAATTGTCGAAAAAGACTGTTTTCGTTCAGCCACTATTTGCCCTTTTGGGTGATAACATAAAATCACCCATACCCTGTAACACCCATAAAACAACTTCCTCGACAGGTTTTCACCCCCCAAAAACCACACGGGTCTTCCGGCGCATAAACGGAGGCAACATGGCTGTATTGCGGATTTATGCCCGGCGGACCCGTGCGAAGATGCTGCAAACTCAAAAATTTTTCAACTGGCGGCTTCCTGCCTATCGGCCGCCCGCGGCCCGGACGAAACAGCCCCCGTGGGTGTCGAAGCCGGCCTTACCTTCCGTTTCCGGCGGATCCGGCCATGATTCTTCCAAAATTGCGCCATCGGGATATGGTGCACCGTTGGAAACCCCGATGGCGTCAAGATCGAATCCGGCGCTTCCCGTTGTCGGGTAGGGGTCATATATCTTCTCGTCTTTAATGTCGGTCTCCCGGCCGTCGCCTGTTATATCGACAATCCGGACATAGCGGATGTCGTCTATGTCCACGGATCCCCCCGTGACTTCAGGCTTGCCCGAAAGGTCCGACAGATCGAACGGCACCCCGTATCCCTGCCGGTATTTGCCCGCAAAACCGTTAACAAGGGTCGCATCGACCCTGCCGAAAGAAGCAACCGGATCCGGTGTATAGGACACGGCGTCAAACCGTACAAACACATCCCCGTCGGTGGAAACCTCGACAAAAGCAAGTTCCAGGAAATAATCGTCATATGGGTTGGCAAATACGGCGAAATCCCACCCTTCACCATTTTGTATCGAAGGTTCGAAAATCATCGTGATCCGCCCGCCCTCGCCCATCGATACCACGTCAAACGAGGTGCCGTCCGCTTTCCCGAGGGCTTTTTCAGGGGTCTGAAACGCCGGATCGAGGCGTTTTCCTGTTTCGTATTCCGTATAATCCACCGCCCAGCCAACAAATGCGGGATCGTCCATGTGAATGGCCGTGGATCCTTCCTGGCCCGCCGGCGGCGCAAACGGCTGCGAAAACGCATCCGCGTACCACGTCAACACAACAAGGAAGCATACCGCAAGCCGGAGCGCCAGCGAAGCCGATCGCTTTTGCCATTTGGGCATCATGGTTTTCGGTTTCCGGCACATCGGCCGACGCTTCAAAATGTCCACCTGATCCCTCCGAATACGTTTCTTTCCGGCATCGGATAATACTGCTCGCTGTAGGCGCTTGTGGAATACAGGTTGTTCAGGATATTGTTGATGCCTGCAAAAACACTTAATGTATCGTGCGCCATATAGGTCGCCTTTGTGTCGAAGACCGCATGGTCCCCGATTTTTGCATAGGTTTCGTTGTCCGGATCGTTTCCGTCGTAAACGGATCCCGTGTAGGTTCCGGTAACAGATAGCCGGAGCTTGTCGGTGGCAAGCACATCGATGCCTGCCGACACCTTGTGTGACGGTACCAGGGGAACGCTCGTTCCTTCCCGGTCGAACCGCGCGTCGGTATAGGTATACGTCCCTTTCAGGGTGAGATAGTCCGCGGGGTGCAATTGTATATCGGCCTCCACCCCCTGCCGGATGGTTCTGTCGTCATAATTCCGGTTGATGTCGCTGTAGTAGATCTCGTCATCGATCCGGATATCGAAAAGAGCCAGGCTCAATACCGCCGAGGGCCCTGCCCGGTAGCGCCCGCCGACTTCGAAATGACGACCCTCCTGCGGCCGCAGCCCTTCTTCGCTCTGCGCGAATTCATCGACATTGGGAATCCGGAAGCTCGTACTGAACCCTGCAAACACGGACGCTGAACGGCTTACGGAATACGTGGCGCCCAGCGTCCAGGCATTGTTGTTCCATTCCTTTTTATCCGTATCTCCCGGCACCCACATGCGTTCGCCCCCGCTGAAAGTCCTTCGCTCATCGGTGCGGAACCGGCCGGTGTAGGTGTTGTAACGGGTGCCGGCATTAAGCTGCAGATCCCGTGTCACGGAAAACCGGTTATGGATGTATACCCCGAATGATTCGGTTTCGCTGTTTTGACGCAGTCCATCATAGGTGTTTTCCCGGATGTATTCTGTTTTTGAGTGATCCATTCCCAGCTGAAGGGTGTGAAAGCGCCCAAAAACCGGATAATCCAGAACATAATTTAAATCGATTGTCCGGGTATCGTCTTCGGTCTCGGTCAACTGGTCGCTTTTGGCAATCGCATCGGAGTATCCCATGATATAGTCATCGTCGCGCAGGCTGTATCCGCGCTTTATCGTAAGAATCCCCCGTTTCAGAAAATCGATTTCAACACCTGCCACACCCCGCAGCTCCCTGCTTTCTCCGAAATCATCCGGGTAGCGGGCTTCGGTGCGCCGGGATCGCGACTCGATATCCGCCCTGCCCACAGGCCCCGGCAGGCCGTATTCATCCTCATAGTATAAGCCGGAAAACAATAAGGAAACCCGATCCGCCACTTCATAATCAACCCTGGCATCCAAGTCCCTTGAGTTGAAAAATCCGTTGTCCCTGTATCCGTCGGAATCGTGCATTCCCGCGCTCAACTGCATGCCCAGGGGGCCGTATCGGCCCTCCACGGATCCCCTCGCATCGTAGGTGTTGTAGCTGCCGTATGATGCCAGCACGCTTCCGGCGGGTTCTTCAGCCGGCTTCCGCGTAATGATATTGACGACACCTCCCACGGCGCCGCTTCCGTAAATCACGGAGCCGGCACCCCGGACAACCTCGATCCGGTCGATCCGCTCGACGGGAACCGTTGAGATCGACGGGCCGGACATATCCGGCCTGTTGATCGACAGCCCGTCCACCATCACGATGACGTTGCTTGCCGCGGTATCCCCCATGCCCCGCAGGTCGACGACCGAGTGCTTGTCCGTGCCGTGGTTGCTCCGAACGTGGATACCCGACTGCCGGCCCAGCATATCGATAATGTTTTGACCCGCTGACTCCCGGATTTCTTCCCCCGTGATCACCGTCACATGCCTGGGGATGGTTTCAATGGCTTCTTCGGACTTGCTTGCGGAGACCACCATTTCATCGAAGGTGTAATCGGCGGCAAGGGTGGCATCGTTTTCATGATCCGCCGGTTCCGTTGCCGGAGCCTGGCTCACGATACCGGCGCAAAC
>SL_3KL_010_SEDDRAFT_10005434_pt1 | contig 11432 bp, 9 predicted proteins | sample SodLakKL_010_SED_2_FD_10381 | JGI IMG/M metagenome (IMG submission 10381)
CCCGCCACTCCCCCCGCGGCAGGGTGCCCAGGCGCATGGGACCGAAGGCTACCCGCTCCAGGTGGAGCACCGGATGACCCACCGCCTCCAGGAGCCGCCGCACCTCACGCGTTCGTCCCTCCCGAAGGACCAGACTGAGCGCCCCTTCATCCCGCCTGGATGACCGTCCGCCAAGGATCCTCACCGACTCGGCGCGGGCCGGGCCGTCTTCCAGCTCCACCCCCTCCTCCAGGCGCCGGAGCGTTCCCTGGTCGGGTGCGCCCCGCACCCGGGCCCGGTACTCCCGGGAGACCTGGGACGAGGGGTGCAGCAGGCCGTGGACCGCATCCCCTTCATTGGTGAAGAGAAGGAGCCCCTCGGTCAGCAGGTCCAGCCGGCCCACGTATCGCAGCGCCCGATGCTCATCAGGGAGGAGGGAATAGACGGTGGGTCGACCCCGTGGATCCTTCCGTGTGGTCACCGTCCCCAGCGGCTTGTTCAGTGCAATCCATTGGAAGGCCTGGAGGTGCACCTCCTCCCCGTCCACCTCCACCCGGTCACGTCCCGGAACCACCTGGACGCCCGGGGTGACGGCAACCTCGCCATTCACCCTGACCCGACCCTGAGCCATCCACGCCTCGGCCTGCCGGCGGGAGGCCACCCCGGCCCGGGAAAGGAACTTCTGGAGACGCATGGATTCCGGAGCCGCCGTCATGGTCCACTCTCCTTGGTACCTTGCGGGGCTGTGGCGCCTGCCAGGCCGTCGGCGCCTTCCAGTCCATCGGTACCGTCCAAATCGTCGGAACCGTCGTCGGTGCCGTCGGAACCGGAGGTGCCTTTCGGGTCTTCCGTGTCTCCATCGCCGCCGCCCTCCTCCCCGCCGCCCTCCTCCCCGCCGCCCTCCTCCTCCGGGAGGATGGGCATGGATCGATCCCTCAGGATCACCGGCAACTCATCGGGGCGCGGCAGGTCTTCCATGCTCCGGAAGCCGAAGTGCTGGAGGAAGTAGTTGGTGGTTCCGTAGAGGAGGGGCCGTCCAAGCCCTTCGCCCCGACCCACCACATCGATGAGGCCCCGGTCCTGGAGGGTCCGGATCACCCCCGACGACCCAACCCCCCGGATGTACTCCACCTCCATGCGGCCGATGGGCTGCCGGTAGGCGATGATGGCCAGGGCCTCCAGCGCCGGACCCGAGAGTCGGGACGGGCGGGGCACGGTCTCGAGGCGGTCCAGATACGGAGAGAAGCGGGGTTCGGTGAGGAGCTGATAACCCTCGGCCACCTCCACCAGTTGGAAGGCACGCTCGGATTCCAGGTAGAAGGCCCGGAGGCGGGCCAGGGCGGCCTCCACCGCATCCTCATCCAGGGTATCGTCGGCCCGGGCGATCTCATCGGGACGAAGGGGCGCGTCGCTGGCGAAGAGCACGGCCTCCACGATCTGTTCCGCCTTCAAGGCTGCTCCTCCGGTGTTGGTGAGGACGAAACGCCGGGCCGGGTGGCGAAGCCTTCCTCCAGCCCCCGGGCGGCAAAGCCGTCGATGCCGTCGGCCAGGCCATCGGCAGGGTCCATGCTCCCATGCCCCACATCGTCCCGGCGGTACAGCCAGAGTTCATGGAAGGGACGGGTCTGACGCAGGTGGATGCGGCGCCGCCGGCTGAGCTCCAGACCCGCAAGAAAGGTCATGACGCCGTGCATCCGGTGCAGGTCGTCATCCACCGAAGAGAGGAGGGCGCGAAACTCCACACCCGAATCCCGGCTCAAGGTCTCGAGGATGAGGATGGCCTTCTCCTCCATGGACACAGTGCGAGGGGTGACCCGATGCTCACGGTCCACCGTCTCCGGCATCTTCACACCCAGCGCTGCCGCCAATACCTCCTCCCACCGGGTCTCCAGGGGGAGTTCCTCCGGCGAGGGGCGCGGCCGGTCTTCCAGATACCCCTTGGGTCTGCGCCGGGCACGCTCGGCTTCGGCCCGCTCCATTCGCTGGGTGATCTCGCGGATCTGCTCGTACTCCAGGAGACGCCGGACCAGTTCGGCACGCGGGTCCTCTCCATCATCCTCCATTGGACGGGGCAGCAGCATCTGCGCCTTGATCCGGATGAGCGTGGCCGCAATCTCCAGAAACTCCCCCGCCGAATCCAACTGACCGGCCCCGATCCCCTTCACCGCCACCAGGAACTGGTCGGTGATGTGGTGGATGGGGATGTCGAAGATGTCGTACTCCTGCTCCCGGATCAGGTGGAGGAGGAGGTGGAGCGGGCCGTGGAACCGCTCGAGCTCCACCATGAAGGGGGCATCCGAAGAGGCTGCCGCCTCCGGGGAGTCCATCGCGGTCATGGATGCACCTCCACCGGCCGGGCACACCGCTGCCGGCTGAGCACCGCAAGTGTGTCGGGGGAATCAGGAAAACGCATGTCTTGAAGCTATTCGGCTTCCACGACCGGGAGCAAGGCGGCGGGCGGAATCGGCTCCTCAGGGATTGATCTCCTGAGCCGCCCACGATATCTTAGCCGTCTGTCGCCGTTTCCACAGACGTATCCGAGGTCGGAATGCCGAATATCAAGAGTGCCAAGAAGCGCATGGAGCTGGGCCAGAAGTGGGCTGCTCGCAACCGGGTTGCCCGTTCCCGTCTCCGGACCGCCGTCAAGCGGGTCCGTCAGGCCGAGGATGTGGAGACGGCCCAGGCTCGCCTGCGGGATGCCGAGTCCTTGCTGGATCGGGCCGCCCGTCGGCGGCTCTTCCACCCCAACAAGGTGGCCCGCATGAAGAGCCAGCTTCGCAGACAGGTGGCGGAGTTGCAAGCGGACTGACGACGTCTCCGTCAATTTCCGGTTGGGCAGGGCCCCGGCGATCCGATCGCCGGGGCCCTTCTGCCATCCCCCAAGGGAGCGCCTCCGGCGCGGTCACCCCTCCAGCGACCAGACCGTCCGCCCTCCCACGATGGTCCGCACCGCTCGCCCCCTGAGCTCCCATCCTTCGAAGGGGGTATTTCGGCTCTTGGAAAGGAAGGCAGCCGAATCCACCACCCACTCGGCCTCCAGATCCAGGATGGTGACGTCGGCGGGCCCGCCCACCTTCAGGTCCCCTCCCGGCAGGCGGAATGCCCGGGCTGGCGACCGACTCATCCGGTCCACCAGCGTGGAGAGATCCATCCGTTCCTCATGAACGAAATGGGTGAGCAGCAGGCCCACACAGGTCTCGAGTCCCACCACGCCGAAGGGAGCGTCATCGAAGGCCTGCTCCTTCTCGTCGTAGTGGTGGGGAGCGTGATCCGTGGCCAGGGTGTCCAGGGTCCCGTCCAGGAAGCCCGCCACCACCTCCAGGCGATCCTCCTCCGTCCGGAGGGGCGGGTTCATCTTCGCCTCGGTACGGTATCCCTCCACCGCCTCATCGGTGAGGAGGAGATGGTGGGGCGTGGCCTCGGCCGTGACCCGCACTCCCCGGGCCTTGGCATCCCGGATGGCCCGAACGCCGTGGCGGGTAGAGACGTGCTGAAGGTGGATGTGCCCCCCGGTGAGCTCCGCCACCAGAAGATCCCGGAGGATGTGGGCATCCTCCGAGGCGTTGGGCTTCCCCTGGATCCCCAGGCGGGCAGACACCACTCCCTCGTTCATGGCGCCTTTTCCGGAGAGCCCCAGGTCTTCCGGGTGATCCGCCACCGGGATATCGAAGGTCTGGGAGTACTCCAGCGCCCGGCGCATGAGCCCCGAGTCCATGACGGGGCGTCCGTCGTCGGTGATGGCCACCGCACCGGCGTCCACCAACTCCCCGATCTCTGTGAGCTGTTCGCCCCGCTGTCCCAGGGAGAGGGCCCCCACCGGATAAACCCGGGAGGCCCCTGCCGCCTTCCCCGCCGCTGCCACGAAGCCCACAGTGGCCGGGGAGTCGATGACCGGGTCAGTGTTCGGCATGGCGCACACGGCGGTGAAGCCGCCGGCCGCCGCGGCCCGTGCCCCCGAGGCGATGGTCTCCTTGTGCTCCCCGCCGGGCTCCCGGAGGTGGACATGGACGTCGATGAGGCCGGGCACCACAACGAGGCCCCGGCAGTCCACCAGCTCCGCGCCCTCCGGCACCTCAAGGTCCGTCCCCACAGCCGCGACCCGACCGCCAGCCAGGAGTACGTCGCACAGGCCATCGATCCCCTGCTCCGGATCCACCACCCGCCCGCCCTGGAGGAGCACCGGTCCACCCTCGCCGCCACCTGTCATCCCAGACCTCCCGTCTTCGCCGCCTCGGCTCGCTCCGGAGCCCCGCCGGCCAGTAGATAGAGCACGGCCATCCGAACCGCCACCCCGTTGGTCACCTGCTGCAGGATCACGGATTGGGGGCCGTCAGCCACGTCGGAGTCGATCTCCACCCCCCGGTTCATGGGCCCGGGGTGGAGGACGAGAATGTCCCGAGGCGCCCGCTCAAGGCGCGGTGTCGTCACCCCGAACACCCGGTTGTACTCCCGAAGTGAGGGGACGTAGCCCGTCCGCATACGCTCCAGTTGAAGCCGCAGCACATTCAGCACGTCGGCCCACTCGATGGCCTCCTCGATCCGGCGGAAGCGCTCAACCCCCAGCGCCTCGATCCCCGCCGGCACCAGGGTACGGGGGCCGCAGACTCCCACCTGGGCTCCCAGCTTGAGGAGGCCAAAGATGTTGGAGCGGGCCACCCGGGAGTGGAGGATGTCTCCCACGATGCACACTCGGAGCCCCTCGATCCGCTTCCGGTGGTCCCGGATGGTGAGAAGGTCCAGGAGAGCCTGGGTGGGGTGCTCATGGGAGCCGTCCCCGGCGTTGATGACGTTGGAGGGGATCCGCTCCGCCAGGAACCGCGCCGCGCCGGAGGCACCGTGTCGGATCACCACCATGTCGATGCGCATGGCCTCCAGATTCCGGGCCGTATCCACCAGCGTCTCGCCCTTCACCACGGAGGAGCCTGAGGCGGAGATATTCACCGTATCGGCGCTGAGCCGCTTCTCGGCAAACTCGAAGGAGATGCGGGTGCGGGTGGAAGGCTCCATGAAGAGGTTCACGATGGTCTTCCCCCGGAGCACCGGAACCTTCTTGATCCTCCGCTCGGAGATCTCCTTGAACGGCTCGGCCGTGTCAAGGATCCCACGGATCTGCTCGGCGCTGAGCGGCTCGAGTCCGATCAGATCCTTCCCCAGCGACGACGAGATTCGACTCACGCCTCCTCCCTGTTGCGGAGAACCAGTTCAACCGAGAGCCGGCCGTCCTCCTCCGGCACCAGGACCTCCACCTCCTGCTGCGGAAGCGCGCTCACGGTCCGCCCCACCACATCGGGCTGGATGGGAAGTTCGCGCCCTCCCCGGTCCACCAGAACACAGAGGAGGATACGGCCAGGCCGGCCCCAGTCCATGAGTTCGTTCATGGCCGCCCGGGTTGTCCGACCGGTGAAGAGCACATCGTCCACCACAACCACGCACCGGTCATCCACGCCTGTGAGGGGAAGACTCGATTCGCCTACCAGGGGACGAGGCCCTACCTCCATCAGGTCGTCCCGATACAGGGTGATATCCAGCGCGCCTGACGGGATGGGTACCTCCTCCTCGGCCTCCAGGAGGGTCTGGATCCGCTGAGCCAGTTCCACTCCCCTGCGGCGGATCCCCAGGATCACCAGACCTTCAGCCCCCTGGTTCAGCTCCACGATTTCCCGGGCCATACGGGCCAGAGCCCTCTCCACTGCCGCCTCGTCCATGAGGGTGATGCGCTGGTCCATGGTCTGGGTTCCCGGGCGTGAGGGAAGAGGGTGGCGAGGGGTATTCTCAGGATCAGGGTCTCACCAGGTCGGGTGCTGTCGGGCGCCCGAGGAGTGTCCTCAAGCCCGCCGGGCTGTCCCAAAACCTTCGGAAGCTAGGGAAGGCCGAGAGGGGGTGTCAACGAGGGCTGGAGCCTGGAGAGAAGCCTGACCTTCCAGTCGGAAGCCAGGGGTGGATTTCTGAAGCTCCTGTGGCGAAGCGAAGCGGTCGCTCTCAGCACGGAGCCCCTCGGTGCCAAGCCCTGCCAGCCCCCCTTCCCTCTTGTTCGTGGGCGCTGTTGGTGGTCGAACACCACGGAGCGGTTCCGCTGAGTCTGGACATGCATCGTCAACAGCGCCCAAGAACAAGCGCCTAGGGGGTAGCCAGAGGAAGAGCAACGAGGAGTGCACCTGGAGCCGGAGCCCGTATTGTGGAGAGGGGAGGAGGGCGGCACCTTCCCACAACCCGTCCTGACCGATCGCCCTCAGTCCGGGGCCCTCCCCGGCTCCTGCCTCGCCGGAGCCCAACCCCCCCAAGCGAAACCCAACGCCCCCAGCGGACCCGCACCCACCAAAAGGTTTGGACACCCCATGACCGCGCCAACGCACCTCGCCGCCCTGCACCGGGATTATCAGCGGGTGGAGGCCGCAATCCGTCATCTGGAGCGCCACACCGGCGCCGAACCGGAGCTCGCCCAGTTGGCGAACGACCTGGGGATCAGCCTGGCCCATCTCCGGCAGATCCTCCAACGCTGGGCCGGGGTCAGTCCCCAACGCTTCCTCCAGTTCCTGACGGCCCGGCGAGTCCAGGAGGCCCTGAAGGTCCCTCCAAACCTCCTGAAGGTGGCGGGGGAGGCGGGCCTCGGAGGTGCGGGGGAGGCGGGCCTCGGAGGTGCGGGGGAGGCGGGCCTCGGAGGTGCCGGGAATGCAGGCCTCGGGGCCCCCGAGCGCTCCCACGGCTTCGTGGTGAACCTCCACGCCATGACCCCAGCGCAGGCCAGAGCCAAGCATGACCGATTCGAGGTCCGCTGGGGCCTCCACCCCTCCCCCTTCGGAACCTGCCTCCTCGGAGCCACACCGGAGGGGATCGCGTTCCTCTCGTTTGCCTCCGAACCGGAGTCGCTACCAGGCGCAGGAGATCCACCACGCGGTGGGTTGGGGGGTCCGCCCGGCGGGGCGGCGCCTCCATCAGGCGGGGCGCCGCCTCCGCCCGTTGAGTCGGGACATCCAGCCACGGGCTCCGCGCAGAGGCCTCCGGATACCGGTGAGCTCACTCCAGGCCCTTCTCACCCACCGGAGGAGCTCAGGAGAACCTGGCCTGAGGCCCGCTTCCTCCTGGATCCGGAAACCACGGGAGCGCTCGTCCGACGAATCTTTGAACCCACCTCCGCCGAGTTGGAGCCCACCCCATCCGGTGGTGCTTCCCGTTCTATCACCCTCCTGGTTCGGGGAACGAACTTCCAGATCCGGGTATGGCAGGCCCTCCTCCGGATTCCACCGGGCCGGGTCGCCACCTACGGCGATCTGGCGGAAGCGGTGGCGACTCCACGCGGCGCCCGCGCCGTGGGGAGCGCGGTGGGACGGAATCACATCAGTTGGATCATCCCCTGCCACCGGGTCATCCGGGGGACGGGCGTTCTCGGGGAGTATCGGTGGGGGAGCGCACGGAAGAAGGCCATGCTCGGGTGGGAGGCGGCGCGGCATGGCGGCCTCTGAGGTTTGCGAAGCACTGCCCAACACCTCATCTTGCGGGCTTTGCTTTGCCGCCCCTGGGCGGCGGTCCGCACGGACCCGTAAACGCCGGTGGCGGCCTACCCCGCGCCGGCCTCAATCCCTGTCACCCACTCCTCCATCCCCCTGTCCGGCTCCCCCTCTTTGGAGCCAGCCACCGGGAGACCAACACCCCCGATGACCGCCTACATCGAACCGGGCTGGCTTAGCCTGGCCCCGCCCCTCATCGCCATTGCCCTGGCCCTACTAACCCGGGAGGTGGTCCTCTCCCTCTTCGCCGGGGTCTGGATGGGGGCCCTCTTCCTGGCTGGGTGGGATCCGCTGGTGGGCACCGGGGAATCCCTCCAGTTCCTGGTGGATGCGTTGGTGAAGGAAGATCACATGGCCATCGTGATCTTCAGCCTCCTTCTCGGAGGCATGGTGGGCGTTATGGCCCGGAGTGGCGGGACCCAGGGGATCGTGGATGCACTGGAGAAGCTCGCCACCACTCGGCGCAGGGCCCAACTCTTCGCATGGGTCTCGGCAGCCTTCATCTTCTTCGATGACTACGCCAATACGCTGATCCGGGGGAACGCGCTCCGTCCCATGACGGATCGTCTCCAGATCTCCCGTGAGAAGCTCGCATACGTGGTGGATTCGACGGCTGCCCCGCTGGCCGTCAGCGCCGTGATCACCACCTGGATTGGCTTCCAGATCACCCAGGTCCAGGACTCGCTGGGCACACTGGCAGCCCAGACTCCCAACCCCGAGCTCGCCGCAGAGCTCCAGGCCGGCGCTGACAACGCCTTCCTCATCGTCCTCCACTCCCTCCCCTACCTCTTCTACCCCATCCTGGCGCTCTTTTTCGTTCTCATGATCATCGTCATGAAGCGGGACTTCGGGCCCATGTACCACGCCGAGCGCCGGGCCTACTCCGGAGGGGGCCTGATTCGACCGGGGGCGCAGCCNGCCTCCGATCCNACGACAGCGGGTCTCCAGCCCCCTTCCGACGCCCCGCGACGGTGGTGGAACGCGGTAATCCCGGTGCTGACTGTCATCGGGGTGGCGCTGGCGGGGCTCTGGGGGACGGGAGCTGCGGGGCTGGCACCGGAAGAGCGCACCGTGGTCAATGTGATCGGTGATGCGGACCCCTTCGCGGCGCTCCTCTGGGCCTCCTTCGCCGGGTGTGCCGTGGCCATCGCCATGGTCACGGCCCAACGGATCCTGACCCTGAAGGAGGCGCTGGACGCCTGGCTCGGGGGGATCCAGTCCATGCTCATGGCCATCATCATCCTCATGCTGGCCTGGGCCCTGGGCGGTGTGACCGGAGAGTTGGGCACCGGCCCCTACCTGGCGTCCCTCCTCCAGGACACCCTCCCCCTGGTCATCCTTCCGGCACTGGTCTTCGTGGTGGCGGCTCTCACCGCCTTCTCCACCGGAACGTCGTGGGGCACCATGGCCATCCTCTTTCCGGTGGTCATCCCCCTGGCGGTGGCCATGGGCGCAGGGGTTGGCTTCGCCGGGGGGGAGAACTACGTGATCCTCCTGGGCACGGTGAGTTCGGTCATGGCCGGCGCCGTCTTCGGCGATCACTCCTCGCCCATCTCCGACACCACGGTGCTCAGCTCCATGGCCTCGTCCTGCGATCTGGTGGACCACGTCCGCACCCAGCTCCCTTACGCCCTGGTGGTGGCGGCGGTGGGGCTGGCGGTGGGTGAACTCCCGGCGGCCTTTGGCTGGATCCACCCGGTGGTGGCCCTGGGGATCGGTCTGGTCGCCCTCTGGGTGATCCTGCGGATCTGGGGGAAGGATCCAGGGGCCGACCTTCCTGAGACCGGCCTGCCTGCGGACCTTCCGGCGACGGAGCTTCCGGCGGAGCCCCCTGCCTCCCGAGCCTAGCGGAGCGCGGTGTGGACCCAGCGGAGCGCGGTGTGGGCTTAGCGGAGCGCGGTGTGGGCCCAGGAGAGCGGGGTACGAGGGGAACGGGGGAAGGCCGCCCGTTCTCCCATGCTCCTCTCCGGAGCTCCCGCGTCCATCGCTCTGCGCGCGGGAGCCATCTTGTCCGAGGAAACGCCCAGACTTATGGGTCAAGGCGGTCGGCCACCGGGGCGCCGGGAGCCGGCGGCCCGGTGGCCTGCCCCGCACCGAAGACATGGGCCGAGAAGAGACCCAGGTAGTCACCTCGGGCCGCCGCCCGACCCTCCGGCCCCACGGCCCAGTCGTAGCTGAAGAGCACGAGACCGGAGAGCCCGGCCTCCCGCACCATACGGGACTTCTCCACCGCCCCTTCGAAGGACGTGTTGTAGACCCCAACGCCCATCCACACCCGATCCCTTCCCCCGGCGCGCATGGCCCGCTCCACTCCGGATTGGAAGACGCCAGGAAGGTTCGTGTAGTTCATGGGGACCACCACATCCACGAGCCCCAGGGCGAGCCACTCCTCCCAGGGCTGGAAGCGGTGGTGGAAGGCGTCGTCGGCATTGGCGAAGACGGCGGCGGTGAGGGGTAGACCGGGGGCGATGCGGTGGATCTCTCCACGGATCCGCTCCACCGCCGTGGTCACGCCCTGGCGCTGGAAGTCAGCCCATTCCTGGGGGAAGGCGTCCGCGTAGGCGAAGATGTCACCGGCCTGCCACGCCCCCTCCACCTCCCGGAGAGCCGTGGGGGACCGGGTTCCCCGGAGGCGCGCCCGGAAGATCTCCAGGGGCGCACGGCCGAAATCGTAGTCTCCGTTGGGGAGACGAACGTAATCCAGATGGATACCGTCCACGTCGTAGCGGAGGAGCAGATCGGCCACCACCTCCGCCAGATGGTCATGGACAGGCGGGAGGACGGCAGAAGTGTAGAGGCCCTCCACCCGATCGGTGTTGGCGGCGGCGTGGGCCATGAGCGCCGCCACATAGCCGGAGCTGTGGGGGTCCATCCCGAAAAGTCGTGGCGCCAGTTCTCGGGGGACGGCCAGGAGTTCGGGTCTCCGGTTCATGAGGTGGAGAGGGTCCGACGGCCGCCTCACCGCGCTTCCCACCAGGAGGGTGTTCAGCCAGGCATGGACTGAAAGTCCCAGCCCTCTGGCCTCTTCCAGCACCACCGCCAGGGGGTCGTACCCCGGGTACTCTCGGGAGATGGGTGTCCCGCGAGGCTCCCGGCCAGAGCGATACCAGGCGTCCCCCCGCCCCCGAACCTGTACCAGGAGGGTGTTGAACCCGGCGGCGTGGGCACGTCGCACCGCCATCCGGGCCGAATCGGGGTGATTGAGGGCGGTGCGCACCACCCAGAGCGCCCGGACCGGGGTATCGCCCTCCACCGGCACTCCGACCCCCCGGTCAATCCGGGGCATCCCGTCCCGGACGGAGGGATAACCGGGCTGGGCAGGTGGATGCTCCGGAGCGGGGCTCACTGGGACATCTTCGCCTCCGGGACGAGGCGCGGCGGCCTCGGGGCGGCTACGGGGAGCCTCCCGTTCCGGGGCATTCGCCCAGGAGGGAGGTGGAAGGTCCGGAGGAGGAGGGGTGGGCGCCCCCGGCGGGGGGCCGGCGGGTGTGCAGGAGACAAGGAGGACCCCCAGCCACACGACCACCAGGCTCCCCACACCAGAACCGGTGTGGCCTGGCGCCGCCTTCCTGCCCACTCCTCTGTGCCTGCGGTTCATCGTCCCCTTCTCTCCCGGAAGAACTTGCGCAGAAGCTGGCCACACGGAAGGGCCAGCACCCCGGCGGTGACGGACATCCGGTGGTTCAGGCGGGGGTCCTGGACGAGGTTGCCCAGACTCCCGGCCATCCCGGTCTTGGGATCCGCGGCACCGTACACCAATCGATCCACCCGGGCCAGAACCAGCGTGCCTGCGCACTGGGCGCAAGGCTCCAGCGTCACGTACAGCGTCGTCCCAGGGAGGCGGGCCGTACCCATCCGGGCACCGGCCCTGCGAAGTGCCACCACCTCGGCGTGTGCTGAGGGATCCGACTCACGGAGCGTCCGATTGCCGCCCTCCGCCAGGAGCCG
>SL_3KL_010_SEDDRAFT_10005435_pt1 | contig 11430 bp, 7 predicted proteins | sample SodLakKL_010_SED_2_FD_10381 | JGI IMG/M metagenome (IMG submission 10381)
GCGCCAGCATCCGCAGCGGACTTGTCAGTCGCCAGCTCTTCGATGAATGCAGTCTCTTCAGCTCCCGAGTACGAGCGGCTGCTGTCTGCCTCGCGGTTCGTGCCTCCCCAACGGCTGCCTTCGCCTTCTTCTCTTCGCGTCGCACGCGCTTGCGGAGTTGCTTTTCCTTGTGCTCATGATCTCGATTCGCGTTCTTGAAAGTTCTCGTCAATTGTCGAATTTCACGGTCCCATTCCAAGTTCACCCTTTCAAGATCATTAACCAATAGGTCCTTCAGTTCAGACCTTCGGCGCAAACGGCTTTCTTCCCGTTCATGGGACGCGATCAAGTCCATCTTCTCGCTGAGAAGGGCTTCCCGATTCTCCAGTGTACGCGTCAGATCCACGGCCCGGGACTTCTCAGCGTGCCAAGCGTTCTCCAGATCCCGTATCCGGCCTTCGCGTTCCTCCAGAATGCGCTCAAGATTCTGAATCCGGTTGTCTCGCTCTTCCAGAGTGCGTTCGAGATCCTGCAACCGGTGCGTGTGTTCGCCAAGACCTTGCTGCACGCATCGAGCGTCATACTCAATGCGCACGGATGCGCCGAGCCGCCCGTAAGTGCGGCGTACAGCCGCCGCGACCTGGGAGTCTCTCGTCACCGAGAAAAATTCCATCAATGCGGGTGGCAAGTCATCACCATACCCGAGGACCCCCAGACCGTTCCCGTGCACGAACTCGAATGATGGATACTGAGTCTTGAGTTCCTCCCAGAGCTTCCACACCCCGAATCCATCCCCCCTGACGTTCGTGTCGTGAAAGAGGACAATGGCCTNTGACGAGAGCCTGGGGCGCCAGTTCTCGAAATCACTTTTCACGTCATCGTAGAAATGCCGTCCGTCAATGTGCAGCAAGTCCACTGACCGGTTCGCGAACTCCGCGCATGCATCGTCGAAACCCATGCACATGAGCCGGGAAAACGCGGAATAGTTCCTTGAGTTGTATTCGTGGACGGCCTGATGGACTTCGGGGCCATACCATCCCGCGTGCTCATCTCCCTTCCAGTGGTCGACTGCATGGCATGCCGTCTTCAGTCCGAAATGCTCTACGGCCTGACACAAGGCGAAGTAGGAAAATCCTCGATCCGTACCCAACTCGACCAGGTTTGCGGGCTGATGGACGCTCACAAGCCAGAACGCGAAAGGGGCGTGCTCGAGCCAACCTGATGCCTCGATGAATCGAGGCCACAGAAAGGATGCTTCAGAAACGGCCACTGACAGGCCGTACGCACATCGATCGTGATCGAGATCAATCTTCTCAGGAGTACGCCAGTGTCGATTCATTTCCATCACCTGGATCGAATTCTACGTATGCGGAAGCCGATTGCGGGAGACACGCACCGTTGCGAGAACTTCTCGCAGTCATTGTGGACCGCGAGGCGCCTCCTCCACTGCGGCCCCAAACCTGGACGCCCAGTGGCGGTTTCGCCATGGCTTGAGTGCCCTTGATACCTCCGCCACTGCGAAATTACGGTCGGTCAGCGACAGATTCGGGTTGAAACAGGGGTCGTTTCTCAAGAGCTCCGCCCATCGCTCGTTCATGAAGGCCTTTTCTTCGAGATTCCTCTGCCTACTGGCCTCGGTCGCGGTTACCGAGCCACGCGAGGCGCTTTCATGGTGGTAGAGCTCCGCTTCGGGCGTCCAGATGACCCTGTACCCTGCCTGGCCAACCCGAATGCAGAAGTCGACGTCATTGAATGAAACCGCCAGGTGGGTCGCATCCAGTCCCCCAACCTCGTGGAAGACATCCCGGCGCACGGCAAGACACGCCCCGGTGACACACGAGAGGCTGTGCGTGAGCATGAGCCGATTCATGTATCCGAGTGAGGCCCCGGGTGCACGTTGATGCGCGTGGGCGGCGACACCTCCAATCCCGAGGATCACGCCCCCGTGCTGCAGGGTGTCGTTGGCGTAGTAGAGCTTCGCACCGACCGCCCCGACTTCCGGGCGCACTACATGGCTGACCATCTCATCGAGCCAGTCTGTGCGGATAACGTCAATATCGTTATTGAGAAGCACGCAGACACTGCCCGCAGCCGCCTCCACACCGCGATTGACCAGTCGCGAGAAGTTGAACGGCCCGTCGTCGCGGACCACGCGCGCCTGCCCCTGGCGCTCCAGATCCTCGATCAGCGCACAGGCATCCTCCGCCGTGCTGCCGTTGTCGACCAGGATGATCTCCAGCGGCTGGTAGTCGGTTCGCTGGATCAGGCCGTCGAGGCACGCCCGCAGCAGTGAGTACGCGTCCCGCGTCGGGATGACAATCGACACCAACGGCCGCTCGCCCGGCAGCCCCCGCTTGATGCGCAAATGGCTGGAAAGCCCCACCGGATCGGCTACCGCCGACTGCCCGGTACGCTCGAAGTGCTCGTTCACCGCGCGCTGAGCCGCATCAACAGCCCGGTGCAATGATGCCTTGGAGAACGCCTCCGGCCGCTGGCGCCAGTGATAAAGAACAAAGGGGACATGCTCGACGTTGAAACCCGGCGACGCATCCAGAACACGCAGCGCGAAGTCCCAGTCCTGTGAGCCTTCGAAGCCCTCGCGAAATCCCCCCACAGACCGCGCCTGATCCGCTCGATACGCCCCGAGATGACTGATCAGGTTCTGACCCAGGAACAGATCGTAATCCCAGTCCGGCTTGAAGTACGGGCGCGACCGCCGCCCCGCCTCGTCCAGATGATCCTCGTCGGAGTAGACGATCACCGCATCCGGACAGCGACTCGACCCGCTCGGCNACCAGGTACAGCGCATGCTCGGACAGCCTGTCGTCGTGGTCCATCAACACAACCCAGTCGCCAACAGCCATCCACAGGGCCGTGTTCGTGCACGCCGATATCCCGCCATTCTCCTCACGAAACGCCGGCCTGATGCGCTCATCCCTGGCGGCGTAGTCCGCCAGAATCTCGCGAACCTCTGGCCTCGTCGAGGCGTCGTCGACCACGCACAGCTCCCAGTCCTCGTAGAGCTGATCCCGCACCGACTCGATCGCCTCGCGAAGATACTCCACCGGCGGGTCGTACACCGGCATCAGGATCGAGAACCGCGGCTTGTGCGCAAAACCCCGGATGTGCTCGCGAATCAGCTCACGATCCTCCTCCGTGAGGGTGTCATTGGCAGCAATCCACTGCGCATAGCTCGCCTGCTTCTTCTCACGACGCTTCTTCCGGCGCGTATCCCCATCCCGTTTCTTGCGCTTGNCTCGGACACCGCCATCGTTGTCCGCACGCGCCGCCGCCGGCACAGACTCCCCAACACCACCCTCGAGCCGCCCCGGCGACTCCGCCCTGCCCAGCAACCATCTCCCACCGCACGCCAGCATCCGCAGCGGACTTGTCAGTCGCCAGCTCTTCGATGACCGCAAAGCATCCAGCGAGCGGGTACTCGCCTCAAGCAGGGACGTTGCTTCCTCAAGCTCCTTCGTCTTCTTGCGCAACTTCCGCCTCAGGCGCTCAACTTCTCTCTCCCGCTGCGAGAGCCTGTGTGCAGGTTCTTCCTCTTGAGTCACAGCTCCTCCGCGCCCCTTGCCGACGACACCCACGCGCTTACTCCAACGCCCCGTTTCGCATACGGCCGCAAACGATGTGCCCCGGACCGAGGCACCCTAGCCCGTGTTCGGCTGCATCGCTGCCGCCGTCACGACGCACTGCTCACCGCTCACGAATCCCATCTGGTATGCCACCTTGTCCAGGCCCGCCACGTGCACGCCATGAGCCCGCTCGACTGACTGCACGAACTGCGAGGCCTCCAGCAAGGTGTCGGGAGTACCTGTGTCAAACCAGGTACAGTCATCGCCCAGTTTCTCGACGTGAAGCTGATTGCATGCAAGGTATTCGCGATTGATGTCGGTTACTTCAAGCTCGCCACGGGCGGACGGACGAATGCTTGCCGCAATCTCCAGAACACGGCTATCGTAGAAGTACAGGCCGGTTACCGCCCATTCCGATCGCGGGTGGAGCGGCTTCTCCTCCAGCGAGCATGGACGGCCGTCGGGGTCGAACTCGATTACGCCATACCGCTCAGGATCACGCACGCGGCAGGCAAACGCAGTAGCGCCGCTTTCGCGCCTCGCGGCTCTCTGTACCATTGCGCTGAGGCCATGCCCATGAAAGAGGTTATCGCCGAGAACTAACGCACAGCGCCCACCCGCGACAAAGTCCTGGCCCACCAGGAAGGCGTCTGCGAGGCCGCGTGGTTCCTGTTGGACTTCGTACGTAATCGTGATACCCCATTGCTCGCCATCGCCCAGGAGCTGCTCGAACCGGTCGCGATCATGTGGGGATGTGATCACCAGAATGTCGCGGATACCCGCAAGCATCAGTGTCGCAAGCGGATAATGGATCATCGGCTTGTCATAAACGGGCAACAGTTGCTTGGAAACTGCGATGGTTGTCGGATGCAACCGCGTTCCATTTCCACCAGCGAGAATGATGCCTTTCATTCCACTCCCTCCCCCTGCATTCTCCTGCCCACAGGGCCGATCACACGATCAAGCGTACGAACCAGACCTGCCTGCCAATGACTGGGAACGACGCCATACAGCTGTTCGATTTTCGCAGTGTCGAGCACCGAGTTCATGGGCCTCTCCGCCCGCGTGGCACGGGCGGCGGCCGGGATCGGCGTAATGCGTGGAGTGGAGCGCACACCACGCCGCCTTGCCTGGAGAAAGATCTCCCTGGCGAAGAGATACCAACTCGTGGCCCCGTGGTTTGCGAAGTGGAAGGTGCCATATTCACACACCTTGCCACGGATCAAGTTCCTGACAACCTCGGTTATGACATCGGCAATGTCCTCCGCCGCTGTCGGCCGACCGTACTGATCCTCGACCACGGACAGTTCATCGCGGTCTCGCGCGAGCCCAAGCATGGCCTTCACGAAGTTGTTGCCGACCGCGCTGAACACCCACGAGGTACGCAAGATCACATGCCGGGGCAACTGCGAGCGCACTGCCTCTTCACCCGCTGCCTTGCTCGCACCGTACACCGACAGCGGCCGCACAGGACTCGTTTCAATGTATGGTGATGTGCTCGTGCCATCGAACACATAGTCCGTTGACAAGTGGACGAGCGGGATGTCCAGGTGCGCGCAGGTTCTGGCGACTGCAGCCGGTCCGTCGCGGTTTACCACGTACGCCGCGTCCGACTGCGTCTCGGCGTCATCCACCTGCGTATAGGCAGCCGCATTGACCACCGCGGACCAGTCACCGGATTCGATGGCTGAAACAACCGACCGTGGTTGGAACAAGTCCAGCGATTCCCTTCCGCGCGCTTCCATGACGATGTCGGGCGGCCACTCCGCTTGTCGGAGTGCCGAGGCCACCTGCCCGGAACGACCGAGCACGAGGATTCTGGCCGGGGCAATCAATGTGCCCCCCGCTCGCGCACGTCCACGTCGCCCCGCTGCGCGCCCCCGTGACCGAACGCCACACGGTCACTCAGTCCCCACCAGTCCTGATTGCGCAGGTACCAGTCAACGGTTTTGCGCAACCCCTCTTTGAAGCCCGTTCGTGGTTGCCATGCCAGCTCTCCGCGAATCCTGTCCGAACTGACCGCATACCGGAAGTCGTGCCCGGGCCGGTCCGCGACGAACTTGATCAGCTCGGAATGCCTGTACGACTTAGGCACGGCCTCATCGAGCAAGGAACAAATTTCGCGCACGACATCCAGATTGCGCCACTCCTGCGCGCCGCCAATGTTGTAGGTCGCGCCGACTCGACCCTGAGTCAGGACGAGGGTCAGCGCTTCAGCATGGTCCTCGACAAACAACCAGTCGCGAACGTTCTCGCCTCCCCCGTAAACCGGAATCGGGCAACCGCGCAAGCCATGAATGATCGACTGCGGAATCAACTTCTCCGGATGCTGCCAGGGGCCGTAGTTATTCGAGCAATTCGTGATCAGAACAGGCAGACCGTACGTACGGCACCACGCTCGCACCAGATGGTCCGCACCCGCCTTGCTCGCTGCATAGGGGGAGTTGGGCGCATAAGGTGTCGATTCGGTGAACCTGCCCGTCGGCCCGAGTGCACCATATACTTCATCGGTGGAGACTTGCAGGAACCTGAACGCGTTGCGGCGTCGTGCGTCCATCGCCTGCCAGTGGCGCAGGCTTGCCTCCAGAAGTACGTGCGTCCCTTGCACGTTGGTGCGAATGAATGCTGCCGAGTCATCAATGGAGCGGTCGACATGAGTTTCGGCAGCGAGATTGATCACCATGTCCGGTTTATGCTCACGAAACACCGCATCGAGCGACTCCGGCTCACAGATATCCACGTGCTCCCAGACGTAATCCCCGCGCTGGTCCAGGACAGACAGCGACTCCGCACTCCCTGCGTAGGTCATTTTGTCGACATTGATGACGCTGACGCCGGGCAGCTCCACCAGGAATCGAACGACCGCCGATCCGATGAACCCTGCCCCCCCTGTAACAAGTATACGCACGTCCCTCCCCCCAATGGCTCGACTGCTCTTACAGATCCGACCACGTGAAGTGGACGGGCAAATCGCCAAGAGTCGGCCAGTTTCTGTCTCTCTCCCCGACAACCACATCTTGTTCCGGAAATGGCCAGTCGATACCGAGACACGGATCATTCCAATATGCGCCCATTTCATGCGCGGGTGAGTAATAGTTACTGACCTTGTAGACCACCTCGGTCTCCGGCTCCAGCGTCATGTAGCCGTGGGCAAATCCGATGGGCACCAGCATCTGGTTCCACGCCTTCGCGGAGAGAATGGCGCTTACGTGGTGGCCGTAGGTGGGCGACCCCCACCGGAGATCGACCGCGACATCGAAGATTGCACCGCGGGGCACTCGAACCAGCTTGGCCTGGGCATACGGCTGGGTCTGAAAGTGCAGCCCGCGTACGGTTCCCGGCGCATTTGACATGGAGTGGTTGTCCTGGACGAAGTCGATATCAACTCCCGCCTCTTCCAATTCACGCTTGTTGTAGACCTCGGAGAAGTACCCACGGGCATCTGTGTGCCTTGCGGGGCTCAAGATGAGCACTTCCGGAATCGCGCAACACCGTTCCATGTCGTCGTAATACCCTCGCCGCTGAATGCCCTGACACACCTGATACCAGCCCCTCGATTGTTTCCGCCGCCCTACAACCCACGAGATCAACAATGACTCATGAAGTCCGCCCCGACCCGCCCGCATCTTTCTTGCCAGCACTTTTCGGCCCGAGCGCCAGAAGCGAACGTACATAGCGACCCAGAATCCGAATGGGCCGTGTGACCCGCCAGGTGCGGCTTGCCTTCATCGCGTTGAGTTCCGTTTCGAGTCTCTCCCGAGCATCCGCAGCTTTCTCCAGCTGCGACTGCAGTTTCTCGGCGTCAACACGAGCAGCGTGTTCGTCTTTTCTTGCCTGTTCAAGATCGGCCTGGTACTGGCCAATCCGGGTCTCGAACTCACTTCGCATGGCGTGCTCTCTCTCCCGAGCACTCGCCAGCTCACCCTGGTAGCGGCCGATCTCCCGCTCCAGGAAATCCACTCTCTGCACTTCATGATGAATGCAGCTTCGGATGACCTGCTCCGCACGAGGATCGAGTCCGTTGCTCTCGACTGGAGCGTCGCTCACAGACGTCGGCGGATTCAGAATCCACTCAAGAATTTCTTCCGCACGGTTATCGAACGAGAATCTCTCTCCAATTTCCCGCCATCGTTGCTGACAACGCAGGAGCACATTCCCGTAGTCCTGCTCACACTCCTCAACTGCCGCGCGCAATTCCTTTGCCTCGTTCGCATAGAAGAGGGCATCACCGAATTCTTCGCGCAGCTCCGGGAAATCATCACTCACGACGGGAAGGCCGCAGGCCAGAGAGTCGAGAACCCGGTTATTCACGTATCCGAGTGCTCGCATGTCGGACCAGTGGTCGTTGAGACAAAGCCTCGCGCGTCGATATACAGCGGGCAAGTCCTCATTCTGCACATGCTCGTCAGTGACAAGTGGGCTCAGTCCGAAACGATCCCAGCCATTTCCAATAATGCGTGCACTTAGCTGCGTTTCCTGCAGCCACTGGGCCATGTCCCTGCGAACATTGCGGCTCCGGGCCACATAGAGCGTGCCACTGCGGCGGGTGACCTGTTCATCAATTGAATGTGCTGGCGGCGTGAACAGGTGTTGGTCGGTACACTGGCGCGCCACCCGCACGGGTGCTCGCGTCATGCGCCTGAGGCCCTCGGAATGAAATGGCGATGCCGTAAGCACCAGGTCGAAGCGATCCATCTCGGCGGCGGTCACATCCATCGGATGGCTTATGATCCACAGGACGCTGAAGGCGTCCGTGGAAGGCACCCCGGGCCTGAGACCGCGCAGCACGATCACGGCATCGTCGTCGGAGTCACTCCATTCGGGCCAGAACTGGTGGCGTACAGTGCACCCGCGGGCGGACAGTCCCTGCGCCAGGGCTCTCCCGAAATACTCATCACCCCAGGCGCGTCCGTGATGTTCCCGGACGGCCGGGTTCCTGATGGCAACCTGTGTTCCTTCCTGTCGCATAACGCCGACCACGTTCCGGCTCGCCCGCGGAGCTGGAACCAGATGAGGACTGGCCGCCTTCAGCGGCCGCGGGCAGTAACCTTGAATTCCTTTTGCGGTTAGTGGTAACACACATGTATCGGATAGCGAAACGACCGGCATGGAAACATGAGAACCAATTCACAGGGAGGCTCGAACTTCGAGCCGGCGCTCATCAATGACGGCGTGTAGCGCGCATGAGGGATGTGGTCGGCGGCAGGCGCGGAGGCTGCGTGACTGAGTCGGCCCCACGGCTTGCGCTCCTGGCGCGTGCCTTGCTCATGGCGCTGGCGGGCGCCATCGTCACGCTTGCCGTGGTTGGCGGCATGCTGGGTTTCTCGCCCGTACCCTACTGGGACATGTGGGACGCCCATCTGGCCTTTTTCCTGCACCTGCCCGAAACCGGACCTGGCCTCTGGTGGTCGCAACACAACGAGCATCGCATCCTGCTGGGTCGACTGTTGTTCTATGCGGACCTGCAGTGGTTCGACGGCGCTGTCTGGCCCCTGATCGTTGCCAATCATGTGCTGCTCCTGGGGAGCACGACGCTGTTCCTGACAGCGCTGCGCGATGCGCAGAGTAATCAAGCCGATCCGCTGCTGACACCAGCGCTCGGAGCGCTGCTGGTTGCCTGGTTGTGGTCATGGATGCAGGCCGAGAACCTGCTGTGGGCCTTGCAGGGCAAGTTCTTCCTGGCTCAGCTGTTGCCGGCCCTGGCGCTCTTCCTGTTGTATCGCTCCGCCCGTGCCCCGACCGGCCGGTTGGCCTTCGTCGGTGCCTGCGCCGCTGGGGTCGCATCGCTCGGCACCATGGCCAACGGCATGCTCGCATTGCCACTGTTGACAGTGTTGGCCCTGGTCAGCCGCCAGTCATCAGCCAGGGTTGTGTCACTTGCCGCCCTCTCCGTGCTGGGCCTTGCCCTGTATCTTCACGACTTCAGCACGGTGGATAGGCACGGGTCACTCGTACAGGCGCTACGCGACAACCCGTTTGGGCTTGCTCATTATGTACTGTTGTACTTGGGCAGCCCGTTCCACTATCTGTCCGGTGGCGGCTCCGCCGGCCATCTGGCGGCAGCGCTGGCTGGAGGTCTGCTGCTGGGACTGACCGGCTGGCGGGGGGTTTTGTATCTGCGCGGACCCCGCCGATTGACCATCGAGGCAGCGCTGCTGGCCTATATCGTCTACATTGCCGCAACGGCCCTGGCCACCGGTGCAGGCCGCTTTCCGTTAGGAGTCATCGAACAGGCTCTGTCATCCCGCTACACCACCCCCACCCTAATGGCATGGGCGGCGCTGCTACTCCTGTACGTTGGTTTCCTGGCACGACAGTCAACCCCGATGCGGCTCGGGTTTCTGGCCGTTGCTCTTCTGCTGGGCGCGTCCCTGCTGAAGCTCCAACTTCAGGCTTTAAACCCCGGCGACACCGTCTTTCGGCGCGATGCTGCCGGATTGGCCCTGAGTCTCCAAATCCACGATCAGGAGCGGATTCAGGCAGTATATCCGGATGCGGCCGTCGCACTCCCGCTGGCCGCGCGCGCTCGGGCGGCCGGCCTGACCGTTCTTGCCGAGCCGCCGTTCCGGGACGCCCCCCGCGCCATGGAAGCTGCATTTCCGGTGGAAACCACAAGGTCCTGCATTGGTTATCTGGACCATCACGCCCCGCTGTCGACACCAACCGACCAGCTCTACATCAGCGGCTGGGTGCACGCTCCTGAAGCCGGCGCACCACCGACGATGGTCCAGATCCTGGATCACAATGGTCAGCCGGCAGGAGTAGCGATTACAGGTGGTCACCGCCCCGACGTGGGACGGGCAGTCGATCCCGATGCTGTCCGCTCTGGCTTTTCCGGCTACCTGCGGAGCGATGCCCTGGAGGGCCCACTCACCGTCCAGGGCATCCATGGCCCCGACTGCCGCGGGGCATTGCGGCGCTCCGCTCAAGGCACGGAAACATCATGAATACCCCGTCGGATCGACGACATCCGCCATCAGCCCTGAGCACCTCCACGGGATTCAACGTGCCTCCGGCGTTGTGCTCGCAGATCGGTATCATTCATGGCCCATGGTGGTCATGCATGACCTGCCAGGATCGCACTCCTTGGCTTCGGGCGGCGACCAACGCCACGCCTGACTCACGAATCGGACGAAGCGCATGTGCTTTAGGGGGGACACATGACGGCACATCATCTTGAAGAGCTTGCAACAAGCACAAACTTTGAGGAAAGCGCGTACCTGCGCGCCAATCCCGACGTTGAGGAGGCGGTGCGTAGAGGCGCAATGGAATCCGGGCGGGCGCATTTCGACTTGTTTGGGCGCACGGAAAACAGGAAGTTGCGCCACTGTTCCTCCTGCATTCTGGACGCCAAGAAGAGGAAGCTTGAAAGGGTCAAGGAACTGCTTCGACATGATATGGAGTATGTGGAGACACCCACTTGCCATGACTTCTTGACCAGTGACCTGCGCGCCGCGTTCAACGTTGTTGATACTGATGCCGTGAGCAGCCATGGGTACGATGGTTATGCGATGAGTCTGATCGAGAAATATGATGCAGGTCTTGTGCTGGATTGTGGCGCCGGCAGAAGACCTGTCTATTTCGATAATGTCGTGAACTTCGAGATAGTGGATTACGAGACAACGGATGTGCGCGGAGTCGGGGAAGTTCTGCCATTTGCGGATAATTCATTTGACGCGGTTCTTTCGTTGGCTGTATTGGAACATGTCAAAGACCCCTTTGCATGTGCAAGAGAGATATCTCGAGTCTTGAAAGAAGGCGGGCAGCTGATGTGTTGCGTCCCGTTCCTTCAGCCTCTCCATGGGTACCCTCACCATTATTACAATATGACCCATCAAGGCTTGGAGAACCTGTTCTCTGATTACCT
>SL_3KL_010_SEDDRAFT_10005436_pt1 | contig 11430 bp, 7 predicted proteins | sample SodLakKL_010_SED_2_FD_10381 | JGI IMG/M metagenome (IMG submission 10381)
CCTCGGAACGAACTCCCCATACCTCAAGGGTACAGTCCCCCCGCCCCTCGATGGTGAGCATGATCGAGCCGTCAGGAGATCGTGCGAGATGAGCATCCATGACAAGGCCGGCATGGGTTCTGTCGAGATGCTCTGCAAGCCTCAGGAAGAGGGCGAGGGTCCTGATCTGATCCTGGATGTCTGGATCATACTGGCTGAAGGTGAGATCCTTCTTTCGCGGGGGCTTCTTCCGGTGGTACCGTGCTATCTCTGCCATGATCGTAATCTCGCCCTGATCGAAGCCGAGCAGTTCTGCATTCCTGATGATATACCCGGAATGGAGGTGATGATCGGAGAATGATATGAAATTCCCGATATCATGCAGATATGCCGCGTACAGGAGGAGATCACGTTCCCGATCCCCTGATTGATGGAGCCCGGCATCACGGGCGGTATCAAAGAGCCTGGCAGAGAGTCCGACGATCGTCATGGCATGTGTCTCATCGATCCGGCAGGACCGACCAAGCTGGACCACGCTCCGCCGCCTGACCGAGATCTTCTCTGCATGGGGGAGACCGGGTATCCTTGAGAGATATTCCATCAGCAGCCCCTCTCTCAGGCCATGGGGGGAGACCGAAATCTCATCGATCCCAAGCTCCCCCATCAGCGACTCGAGGATGACAGCACCTCCGATGATGATATCAGATCGTTCAGGGTTGATCCCGGGAACCCGCCGCCGCTCCTCCAGACGGAGTGAACAGAGCCGCCTGATGACAAGCCTCAGATCCTCATACCGGAGACAATTCGGGGTGGAGGTCTCAGGATAGAGGCGGGATGCTATCTCTGCAAGGTTCTGAATGGTTCCTGAACTTCCGACCACCCTTGAGTAGGGGACCTTCCTCAGACGGTTAAGTGGCTGTGCCAGTACGTTTCTGACAAACTGCTGGATCTGTGCGTACTTCTTCCGTGAGACGATCCCGGACTCATCAGTGCGGAAGAACTGGTTGGTGAGCCTGATCGATCCAAGCTTTATGGATTCGAGGGTGAGGTAATCATGCTGGGCACCGATGATCATCTCTGTTGATCCACCGCCGATATCGATGAAAAGGGCACGGGAGCTACCGAGATCGATGCCGCTGACGACACCCCGGTAGATAAGCCGTGCCTCCTCCTTCCCTGAGACTACCCGGACCTCGAGGTTCGCCTCACGGAAGAGGAGTTCGAGAAAATGATCTGCATTTCCTGCCTCCCGGGTTGCAGAAGTGGCAACAGCAATGAAATCTGTTGCACCAAAGGCGAGGCTGAGATCGACGAAGTTCTTGCAGATCGTCACTGCGCGGCCGATCGCAACAGGGGAGAGTTCCTCAGTTGCAAACTCACCCTCACCAAGCCGGGCGACCTCCTTTTGCATCGTCAGCACCGTCACCGATCCATTCAGGTTCAACCGGACGACGAGAAGCCGGATCGAGTTTGTACCGATATCGATGAACGCAACAGTCTCTTCTCTAATCATCCGCTCCGCCTTTCTGCTTCAAACCAGGTGAACTCCTGTTCGTCCCGGCAACTGGTAACAACTCCCTCGTCCTTCTCCTCAGGAAGATACATCCGGAGCCGTGCCTCGTCGATGGTGATACCATAACGAAGTACCAGAGAGAAGATAGCGGGAAGCTTCGCCGCTTCCAGTGCATCCGTGACAGCACCGATATCATATGGAATGCGTATATGGCAGACCGAGAGGGGATCGGTCTGCAGGATACAGTANGNTGCCCGGGGATCNCCGTCATGGGGCCGTCCGACAGATCCTGGATTGACGAAGAGGCAGTCACCGACCGATCGGGCAGATGGCACATGCGTATGCCCGGTGATGATGACATCCGCCCCTGTAGATCGGGCATACTCTGAGAGCTCTGTATCAGGCGTATCAGGCCCGATCCGACCGGTGGTCGAGATTGGGCTGCCATGAGTAAGATGAAGGGATATATCGCCCGCCCTTGTCCTGATCTCTTCAGGAAGGCCGGACAGGTACCTCCGGCTCTCCTTTGAGAGGTTTCTTCTCGTCCAGCAGAGGGCGATCTCCTTCTCAGAATCCTTTTTCTTACATTCTTTCTTCTTCATAAGAAGGGTGTCGGTATCGATGTTGCCGGCAACTCCGGTGATCGATTCATCCCTGATCCGCCGGATCGTCTCTTCCGGGAACGGGCCGAAGCCGACGAGATCTCCGAGATGTAGAATATGGGAGACTCCACGGCGGCGGGCATCCTCAAGGACAGCATTGAGGGCAGGGAGGTTTCCATGGATGTCGCAGATGAAAGCGATCCTGACTGGATTACTTCCGCTCTGGAGATGAGAGCTTTGAGGGCCGATAACAAGCGGCTCAAGTATCTTCTGCCTGAGACGGTCAAAGAGCCCTTCACCTTTTAACGTCTCCCAGTATGCAGCGAAGGATCTGTACAGCTCCTCGCGTCTCGTCCGCCGGTCCCGTGCAAGATGGCTGATCCCTGGCCTGATGAACCGCATGAATCCGGAGTGGCCGAAGAAGGCGGTGACCCGTGCCTCCTCCTCATCCAGAAAGGCGGGGAGCACCTCAAGCCAGACATCACAGTCATGCATATCACCCAGGAGATCCTGCAGATGCTTGATCGACTGGATCTCCTCTTTCAGCCTGTCGGGATAGAGATCACGGAATATCTCGATGGTATAACGGAGCTGCTTGGCACTGATCCGCATCTCATGGTGCTTGCTCACCTCTTCGGGATCAGGGATATACCGCTCATATGAGAAGAGATCAAAAATACTCCGGCTGATCACCCGGTACGCTGTTTCATACGCGAATCTGCTATGACTCTCGGTGCCATGGAGGCTGGCGGAGATGATCTGATCCCTGCTCCATTCAAGGAGTTCGTCCCCAACCCCGGATGCTTCAAATGCATCGACCGCCGAGATGACCTCCGGTTGAAGTGCTGCACGCCGTTCTGTCCACCTGAGGAGGAGGCACTCGATCCCTGGCCGAAGTGATGGGGCAGGCGGGGGCGGGGCGGGCTGTACCGGCCCGGCGATCTCACCGGTCAGATATGATCGCATCCTCCGGACGACCATCGCTATCCGGGAGACGAAGCCTGTTCGCTCCAGTGGGGCGGAGATGTTCTCCTCCGGTACCATAACCGTCATCTCCTCGCCAGGTGGAAGAAACCCTGCATACCAGAGAGGAGGCGCTTCATCAGGGAGGCTCTCCATGTATGAGGTGAGGAAATCCATCTGTACATCAAGATCCCGGGCGTCACCAAGGGACCGTGTAATCGCCCGGATACTCTTTCTCAGCCTGGTATACTCCTTCCCCGGAAAACAGATGATGAAGAGGGGGAGCGCTGCACGAATACGGCGTGATGCCACACGCATCCGGTGAATATACTCGATATCCTCTGACTCCCGTACCCCATCCGCTTCTGAGAGGAGATCCTCGGTGAGTTTTCCCATGATCTCTGCACCAAACAGGCAGAAACCTGCATCCACTTTATTCTCACTCTTTCCAGCCATGCCATTCACCATGATGTTCAATCAGCCAGTTCTGCGAATGGCACTTTTTTTCTCCTTCTGCCGGATGGATCTTCTCATATCGTCCATCCGGCAGGAGCTGCCAGGATTTGACATTATCTGCCAGATGTATCTTCAGGATTCTGATGAGGGCACTCCGTATCCTTCGATCCCTGACCGGGAAGAGGACTTCCACACGGCGCCTCAGGTTCCTCTGCATCATATCAGAACTGCCAAGGAGAACCTCGTCATCGCCTCCGTTATGAAAATGATAGATTCGGGCATGTTCAAGGAACCTTCCGACGATAGATCTAATAACAACCGTCTCAGAGACGCCGGGTATCCCCGGCCTGAGGGCACAAAGTCCCCGGATATTCAGATCGAGCCGCACCCCTTCCTGGGATGCCCGGTAGAGTGCGCTGATGATAACCGGATCGAGGAGTCCATTGAGCTTCAATGCAATGTATCCATCACCATCTCTTCTCTGATGATCAATCTCCCGATCGATCCTGTCAATGATCCCCTGCTGGAGGCTCACCGGTGCAACGAGGAGCTTCCTGTACTCCTGCTTGACGACGTACCCGGTGAGAAGGTTGAAGAGTTCGGTCACATCGGCTGCAACCTCCGGATCTGCTGTCAGGTAGCCTATATCACCATAGATTCGTGTGGTGATTGTGTTGTAGTTGCCTGAGCTGAGATGAACGTACCTTCGGATGCCATCAGGCTCCCGCCTGATGATGAGGGCGAGCTTCGCATGGATCTTCAGCCTCTCATGGCCATAGACAACATGAACTCCTTCCTGCTCGAGTGCCCGTGCCCATGTGATGTTGTTCTGCTCATCAAATTTCGCCTTCAGCTCAAGGACGACCGTCACCTGCTTTCCATGCTGCCTCGCCTTCATCAGGGCGTCGACGATCGGGGAGTTTTTGTCTATCCGGTAGAGGGTTATCTTGATCGCAAGGACATCCGGATCGATTGCGGCCTGCCGAAAGAGGCGGACGAGCGGATTAAAACTGTCATAGGGGTGATAGAAGAGGAAGTCCTCAGATCGAATTGCAGTGAAGAGATCCCGTTCCGGTGCGATGGATGGGTGGACAAAGGGGAGGAGCGGGAGATCCAGAAGATCAGGGCGGGGTAGGCTATGCAGCTGCCAGAGATCTGTCAGCCCTATGAAGGATTCGACGCCATAGATGTCCGTCTGGTTCAGACCGAGCCGTTCTGAGAGGGTGAGGGTGAGGTTTGCCGGCATCGCGGAATCGACCTCAAGCCGGACCGGCATCCCGGTCCTCCGGCACTCGATACTCTCCTCGACAGCTGTCAGGAGATCCGATGCCTCATCGATGACGACCTTGATCTCTGCGTCCCGTGTCAGACGGAACCGGTATGATCGCTCGACTCTCATTCCAGGGAAGAGGACGGCAAGGTTTTCTGCGATGAGATCTTCAAGCAGCACGAACCTGTTCCGGGAGTGCCCTGCACCAGACTCAAGCGGGATGAACCTGCCGAATGTGAGTGTCGGGACCTTCACCCTCGCAAGGTACTGCCTCTCATCAGGAGAACGGAGCACGACGAGAAGGTTCACTGAGAGGTTGGAGATGAAAGGGAACGGGCGTGCTACATCGATCGCCATCGGAGTGAGGATCGGATAGACGGTCGTCATGAAGTACTCCTGTACCCGCTCTCTCTCCTCGCTGGTGAGATCACCGATTGAGACGATCGAGACTCCGGCTTCTGTAAGACGTGGCAGAAGCCTCTCCCGCCAGCATGTATCATAGAGCCGGTAGAGTTCATCCACTTCAATCTGAATCATCCATAGAAGATCTGCCGGCATAATGCCGTCAGGAGGGGCCTTCCAGATACCTTCCTTGATCTGGTGCCTGAGTCCGGATACCCGCACCATGAAGAACTCGTCGAGGTTTGAGCCGCATATCGCAAGGAATTTCACCTGCTCAAGGAGGGGATGCGCATCGTCATTTGCCTCTGCAAGTACCCTTCGGTTAAAGGAGAGCCAGGAGAGCTCCCGATTGATATAGTACTCCGGAGAGCTGAGGTCAGGTGTCATGCCAGGCCCCCCTGTTTGCGATCATCCATCCCTGCGATTCCTGGGGCTTTGATCCTAACTCCTGCCGCCTGTACCGCCCGTCATCGCTCATCACCCTCATCTTCAGCGTATCCTGGAGATGAATCCAGAGGATCTTCTCGATCAGTCTCTGTCGTATCTTTGGATCTCTGATTGGGTAGAGGATCTCCACTCTCCGATCAAGGTTTCGAGGCATCAGGTCCGCAGATCCGATCAGCACATCTTCGTTACCGCCGTTTCTGAAGTAATAAATCCGTGTATGCTCAAGGAACCGTCCGACGATGGATGAGACGGTGATATTCTGGGACAGGCCGGTTATACCAGGCCTGAGGCAGCATATACCCCGTACCTGGAGGTGAATCCTGACCCCCTCCTCAGATGCCCGGTAGAGGGCGGCAATACAGGCGGGATCGACGAGGGCGTTACATTTAAAGACGATGCAGCCGTCACCGGTCTCACGGTGGCGTTTTATTTCCCGGTTGATCCTCATGACGATGTCATCACGCATCAGCCCGGTCTTCCCATGGGAGACGAGGAAGGTACGGTACCTTCTCTTCGCAGAGTATCCGGTGAGTGCATTGAAGAGGTCGGCGGCATCGGATCCAACATCGGGATCCGCGGTGAAGATCCCAAAATCCGTATAGACACGCGCCGTCTGGGCGTTGTAATTGCCGGTTCCGATGTGTGTGTAGGTGACGAGCCTGTCCCCTTCCCGCCGGATGACCATACAGAGTTTGGCATGGACCTTCAGGCCGACGAGGCCATAGACGACATGCACCCCGGCACGCTCCAGGGCCCGGGCCCATACGATATTATTCTCCTCATCGAAGCGTGCCTTCAGCTCAACAAGCACTGTTACCTGCTTGCCGCGTTCACGTGCCTCCATCAGGGCTTCGACGATGGGGGAGTTGGTCCCGACCCTATAGAGGGTCTGCTTGATCGCAAGGACATCCGGATCACGGGCAGCCTGCCTGATGAATGCCACAACCGGGTTGAAGCTGTCATAGGGATGATAGAGGAGATAGTCCCGTTGCCGGATAGCTGCGAATATCTGCTTTTCATTCTCAAGACCGGGGGGGGTTGCCGGAAGGAAGGGCGGATCTTTCAACTCAGGCCGGTTGATTCCTGCGATCTCCATCAGATCTGCCATTCCGATTGGGCCGGTGCTGGTATCGACCTGGTTTGGATGGAGGTGGAGTTTTGTTGCAAGCATCTCCCGGATCCATAAGGGTACAGAGATATCGACCTCAAGCCTGACCGGTTGTCCGATACGCCTGTGCTCCACACTCTCTTCGATCGTCGTGAGGAGATCAGATGCTTCGTCCTCTTCAATCTCAAAGTCGGCATCCCTCGTCACACGGAAGGGATATGCCGCCTCCACATCCATCCCGGGGAAGAGGAGATCGAGGTTGTCGCCGATGAGGTCTTCAAGCATGACGAAGTGGTAGTCTCTCCCTCCTTTATCCGGCAGCCCTGAAAGCCTGATGAACCGTTTCATGATGCCGCGAGGTACCTTGACTCTGGAGAATAGACGGCCGCGATGCGGGTGATTGATGACGACGGCAAGGTTCAGCGAGAGGTTGGATATGAATGGAAAGGGGTGGGAGACATCAAAGGCCATCGGTGTGATGATCGGAAAGATCTCCCTGATGAACCGCTCCCGGGCATCTCTCCTGTATTCAGGGGAGAGGTCTTCCATCTTGTGAATGAAGATACCCTCATCACGGAGGCGGGGGAGGAGATACTCCCGCCAGCACTCCGTCGCCTCTTCAAGGAGAGGAAGCAGCTCTGATCGAATCCCTGCGATCTGTTCTGCCGGGGAGAGGGCATCAGGGGGTCGTTCGAGTGCCCCGGCTGCCAGCTGCCGCCACAGGCCGGATAGGCGGATCATCACAAATTCATCGAGGTTGTTTGAGAAGATCGAGAGGAACTTGACCCTCTCGAGGAGGGGGTGGTCGCTCTCCCATGCCTCCTCAAGTACTCTACGGTTGAACTGGATCCAGGATAGTTCACGGTTGAAGAAGACCTTCGGTGTATTTATGAGAACCTGATCTGTCGTATCATCCCGGATGACGGCATCTCCTTCCATGGTGATCACTGATACCATGGGGTTTGATACAGATAGTATTTCCCGTACATTCCGGGTCGCGAGCTACATTAGAATATGATGCACGATCAAATGAGGTGGTATGAATGATCATCCAAAAGATCGAATTGCCATCTCCTTTGAAGAGGGGGTCGAAGCATTGCTTGCCGCCTCATCTGCCGGAGAGAAGGTAACCCATCTTACATCTCTTGCAGCGATGAACGGCCGGCGTGCCGTCCCACATCTCATCGCGGCATTGCGGGATGAATATAAAACGGTCCGTGGTCTGGCTTCTGCAACACTCGCCGGGATTGGTGAGGCGGTGATTCCGGAGCTTGCCGCGGTTCTTAAAGACCAGTGGTGGGTTGTCCGGTACCGTGCATGCGAGGCACTCGGCCAGATGAAGAGTCCTGCCACCTATCCTTATCTTTGTTCATCTCTGAAGGATGAGAAGGACCATGTCAGGTATATGGCAGCCAAAGGGCTCGGCAGTCTTGGAAACCCGGCAGCAGTCTCTGATCTCACCCCTCTCCTTGATGATGAGAATCCGTATGTACGAGATATGGCTAAGCGGGCGATTGAAACTATCAGATGGTGAAGAAGACCGGCTTGCGGCAGAGGATGTCCATCACCCCGTTGTGTACCGTATAGTTTGAGTGAAAGACGTTTATCCGAACAGGGAGGGGTATCCAGGTCTCATGCTCGTTGACGACGATTGCAACCCTCTCTCTCTCTATCCTGGCATAGGGTGCAGAGGTGAGCATATCCTCCGGGGGGAGGCTGGCGGTGATATATATCCGGTTCTCTGTCTCGATCATCTCGTACGGGAGATCCGCCGGTGGAGAATAGATCGGCACCAGAAGATATCCGCCAAAGCCTCCCTCCGGCCTGAGGATACATCCAATGATCCGCAGGGCTTTGGTTCGTCGCCTGCCACCATCTTCAGTTCTGTACTGCTCCATACATCCCGGCAATTCTGTACCGTTCCCCCTCCTTCGTTACGATACCCCGCAATTCCAGCGTTGCAAGGGAGGCCAGCACCTGCTCTGGATCTCTTTCCATCACCTCGACCAGCTCCCCGAAGGTAAGATCCTGGTGGGAGAGTGTGATGATAATATCCAGATCCAGATCCCCTTCACAGACCCCCTGGCACATTCTGACGATGTCGTTCATCGTCGCCTCAATGTCATGCTCCAGATTCTCAAGTGTGTCAAGGATACTCTCCCTCGCACGTGCCATCCGCCTAAGCATCGAGAGGGATTCGATGAGGCGGAGATCGGCAGACGGAAGGCCCGTAATCCGCTTCGAATCTCCGTTCTTCCTCATTGAGACGACGATATCAAACTCCTGAGAGAGATAATAATATTTCCTCCTCCGCTCATCGAGGAAAAAGGAGATGAGTGCCTCACGCTCCATCAGGCCGAGATGATCGATTACCGCTTTTGGTGAGATGATGAGACGGTCGGATATCTCGGTGACAAAACAGGGTTTCTGGCGAAGAAGCTCGATGATCCGCCTTCGGTTGCGATTTCCAAGGATGTCGAGCAGGCGGGAAACCTCGACGTGGTTTAGCATACTAACATTATGTTAGGATTTTTAGTATAAAAAAGTTAGTATCAGGTGAGCCGATAGTTCGGGGCTTCATCTGTTATCATGATGTTGTGTGGATGGCTCTCAGTGTACCCGGCTGAGGTGATCCTGACGAAACGTGACCGTTTCTGGAGGTCGGTGATCGTCTTTGCACCGGTATAGCCCATCGCCGACTTTAGGCCGCCGACGATCTGGTAGATGATATCTGAGACCTCGCCGATGTAGGGGATTGCTCCTTCCACACCTTCGGGCACGAACTTGGTTGCCCCTATCCCTTTTGACTGGAAGTACCGGTCACTCGACTGGCCGCCGGTCATGACACCAAGTGATCCCATTCCACGGTACTGCTTGTATCGCCGTCCTTTGATGACGATGATACGGCCGGGTGACTCGTCGGTTCCAGCAAGCATGCTCCCCATCATCACGCAGTCTGCACCCGCAGCGATCGCCTTTGCGACATCGCCTGAGTACCGGATGCCGCCGTCTGCGATGACCGGAACTCCTGTCCCATTCATCACATCCGCAACTGCCGCGATGGCTGAGATCTGGGGGACCCCGACACCTGCAACGATTCGTGTTGTACAGATAGAACCCGGGCCGATACCGACCTTGATACCATCGACATCATTCACAAATTCCAATGCTGCCTGGCGGGTTGCGATATTACCTGCTACACAGTCTGCTTTTGCACTCTCCTTGATCTCGCGGAATGCCTTGACAACCTTCATGTTATGGCCATGGGCACAGTCGACGACGAGGGCGTCAACCCCTGCTTCATCAAGGAGCATCGCACGTTCAAAGTCGAAGGGGCCGACAGCTGCAGCTACACGGAGCCTGCCATGCTCATCACGGTTTGCACGAGGAAACTGCCGCTTTTCGAGGACATCCTGCATCGTGATGATCCCAAGGAGGGATCCATCTCCATGGAGGACCGGGAGGCGCTCGACTTTATTTGTATACATTATCTCGAGTGCCTGTTCGGGGGTGATGGATTCGTTGACACTGATCGGATCATGGGTCATCACCCTGTTGACCGGCTCGCTCCCGCGTTTGCCGACAATTGCACGTATATCACGCCTGCTGACGATCCCAACAAGAGCACCTTCTTCAAGGACAGGTACGCCGCCGATCCCATGCTCATTCATCAACCGCTCAACCGAGACGATCGTCGTCGTAGGCTCGACGTAGAGGACGTGGCGTTCGATGAGATCCTCGGCACGCTTGACGATCCGGACCATCTCAGCTTCATCTTCTGCGGTGAGGTTACGGTGGATCACACCGATCCCACCTTCCCGGGCGAGGGTGACTGCCATTTCAGACTCGGTGACGGTATCCATGGCAGAGCTGCAGATCGGGATGGCAAGGGAGATATTCTTCGAGAACCGGGACCTGACATCAGCATCACTCGGCTCTACATATGACTCAGCAGGTTCGAGGAGGACATCATCGAACGTTAGCGAATACGGAACTTTGAGCTTCTCTTCAAACATGATTAACCCCGGATAAGATGCATCGCCTTCTCGACCAGTGCCTGATTGATGACGCTGGACCGATCACCGCCACAGACCATGCCACGCACACCGATGATCTCAGGATCAATCCTCCTGAGGAGAGGGAGATCATCGAATTTGAGCGATCCGGCAAGTGCAGTCTTCATATTGAGGCGACGGTTCTCCCTTGTAAATTCAGAGAGCTGGCTTTCATCCATAAACTCAAAGGTGCTCCTGCCATCCTTACGTCCAGTGTCGACCATGGAGATGTCGGCCCCTTCTTCAGATGCGATCTGTGCCATATCAAACGGTGATATCACATTGAGACGTTCATAATCTGAGTAAGCAGCGATGACGACCGTCTTCTCCGGAAACTCAGGTTTGACGGCCTGAACAACGGCATGAATTACCGAACGCGCATCATCCGGATCGGAAAATAAGAGTCCAATCTTGATAAAATCGGCACCAGCACAGGCGGCACCATATGCTGCAAGCGCGGCTGTTCCAGGTTTCGGAGAGAAATCACCGATAGCAGCGGATACAGGTTTATTTCCGGCCAATGTTTTTATGGCCCGGATTACCCATGGGAAGTTTGCACCAAGGGATCCCTCTGCAGGACGCTTCACATCGATAATGTCAGCTGAAAGAGAGAATTTCGCCTCTTCCAAAGAACT
>SL_3KL_010_SEDDRAFT_10005437_pt1 | contig 11426 bp, 9 predicted proteins | sample SodLakKL_010_SED_2_FD_10381 | JGI IMG/M metagenome (IMG submission 10381)
AAAGTTTTATTCGTGACGTTGCCAAGGCTTAAGAATAACAAAAACAGATTTTGATGATACACGACCGCCTTCAACCGCATCACAGCGAGATGCTTTGTCGGTAGCATCGGATGGTGCGTCAATCGTTTTCGTCCTGGAAGGACGATTTGTGTTTGGTATGGCTCCGTTTTTATTCGTAGCTAAATTCTTCTGCAAAACATCCACAATCATTTGGCCTGTAAATCAAACCAATTACCAAACCAAACGCCTCGAAGAGGCACAAGCAATAGCATGGTGCGCAGTCCTATGTTAGAAGATTAGTGTAGTTTACAAAGCACCAACGGTGCGCAAGCCGGCTACCAATTTTTCAGGAGATTTAATTTCGTGCCTGTCAATCTTTCAATTATATATGCACTTACCTCTTGGCAGTGTTTTTAATTATATTTTAACAGCCAAAAATGTTTAAAAGCTCATTGCATGGTGTTTACCACTAAATGATATCCGGATGATATCACCGGGACACTCTGAATAAAATTACCATTAAACTGCGGGCAGACAGTTTCAAAACCTATGCGCAGATATAAATTTCCACCTCGTAAAGAACGCCCGGTAACCAATGTACTGAGTGATGAAGAGGCGGTACAAACACAGATCGGAAAAAAGGTTCGCGAGAGGCTGATGAGCCATCCCGGTGAAAGCGGGGTTCATCCGCTGCAAAATGCTCATGATGCGTATGCGGCAAGAGCTCTCATGGCTCAAACTGCCGAAAAAACGCTGGATGTACAGTACTACATCTGGAAAAATGATCTGACCGGAACCCTGATGCTCAAAAAAATCATGGATGCGGCCGATCGTGGTGTGAGGGTAAGACTTTTGCTGGACGATAACGGTATTACCGGAATGGACCGTGACCTTGCCGCCCTGAATATGAACGCAAATATCGAGGTACGGATATTTAATCCATTCTGGCCCAGAAAGCCGAAATCGCTTGGTTTGATCACAGATTTCAGAAGGCTTAACCGGCGCATGCACAACAAAGCGTTTATTGCAGATAACCGGGCAGCCATTGTGGGCGGACGCAATATTGGTGATGAATATTTCGGGGCCGGATCCGGTTTGATGTATGCAGACCTGGATGTGTTGCTGATTGGTGCCGTAGTAAAGGATATCTCAGAAGATTTTGACCGATACTGGAACAGCTCTCCATCCTTACCCATCCACCATATCATCAAAAAACCGCGCGGTAAATGGCATCAACAACTGCATGATAAAACCACAGCCATAGAAAAGAATCCGGATGCCTCCGGTTATATAGATTCAATACGGGATTCAAATTTTATTCAGGACCTGTTCAATGAAAATATCAGGATGGAATGGGCAAATGTACATCTTGTCAGCGATGATCCCGGAAAGGTGCTGGACAAATCCAAATCTGATGATCTACTGACGCACCAGATACAACGAATCATCGGGTGGCCCGAACATCAACTCGATTTGGTATCCCCCTATTTTGTTCCAACCAAAGCCGGAGTGGGCCTGTTTACCCAGATGTCAGAAAACGGGATTGCAGTAAGGATTTTGACCAATTCACTGGGTGCCACCGATGTTAAAGTGGTACATGCCGGTTATGAAAAACGCCGCAGAGCTCTTTTAAAAGCAGGCATTCGGTTGTTTGAACTTAAAAGAATCATCCAGGATTCTAACTTTCAAAAGATAGCCGGTCCGTTTGGATCATCCGGTTCAAGCCTTCATGCCAAAACGTTTTCAGTTGATCGAAAAAAAGTATTTGTGGGGTCCATTAATTTTGATCCGCGTTCATTTAATCTGAATACCGAAATGGGAATTTTAATTGAAAGTGAAGTGCTCGCTGATGAAATTCAACAGATATTTGAAGATCGTGTACCCAATTATGCATATGAAGTCCAGATCGACCCAAACGAAAAACTGACATGGCATGATCGCTCCGGAAAAGAAACCGTTGTTCACCGGAAGGAACCGGAAACCGGATTACTGATGAGGATCTATATCCGCATATTACAAAAGCTGCCAATTGAATGGCTGTTGTAAGTGAATTGCGCCCCTCACTTCTCCTTACATTACCCATATAATATGTATTTATATGCTTTAAACAATTGATTTCCATGCCGTTATTATATTTGTTCATCCCGATGATTCGGGACGAACCATGCCAAAGGCACTCCTATGGAGAAAGATCAAGACGGCGAATTTCCTAGCGGCGGTCGTTGCCGATCTGCTGCATAATTTCGCTTCGCGCCTGTCTGCACCCAGGCAGGTTCAAAAAATGAGCAATGGTCCATCAAGTCAGGAAACAGTTTTTACAACCTGAGCCGGTATGAAATTCTGCTTTCGCAGATCTGCAGACTCCCTCAAACCGCCAATAAATTCTAGGTCCTATAAAAATCAACTTATATATTTTCAGCCTTTCACGAATAACATGGGTAATGTCAGCTCACTTCTCTCTCTCCTTTCTGAACAAAACGATCGCCTCTAAAAATATCCAGATCGTGAAGCCAAGGATGATTGCGCCAAAAGTGAAAAGCAACAGGTTGGCATCAGCTTCGCCGTATCCCGACCATTGAAAAACAACCTGCTCAATCATCGCCCAGAGTGTCATGAACAGCAGAAAGAGCATCGGAATTAATGTGTAGATGATACTTCTGCCCTTTCGTTTCAACCAGATGGTTACCAGCAAAAGGCTGATACCGGCAAGCAGCTGATTGGAAGTACCGAAAAGCGGCCAGAGCAGATATCCGCCCGAACCGAGTCCTCGCGGCCCTTCAGGCAGCAGCACCAGGGCGGCACTCGCTCCCACTGCAATAGCAGTTGAAGGGTGAAGTTTTCTGAGAACCGGCACTTTATATTCCTGGCCAAGCTCATTTATAATGTAGCGCATCAGGCGGATGGACGTATCAAGTGTGGTGGCTGCAAAACTGATCACAATTACACCAATGATCGTTTCAGCAGCCTGAAGTGGTATTTTTAATCCTGTGGCCAAGTAGGCGGCACCTTCAACAAAGATCGTTAAACCGGCCGCACCGGCGGCATCAAACGAGTGATAATGATCCAGAAAATCTCCGGTTGTATTAAAATAGGTCACTATGGCAACGATTGTGATCAGTGCAAGCGAACCCTCCCCGATTGCGCCCAGGTAACCCACAAACCGCGCATCGGTATCTTTATCGAGTTGCTTCGCGGAAGTGCCGGATGATACAAGGCCGTGAAATCCGGAAATGGCACCGCAGGCTATCGTAATAAAAAGTAACGGGAACCAGCTTACATCGCCGGTATCGGGATTGGTTGCTGGTGCTGTAATCTCAGGGCTTGTGACAAAAAGGGCGAGGTACAAAATACCAAGACCCAGTACCAGCTGATAAGCATTGATCAGATCGCGCGGCTGTAACAGCATCCATACCGGAAGCGTAGATGCAAAGTAGACATACACCATCAGCACAACGATCCAGGTCAAAAATGCCAGCTCAGTTGCCGAAAGTCCAAGCAAAGCTACTGCCCCTTCCCCTCCAAAATATTGAACCAGGTCGATCTGCAGAACGGGAACATAACTGGCGATTATTGCAGTGGCATACATCACTATCAAAACCAAAACGGAGGGAATAATCATACTTCCGGTTTTACGATAAGCCCGAAAACCGATCCAGATTGCAAGCGGTATCTGAATAAATATGGAAAGTACAGTTGCGGGAAAGTTGATAAACAAACTTGAGATTACCCAGGCAAAAACCGCGTTCACCATTAAAACAAGAATCAGAATAATAAACAGGAACAGTAGTTTTGCCCTGTGGCCAATGATCTTATCCGCAAGCGTTCCTACCGACTTTCCTTTATTCCGCACAGACAAAACCATTGTACCGAAATCATGTACACCTGCGGCAAATATTGTACCCAGAACCACCCATAGCATGGCAGGCATCCATCCCCAGTAAACAGCAATTGCCGGACCCACAATAGGTGCAGCTCCGGCAATAGATGTGAAATGATGCCCCAGCAGTACATATTTATTGGCTGGCACGTAGTCCACACCGTCTCTTAAAGAGTGAGCCGGTGTCATGTAATCAGGGTTGAGCTTATAAATTTTTTCTGCCAGAAATTTTGAATAGTAACGATAGCCAATAAAAAACAGGATCAATGATATGGCAGCTACAATACTGGAGGGCACAATAGTCAGATTAAAATTGGCAGTTGTCTGTTTTTGATAATTGATGATTTACCGAAACAGATCGAAATAAGACAAATCGGAACAGATTAGCAAGTTGATCGGAATATTAATTATTTAAAGATAATATAGTCTTTTATCCTTATATTGTATTCACATCAAACAATGATATTTATATCAAACCTTAAAGATTTGAACACAGATTATGCATTCAGAAAATTTAATAAACAGACGCATAGGCGACATAGTAGCTGAAAATTATAATGCAGCAGGAGTTTTCAAAGAGTTCGGAATTGATTTTTGCTGTGGCGGCGGCATTTCACTTGAAAAGGCTTGTGAGCTTAAAGGTATCGGTCAGGAAGAAATTCTTAGTAAACTTTACCCTTTATATGAGGAAGAAACACATTCAAAAAATGAGAATTATTCAGCATGGGAACCCGGTCATTTAATTGATCATATAGAAGAAACCCATCACAATTTTGTGCGGTCAAAAACTGCTGAAATATCTGCGTACGCTGCAAAAGTTGCGCGTGTATATGGTGAACGAAATCCGGAAACTGTTGAAATTTACCAGAAGTTTCTGGCTTTAACTCAGGATATGATGAATCATCTCAAATCAGAAGAGGAGCGTGTATTTCCGCTCATCCTGGAAATCTACGACAGCCGTATAAAAGGCAATAAAGTTTCAGATGAAGAGCTTAATGTGATCAGAGAAGAACTGGATCAAATGGAGGATGAACATGATCATGCCGGCGGATTAATGAAAGAGATCCGGACACTCAGCAATGATTTCACTCCGCCCGAAGATGCCTGCAAAACCTATCAGATTCTCTACAAAAACCTGGCTGCCTTTGAAGAGGACCTGCACAAACACGTACACCTGGAGAATAACATACTCTTCAAAAAAGCAGAACAGCTGGTGAACTAAGTTTTTAATTAGCCACGGAGGACAATTATATTCAGTCCTCCCGTGGTTTTTAATATTTTAAACATAACAAAACTCTGATCCCATTATCTGTGAAGCTATTGCGAAGCAGAATGCGATTCAGACTGATCCCTGAGAAATGTACACCTGGTCCGTATTTCTGCATCTTATATTTGTAACCTTCTGGATTGGCGGTATGCTTTTTACCGCTGCTGTGCTTGTTCCTGCAACACGTAAGAAGTTAGCCTCTCAAAAAGGATTACTGTTTAATGAACTCGGCACCCGTTTCAGCCGCATCAGCTGGGTTATCTTTCCACTTCTGATTATAACCGGCTATACAGCACTATTGGGACGAGGATTCACCAATGAAGTAATTTTCTCAGCGGAATTCTGGAGTACCACTTACGGTTCCCGGCTGATGGGTAAACTTCACTTTTTTGGCCTTGTGCTGGTAGTAAGCGGAATTCACGATTTCTGGCTTGGGCCAAAAGCCGTTAAGCTGATGGATGAAGAACCCGACTCCCCGCGAACTCAGAAATTCAGAAAAGTATCAAGCTGGGTTGGGCGTATCAATCTTCTGCTGGGACTGGCCATACTTTATTACGCGGTTACGCTTGTCAGAGGTTGATGTAACCAATCCGATTTCATAATTCAATGTTAATGAGTTGATATTATGCCAAAAGTCACACGTTGGTTCATAAAAGCCGGAATACTATATTTTATAGCCGGTGTGGTGCTTGCTCTTCTTTCTGAAGTACCCGGCGTTAAAGCTGCTCCCCTTCTGCTGCCGGTTTACTGGCACATGCTTGTCATGGGCTGGATTACCCAGGTAATCATGGGAGTATCTATCTGGATGTTTCCGCGTAAGCACAGAGATCGCAAAAAAAGAGAATCTTTACTTACCTGGCTTGCTTTCTGGTTCTTAAATACCGGACTCATCCTGCGATTTTTAGCCGAACCTTTTATTCCCGTTATACAGCAATCCACCTCGATTACTGTTGTGATATTGCTTTCCTCAATTCTGCAGGTATTGGCAATTGTGTTTTACATAGCTGAAATCTGGCCGCGATTAATGCAGGACAAAAAGAGAAAACGGAGTTGACTGCCATGCCATTACCTTCAATCTGGTTGCTCCGATCATCACTGATCTGTTTTCTGATTTCAACAATAATCGGCGCGTTGATATTAAGCAGTAAAGTGATCACCATTCATCCGGCTATCTGGTCACTCCTGCCCGTCCATTTCGAATTAGCGATCTGGGGCTGGATTATCCAGTTTGTACTTGGAACTGCTTACTGGATGTTTCCAAAAAAGCTTGAAGGTGAAAGAAGAGGGAATCCGCTGGTTGCTACAGTAATGGTTGTATTGTTTAATGCAGGACTGATCTTGCTCATATTATCAAACTTTACTGAAACGATTTCACTGCAGCTTTCCCTTTCCGGCCGAAGCCTGATCACAGCAAGCATCCTGATCTTTGCCTTTCTGATCTGGAGCAGAGTGGTTACTTACCGAAATCTCAAGCATTAGATTTACAGATGATTTATAGCGGCTTAGAACCATCCATATCAAAAAGCAAAGTATTGTTAACAGCTGAAGGATCTTCGTGAACTTCGCGTCCTCGTGACTTCGGGGTTTAATAGTATGAGTTTATTACTAAATCTGTCTATTGAAATTATTTTTGGGCGAGGTGATTCTTTTCAATCTGTAGGCAAAAATATTACATCCCATGTTAAGAAACTATATCAGGTGCTCAACTCCATGTTACACCTTTTTTTGGTGTCACAGGAGCCAGCCAACTACCGGCGGAAGTGAACGGACCTGCCTGCTCATTTAGATGGGTGATTTTTTAGGTTGGGATGTATCGATATAGTAATTGCAAAAAAGCAACACCGCTTGGCATTGCACACGGAAAGCACGTTGTTACGATCGAAGGACTGAGCCTGGATGATCTCACTGCGATTCAGAAAACTTTTGTGGATATGGGTGGTACAATATGCGGTTTTTGTACGCTTTGCTTTATCATTACTTTAACTGTTTCTACATATTTTAATAATTAAACCATTAAACATTAGAGCTCAAAAAAGGTTTATTATTCTAATCTATTTCTCGCAAAATGATGAATTACAATGTTTTTACAGTTTTTCCGACACTACTTTAGAGACATATTTTTGAGTTTAGACTCTATAGCTTTTTGGAGATTTTTTGTCTTACTCTCTTGAAATACTTTTTTAGCCCAATCCTCATCAACATACTTAACAATACCCGCAACCTCGTTAATTTCTAAAATTTTTGCTATTAGAAGTCTGTGTGTTCCGGCCCAGGCAAGTAACAATTCATTATTTTCATTAACAACTAGTTGAATCTCATCCTCATTATCGTTTTTGTGTCTTGGGTCAATCAAGCTTTCATCTTTTTCTTTTAAATCTTTTTGTAACAGATATCCATCAGTACTCATAGAATTATAGGAATTCTCTAATTTCTGAAAATAATGGTGTACATCTTCAACTGTCTCACAGTAATATGATTTTTTTCCGCTATTGACCCGATTAATCATTTTATTGAATTGTGGGGTATTTTTATACGGTTCGTTTTTAACAAACATCTTTTCAATAGTCGGAGCAATGGTGGGTGTACTTTCCTCAATTAGTTTTATCTCTTTTTTGTTTAGTCTCTGAACATAATTTCTATTCGAACTTTGTGGAGCTCTGTGAGTTATTTTTTTTGGATCAAACCATATTAAAACATTGCAAAAATCCTTTCTTAATAATGCTAATTGTGTTTTAAAATCTGCACCCAGAACGACACTTACGTTGAAAAATGTCTGAAAGAATAGACGTCTGTAAGTTAATAAAACAGACTTTAGACCTGGTATAGATGAGATAAATTTCGACACAAGTATTTTCATACGCAATCCTTAGAATTAGGATACCTCATTCATTTGGTTATATGGACATTGAAGTACTTATTATATAACAAAGAGCACTTTATTTTTTCCGGAGAACAAAATAATCAAAATGGACTCATACATAGAAATTATTATGAAATATTTAATTTTTGTATTTAGTGACAGATGAGTAAGACGTAGTCTGCGTTTTCAATTAGGTTTACTGAAATTCTCTTTGGTTAAGAATTAGTTGAGTTAAACATTACTAATTTAAGAACCGGATCAACTTTTGAAGTGATATTAAATTGATAGGTGCTATTCTCCCCCTCTGAATAAATTCTATTGTCAAAACGCTTTACGAAAAAATTAGGGAATGGACTAGCCTTTAGATGGGTGCCTATAAGCCAGATATACATTCCGTAAGCTTATCAATATCTGGCACAAGTAAAAGCGTATGCACTCGTCCCTAAACTATCAAAGACCGATACATTCCTAGCAAAACCAAAATAATAAACAAGCTGGATGATCGCTCTCAATGGGTGGCTAATTATTTAATACAAGTCAACTCTGGTTTAAGTGTTGTAATCTTATAACTGACATCTATCATGTGGAAAATCAGTTCGTTTGGTTTGAGTAGGACAAATACCAAACTATAAAAAGATTATAAACCCTGCTCCGATAAAACAGAATCTGTACTGGGCATTACGTTTGATTTAAAATTATTTTGAAATTTATTTGACTGCTGATCTTTTTTTGATGTATATTAAGACATAGTACTTAACTATTGTTTAATTACTGAATGATACTGTCAAAAACATGCAGATATGGACTAAGAGCAACCATCTTCCTGGCCACAAAAAAGAAGGGCGATTATGTCACCATTCGTGAGATTAGTGACGAGCTCAATATCTCATTTCACTTTTTGACAAAAGTTTTGCAGCGATTAACCAAAGCCGATTTACTTGAATCATACAGAGGCCCAAACGGCGGAGTTAAACTGGCAAGACAACCTTCAGAGATCACTTTTATGGATGTAGTGATATCGATAGATGGAGGTTCAATAATCGATGAATGTGCATTGGGCCTCCCGGGATGTGGCAGCCTAAAACCCTGCCCTGTTCACGAAAAATGGTCAGGTTTAAAAAGCAACATGCTGACCATGATGAGAACCATTACAATGGCAGATATCGCATACGGAGCAAATAAACAAAATCTTAAATCTGATTTTCTGGAGTACGACCTTAAATAACCTTTTTTTGACACCAATTAGGATTTAATACTCTTAAAACTTATTGAAATGAAACGACATATAATTATCACTTTTACACTGCTTTTATCTCTTCTGCTTTTCAACGCCTGCGGAAATGGTGACACAGCCGAACAAACCCGGAACGGAGAACCGGAAACAGAAGAAGGCCTTACCGATTTTGAACTGGAGCACGGCATAGGCCCTGTAACTGAACGAATTGAAATCAGCGAAGAAATTGACCAGGAAATGGTAACCAAGGGACGCAATATCTATGAAATGAAATGCGAAATGTGCCACAATATGGAAGGGCGAATGGTAGGCCCCCAGCTCGGGGACATCATGGAAAAAAGAAGCCCTGAATTTGTGATGAATTTTATCCTGAATCCATCAGGTATGGTGCGTGAGCACCCTGTGGGCCAGGAACTGCTAAGAGAGTATATGACGCAAATGCCCTACCAGAATGTGAAAGAAGATGAAGCAAGAGCAATCGTGGAGTTTCTGCGCGATTATGCCGAAAACAACTAAACCAAACAATTACTTAACCACAACAAAAACAGTACAACAATGACGAAACAGAAAAAAACAGTGCGTGGGTTAATCCTCGGGATGGGTTTTATAGCTGCAGCAGCGCTCATCTTTACAGGCTGTCCTTCGCAACAAACAATGCTCGACACTCGCGATGCAGCAGAAAAAGTGTACGTAGCGCCCGGTGAGCACGACGAATATTACGGATTCTTTTCTGGCGGATATAGTGGCCAGCTTAGCGTATGGGGACTTCCTTCAGGCCGTTTTCTTAAAGTGATTCCTGTATTTTCACAGGATCCTGAAACTGGTTACGGATACTCCGAAGAGACCAAGCCACTTCTGCAAACAAGCTATGGATTTATCCCCTGGGATGATTCTCACCATCCGCATATATCACAAACCAATGGTGATGCGGACGGCCGTTGGATCTACATCAATGCAAACAATACGCCGCGAATTGCCCGTATTGACTTGCAGACATTTGAAACCAAAGAGATTCTGGAGCTTCCCAACACTGGCGGTAATCACGCTTCATCGTTTGTTACTTCCAATTCGGAGTATGTAATCGGTGCAACTCGTTTCAGTATCCCTTATGAGATGGATCTGGACGTACCGATTGACAGTTACAGCGAGGAATTCCGCGGAGCCCTCTCTTTCATTGAGCTGGACTCCGAGACCGGTATGATGAATATGGGCTTTCAAATCATCGTACCCCCGTATAACTACGACCTGGGCCGTGCCGGAAAAGGAGTTTCTGAGGACTGGGTCTTCTTCACCACATATAACACGGAAGAAGCTCACACCATGCTTGAGGTAAATGCGTCAAGAAATGACAAAGATTACATAGCTGCTGTTAACTGGAGACGCGCCGCCGAACTGGTTCGCAATGGTCACGGTGAAACCATGAGTGCCGAGTATTATCATAACTATTACGAAGGCAATCAGGGATTCGCAATCAACGATGTAAAAGACCAGGTAACCGTACTTACACCGGAAGATGGCCAGGAATTCATCTACTTTCTGCCCACACCCAAATCTCCGCACGGTGTCGATATTGATCCCACTGGAGAATACATCGCCGCAGGCGGTAAACTTGCCACTGTGATTCCGGTTCATTCGTTCAGTAGAATGATCGAAGCTATCGAAAACCGCGATTTTGAAGGAAATGTGGAAAATATCCCTATCCTGAGTTATGACGCAACCATCGCAGGTGAAGTTGAAAATCCGGGATTAGGCCCGCTTCACACCGAATTTGATGGCCGCGGCTATGCCTACACCTCGGTTTACATCTCATCAGAGATCGTAAAATGGTCTCTCGAAACCTTTGAAGTAGTTGACAGAATTGACGCCTACTACTCCATCGGCCACCTGATGATTACCGGTGGCGACACCAAAAATCCCGATGCGCGATACCTCGTTGGCCTCACCAAGACGGCCAAAGACCGCTATTTGCCAACCGGACCAAAGCAGAACCACCCGGCTCAGCTTTATGATATTTCCGGCGACAGAATGGAACTGCTGCTTGATTTTCCAACCATTGGAGAACCGCATTACGCACAAGCAATCCGCGCTGATAAAATCACACAAAATGTGAAACAGATTTACGAGATGGAAGAGAACGACCATCCGCATGCACTGCTGAGAATCGCCGACAACCGTGTTGAGCGGGATG
>SL_3KL_010_SEDDRAFT_10005438_pt1 | contig 11422 bp, 8 predicted proteins | sample SodLakKL_010_SED_2_FD_10381 | JGI IMG/M metagenome (IMG submission 10381)
AGCGCGCGCACGCGCCGCGGCAGCAGCGGCAGCAGCGCGACGGCCACCAGCGGCGCGGACGCCGTCACGACCGCGGCCAGCGCCAGCAGCAGGCTCAGGGGCCAGCCGGCGACCCGCGCGTCGCCCTGCGCGATCGCCACGACCGCAGCGCCCAGCACGAAGTTCAGCACCATCGCGAGCCACGGGGCGTTCACGAACGCGGCGCCGAAGCGGGTGTACCCCACCCCGAAGCGCCGCTTGAGCTCGAGCGCCCGGTAGACGTTCCCGGCCTGCGGCAGGAACAGGTTGAGGAAGCGCCCCAACACGAACAGTTGCAGCCAGCCCCAGAAGCCCACGGGTCGGTCGGCGAGCCGCACCAGCACCACGTGGAAGCGCCCGCTCTGGACCCCCAGGTACACCACCTGCAGCAGCACCAGGAGGACGACCGCGGGCGCGGCCAGCGAGCGCAGCACCGCCAGGTCCTCGCCACGCCGCTCGATGAGGATGCCGGTGGCGACGATCGCGAGCGCGAACGCCGCCCACGGCAGGGCCCGGCGCGACCACGGTGGCGGACGCCAGGACCTGGTCGGCGTCGACGGGTGACGGGGCATGGCGCGGGCGTCGTCCACGATCCGGCATGGTACGGGACGAGGCCCCGCGTCTCCGTGGGCCGCGTTGCGCTCCGGGATCGTGAGGCCGCGGCTCAGACGCGCACGTCGCCGCGGTTCAGGCACGCGGCGGACCGCGGCTCAGGCGCGCGGCAGGCCGCGGCTCAAACGCGCGGCAGGTCGCGGCTGGCGACCACGTCGACGCCGGTCCCGAGGACGTCGGCGATGATGACCTGCCCCATCGTGACGGGCGCCTCGAGCTCCAGCCGGTGCAGCAGCCGGCACACCTCGACGATCTTGGCCTTGGGCACGTCGCCCTGGGTCTTCACCGGCAAGCGCGGCCACAGGCCGTCGCGGACGGCGACGGTGGTGGTGACCACGCGGCGCGGGTCGGTGTGCTCCTGACGGGCGAACACGTCGCCCTTCTTGCACGACTGGCCGCGGATCTCGACGATCTCGCCGCTGCGGTCCTCGACCTCGACGCGGCAGCCGAGCGGGCAGCCGATGCACAGGTAGTGGCTGACGGTGGTGTCGCGCTCCTGGTCACCCACGGTGCTCACGCCTCCTCTCCGCCCGGTCGCACCTCGGGGTCGTCCTTCGTCGCGGCGGGCCGGCGCGGGGCGCGGGTGGGTTCCTCGTCTCGAGGAACGACATCGACCCGCAGCGACCCCCCGTGGAACCCCTCGAGGAAGCGCGGGCGCACCTTCAGTGTCAGCATCTCGCCCGGGAACACGTAGCGCAGCGGCCGCTCGTAGACGTCGCCGAGACGCAGGGTGCAGGGGGCCATGGGCTTGGTGACCCGCATGTACACGGTGTGCTCGCGCTCGGTGGTGATGGTGGGCGGCACGCAGTAGCGCACGTTGAGGCCGGGCGTGAGGCGCACGTTGTCCGGCCGCTGCGTCGCGCCGGTGGCGAAGGCGCCGGCGCCGCGGCCGGCCAGCAGCGACTCCTGGCTCACGTAGTCGACCAGGTCGTGGATGTGCACCACGTTGCCGCAGGCGAACACCCCGTCGCGCGAGGTCTCCATCGTGCTGGTCACGACCGGACCGGTGGTGACGGGGTCGAGCCGCAGCCCGAGCCGATGCGCCAGCTCGTTGTCGGGCACCAGCCCGATCGACAACAGCAGCGTGTCGCACAGCACGTCCCACGCCTCGTCGAGCTTCGGCTTGAGGGCCTCGTCGACCGGCGCCAGCGTGACGCGCTCCACCCGCTCGCGGCCGTGGATGTCGACCACGGTGGTGGAGAGGTGCAGCGGGATGTCGAAGTCGTGCAGGCACTGCACGATGTTGCGGTTGAGGCCGTTGGCGTGCGGCAGCAGCTCGAACACGCCGAGCACCTCGACGCCCTCCAGCACCAGGCGCCGGGCCATGATCAGGCCGATATCGCCGGAGCCGAGGATGACGACGCGCTTGCCGGGCAGCAGGCCGCCGAGGTTGACGAGCTTCTGAGCGAAGCCGGCGGTCATGACCCCGGCGGGGCGCTCGCCCGGGATGCGGATGGCGCCGCGGGTGCGCTCGCGCGCGCCCATCGCCAGCACCACCGCGCCGGCGTCGACGAAGGCCAGGCCGTGGTCGCGCGAGGTGATCTTGAGGCGCCGATCACCGGAGACGTCGAGCACGTAGGCGCCGGCGAGCACGTCGACCTCGTGCTCCAGCGCCTGCCCGATGGCGCGCTGGGCGTACTCGGGGCCGGTGAGCTCCTCGCCGAAGTGGTGCAGGCCGAAGCCGGGGTGGATGCACTGCTGCAGGATGCCGCCGGGTTCCGGCTCGCGGTCGATCACCAGCACCCGTTCGGCACCGGCCTCGCGGGCGCCCTGGGCGGCAGCCAGCCCGGCCGGCCCGCCGCCCACGACCACGACGTCGTAGGCCGGCTGCAGGTGGGCGGGTTTGGGGGTGATCATGCGCGTCCCTCCCCCGCGGCGGCGTCACCAACATGGGCCGGCGCCGGCGCGGGCACGTGTTCTTCGGCGGGTGGGTCGACACGCTCGCAGGCGACCCATGACCCCCCGCCACGCTTGGTGACGGCCGTCAGCGGCATGCCCAACCGGCGCTGTAGCAACTCCATGCAGTTCCAGGTGCAGAAGCCGCCCTGGCACCGCCCCATGCCGACGCGGGTGCGGAACTTGAGGCCGTCGAGGGTGCGGGCGCCGCGGTCGATGGCGTCGCGCACCTCGCCCTCGGTGATGATCTCGCAGCGGCAGACCAGCCGCGCGTACGCGGGATCGCGGGCGACGAGGCTACGCTGCTCCGCGTAGGGCAGGTCCACGAAGCGCACCGGCTCGGGCACGCGCGGCTCGAAGTCGTCCTTGGCGACGAGCTCCAGCCCGTCGTCGCGCAGGGCCTCCAGCACCAGTGTGGCGACCGCGGGCGCGGCCGTGAGGGCCGGCGACTGCATGCCGGCGGCGAGCACGAAGCCGGCCACCCGCGACGGCCCCAGGATGAACTCCTCGCTGTCCGACACGGCGCGCAGGCCGGCGAACTCGGCGATGCAGTCGGCCTCGCTGATGCCCGGCGCCAGCCTGCGGGCGCCCGCGAAGGCCTCGGCGCTGCCGGCGGCGGTGGTGGTGAGGTCGTCCTTGTCCGCCCAGGTGGCGGTGGGCCCGACCATCAGCGTGCCGTCGTAGGTGGGGATGATCAGGATCCCCTTGGAGGTGGCCGTCGGGCAGGGGAACACGACGCGCTTGACGAAGCCCTTGAGGCGCTTGTCGAGCAGGTACTCCTCGCCCTTGCGGGCGCGGATGCTGAAGCCGCCGGCGTCGACCATGTTGGCGATCTCGTCGGCGAACAGCCCCGCGGCGTTGACCACGAANNGCGTCCGGACNTGCTCGCGCTCCCCGTCGGCCGATCTCGTGACGTCGATGTCGAANCCCTTNTCGACNCGCCGGATGGCGGTCACCGTGCGCTCGAGCAGCAGCTCGACGCCGTTGCGCACNGCGCTCTCGGCCAGCATGAAGCAGGCCTCGTAGGGGTTCACGACGCCNGCGGTGGGGGCGTAGAGGGCCTCGACGATGTCGTGCGACAGGTTGGGCTCCTCGCGCCTNAGGCGCTCGGGTCCCCACAGNTCGAGGCCGGGGACGCCCGCGGCCGCGCCCCTGCTCCAGGATCTGCCGCAGGGTCGCGCGCTGCGCCTCGTCGAACGCGCAGGTGAGGTCGCCGATGCGCTTGAAGCCGAAGTGCAGGTCGCGGGCGAGCGCGTCCCACATCTGGTTGCCGCGCCACTCCAGCTCGCCCTTGAGGGTGCCCTCGGCCCCGTGGTGGCCGGCGTGGATGATGCCGCTGTTGGCCTTGCTGGTGCCGAGCCCGACCTCGATCTCGCGCTCGATCACGACGGCCCGGAGCCGGTACCGCGACAGTTCGCGGGCGATGGCGCAGCCGATCACACCCCCGCCGATCACCGCGACGTCGTAACGCATGCCTTCGACCTCCCAACCACTGCCCGCGTTCGCGAGCGGGCCCCGTCACGACGGGCGCCATCGTGGCGCCGCCGGAGCCAGCATCCGCCGCGGGGCCGGTCCACCCATCGTAGGTGCGCACCGGCGGGAGCTTCAGGGTCCCGAGTCCCTTCGGCCGTCGACATGGCCGAGGCTGCCGCCCCCGGCCGCGACCCAGCGGTCGAGGACGCGACCCCCTTGTGATGTCAGGCACATCCTCGTACGCTGGACGTGTGCCACAGCACCGGGTGACCGGATCCCGCCCGGAGGGACCGGCAGCCCGGCCGTCCCGTATCCCGGCCGCGCCCGCTTCGGCGGTCACCGCGGCGGTAGGAGGTCCCGCATGACGGCCGCCCCGACGCACGTCCGATGGCTCTCCAACCTCACCCGCGACGACGCGCCACTCGTAGGGGACAAGTACGCCGCGCTGGGCGAGATGGCCCACGCGCTCGGCCGTCAAGGCGTGCAGATTCCGGAGGGCTTCGTCACCACCGCCGCGGCGTACGAGCGCTTCGTCGCCGTCAACGGCATCCGCGAGGGGATGGAGGCCCAACTCGAGGCCCTCGAGGCCGGCACGCGACCGATCCACCGGGTCGGCAAGGCGATCCGGCGGATGTTCCTGCAGGGCGAGTTCCCACCCGACGTGGCCGAGGCGCTCGTCGAGGCGTACCACGAGCTCGGCCGCCGCTTGGGGCTGGAGGAGGTGGACGTCGCGATCCGGGCGTCCGCCACCGTGACCGACCTGCCCGAGGCCAGCTTCGCCGGCCAGCAGGAGACCTTCCTCAACGTCCGCGGCGACGACGACGTGCTGGACGCGTGTCGGGCGTGCCTGGCCTCGCTCTTCACCGACCGCGCCATCAGCTACCGCATCGCCCACGGCATCGACCACCTGCGCATGGCNCTGTCGGTCGGCGTGGTCAAGATGGTGCGCAGCGACCTGGCGGGCGCAGGCGTCATGTTCAGCATCGACCCGGAGACGGGCTTCGAGGACGCCGTCGTCATCAACGCGGCGTGGGGCCTGGGCGAAACGGTGGTCAAGGGCTCGGTGAACCCGGACGAGTACATGGTGTTCAAGCCGATGCTGGAGCGCCGCGAGATGCGCCCGATCATCGAGGCCCACATCGGTGAGAAGCAGCACAAGATGATCTACGCCGAGGGCCTCACGACCACCACGGCCGTCAAGGAGACGAGCCAGGTGGAGCGCCGCGCCCGCGTGCTCAGCGACGACGAGGTGCTGCAGCTCGCGCGCTGGGCGGTGGCGATCGAGCGGCACTTCCGCTGCCCCATGCACCTGGAGTGGGCCAGGGACGGCGAGAACGGCCAGTTCTACTTCGTCGCGGCCAGGCCCGAGACGGTGCAGTCGCAGCGCTCCCACGACAGCCTCAGCAGCTACGCGCTCGAGATGCGCGGCGAGGTGCTGGTGAGCGGTCAGGCGGTCGGCGAGGCGATCACCCACGGCCAGGTCCAGGTCATCGAGAGCGTGAACGACATCGACCGCTTCATCGACGGGCGCATCCTCGTCACCGGGATGACCGACCCCGACTGGATGCCGGTGCTGCAGCGGGCGGCAGGGATCATCACCGACCACGGTGGGCGCACCTGCCACGCCGCGATCATCAGCCGCGAGCTGGGCATCCCCTCGATCGTCGGCACCAACGACGCCACCAGCCTGCTGCAAGACGGCCAGGAGATCACCCTCTCCTGCGCCGAGGGCGACCGCGGCTTCGTGTACGCCGGCACGCTGCCCTTCCGCACGACCTCCACGCGCGTCGCCGACGTCCCCCGCACCCGCACCCAGGTGATGCTGATCATGGCCAGCCCCACCGCCGCGCTGCGCTGGTGGCGGCTCCCCTGCCACGGGATCGGCTTGGCGCGCATGGAGTTCATGATCAGCGACCTGATCAAGGTCCACCCCATGGCGCTGGTGCGCTACGAGCACCTGAAGGACGAGGACGCGCGGCGCCGCATCGCCGAACTGACCTACGGCTACGACGACAAGACCGCCTACTTCGTGGAGCATCTCGCCCGCGGCATCGGCAAGATGGCGGCGTCGCAGTACCCGCAACCCGTCATCGTCCGCACCAGCGACTTCAAGACCCACGAGTACGCCTCGCTGATCGGCGGCCGCGAGTTCGAGCCCTTCGAGGAGAACCCGATGCTCGGCTTCCGCGGCGCCTCGCGCTACGATGCCGAGCTCTACCGCGAGGGCTTCGCGCTCGAGTGCCGCGCCCTCCGGCGGGTGCGCGAGGAGTTGGGCTTCGACAACGTCGTCGTCATGATCCCCTTCTGCCGCACCCTCGACGAGGCGGACCGGGTGCTGTCGGTGATGGCGGAGCAGGGCCTGGAGCGCGGCAAGAACGGCCTCGAGGTGTACGTCATGGCCGAGGTGCCCTCGAACGTGCTGCTGGTCGACGGCTTCGCCGAGCGCTTCGACGGCCTCTCCATCGGCTCCAACGACCTCACCCAGCTGGTGCTCGGCATCGACCGCGATTCGACGCTGCTGGCCGACATGTTCGACGAGCGCGACGAGGCGGTGAAGCGGGCGGTCAAGCAGTTGATCGAGGGCGCACGCGCCGCCGGCCGCCACATCGGCATCTGCGGCCAGGCGCCGTCGGACTACCCGGAGTTCGCCGAGTTCCTGGTGGCCGAGGGCATCGACTCGATCTCCCTCAACCCCGACAGCATCCTGGGGGTGCTGCCGAGGATCGCGGAGGCGGAGGCGCGGCTGGACCAGGTCGAGAGCTGACGAGCGAGCGCGGCTGAACGCGCCGAGGACGCTTCGGCGATGACGAACGCCATCACGCGTTGGGCAGGCTGACCACGGCACCCGCGTGGTCCGGGAGTCGCGACTCGACGTCGCGAACGTGGGCGTTCAGGTACCCGAGCAGCCCGACCAGGCCGGTCGTGACGCCGGCGAGCACGAGCATGAGGGCCATCCCGGCGCCGGGGCCGACGCCGACCCAGGGGCCGAACGCGGCCGCGAGGCCGCCGCCCGGCTGCATCGCCGGCTCCATCACGCGGTCGGCCAGCGGCCCGACCACCACCATCGCGAGCGGCGCCGTCCCCTGCGCGATGAAGCGCCGGGCCGCGAAGACGCGGCCCTGGACGTCGGGCGGCACCTTCGCCTGCCAGATCGCCTGGTTCGAGCCGTTGAGCACGGGGATGATGAAGGCGCCGACGAACGCGGCGGCCATCCACCACGCCTGCGAGGGCCCGAGGCCCAGCGGCAGCGTGCCGAGCAGGCCATAGCCCGCCATGCCGAGCAGGACCCCGTGGATGCGCCGCCGCGGCCCGCCCCACAGGCTGAGCAGCAGGCCGCCGGCGACGCCGCCGGCGCCCATGGCCGCGTGCACGCCGGCGAGCGCCAGCTGGTCGCTGCCCGTGCGCGCCAGCACCATCGGCGCGACCACCACCGTCCCGAAGGTGGCGATGAAGTTGTTGGCGGTGAACAGCAGCTGCAGGCGCAGCAGCGCCGGGCGCGCGACGATGAAGCGGAAGCCGTAGCCGGCGTCGCGCCACAGCCCGCCGCGCGCCGCGATGCCCTCGTCCGAGGCGCTCGGCTGCGGGATCGCCACGAGCAGCAGGGTCACGACGGCGATGACGAAGGTGACGATGTCGATGACGAGCACGCCGGCCAGGCCGACGACGGCGAGCAGCAGCCCGGCGAGGACGGGCGCGGCGATCCCGGACGCCGACTCCGCGAGCGAGAGCATGCCGCTGGCGCGGGCGTACTGCCTCGCCGGCAGCATCGTGCTGATCGCGGCCGAGTAGGCGGGGAACTGGAAGGCCGCGAACGCGCCCGCCCAGGCGCCGAGGACGTACAGGTGCCAGATCTCGAGCGCGCCCGCCTGGTGGAGGACCAGCAGCGCGATCGTGGCGAGCCCCGACGCCAGGTCGGAGAGCATCATGACCAGCTTGCGGTTCCAGCGGTCNACCAGCGCGCCGGCGACCGGGCTGAGCAGCATCGTCGGCGCGAACGAGAACAGGCCGACCAGCGCGAGCGTGGTGGCCTGACCCGTCTCTTGCCACGCCCAGATGGTGATGGCGAAGGCGGTCATCCCCGAGCCGAGCAGCGACAGCAGCTGCCCCACCCACACGAGGGTGAACCCCGCCATCCCGCCCGGCCGCGCGCGCGTCACGGCGCCGAGCATACGCCCGTGCCACGTCGCTGAGCCGCCGCGTACCGGGCGGCGCGTGACCGGGCGCGCTGCCGACCGGCGCGCTGCCGACCGGCGCGCCGCCGGGCGGCGCGTTGCCGCTGGGCGCGTTGCCGACCGTCAGCCCTTGATGACGCCCAGCGGCCGCAGCCGCGCCACCTTGCGCGACAGCCCGGCCCGGTGCACGACCTCCACCACCCGGTCGACGTCCTTGTAGGCGTCCGGCTGCTCCTCGTCGAGACCGCGGCGGCTGGTCGCGCGGGCGACGACGCCGCGGGCGGCGAGCTCGGCGCGCACGTCGCGACCCTTGGCGGCCTTCACCGCCGCCGTGCGCGACAGCGCCCGACCCGCCCCGTGACAGGTGGTGCCGAAGCTGCGCGCCATCGCCTGCGGNCCGCCCACCAGCACCCAGCTGGCGCGCCCCATGTCGCCGGGGACGATCACCGGCTGGCCCACGGCGCGGTAGGCCAGNGGCACCCCGGGGTGCCCCGCCGGGAAGGCGCGGGTGGCCCCCTTGCGGTGCACGCACACGGTCTTCTCGACTCCGTCCACCACGTGCGTTTCGAGCTTGGCGATGTTGTGGGCCACGTCGTACACGAGTTCCAGACCCAGTCGTTGCCAAGGCGTGCCCAGCACGCGCTCGAACACCTCGCGCACCTGCCAGGCGAGCAGCTGGCGGTTGCAGAAGGCGTAGTTGGCCGCCGCCCGCATCGCGCCCAGGTACGCCTGGCCCTCGTCGGACGCGACCGGGGCGCACGCCAGCTGGCGGTCGGGCAGCTCGATGCCGTAGCGTGCCGGCACGCCGCGCAGCGACCGCAGGGCGTCGTCGCACACCTGGTAACCGAGCCCGCGTGAACCCGAGTGGATCAGCACGCAGACGCGGCCCTCGTCCAGCCCGAACGCGTCGGCGACCTCCGCGTCCGCCACCCGGTCGACCACCAGCACCTCGATGAAGTGGTTGCCGGAACCGACCGTGCCGCACTGGTCGGCGCCGCGGCCCTTGGCCACCAGCGAGACCAGGTCCGGGCGCGCGTCCTCGATGCAGCCCTCCGCTTCGCAGTGGAGGACGTCGTCGTCGGTCGCCAGCCCCTGCCGCCGCAGGAAGGGCACGCCGTCCCGCATGACCGCGTCGAGCGCGCGGCCCTCGAAGCGGTAGGGGCCCGAGCGCCCGACACCGGCCGGCACGTTCGCCAGCAGCGCCTCGATCAGCGTCTCGAGCCGGCCCCGCAGCTCCTCCTCGCGCAGCACGCTGCGCAGGAGCCGCACGCCGCAGTTGATGTCGTAACCGACGCCGCCGGGCGACACCACGCCACCCTCTGCGGGGTCGGTGGCGGCCACCCCGCCGATGCAGAAGCCGTAACCCCAGTGGATGTCGGGCATGGCCAGGCTGGCGCCCTGGATGCCCGGGAGGGTGGCGACGTTGGCCACCTGGTCCAGCGCCGGGTCGTCGCCCAGCGCCTCGATGAGCGCGTCGTCGGCGAACACGATGCCGTCGGTGCGCATGTCCGGCCGCGCGCCGCGCGGGATCCGCCAGCGCACCTCGTCGATGCGCTCGAGCTTGCCGTGGAGGTCGCTCCGGGCCATGGTCGCCTCCCATCGTGGCGGCCGACGGCGCGCGGGCGCGCGGCCGGCGGCGGGGCCGGGCTCAGACGTCGACGACCACCTCGGCCACCCAGCCGTCGGCCTCACGGCGCAGGTCCAGCCCGTGGTAGGTGATCGCCTTGACCTCGCGCGCCGGGCGGTGGCGTTCTGGGTCGTAGGGGGCGCCCCAGGCCCGCGCGCGCAGCGCGGTCTCCGCCCCTGGTCCTGCCCCCGGCCCCGCCTCCGCCGGCGGCTCCTCCAGCGCGACCTCGGTGCGGCTCAGCAGCACCCGGCGCAACTCGAAGGCCACCAGCAGCTCGTGCAGCCAGTCGAACAGCAGGTCGGCGGGATCGCCGGCGCGCAGGGCGAAGGCCTCCTCCCGGCACTCGGGGACGGCCTCCGGCTCCTCGACGAGCAGCGCGACCAGCGCTCGTGCCGCCTCTTCGAACAGGGCCGGCAGCGTGGCCGCCTCCACCCGCAGGCCGAGGTCGGCGGTGTGGTCGAACACCTGCCAGGCCATCCGTCTCGATGGTACGCCGTCCGCTCCGGGGCAGGGTCGCTAGGCGGTACGCCCGGCGTCGCCGCGGTCGTCGCCGTCGCCAGCGCGCCCCGCCACGCCCCCGGCACCGCGCCCAGCGCCGCGCCCAGCGCCGCGCCACGCCGTCAGCAGCAGGTCGTAGCGGCCGCCCAAGTGGGTCCGGAAGCCGTGCTGGTGCAGGTAGCGACGGTGACCCGCGAGGTCGCGGACCACCAGCGACAGGTCGGGCTCGCGGACGTTGCGGGTGCGGGCGCCCCACACGGGATCGCCGCCGCGGAAGCGACCGTTGGGCCAGCCCAGCAGCAGGCCGCCGCTCGCCGTGAGGTGCCGCTGCACCAGCCGCCGCACCAGCGCCTCGTCGTCCACCTCGGGCCCGTGCAGCACGGCGATGGCCACCACCAGGTCGAAGCGTCCCAGGCCCTCGGGCAACGCCGCGACGTCGCAGCGCAGGAAGCGCGCCTCGGGAAATCGGGCGGCCGCCTCCGCCAGCGGCCCCGCCGCGTGGTCCACGCCCACGACCTCCAGGTCGCGAACCGGCGGCTCGAGCCACCCCAGGGCGGCGACCTCGTCGCCGCGGTGGCAGCCCAGCACCAGCACGCGACCGCCGTCGGGCGGCCGGACCCGCTCCAGCGCCGCCAGCAGCGGCAGCGCGAACCCCGGGTGCGCCAGCTTGCGCACCGCGCCGAAGCCCTGCGGATCCGCATAGCGTGCGTCGGCCGGCAGCGAGCGCCCGGCGTGCCACGCGGCCTCGTCCGGCAGCGGCACCAGGCGCAGCCGCGCCCGCCCGCCGGGCAATGCCGCAGGCGCCTCCAGACGGCACTCGAGCAGCTCGGCGAGGTCGCACCAGCCGCGCCAGCCGCCCGCGACCGGGCCCGCTTCGGGCCGCGGTACCGGCCCCACCTCCGCCGACGGGCTCGACGCCGACCTCGCCGCCTGCGTTGCGGCCATCGCGGTGGCTGCGCCAGCATCCGGGTCGTCACCCGCGGCGCCACTGCGCAGGTCGGGATCGGGCACCTCGAGCTCGATCGCGTTCGCACCGTCGTACAGCCACGCCCGCAGTTGGCGGACCAAGCGTGGGAGGTCGATCCCGTCGTCCGGCAGCCGCCAGCGGTGAACCGTCACGGCGCCG
>SL_3KL_010_SEDDRAFT_10005439_pt1 | contig 11422 bp, 9 predicted proteins | sample SodLakKL_010_SED_2_FD_10381 | JGI IMG/M metagenome (IMG submission 10381)
AGCAGTTCCAGGGTGCGCAGCAGCAGTTCGGCAAAGTCGACCAGTCCGGATCGCTCGCAGTAATCCTGGTACTGGCGATAAATGGCGACCTGCTGGGCCTGGAAGGAATGATCGAAACATTCGATCCCATCGGGGCGTCGACCCTCGTCCTTGTGATGATTGATGAATCCCTGCATCTGGCGCGGTGGGAATTCGCCCTCGTCAAGCTCCATGTCACGGATCACCCGCCGGATCAGCCGGTACTGATCGTCGGAATCGAGAATCTGAAAGGTGTCCGGCAGGCCGACTTCGGCCGAGTGCATGCGCAGCAATCGGTGACAGATGCCGTGAAAGGTCCCGATCCACAATCCTTCCGGGCGCAGATTCAGCAGGTGACCCACGCGACCACGCATTTCACCGGCCGCCTTGTTGGTGAAGGTCACCGCGAGCAGGCTCATCGGCGAGACATGATGGACCTGGATCAGCCAGGCCATGCGATGAACCAATACCCGGGTCTTGCCGGAGCCGGCTCCGGCCAGTACCAGCACGTGCCCATCGTCGACGGTAACCGCTTCGCGTTGCGGGTCGTTGAGTTCGTCGAGCAGGTGGGAGACGTCCATTTTTCAGGGTTCAGGTTTCAGGGGTCAGGATTCAGGGGCTAGGGCTCGGTGGCCTATATCGGCGCGGAAGAAGGCGTTTTCGAAGCCGATGAAGGCCAGGGACTTGAGCGCCTCGGCGCGGGCGGCGGCGACATCGTCACCCAGCGCAGTCACGCACATTACACGGCCGCCACTGGTGACCACTTGTCCGGCGTCATCCAGGGCGGTGCCGGCATGAAAGACCTTGACGTGGTCGGGAAAACTCTGTTCCAGGCCGGTGATTGGTTTACCCTTGGCGTAGCTGCCCGGGTAGCCTCCGGCGGCCATGACAATCCCCAGGGCGGTGCGCTCATCCCAGTCCAACTCAACCTTGTCGATGTCACCGGCCATTACCTTGAGCACGGTGGCGACCAGGTCGGATTTCAGGCGCATCAGGATCGGCTGGGTTTCCGGGTCGCCGAAGCGCACATTGAATTCCAGCACCTTGGGCCCGCTGGGGGTCAGCATCATCCCGGCATACAGAAAGCCGGTGAAAGGATGACCATCGGCCTGCATGCCGGCCAGGGTCGGCGCAATGACTTCATCGACGATGCGCTCATGGGTGGCCTGATCGATGATCGGCGCGGGTGAGTAGGCACCCATGCCGCCGGTGTTCGGACCGCCGTCGCCTTCGTCGCGACGCTTGTGGTCCTGGCTGGTGGCCAGCGGCACCATCTGCCCATTGCGTGCGATGACAATGAAACTGGCTTCTTCACCGACCAGAAATTCCTCGATCACGACCCGATGCCCGGCCTGGCCAAAGGATTGGCCGGAGAGCATGTCCTCCAGCGTTTCGCGCGCCTGGTGCTCATCGTCGCAGATCACCACGCCCTTGCCGGCGGCCAGACCGTCGGCCTTGAGCACGACCGGCAGAGTCAATGACTGGATGAATCGAACGCCCTCCTCGACCTCCTCGACCACCGCGTAGCCAGCCGTTGGAATGCCATGTCGGGCCATGAATTCCTTGGCAAAGGCCTTGGAGGACTCCAGTCGGGCCGCATCGGCCGAGGGCCCGAAACATTTCAGCCCGGCCTGTTCGAAGCGATCAACCACGCCGGCCGCCAGCGGCGCTTCGGGCCCGACAATGGTCAGCGCAACCGACTCACGACGAGCCAGTTCAAGCAGGCCATCAAGATCCTCGGCGCCGACATCCACATTGCGCACGCCTTTCTCTGTGGCCGTTCCGGCATTGCCTGGCGCGACCAGCACCTCGTCGACCAACGCCGATTGCGCACACTTCCAGGCCAGCGCATGCTCGCGCCCACCACTACCGATGATGAGGATTTTCATTGGGGGAGGCTTCGACTGGGTTTTGCCAGACGTTATTGTACCGTGGCTTCGACGGGTTGCCGCAGACTCCTTTCGGCCTCCGTCTCCCGTCTTCCGTCTCCCGTCTCCCCTTCCGCCTAATGGCGGAAGTGGCGTTTTCCGGTGAATACCATCGCGATGTCATGCGTATTGCAGGCTTCGATGACTTCTTTATCGCGCATCGAACCACCTGGCTGGATGACGGCGCGTACGCCGCGCTCTGCAGCAGCCTCGATGCTGTCGGCAAAGGGGAAAAACGCGTCCGAGGCCATGGCCGCACCATTCAGTGACAACCCGGCATCCTCGGCCTTCAGGGCGCCGATTCGGGCCGAGTCCACGCGGCTCATCTGCCCGGCGCCGATTCCGATCGTTGCGCCGTCGTTGGCGTAGACAATGGCGTTGGAGCGCACCATTCGAACCACCTGCCAGGCAAAGCGCAGATCGGCCCGTTCCCGCTCACTGGGCTGGCGCTCAGTCACGACCTTGAGATCCGGTGTTTGCCAGTCATCGTCGGTTTGCTGAACCAGCCAACCCCCATCAATGGCGCGCAGCTCCAGCTCTGATTCTTTTCCGGGTGGTGGTGTGATCACGCGCAGCCTGGGCTTGTCGGCCAGCCTGGCCAGGGCGGCATCACTGACTGAGGGCGCGATGATGACTTCCAGGAACCGCTCCACCAGTTGCCCGGCCAGCGCCTCGTCCAGTTCGCGGTTGAAAGCAACAATGCCGCCAAAGGCCGAAGTCGGATCGCACGCCAGCGCCTTGTGCCAGGCATCGGTCAGCTCGTTACCCACGGCTGCCCCGCTGGGATTGGTGTGTTTGATGATCACGCATGCCGGCTGATTGCCCAAGGATTGCACGCCCGACCATGCGGCGTCGGCATCAAGCAGGTTGTTGTACGACAGCGCCTTGCCTTGCAGGGGTTCGGTGCCGGCCAAACCGGACGGATCCCGACCGCGCTCGCGGTAAACGCCCGCAGCCTGATGTGGATTTTCCCCGTAGCGTAGCGATGCCGCCAGGTCCAGCTGAAGGTTGATCACCGAGGGCAGGGGCGCCTGCTCGGTTTTTGATGCAAGGTACTGGCTGATCTGTCCATCATAGGCCGCGGTATGGGCGAAGGCCTTGATGGCCAGGCGTTGACGCTCCGGATGGTCAGGCAGTAGCGGCAACCCATCGATGATCCCGTTGTAATCCTGTGGGTCGCACAGCACACAGACATCGGCATGGTTCTTGGCGGCCGCCCGCAGCATGGCCGGCCCACCAATGTCGATTTGCTCGATGGCTTCATCAAGGCGGCAATCGGGTCGGGCGACGGTGGCGGCAAACGGGTAGAGATTGACGATGATCAGATCGATGGGGGCGATGTCGTGTTCGACAAGCACTTCATCGTCCACGCCTCGTCGGGCCAGGATGCCACCGTGGATTTTCGGATGCAGCGTCTTGACCCGGCCGGCCATGATCTCCGGAAACCCGGTGTGTTCCGAGACCTCGGTAACCGCGATTCCGGCTTCCTCGATGGTCCGGGCGGTGCCGCCGGTGGAAAGGATCTGAAAATCGTGCTCGTTCAGTGCGCGAGCCAGTTCGATCAGCCCGGTCTTGTCCGACACGCTGATCAGTGCCGAACGCTTGCCTGCCTGCTTCATGTTGAATGATCGCTCTGTCCGTTGAGCTTGTAGCGCTGGATTCGATTGCGCAGCGTGGCGCGGGTAATGCCGAGAATTTCGGCTGCCCGTGACTGGTTGCCGCCGGTGTGGTCGAGCACGGTGCGAATCAATGGCCGTTCCACTTCGGCCAAGATCACCTGGTAGAGATTGTCCGGCGGGGTCGAACCCATGTCATCCAGGTACTGATTGACCACCCCTTGCACGAATTCGTGAAGGCAGGTTCCGGATGGTTTCGGGCCGGGAGTCAAGAGTTTCCCTCGGTACTCATTTCTTCTATCGCATGCTACGCAAGTAACGGCATACGATAGCACAGCTCAACCCTTTCAAAAGGGCAGGATCAGCCTGAATGATGTGACCGGATGCGAAAACTCAACGCTGGAAGCGAACGTCGAAACCCGACGGGTCGGTAGTGCCCACCACGAACTCCAGAACCAGCGGGACGACCACGCCCGGCGCCATGCCGCGCTCGATTGCAGCGACATTGTCCAGGTATTCCTCGGGCGCCAGACGCCGGGCGCCAAGGACCTGCTGGCTGGGGTCGTACAGGCGCACTTCAACAACGGGCCACTGAAGGGCGTCTTCGGAGGGATTGCGCAGGGTGGCGCTGATGATGATGGCATCATCGAGGCTGGGATGACGATGCATGTCGCGCGAGATAATCTGGATCCATTCGGTGGAGTCGGCGGTCGGTCCTGTGCCGCCGTCGATCAGGCGATTCATCACCGAGCCCGGCGTTTGCCAATGCAAGAAAATCTGGGCGCCCAGGGTCACGACCAGGGCCAGGGTCGCTGCCTTCCATATCCAGTGAGGCGGCGATGGTGACCCGGTTGAAGCCAGTCCGTCGAAATCCAGTTCCGGACCTGGCCCCGGCGGCAAGGTCTCCTGGTTGGAAGACCAGGGAAATTCGGCCTGTTCCACGTCGGCTTCTTCCAGCAGCGGTGGAATGCCGCTGCCGACCAGGGGCGCCTGGTCGCTGCCGGGACGGTCATTGAATAAATGTGAGAGGGCGTTGAAAGTCTTGCCGCATTGGCCGCACCGCACGACCCCGGCCGATTCGGCCAGTGCGGTTCCGTTCAGGCCGAATACGGATTGGCAGCCGGGACAGCGGGTATACATTGCGGCCTGCTATGCCCGCAAGGTCATTGTCGTCGGGAGCCGGTGAGCTCGCGAAAACGCTCCAGTTCGGCAGCGTAGTGATTGCGCAAGCCTTCTTCTTCGTCATCGAGTTCATCGAGTTGCTCGCGCAATTGGGCCATCCGATCCCGAACTGACTGGATATTCTGGCGCATTTGTTCGGAGACGCTACGCCCCTCACGGGATTCTTCGGCGGCCTGACTGATGAGGTTTTCAAAGCGCTGGGTCGCCTGGTCCAGATCAGCTTGCACCTCGGACCTGCGCGCATTGACGCCGGCGATTCTGGCCTCCATGGTCTCCATGATGTCTTCATCCCTCCGATAGGAAGACAGCAGCATGCGATCTCGCGTTTCCCGGCTGCGTTGTTCGGCCTCGATTTCGGCCTCCTGGGCCATTCGCTCGGCACGCTCGGCGCGCTCTTCGGGGGTCAGCGCCGGAGGCACCCGTTCGCGCACCGTGCCATCGCGACGCAGGCGATCATAGCCGCGGTGGGCGTGCTCGGCCGGGACGGCATGGCCATAGTGAACTTCACCGTTTTCATCCACCCAGCGGTACACCGTCTGGGCCATGGCGACGCTGGTCACCAGCGTGGCCAAAAACAGGCAGGCAATTCGATTCATCATGCCCGGTCAGACTCCGTACCTTGTTTGATAGTTCAGCATGGCTTCCAGGTCGGCACTGTCTGGGGAGCGCTCCTTCAACCAGCTGACGAGATCGGCCAGGCCCGCCACGCTGATGACCTCCAGACCGTTGTCGCGAACACATTGCACCGCGGATCGATCCTGGTCGCGGCCGCGTTCCTGACGATCCAGCGCAATCGCCACGGCCGCCGGTGTGGCGCCATGTTCGGTGATCAGGCGACGCGAAAAGTCGACCGATGTGCCGGCCGAGATGACATCGTCAACAATCAACACCCGGCCCGCCAGCGGTGCCCCGACGATCACGCCCCCTTCGCCGTGGTCCTTGGCTTCCTTGCGATCAAAAGCGAATGGCACATTACGGTCGAAATCCCGATGCAGGCTGATGGCGATTGCCGCAGCCAGCGGAATCCCCTTGTAGGCGGGTCCGAACAACATGTCGAACTCCACGCCGCTGGCTACGATGGCCCCGGCGTAGCAGCGCGCGAGTGTATCGATGGCCGCGCCATCGTGAAAGGCGCCGGCATTGAAAAAATACGGACTCTCACGCCCGGACTTGAGCGTGAACCGGCCGAAGCGCAGGGCCTGGTAGCGCAAAGCCAGGTCGAGAAAATCCTTGGTCCAGGAAGACACCATGGTGCTGATTGTATAGGAACCGAAATCGAGTTGAGGCAGCGCAAGCCCGGAGCCTCCTGGATGGGTATGATGACAAGCGGATCAATGGAACAAGGCACTGAAGGGTCATGGCCGCAGCATTGCCGGACAAGGACATCGTGTTCAGCGCCCAGGGCGTGACCAAGGTCTATCACATGGGCGAGGTCACCATTCATGCCCTGCGCGGCGTGGACCTGGAAATGTACGCCGGGGAACTGGTGGTGTTTCTCGGCGCCTCGGGTTCGGGCAAGTCCACGCTGCTCAATATCATGGGCGGGCTGGATGCGGCCACCGAAGGCACACTTCGCTACCGCGACCAGGAACTCAGCCGCGCCTCCGACCGGCAGCTGACCGCCTTTCGGCGCGACCATGTCGGATTCGTGTTCCAGTTCTACAACATGATCCCCAGCCTGACCGCGCGCGAGAACGTCGCCATCGTCACCGATATCGCGCGCAATCCCATGAGCCCGGAGCAGGCCCTGGAGCTGGTCGGCCTGGCCGAACGCATGGACCACTTTCCGTCCCAGCTCTCCGGCGGCGAGCAACAGCGTGTCGCCATCGCCCGTGCGGTGGCCAAGCGCCCGGCAGTGCTGATGTGCGATGAGCCGACCGGGGCACTGGATTCGAAAACCGGTATCCGGGTGTTGCAGGTCATTCGCCATATCAACGAGGAATTGGGCACGACCACCGCGGTGATCACCCACAACGAGGTGATCGGCTCGATGGCCGACCGCGTCATTCGCTTGAAGGATGGCCGGGTCGACGACATTCACATCAACAGCCGGCGCGCCGATCCGGCCGACCTGGCCTGGTAGCCGTGCTGACGCTGAACCGCAAGCTGTGGCGCGATCTGGCCGTGCTCAAGGGCCAGGTGGCCGCCATTGCCGTGGTCATTGCCGCCGGGGTCATGGTGTTGATGCTTGCGGTCAGTTCGCTGGATTCGATTCGGCTGTCAATGGAGCGGTTTTACTCCTCTCACCAGTTCGGCGATGTCTATGCCAGCCTTTCGCGCGCCCCGGATACGCTGGCCGAGCGGCTGGGCGAGATTGCCGGCATCAATCAAGTCGAGACCCGGGTGGTCGCTCCGGTCCGCCTGGAAGTGGATGGCTTCGATGATCCGGTGCGCGGTCAAATCCTGTCGATTCCCGACGGTCGCCAGCCGGCCCTGAATCGGCTCTATCTGCGCGCGGGCAGTCTGCCGGAATCCGGTCGTTCGGACCAGGTTGTCATCAGCGAGCCGTTTGCCCAGGCGCACGGGCTTCAGGCCGGAGACCGGCTGCGGGTCATCATCCGCGGGCGCTACGAGAATCTCTACGTCAGTGGCATCGCCCTGTCGCCGGAATTCGTCTACCAGGTCGCACCCACTGATCTCTTGCCGGATTACGAGCGCTACGCGGTCATGTGGATGAACCGGCGCGCCCTGGGCAATGCCTTCGGCATGGACGGCGCATTCAACAGCGTGGTCGCCAGCTTGCAGGCCGATGCCAGCGCCGATGAGGTCATTGACCGGCTCGATCTCATCCTCGCACCTTACGGCGGGATCGGCGCCCATGATCGCGAAGAGGTGATCTCGCACCGCATGCTGATCGAGGAAATCGCCCAGCTTCGCGTGATGTCGGTGGTCTTGCCGGCGGTGTTTCTCGGCGTTTCGGCCTTTCTGCTCAGTGTGCTCATGGGGCGTATCATCAACACTCAGCGCCAGCAGATTGCGGTTATCAAGGCGTTCGGCTATTCGGACGGTGAGCTGGCCTGGCATTACGGCTTGCTGACCGCCATGATCGTGGCGGTCGGGGTGAGTCTGGGGATCGCTCTGGGACTATGGACCGGCGATGCGATGGCCGCACTGTATGCCGAATATTTTCGTTTTCCCGAAACCGTCACGCGCGTGCAGGGCCGGGTGGTGCTGCTGGCCGTGCTGGTCACGGCCCTGGCGGCCGGTCTGGGCACGGCCCGTGCAGTCTGGAATGCGGTGCGTCTGCCGCCGGCCGAGGCCATGCGACCGCCGGCCCCGGCCGAATTTCACCAGGGCTGGTTCGACCGCACCCGGGCCAGTCGCTGGCTGGCACAGACCACTCGCATTATGCTGCGCAATGTCTCGCGCACTCGACTGAAAAGCGCTCTGACCATTACCGGCATCGGACTGTCGGCCTCGCTGCTATTGCTGGGTCATTACCAGTTCAATGCGGTCTCTCACATGATCGACCTGCAATATCGCAAGGTCATGAAGATGGATGTCCATGTCACCTTCATCGAACCGACTTCGGCGCGGGTGTTGACAGAGCTGAAGGCGTTGCCGGGTGTGGAGTACGTCGAAGGCTATCGCAATGTGCCGGTGCGCTTGCGCCACGGACCGGTAAGCGAGCGCACCAGTATCCAGGGGCTGCCGGACTCACCGCAATTGCGCGGTCTGATCGATGCTGGTGGCCGGCCGCTGGAGTTGCCCGGTGGTGGTTTGTTCATGACCACATTTCTGGCCGATCAACTCCGTCTGGAGATTGGTCGGCCGGTGATCGTCGAGATTCTCGAAGGTCACCGGCGCATTCTCGAAATCCCCCTGGCCGGTGTGGTGGACGAGCCGATGGGCTTGAGCGCCTATCTGCCGCGAGATGAGCTCAATGCCCTGATGCGCGAAGGTCCGGCGGTCAGTGGTGCATGGCTGTTGACCGATGCCGAGGCCCGGCCTGACATCTATGCGCGTCTGTGGGATGGTGCGCGCGTGGCCGGAATCGGCCTGATCAGCCAGTCCGAGGAAAGTATTCGCGAATACATGGAAGACACGGTGCTGGCGATGATGGCCATCCTGCTGTTGCTGGCCGGATCGATCACTTTCGCCCTGGTTTACAACAATGCCCGCATCGCCTTTGCCGAGCGCGCGCGCGAACTGGCCACCTTGCGGGTGCTGGGTTTTTCCCGCGGCCAGGTGGGCTGGGTGTTGATTGGCGAGATTGCACTGTTGACCCTGCTGGCCCTTCCGGTGGGTTGGGCGCTGGGTACATTGTTTTCCTGGCTGCTCAGCCTGGCCTTCAGCATGGACATGCTGCGGGTGCCGTTTCATGTCACGCACCAGAGCTATGCGTTTGCCGCGGCCGGAGTGATTGCGGCTTCGTCGTTGTCGGTGGTGTTGATCTTTCGGCGGTTGAAGCGGTTGGATATGGTGGAGGCGTTGAAGGGGGTGGAATGAAGGTGAAAGGTGAAAGGTTAAAGGAAATGTAGGTCGGCCCTACGTGGCCGACGGTCAAGACTTGAAGACCGGGAAAGAGTCTGCTCGTAGAAATCGAGCAAGAAAGTTGAACGGAAGTGAATGGTGATGAAACAGAGAAAGCGTTGGATGGTTCCGGTGGTGGCGGTGGGTTTGCTGGTGGTGCTGGTGTTGGCCTTGCGGCCTTCGCCGGTGCCGGTCAACACTGCCGAGGTTCGGATGGGTCGGTTCGTCGAGTCGGTGGACGAGGAGGGCCGTACCCGCCTGCGCGACATTTACACGGTCTCGGCGCCGATCGGTGGTTATCTGCTTCGGGTGCAGCCGGAGCCGGGTGATGCCGTTGAACTCGGTGAGGTGCTGTTTCGCATGGAGCCCCATCCGGCCCCGGCGCTGGATGCGCGTAGCTTGAGCCAGGCGCGCGAAAACCTGTCGGCGGCCCGGGCCCGACGCGACAACGCCGAGGCCAATCTTGAAACCATCCAGGCCGATGCGCGCTTTGCCGAAAGCGAATACCAGCGCTACAGAGAACTGCATGAGCGTGGCCTGGTCTCGACCACCGACATGGACCGGGCGCGTGCCAGTCGCGACCGCCAGGTGGCTGCACGCCGGGCTGCCGAGTACGCTGTCGAGGTGGCCGGGCATGAGGTCGAGAGCGCCCGCGCCGTGCTTGATATTGCCAGTGGCGAGCGTCCCGTCGATGAGCAGCCCGAGCTGCAGGTGCGCTCACCGGTCGAGGGCGTGATTCTGCGCCGCCATCGGTGCTGCGAGGGGGCGATTGGCGCCGGTGAAGCCGTCGTCGATGTCGGCACCCTGGCTGATCTGGAAGTCCAGGTTGATCTGCTCTCGATGATGGCTGTTCGGGTGCGTCCTGACATGCGCGTGCTGATGACCGGCTGGGGCGGTGATGAGGTTCTCGAAGGCACGGTGCGCAGAATCGAGCCGGCCGGGTTTACCCGGGTTTCGGCGCTGGGCGTGGAAGAGCAGCGCGTGCCGGTGATCATCGATTTTGACGATCCCGAACTGGCCTGGCAGCAGCTTGGTGTGGGTTACCGGGTCGAGGCTGAGTTTCTGCTGTGGGAGGCCGAAGACATTGTCCAGGTGCCGACCAGTGCGTTGTTTCGGGTCGATGGGCAGTGGACGGTGTATGTCATTGACAACGGGCGTGCCCGCCAGCGTTCCGTCGAGCGCGGTCGCTCCAGCGGCCTGGTGACGCAGATCATCAGTGGGCTGGAGCCTGGTGAGGTGGTTATCAACCACCCGGGCGATCAGGTCAGCGAGGGTGCCCGGGTGCGGGCGGACTGAACTCTATTCGCCGTTTCTCAGGAGTTGATCCAGCTGTTCGGCCTCATCAGCCCACTGTTCGGCCTGTTGATGGTGACCGGCATCGGGCTCGGCTTCGTGCCAGGCCTGGTAGACCTCGGCCAGTTCTGAGGCCGTGGATAGTGCACGGCTGTTGGGGGAGGCCTCGCTCAACGCTTGCCATGATTCCATCAGGGGCTGGATGGCTGCATCGAAGCGTTCCTGTTCAACTTCGAGCCGGGCCAGGTTGATGGCTGCGCCGACGGCTCCAAAATGGCCGGCTCCGCCAATTTCGATAAAGGCCCGGCGGGCGCTGTCCATGTATTCCCGGGCTTGGTCGGTATCTCCCAGTGTCCAGTACGCCATGCCGACATTGTGCTGGGTGCCCAGGGTGTCGGGATGGTTCGGTCCGATGGTGGCGCGCATGCGCTCGAGGGTATCCACCTGCAGATCCCTGGCCTCTTCGAGCCGGCCTTGCGCTCGATACAGCGATGCCAGGTTGGACTGTGTGCGCAGGGTGCGCATGTGATCACGACCCAGTACTTGCCGGTAGCGCTCGAGCGCCTTGAGCGCATAAGGCTCGGCCTGCTCGTGGTTTCCCTCGATCTGGTAGGTTGCGCCCAGGTTGCTCAGGGCATTGATGGTATTCAAGTGCTCTTCGCCATGAACGCGTCGGCTCGCTTCGAGCGAGGCATACAGCGATTCCCGGCCAGCCTCCATATCGCCGCTGCGAAGCTGGACACCACCGAGATTGGACAGCGCGGTCACCGTCCTGGGATGATCGTCGCCGAAATGCTCGCGCTGCCGGGTCAGCAGTTCCTCGAGAAGTGTCCGGGCCTGCTCGAGATCGCCACGTCCGACATGGGTCTGCGCCAGGCTTTGCAGGGTTTCCAGCGTGGCCGGATGATTCTC
>SL_3KL_010_SEDDRAFT_10005440_pt1 | contig 11420 bp, 6 predicted proteins | sample SodLakKL_010_SED_2_FD_10381 | JGI IMG/M metagenome (IMG submission 10381)
GTTTTTTCTTTGCCGTCAGATCATCAATATAAGCACGTCCATAAAACCGTACCCGCCAGGTTAACCCGACAGCGCCGACCAAGGACGTAAACAACCACCCGATAATTCTTTTTTTACTTCCGGTCAACCGACTTTTTAAAAATCTCATATGCATCACACCGAGTAATTATGAACCGGTGAAACCTGCAACACTGAGCACGCGTTCCGCAGCCCGTCGCGAGGCACCGGGCTTCCCGAGCATTTTTTTTATTATTGCAAGACGGTTCCTCATCTCTTCGCGTTTCTGATCGTCTTCGAGGAGCGCCTTGCCGTATTCGTAGAGTGTTCCGGCATTCCCCTCTCTCTGACTCAGCTCCTTCACCACTTCTTCGCCGGCCAATATATTGACAAGTGAAAAATGATTCAGGTTCACGATGAGGCGTCCGACGAAATAATTAAACGCAGAGGTTTTATATAATACAATCATCGGCGTTTTGAAACACGCAGCTTCAAGTGTCGATGTTCCCGATTTGACATATGCCATCTCCGCGTGTTGCATCAAATCGTACGTTGCGCCTTCTAATAACGGTATATCCCCGCTTCCTGCGGGGATCAACGATCTCACGAATTCAGCCGATAAATTTGCAGATACACCGATAACCGGTTGTATATTCATCTCATCACGTAACCGTATCGCCGCTTTCGTCATCGCACCCAGATGGTTGATGATTTCCCGCTTCCGGCTGCCCGGGAATAGAGCCACGATTTTTCTCTCCGGATCAAGTCCTGTCGACCGGCAAAATGACTCGCGGTCTGCATTCACCTGCAGCAAGTCGAGCAGCGGATGCCCTATAAACTCTGCATCGATTCCTTCGTTACGAAAGAATTCCTGCTCGAACGGTAGAATAACGAGAGCGTGATCAACATACTTACGCATTTTTTTTATGCGATGTTTTCCCCACGCCCAAACCTGCGGGGTAATGTAATAAATAACTATCACACCCCGTTGTTTGGCGAATCTCGCAATGCGCAAATTCATACCCGGGAAATCGATCAGTACAATCGCACGAGGTTTTCTCTTCTCAATCAACGTTATAACGGTTTTTTCAACCGACCGTATGAACGAGATGTTTTTTATCACCTCACTGAATCCCATAAACGATAACTCGTTTATATGGTAAATAATCTCCACGTTCAGAGCCTTTATCCGGTCGCCGCCGATTCCGAACAACGATACAGCCGGCCGTATCGCTTTTAACTCTTTTATCAGATTACTTCCATGCAGGTCACCGGACGCCTCTCCTGCTACGATCATAATCTCTTCTGATGCATATGCCATAAGTATTACACATTTGCCTCTATTCGAAAAGCCTCACGCCTCCGAATTTCTGCACGGTGCCGGGGTGCAAGGCGCTTCTTTTTTAACAGTCCTTCAACTCTTTCCCGCACGTCATGAAAATCTGAAAATTCAAAGTAGCTTATATTTGTGTCCCGGCAGTATTGTATCAACTGCCGTTTCGCAAATACGATATCGGCATAATCGGCGGCACATCTATCGGAATACCCGTCTCCGACGACGACCCGCAATTGATCATCAGCTGCATGATTTAAAACATGAGTGCCTTTACAATTCGCCGACCTGCTGCAATACTGATTGAGATGCGGAAAAGATGGAACCAGGCCGCTATCATCAACCTGTAGTTCATTCGCATAAACAGGTATATCGCTGATGTTGTATCTTTTTAATATCCGATCGATATAATAATCAAACCCATCGCTTAGAATTTCAATTTCAATAGTATGCGTTCGACAAAACTCCATAAACGGTAAAAATGAGGGGTCCAGTTCCTGTTCATCGATGATGCTATCGAATCGTTCCCTGTCGAAATTTTGAACCGCCGCACATTCACGCCGAATGCACTCATCGCCGCTAATCTCACCCTTGAGCCAGAGAGAGACCGCTTCGTGAACGTCATCCCCGCCGAAGGCACGGAATAATATGGTCCGATTATCGCCCAGGCAAACCGTACCGTCAAAATCACAGAAAATTTTAATACGTTTTTTCATCAATTTGCAACTGCGGTAGGTTCATTAAACCTTACCGAGACCAGCTTGGATACCCCTTTCTCTTCCATCGTTACACCGTACAGTGCGGCAGCCGCTTCCATCGTCCGTTTATTATGCGTTACCACGATAAATTGTGTATTATCCGAGAACATGTTCAGCATATTGGTAAATCTATCAATATTTGAGTCGTCGAGCGGGGCATCGACTTCATCGAGGATGCAGAACGGACTCGGTTTTACCAGATATATTGCAAATAAAAGCGCGATAGCCGTAAGCGTTTTTTCACCGCCGGACAGGAGTGAAATCGATGTCGGTCGCTTTCCTCTCGGTTTTGCTATGATTTCAATTTTAGCTTCGAGGAGATCGATGTTTTTCGGCGATGCATGATAGTCGGTCTCCGGATCGAGAATCCGAAGATCGCACTCATCACCCTCATCAAAGAGACTCTTGAAGGTTTTAATAAAGTTTTCTCTTATTTGTTTGAAGGTTTCCAGGAATTTTTCCTGTGCCGTCGTATTGATCTCATCGATCGTTTCGATCAATGTTTTTTCCGCTTCTACCAGGTCTTCGCTCTGACTTTTCAGAAATTTCAACCGTTCTAATTCATTTTCATATTCTTCGAATGCCGCAAAATTGACCCCGCCCAGTTTCCGGAGTCGATTCTTCATGTCGAATATTTGGTTACGCACCGCGTTCAAATCAAACTCATCATCCGGGGGATATTCTTTGAGAACAAGGTCGATATCGAACTCTTCTTTGGCTTTCTCTGACATTGCACCGAGTTTCAGTTTCAGTTCGTGTAATTTCATCTCAAGTTCGTGGGTAACCGATATTGAATCTTCCCGGAGTCGTCTCTCATCCCGAATCACATCGATGATCTTCTGAATATATTCCCGTTTCTCGCTGTGATCTTTTTCAATCGATTCACGCCGTTGCTCGACGGCGCGTAGATCCTCATGCAAACTTTCCAGTTCTTTGCCGGCTTCGTGAATGGTCTGCTGTGAATTCTTTAGTTCCTCTTCTGCTTCTTTTATTTCGACACCGCGGCTTGTGATAAGCTCGTTCAATTCCTGGATTTTTGAATCGGAAAATTCTATTTCCCGTTCAAGTTTGCTTTGGAGATTTTCCTTGTCTATTTTACGAACCGATATTTGATTGACGACGGCGGTTCGTTCCAGTCTCTCGTCTTCCAGATTATCCACTTCTTCTGAAATCATTCCGATACGCTGTTCGGTCTCCGATCGTTTCATCTCAAGAGCTTCCAGCGCAGGCTGAAAACCCTTCAAAGTTTTTTGGAGTTCGAATATTTCACTTTCGAGTTCAGTCGATTCCGTTTTATTTCGCTCAACCGCTTCATGAGCGCGTTTTTTTTCGAACTGTAACTGAGCGATTTTTATTTCTATCGCGGTAATTTCTTTCTCCAGAGCTTTCACCGCGTCGGTTTCGGTTTTAACGTCTATAGATACAAGTTCATCATGTTTCTCCCGAATATCGGATTCGAGCTTTTCAACCTGCTCCTGATACGCATGCCGATCACGTGTTAATTCATCGATCTGCTGTTTTTTACCTATGGAGACTCCCTCATCACTCCGCGGACTGCCGCCGCGAAGAATACCCGTCGAATTTATTTTCTCACCCTCGGGAGTAATACATTCTCTTATTTCCGGTTGTGTGATGATCTTCTTCCCTATATCGAGAGACGGAACCAGAACGACTCCGTCACAGAGTATTTCGAGGAGCAACCGTATCTGAGGAGGAGCATCAATGACATCGATCGCCCATGACAGAGCACCTTCGGGCAGCGGTATACGTGTTATCGTGCTATGAGCTTTTCCTTGATTGAGACGATCAAGACAGATGAATGTAGCTTTACCCCTCCCTTCATTTTTTAGTAATTGTATAGCCAAATCCGCATCATCCGAACCATCGAGTACAATATACCCGGCGGTATCTCCGAGTAATGCCTCGATTGCCACCCGGAATTCGCTCCCGGTTCCGACCATATCTCCGAGTGTATTGATCCCCGCCATATGCTTCGACCACTGACGGTTTTGCATGAGGTACCTGGCCCCTTCACTGATGCCGTCCTGCGTTTCAAGTAAACTTTTCAGAAACTGAAGTCGTGTTTCCGTCCGCTCGAGACGGCTTTTCGTATCAAACAGATCGCTTTGTAAAGTCTCAATTCCCCGGACTATTTCATTTTTCCTGTTTTCTTTTCTATAGCGCCTCACTTCAGCTTCCGAGTACTGCTGTCTGAGCTCTCTGTGTTTCGCGGTTACCCCGCTAATCTTTTGATCGATCTGGACACTCTCGTCGCTGTAGTACTTATTTTCCTCTTCGGCGCGCTCGATACGTCCTTTCAGGTTATCGATCCGGGCTTTGCTTCGCTCCTGCTCTCTGCGGTTTTCTCCGATACTTCTCACGATACCGATGACGCTATCCTGCTCCGAGCGCAAATCTTTTTTCTTGAGATTCAGTTTTGTTTCGAATGCTGCAAGGTCGCGTTTTTTCCGCGTCAGTTCTTCATCGATGACATTGATCTCGCTTACGACTTTCGCAAGTTGCGAATTATGTTTTTCATTCGTTTCATCGAGACGGTGTATCTGATTATATGCGCCGATTTTTTCCTGTTCATATCGTTTGATATTCTCTCCGAGGGTTTTCGTGCGTTCCGCGGCGATGATTCTCTTCTCATCGGATTTATGGATCTCATCGCGTATGAAATTATATTCCCGGAGTGTTGCGCGCAACGCCGATTCGACACCGCTCATCTCATCCCGCAGTACCTCCAGCAGAGTTTCGCGGCGCGTCAGTTCTTCGTCGAGTCGGTTCTTATCGTCGAGGGCTACTTTTAATTTTTCGGAAAGTGACGAGTGTTGCCCAAAGAGAGAGGCATATTCATGCTCCAGCAAATCGATTTCGAGTATCTTTAATTCACCGGAGATCTCATTATATTCTTCCGCTTTTTTTGCCTGCCGTTCAAGCGAATTAACCGTTTTTTGTACTTCTTTGACAATATCGTTGACGCGGAGAAGGTCGTTCTGGACGTGCTCAAGGCGGCGGTAAGCTTCTTTTCGTCTGTGTTTATATCGTGTTACACCGGCTGCCTCTTCAAATAATCGCCGACGTTCGTCTGTTTTATCACTAAGTATCGTTTCAACCATTTTTAATTCGATAACAGAATAGGCGTTTGCCCCCATACCGGTATCCATAAAGAGATCGATAATATCCTTCAACCTGCATACCGTACCGTTTAAAAGATATTCACTCTCACCGGAACGATATAAACGCCGTCCGAGAGTAACTTCCGAATATTCGGTAGGTAGAATTTGTTTCGTATTTTCGATGGTTAAAAGGACCTCAGCCAGACTTAAGGGTTTTCGGCGTTCGGTGCCGTTGAAAATGACATCCTCCATCTTGTCACTTCGCAGCGTGCTTGAACGCTGCTCGCCAAGAACCCAGCGGATAGCATCCACAATATTCGTTTTGCCGCAACCGTTCGGACCCACGATAGCAGTTATCCCCGAATCGAAGGTAACTTCCACCTTGTGCGCAAAAGATTTAAATCCGAATATGTCCAGTTTTGATAAATACATACTACGGTTAGATCCGGAAACCCTCAAACATGTGAATGAAAAACGATATATATGAAAACGTGGATTGTGCATATTCACTAACGAGAAGCATAATCCCGTTTATCGATATCAGGATAAATATTCCCAAAACATATACGCGAAACGGAAGCACATCGTAAATAACCGCCACCCCTTTTAAAAGCCGGAAAAAGACCCATAGCATTAATATACCGATAAGCGACAAAATCGGGATAACATAGAACTCAGTTTCGAGGACATTATATAAGATCATCGACAAGGGTATGAATGCGACGAGCGGTAATGCCGACCAAAAGGTTATGATAAAGGAATGTGAAAGATAAACTTTCGTCTGTATAAAGAGCGAGATTATCTGTACAATCGCGGTAACGATCAGCAACATTAGAAAATAGAGACCCGCCAAAAACAGGATCAGGTACCACGTTTGCTGAATAATATCCGTGAAAAACATTTTTGCCGGGTCGGTGATTAGAAAATGGGTAAACACATAATCCATAATCTGGTTGTTGCTGTAATGCTGTAACAAACTTGCAAACACCATCGACATTGTTAATGAAATCAACAGACCGAGATAGAATGTTTGGAATCCGGACAGGATCCGGTGATCACGCACATCGGCGTAAAAATTATATGGTCGCAGCAACGACCGGTTGACATGTTCGCGGAACCGTCGACTGGAGTTCAGCATATACGCGAAGCCGATGAGAACGATAAATCCGCCGATTATGTATTCAAACGGAGTTGTGCCGGGTAACTCACCTGCCGTCAACGACGGCGTTCTTTCTCCACGATACAATGATCGTACGACCTCAAACCCCTTCCGTTGCCTTCTTTCGGAATCGAGTATACCGCTCGTATGCAATCGTAGATCATCCGTATAGCTAACCGTCGATGGTCGTTCCGCCAGCCAGTCCGTAAACGAATTTATAATGATAGCATCCACCTCATACCCACGCAAAGATTGCATCATTTGTAATAAATAATGTGCCTGTGCTTCGTATGAAGAGGAGTTACTAAATCCAGCCGTATTGCCCGGTTCGACATAATATCCAAGTTTACCAATAATGAGGGGTTTATCCACAAAACGTGTTTTCCACTTTTCGATCGCAGGCGAAACTCTGCCAACCATGCCGACGGGAATATTCAATACCGCGAGATCAAGATGGTCCGTCGCTGCATCGTTTGCAGGAAATTGTGAGCCGGCATACATCGGCCGATTATCGAATTGCTGTGCGTGTTCGCGCATCTCTTTAACATATGTTACCGCTCCGGTGCTTGGCATTTCGGGATTATCGCCGATTCCCCAGGCAAATACCGATGCATGATGCCTGTCCCTCTCGATCATCTCCTCTAAATAGTTTTTAGCGGTTGTCAGGAACCTTTCGTTTCTGAGTATCGACCCCGGAATATTAACGGCCGGTAACTCAATCATACATATCATACCGTATCGATCGAATAATCGTAAGAGATATGGGTGCGGCGGATGGAAAGCGACTCGCACGAGGTTGATGTTCGCGACCTTCATCAACGCAACATCGCGTTCCATGTCTTCATAACTTACGGCCGATCCGCGAAGGGGATGGTACTCGTGGTATAAAACCCCCCGACCCCGAAATAGCGTGTCATTGATATATATATTCCCTTCACGAAGGCTTATATCGCGGAACCCATACGTGACATTTTTCCTGTCGTGTTCGAGACCGTCCCTATACAGAACCATTGAAACGATATAGAGATCGGGCTGATCGGGACTCCATAATCGCGGATTCCGTGCGATGACCCGCACTGTTTCATAGATTGTTCCCGAATTATTAAACGATACCTGACTGCGCCGGCTTTGGGCAAGCATTGTTCCCCTCAGCCTGTCATAAATTTCAACCGCAATGTTATATACGGACGGATCCGGGATATCCGTTTCCGGTACCAGTTCACGTTCGATTGTATCGGGTCTTCTTATGATAAAATCCACGTCCATCTCGGCAACGGTATAACCATCGAGAAAAGTTGTGTGAATTTTCTTATCGAGGATTGCCGTTTCAGGTAAAACCATGAGATACATATCCCGAAAGATCCCCCCATAATTCTTCGGCGTCCACATTTGGGATTTAATCGGTAATGTATCGTGGGTCCTCAAAAAGTTATTCACCCGGACCCGGATCGTATTCTCTCCGGTATGTAAAATTTCTCTCGGTACGGAAAGCGAAAAGCTCGTGTATCCTCCGCTGTGGTTCCCTATGTCGTTCCCGTTTATACTAATTTCGGAATAATAATTTATTCCGTATGCGACGAACCGGAATGAAAATGACGTAGTATCGAAAAGTTCTGCCGGAAGAGTAAAAGTTCGTTCATACAGAATTTCCCCGACTCCGTCATATGCGCTTGGCACTTCTACCGGCTGGGACGGATCACCATTAACAGAGACCTGCCAGGTGCCTGCAAGATCGATTTTTCTACGGGAAGGGCTTTCCGAATACAGCCCGGTATCAGTTCCGACGGCGGGGTGGATAGAACCGATTAAAAACAGTGAATCTGCAGATGCTTTTTCCTGAGGGAAAAGAAAAGGGAGCGAAATAAAAAATAAAAGAAACAACCATTTAATTGAATATGTATTCAATGACCTGTATATAAGCTATTCCCCGTAAAAGAAAATTGAGCAAATTAAGCTAAATTAAGTATTTTCAGATAACTTAAAACTTAAATATAATAAAAAAACGGCCTGAAATCAATCATTTTCTCTTAATAAACGACTGAATTTAGTGATGATGTGAGAAATATGGCTTTCTAGCCAATCGTGTGTCTGTATGAATGGGCGATTAAAAACAATAATTCGGCGTGCTGGATTGTTTTTAAGTCGCTGTCCGCGGCATTACCGTCATTTTGTGCTTCTTCTACTGCTTTATTGAAAACTTTCGGATCCCACCTGTTCTTAACCAATATCTTCTTAACAATTTTTTCCGGGAAATTTTTGCTTACATAATCGTATACCAGCGGAAAAACCGGATGCGCGCCGGTTCGATCGAACCAGTAATCTGAATTCCATATATCAGGTTCACGACGGTGTATAATTGCGTGGAAATAACTTCCCTCCGGTGAGTTGATATTCTGAGCGAGAGTGTGCGCCTCTTGTTCACAATCATTCCAGAGTAATAATCCGGACACGGTTGCATCGGCAAAACTTTTGTGCTTCACTTTTTCCGGATGAAATAATTCGTCGTGCGATGTAGTCAATAAGATCTTAGTTATTTCGGGGCTATAGGGTTTTGCGAATATAAGATCCGGGAAGTTTTGGCGCAACAAGCTTATAGTATGCTTTATTTTCTCCGCACGGATTGATTCTATAAAATCCGAAATGAGCTGGTCGGTCGTCTCCATACGCTTATTGAATGGTTGTACGTTCAGGTTTTGTTGCGACGCGGAAAGCACTGTAATCATCGAATGCGATACCGTCGAACAATTGATTTATCAATCTGAAGGTAGCTTCGCCTGTTCCTTCCGCAACATCGATCTCAAACACTCTCCATGTGTTCCCTTCTTTTTCAACTGGATTGTCATCGTCGGCTATCGAAAATTCATGCTTGAGTCCGTCTGCCGCGAATACCCGCACTATTGCGTTGGACATTGTTGCCAAGGTAGTATCATTTTCAACTTCATTGCGTGAGTAATTATGCACGCTAAACCTATATTTTCCCGGAAGAAGCTTTTTAATCGCTACCGTCTCCGGTCCAAATCCGGCCCGTTTATCGCTTATCAATTTTGCAAGCACTTCACCGTCGGCGGATTTGCCCGATTTGTTATCCCAATAAACGTGGAACCGGTTCCCATCTCCCTTTGGTCCCGTGAGATGTGCATCGAGGTCGGGAGGAATATTTCCCCATGTCAAAACGATACGATATACATCCTCAATTTCGACAGGCGGAATTGCGATAGTACCAAAGTCGATGACATCCGGTATGCCGATAGATATAAATTTAGATTGGATAAGATCGATCAGGCCGGACCGCGAGTAAACAATGGTAATGGTTTGACTGCTGATGGTTGTAAGTGTATCCAGCCATTCACCCTGGTGATCGGTGACAAGACTTAAGGTATAATTGTCACCTCCGATGGGTCTGTTTTCTTCATAAATAGTAACGGTAACATTCGGTAACGGGTTTCCCATATCGTCGGTCACCTGCCCATGTAAAATTTTATCAACGGGATCAGGGGGCTGAAATGGTTGCCTGTCATCACATGATACCAGACCGATTATCAACACAATGGCGAATAAAATAAAAAATGTTCCGTATCTCACATCCAACCCTTTCCAGATCGTTTTATAGGTGTCTATAGCTTTATAATATACAAAAAAAAAAGATGGGGCTCAATAAACCAGCCTGCTTCCCTGCTTCAACCTCTTACTTCAACATCTTGATTTCATAGAGATCGCTTCTTCTATCCATTAACTGGATCACGCTGCCCGAGCGCCGGTGACGTTTTAATACCTCAAGATCGACATCCTGGACAATGACGGTTTCAACGTTTGGGTTACATTCATCGGCAATACCGTCCCGGGGAAAAGAAAAATCCGATGGAGTGTATATCCCCGATTGAGCGTACTGAATATCCATATTTTGCACGTGAGGTAAATTCCCGACCGTTCCCGCTATAACGGTATAGACCTGATTTTCCACCGCCCGTGCCTGAGCGCAATAGCGTACCCTCAGATATCCTTGTCTGTCTTCTGTACAGAAGGGTACAAATATAATTCTTGCGCCAAGTTCAGTCGCTATGCGTGCCATCTCGGGAAATTCAACATCATAACATACCTGAATGGCAATTTTCCCGCAATCGGTGTCGAACACCTGTACTCTTTCACCGGGCTCTATTCCCCACCATCTTCTCTCGTTTGTGGTAATATGTATTTTGTATTGCCTCTCGATGGTGCCATCCCGCCGGAACAGAAATGAAACGTTATACAGACGGTTATCTTCATCGATGATGTGAGATCCTCCGATGATATTGACATTAGATTTAACGGCCAGATCGGTAAAAAGCGACAAATAATCGTCGGTATATTTTGACAGTTCACGCACTGCAAGTTCGGGACGTTTTTCCTCGATAAATGAAAGCAACTGGACGGTGAGCAATTCGGGAAAAACCGCAAAGTCGGATTCATATCCTCCCGCTACATCCGCAAAATAGGTACAGGCATCGGCAAACTCTCTGAATGAATCGATCTTTCTCATCATATATTGTATAACACATATCCGAACGGGAAACGATGTTTTGAAATGCCGACGGGTTCTCGGTTCGTATTCTATGTTATTCCATTCGGACAGGACCGCATACGTCCGCGATTCTTTGTCACCCGGAAGATAACTAGTCAATACCCTGACGACATTGAAACCATTCTTCATTTGGAAGGTCAAAACAGGATCGTAAACATTCTGAACAAGTACTTCCTCAATGTATTCCCGAACGGTCATTTTATCTTCATGCTTATGATAGTTCGGTATTCGCCCCCCGATGATAATACTTTTCAGATTGAATTCACGGGCAAGCTGTTTACGGGCTTCATAAATCCTGTGACCTATCTTCATTCGTCTGTAATTCGGATGAACCATAATTTCCATACCGTACAAATTATAGCCCTCGGGATCATGATTTGTGATGTAGCCGTTATCGGTTATTTCAGCCCATGTATGTTGATCCGCATAGTCATCAAAATCGATGATCAGGCTGGAACTTGAGCCGATAATTTTTCCTTCATATTCAACACAA
>SL_3KL_010_SEDDRAFT_10005441_pt1 | contig 11420 bp, 7 predicted proteins | sample SodLakKL_010_SED_2_FD_10381 | JGI IMG/M metagenome (IMG submission 10381)
GAATTTTAGAAAATCGTCGAACAGGTCCTCCAGGATTCCCTTCCAGAGTGTGTCGTTCTTTTTCATGGAGGAAATATAATAAAAAAAGTCCAAAGTCGAAAGTTTACCCAGTGGAATCCCGCTTTGCGGGAGCAGCGAAGCTGCTATTCCACTGGGTGAAAAGTTTGCTCGGTGGAATAAGGCAGAGACTTTTATGAATTGGATTCCCCGGGGTTTCCTCGGTGAAATATGTCGGAGCCTTCCGAAATGCGGAATTCCCTACTGATTAATTAACGACTATTCAATAGTTTCCACCACACTTCCGCAGCGGAGCATTCGATCTCCGAAGTAGGGATTTTTGATTTCAGATTCCATACTGATCCAATCGGCACCCCGGTTGTCAAAGGCCATTGGGCAGTTTTGGATATAGACTGCCTCCCGATTGAGTTCGAAGTGACGCAACCAAAATATAACGGCATTGGACAGGTCTTCAAAGGCTGCTCTCTGCTTTTCCAATTCGCTTTCCACTGTCAATACTTCGGCTGCTTTTTCGGCGGTTTCCTGACGCGGCATCCACAGTTCAGAAACTTCTTCATTTTGAATAAGATCGGGTATGGCTTTGAGCTCTTCCAGGATGTTTTGGGCCAGCCCCTCAACCTCTTCGGGATTGGAAAGCACCAGCTCATCTTTGAGCTGGAGGTAGTACCGGAATGCATTTTGGAAGTGTCCTCTGTGGTCGGCATGGACTGTTAGCCTGTCTGAAACCGCGGTTTCAGGCACTTCTATCATTTCGTTCATCATGCTTTTTCGGTTGTTCAACTGAGCGGCTGCGTCCACGGTGAATGCACCCTGAGTTACCACTTCCTCTCCCAACTGAAGGCCGGAAGAGACGAGGGTGTACTGTCGATTGCTTTTTTCGATATCCACGTTGCGGTATTCAAAAGTGGGAACGGGGGCGTCCGGAATTTGGACATAGACGACCGATCGTTTCCCGGTCCACAACACGGCGGAAGATGGAATTTTTAGAAGATTGTCCCCGGAGGCGGTGGTGGGGGAGAGCTGGCCGCGGACAAACATCCGGGGTTTGAGGTTTTGGTTGAAATTGCGCACCCGCGCCCTGACGACGACCGTCCTTTTTTCGGGATGCACAAACGGATCGATGTAGTAAATGCGGACCGTTTCGTTCAGCGATGGCCGGGCAGTGGTGGAAAAGACCACTTCATCCCCGATGCTAATATTCTGGAGCATAGATTCGTGTACTTCAAACTCCACCCACAATCTGCTCAGGTCTGCTATTCGTAGAATGGGCGTTCCACGGTTGACATAATCCCCTTCAGATACACTGAGTTCTGTGACCGTCCCGCTCTGTTGAGCTCTTATAGGCAGTTGGTCTCTGGCCTGTCCACTTTCCAGGATACTTTGGATGGTGGTGGAGTCTATTTCATAAAATTGCATTTTGCTCAATACTGCATTGTAAAGTTGAGGAGCGGTTTCCCTTCGTTCGTAAGCGTGCAGTAATTCCTGTTGCAGGGATCTGAGTTCGGGCGCGTGAATCCATCCGATGAGTTGTCCCCTTTCAACCCTTGTGCCTTCGGATTTGATGTTTAGCGTTTGCAGCGTTCCCGGAAATTGAGCCACGGTGGTTCCGCTGTGATCCAGGTCTTCTCTGAGGTGACCGGAAACAATGACGGGATCGCCACTGGGCCCATCTTCTGCAGATTCCACAGTGGTAGTAACCAATTGTGCAATTTTGATTGCATTTTCGGTCATGGTCAATTGAAGCGGGTCATCCGAAGAATAGGATTCCATGGGGATGAGATCCATTTCGCATATCGGACAAATGCCCGGTTCGTCCTGTCGGATCTGGGGGTGCATGGAGCAGGTCCATACTTCTCCATTTTCTTCATGTGTATGTTCATCAGTGGTTTGCTGATGAGGGTGTGAATCGCTCTTATTTCCCAGGGCCCAAAAGCCAATAGCGATTCCAATTAGAAGAGCAACTGCAGCTATGATGATTTCTTTCTTTTTCATGGTGTTTGATTTTTTACTTAAACTTCTCAATAGTAAATTTTTGGGTTTGCATGGCTTCGCGTATTTCCAGCAACTGTAATTCGTACCGGAGCAAATCGCCTTTAATTTTCCAGTAATCAAAAAACGAGGACTTGCCCGAACCGATTTCCCATTCGATGAGCTCGAGGATTTCTTCAGTGGTTTCGATTTGTCTCAGGGTGGAGCGATAGCGGGTGTGAGCTTCGTGCCATCGGGATTGGGCCGTTTCAATTTCAGAGCGGATCTTACTGGTTTCGTCCTCTTTGTATCTATCCAGCGTCAGGAGTTCGGCTTTGAGTATTTGATCCGTATACCTGTACTCCCTTGAGAAAAATGGAAGACTAATACCCACCCTTGGCATCAGCGCATTTTTTCCATTGTCGGGAATATCGACGGCAGTTCTCTCTCGGTTAATGATATAATCTACACCCAGGGTGAATTGCGGTTTTCTGGCCCATTGGTTGACTTCCTTTTTGTGGACTACCTTTTGGCGGTTGAACTCAATCCGACTAACGGTGGGATAGTTGAGTTCGGCTTCACCCCATTGGATGAAATTTGGAATTTCCTCTTCAAATTCATCTGCAAAGTGCAATTCGTCGATTTCTTCTCGTCCAATCCAATAGGCCAGTGTATGCATTATAGCTTCCTTCCGGTAGTTCAGTTGTTCTCTTTCAGAATCGATTTCCTCTATGGAACGCTCTGCAAGCAAGACATCCGAATAGGACGCACGATCGCTTTCCATTTTTCTCAACCGATCTCCCCTGATTTCAGTAAAAACCACTTCAAAATCATCCAGCACCTCTTTTTTCCGTATCAAATTATAAATGGCGTAATAAAGGGTTTTTACCCGAAAGGCGATTTCTATTTGGGTTAAATCCTCCTCGGCCTTGAGGAGTTGTGTATCGGAAGAAGCCAGAGCGGTTTTTGCCCGCAAATGTCCGGGCCATGGCAGTTGCTGCTGAGCACCCAATCTAAGGGCTTGCGGTCCCACGCGGGTTTCCACGGGGAGAAGGCCATAGGCCATTTGTAGTTGGGGTGGAGCCCAGGCTTTTTGTCTTTCAATATTGGCCTCGGCAGCGGTCAGTTGGTATTGGAAGGCATCCAATTGCCGGTTGTTCTCCATGGCCAGTTGAACCAGAGAGTCCAGTGATTGGCCGGAAAGGGAGGCCGTAGTTGTTAGGATGCACAGAAAAATCAAAATTGGTTTCATGATTTAATTTTTTTATTTCAATGGATGGCCGAGTGGAAAATTATATCGTCCCGGCTTCGTATGTTTTTATCTAAAACAGTCATAGGTTGATCATTTTGTTTTCATTTTCATCGACTTCCACAGGAAAAACAACATGGGTACGGTAAACATGGTGACCACCTGAATCAACATACCCCCGAAGGTGGGGATGGCCATGGGAATCATCACATCGGCTCCCCGGCCGGTCGAGCTCAAAATGGGCAATAGGGCCAGCAGAGTAGTGGCTGTGGTCATCATTGCAGGCCGGACTCTTCTCAATCCTCCCTCCACGACTGCATCGGTGAGCTCGGTCAAGGTCTCTGGACTGTGGGCCTGAAAACTGTCTCTCAAAAAAGTAGCCACCAGCACACCGTCGTCTGTGGCTATGCCGAAAAGGGCCAGGAAGCCAACCCACACGGCCACACTGAGGTAAATATTTTGCACCTGGAAGACTTCACGCATATTGGATCCCAGTACAGAAAAATTCAAAAACCATTCGGTATTGTACAGACCAATGAGAATGAATCCTCCGGCAAAGGCGACGAAAATGCCGGAGAATACCATCAGGGTAATAAGAGTGGATCGGAAGTGAAGGAACAAAATAATAAAGATGATGGCCAAAGCTATGGGAATGGCGATCGACAACCTTTCATTGGCGCGGATTTGATTTTGGTAATTGCCCGCAAACTCCAATTGTATGCCGGGGGGTAATTCCAACTCCCCGCTTTGCCTGGCCTCGGCCAGAATTCCACGACTTCTGTCCACCACATCAATTTCGCTGTAGCCGTCTTCCTTGTCAAAGGTGACATATCCGACCAAAAATCCGTTTTCACTTTTAATGGACTGGGGACCCTGTTCGTATTCGATTTCTACGAGATTGCCCAGCGGGATATGCTGTCCGGCTTGGGTTTTTATCAGAACCTGCTCCATTTGTTGGGGGCGATCGCGCAATTCTCTCGGATACTGTACTCTGATATCGTATCGCTCGCGCCCCTCCACGGTTTGGCCGACCACTGCTCCCCCGATGGCGGTCATAATATACTCCTGAACCCGGTCAATCGTCAATCCGTGGGTAGCTATCGCCTCCCGGTTTATTCTGAGGTTGAGGTAGGGTTTTCCGACGATGCGCTCTGCAAAAACAGCGGAGGATTTGACTCCTTCTATTTCACGCAGTACTTCCTCTATTTTTAATCCGGCAGCTTCTATTTCCTTCAAATCTGTCCCCTTGACTTTAATTCCCATGGGTGCGCGCATGCCCGATTGCAACATCACCAGCCGCGTCTGAATGGGCTGCAATTTGGGGGCCGAGGTGACTCCGGGTATGCGACTGACAGCTATAATTTCATTCCAAATGTCGTCCGGACTTCGAATGTGATCCCTCCAGTTTCTGTAATAAGCACCGCGGCGGTCTGGTATTAAATTCCCCGACTCATCCCAAAGGTAATTGTTGTCCTCGTCCACTGCGAAACGCATGCGCCTTCCCCTATCATCGGTTTTGTACTCCGGTTTGTAAAGAATTACATTTTCGTACATAGAGAGAGGGGCAGGGTCGAGTGGACTTTCTACCCGCCCTATTTTTCCTACAACCGTCTCCACTTCAGGAATGGAAGACACGGCCATGTCCAGCAAACGCACATTTTTCAAATTTTCCTCTATCCCCGAGTGAGGCATGGAAGTAGGCATCAGGAGAAAAGATCCCTCGTCCAGTGAGGGCATAAATTCTTTCCCCGTCTGGTTGTAAACCTGATAACCCAAATATATTATACCGGCAATTGCCAGGAAAAAGATCCATTGGAAACGGAGAAGAAACCTGAGAATTTTCTCGTAAAAATAAATAATGGCTCCGAAGGAAAGGGTGAAAATTAAAACGATACTACCGATAAAAAATCCATTGACTAAGGCGCTTTTGTCCACCCCCAGAGGCATCCAAATGTGGGTGAGAATAAAAATCACCCACAGGGCATAGATGAAGTTCAAGCCCATTGTGAAAAGGCGGTGTTTTCGGGGGTCTAAAATGGGCTTGGCGACGGCGACAGCAGTGCCCGCCAGACCGATCAACAAGACCAGAGGAGGCCAGTAGGAAAATCCAGAGACCAAGCCGTATAATCCGAGCCCGGCCAATACCAGATTGGCTGCAATTTCGAGGTAGTGAGATTTTTTTCCTTTTTGGAACAACAAACTGGCCAGTGGGGGCAAAACAAACAGCGTGAGGGCAATAGCGGCGATCAAGGCAAAGGTTTTGGTGTAAGCCAGCGGAATAAACATTTTTCCCTCGGCCCCGACCATGGCAAAAACGGGGAGAAAACTGATTACGGTCGTTGAAATTGCTGTGAGCACCGCACTTCCCACTTCCTCGGTACCTTTCATAATGGTCGACAGCAAATGATCAGTATCCCTGGCTTTCTCCATTTGGTTGACTATGCTTTCAACCAGCACAATGCCCATATCCACCATGGTTCCTATGGCAATGGCAATACCGGTAAGGGCCACGATATTGGCATCCACCCCCCATAACTTCATGCCTATAAAGCAAAACAGCACCGCTACGGGCAGTATGCCCGCTACCATGATAGAGGCCTTGAAATTGAACAACAACAGCAGCACCACAATGGTCGTAATGATGATCTGAAGTAAAAGAGCTTCCTCCAGGGTGCCAATGGTTTCCTGTATGAGTTCCGTGCGGTCGTAAAAGGGCACTACCGTCAACCGACTTTGGGTGCCATCGCTCAGGGTTTTGACGGGCATTGAGGGGGCCAGGTCGTCAATGGCTTGTTTTACATTGTCGATGACCGCCATTGGATTAGAACCGTAACTGGCTACCACCACTCCACCGGCCACTTCTGCTCCTGATTTATCCAGCGCACCTCTCCGGGGTGCGGGGCCCAGAGATACCCTGGCGACATCTTTGACTAGAATGGGACTCTGATCGACACTTCTGACTACCGCCTTTTCCAGATCTTCAATGTCCTGGATATATCCCAGCCCCCGTATAAAGTATTCCACCTGATTGATTTCTGTGGTCTGTGCACCTATATCCCGATTGCTCTCACGTATAGCTTGTCTCACGTCCAACAGAGAAAGATCGTAAATCCGCAATTTTTCGGGATCGACTTCGACCAGGTATTCCTTTACATAGCCACCTATGGAGGCCACTTCGGCCACTCCCTCTGCCGATGCCAGTGCGTATTTCACCTGAAAGTCCTGTGCCGTTCGCGTTTCGTGCAAATCCCATCCTCCGGTGGGATTGCCATCGGGATCCCTCCCTTCCAGAGTGTACCAAAATATCTGCCCCAGAGCCGTGGCGTCGGGACCGAGAGAAGGTTGAACTCCATCCGGTAAAAGGCCGGCGGGGAGAGAATTGAGCTTTTCCAATAGACGAGCACGCGACCAGTAAAAGTCAACGCGATCGTGAAAAATAATGTAAATACTCGAAAAGCCAAACATGGAGTTTGAGCGCACATCTTTTACTCCGGGAACACCCAGAAGTGAGGTGGTTAGCGGATAGGTTATCTGGTCCTCAATATCCTGAGGAGATCTACCCGGCCAGGAAGTGAATACTATTTGCTGATTTTCACCTATATCGGGTATGGCATCTACCGCCACGGGATCTTTTGGCAATCCATCCAATCCCAGTTGAAAGGGCGAGTGAATGAGGCCCCAAAATATGAGTCCCAATAAAAGAAGGAATACAACGAGTTTATTGTGGAGGCAAAACCGAACTATTGAGTTTAGCATGATACTTTATCTTGATTGACAATAAATATAAAAACTATTTTGGTATTTCTTTTGGTTTTGTAGAAATACAAATTGTCAATCGAGATTTAACACAAGAAGGTGCAATGCAAAATTTGTAGAGAAGGGGCATACAAAGGAGGGGCTCGCAAAGCATTAAAACCGATTGCCGCACCATTGGGGGTAATAAGTTTTTGGCTCAGACCGGTAAATATACCCTGGTGTTGATCGCTTATATCTGTAAACTGTGGTGTTGAAGTGGTTTGTAAGTCGATATCCGCTTTTTCAAAACTCACTTCATCATCGCAGCAACTCCGCTCGCAATCCCCTTTATTATCCTTGTCGATTGTGCAGGATTGTTCGTCTGCTTTACAGGGAGTTGCTGAAGTCCATAGCGCAATACTTTTCAGTTGATCGTTACAAAAATGCTGGTGTACACTGACCCCTGCTGTGCTTAAAAAAAGCAGAAGAGATAGCAGGATATGAAGTGTAGATTGAAACATTTTAGAGCCTGTTTAAAGTGTGGCTTAGCCGCAGGAGTTTCATCGATCCGTATGACTGAGTACTTTCTTTAGAACTATTTTAACGAAGGAAGTCCCATTGTATTTCAATCTCAAATGTCAAATTGATTTTTTTTATTAGCTTTAAATTGAGAGGGCGATAACGAGGACTAAAGGTCAAAATGTATGAGGTATAGGTGCCAAGTAAAGGTCTTTACCAAGAGAAGTGGTTTTCGGTAAAAAGGAGGAGAAAGACCCCATTAACAATGGCACATTTCGCCACCGCTACGGTCAATGCAGCGCATTTATGCAGGTTTTTTACCAAGCTCCACATGCCGTTTGTAGGTTTGTAAACCATGGTGTCACGGACAATCCGTGATAAGGTAGTTTCCCCATTATTTATTTTATTTTTTGATTTTTTTATGAAAATCAAGAAAAAATACTATATTTGCTTAAGTCATTGTTCATCACTTTAAAATTCTACATATGTTCCAGTTAAAATTTATTAACGTCATTCTTGTTTTAGTTGTAATTTTGGCAGTTTTTTTGGCTTGTAGGCCTGAAGTTGAATCCGAGTCAGTTGATGTTGACAAGGACCGTTTTACCTTTGATACCACCTACTTCGACCGCGCAACCATCATGACTTTAATCAATCAAGAGGGAGCCACGGGAATTCGATTTTACAATGCGGTAAAAAATAGAAGCGACGCGAGGGTGGGTGCCCTGGCCGTTGGAATCAGAGAGGATGCAAGCGAAATATATGGTTCCGGGACTGCGGGGTATTTTTATGGTGCAGACAGAGGTGATCGCCCGGGAGAAAATATTGTTGACCGCAATCGCGCCAGGGAATTGGTATTAAATGTTAGAGAGCGTACGTCCCCCGATTCTATATTAAGTGCCGTTTTTTACAAGGATCGAATATTTGATCTCTGCAGACTCAATGATTGTCTTGCGTTTAAACTGGTAACTGCTACAGTAGAACTTCAAAACTCTGATTTAGAGGACTACCCCTCAATGGCTTTAGTGTCTTCCGATGGAACAATGGGGGATGAAGAAAATTCAACATCAACATCAGAAACTCAATATTACATCAGTTCTGACCCCTGTCCCCCTCTCTGTCCGGAAAGAAATAAACTATTGGCCTGGTCATCTGAACTTTCAGATGATGAGTAGGTAGGGGCAATCGTGAATTGACATTTCGGTGTAGTTCATGCTTTTGTGAAGCCTCTATGGGCTGAGAAAGAGTGATGGGAAGGAGTTGTGGGGCAAGTCAACAACTTTCTTTATTTGTTCGACCGAATCTTAACCCCCATTATTCATGAGGGTTTCTATTATATGCCTACATGTCTCCATAAATGGGCACTTTCTTGATTTTTTGCCTTCAAAACGGCCTGCACTAAGCCACTGGGGAAAAACTCACCCCCAATACAAAACTACATCTATTGGTCTTTAGGGCTTTCAGGACCAACTCTTTTTGAACAACCAGGGTTAACGGTCTCGCCTAGTTACGTAATACATCTCAATTTTTCCCTTACCTTTGGTTTCAACTTTGCCGCGATATGAACAGTTGAAAAGGTTTTTTATATGTTGATAAACCTGGCCTGAGATATTCACTTTTCCAACTTCACAGGAAGTCTCTAACCGACTGGCGGTATTTACCGTATCCCCCCAAATATCGTACTGAAATTTCTTGGTACCCACTATTCCTGCCACTACCGGACCGGAGTGGATGCCAATTCTCAGTTTAAATCGCGTGTCGCTGGGGTCTGTTTTATTTGTGTTAATAGCTGAAATGGTATCCTGCATTTCCAGGGCTGCATGGACCATTTTTACCGCGTGATCCTCTGACTCAATCGGCAAACCTGAGGCAGCCATGTAACAATCGCCGATGGTTTTTATTTTTTCTATGCCGAACTTCTCCATTGTTTTATCAAAAGCTGTAAAATACTGGTTGATTTCCGAGACCAATTCCTCCGGACTGAGATAAGCTGATATTTCTGTAAATCCCTTGATGTCAGCAAATAGAACACTGACGGAATCGTACTTTCTCGGACTGGCCTTTCCCGTTTTTTTCAGTTCTTTTGCCACTGGTGCGGGAAGTATATTGAGGAGCAAACCTTCGGTGCGCCTTTTTCCCTTGAAAATAACAAACCCCAGGATGGAAACCATGAGCAGAATCAAACCTATGGCTGTTAAACCCAATCTCTGATTGTAAATTCTTTCACGGTCTAACTTTCGCTCTGATTCGAATCGCAAGCTATCGGCTCTGTGAATTTGGTGAAAGGCGTAGTTCAATTCAAGCCGCGTGACTTCCTGAATCATTTCAGCTCCCAATAAAGTGTCGCGGAGATTGATGTATTGAGTATAAGCTTCCAGGGCTTCTTCGTGTTTATTCAGTCCCAGGTAGGCAAAATAGAGTGATTTACAGCAGTCCATGGAAGCTCTTTTGTAAATTGTAGTATCTGCTGCCTGGCAGTTTCGTTTACACCACTGTATAGCTTCTTCGTGCCGACCGAGCATGGTTTCTAAAAGTGCTAATTGCGCCTCTACATACATTTTCGTCTGCAAATGACTCCTTTGACCGCGGTTCAGTTTGTTGTAACTCTCTTCCAGTATAGCCAGGGCACCTTTGAGATCTCCCTGATTTTTAATAATAGTGCCTATGTGATTCAAGGTCAACCCAACCCCGGAAAGGTCGCCCAATTGCTCCCAGATATTCAAACTGCGGTGATGATAGATAAGAGCTGAATCCAATTCGTTTAATCGATTGTGTACGAGGCCGAGGTTGTTGTAGGCGATTCCCAATTTGCGCAAATCCTCACCGTCCTTTCTGATCCGCAAACTTTGCTTGTAGTTTTCCTTGGCCTGCAGATAGTTGTTTAAATAGATATGGATGGAGGCCATGTTGTTGAGGCACTCCGCTATTCCTTCCTGGTGGTTGATCTCTTTGTAGATGGTCAGGGCTTGCTGTAAGTTTGATAGTGCCTGAGTATATCGGGTCATGTAGATATAAAGAACCCCGGTGTGATTCTTCACCCGGGCAATTAATTCACGTTCTCCCGAAAAGTGCGCAATTTCACGGGCCAATTCCAGATAATCCTGGGCGGATGAATAGTTTCCCTTGTCTCTGCTTTCATCAGAAAGTTTTATCAATTCAGTAATTTCAGGTTCCGATCCGCTTTGAACAGAATTCTCTGAGCTGTTGAAGGCATGGGAATAAGGAGCTGCTATAGACACTATAACAATACAGATGAAACTAAAAACAATGAATTGAAGTCTTTTCATTTCACGTCAAATATACTTAATTTTTTATAAAAATTGAATTGGCCTAAGATAAGTTTTCAAACTTAACGGTTGTACTCCGTTTAAAACCTGAACGAATGGGATGTATCTTAAGTTTGAAACGAGAAAGGAAGCATATAAACCGGGGATGAAGTCCCTTGATTCGGGAAATTAAAGAGATAAATGGGTTTGTGAAGCTGTTTTCTTTCAGGCTTTTTTTAATGGGAATTGGATTTAAGAATTCCTACCTTTGCAAAAATTAAAAATTATGATACCCGATATTCAAGCTCTTGTTAAATTGAGGAGGGAATTGCATCAGTACCCGGAAGTTTCCGGTGAGGAAGAGGAGACTTCGAGGCGTATTCAATCCTTCTTGGAAAAACAGGATCCGACCAAAATCATTGAATTTCAAAAACACGGCCTGGCCGCAGTATACGATTCCGGAGAGGAAGGGAAAACGGTGCTGATCCGGGCCGATCTGGATGCGCTGCCCATTCAGGATACCAACAGAACAAAACATCGATCCAAGGTTGAAGGAGTCAGCCATAAATGCGGGCACGACGGACATATGGCGATGGTTTGTGGGGTTGCTCAATGGCTTGCGGAAAATCCGCCCGAGGTGGGGCGGGTGGTTTTGTTGTTTCAGCCAG
>SL_3KL_010_SEDDRAFT_10005442_pt1 | contig 11418 bp, 10 predicted proteins | sample SodLakKL_010_SED_2_FD_10381 | JGI IMG/M metagenome (IMG submission 10381)
CCGAACCCACGGGCCGAATCTCTCGGCCGGGAGTGACGCCACGCCATGACTTCCGGAGCCACCATCCTCATCAACGGAACCTGGCACGAGGCCGCCGACGGAGGGACCATCCCTGTGGTGGACCCATCCACCGGAGAGGTGTGGGGCGCCATCTCGAGAGGCGGGGCGGCGGAGGTGGACGAGGCGGTCCGGGTGGCCCGGGAGGCCTTCCGCGGTCGGTGGCGCCGGACCTCGCCCGTGGACCGGGGGCGGATCCTGGCGGCGCTGGCCGAGAAGATCCGGGAACACCACCACCGCCTGGCCGAAGCGGAATGCCGGGATGTGGGGAAGCCCCTTGGGCAGGCCCGTGCCGACATGACGGCGTGCGCCCGGTACTGCGAGTTCTACGCCGGGGCTGCGGACAAGCTGCATGGTGAGACCCTGCCCTACGACCCGGACTACACGGTCATGGCGGTGCGGGAGCCCTTCGGCGTCACCGGTCACATCATTCCGTGGAACTACCCGGCCCAGATGTTCGGACGCTCTGTGGTGGGGTCGCTGGCCGCCGGGAACACGGTGGTGGTGAAGCCGGGGGAAGACGCCTGCCAGTCCATCCTGATCCTGGCCCAGCTGGCGCTGGAGGCGGGCCTGCCCCCGGGCGTGCTCAACGTAGTGACCGGCTACGGCCGGGAGGCGGGGGCGGCACTGGCCGGCCATCCGGACGTGGATCACCACTCCTTCACCGGCTCCCCTGCCACCGGGACCCTGGTGCAACAGGCCGCCGCCGTGCATAACCGTCCGGTGACCATGGAGCTGGGTGGGAAGTCGCCCCAGATCGTCTTCGCCGACGCGGATCTGGAGGCCATGCTCCCGGTGCTCCACACCGCCATCATCCAGAACGCCGGTCAGACCTGCTCTGCCGGGAGTCGCATCCTGGTGGAGCAGTCCCGATTCGACGAGGTGGTGGAGTCGCTGGCCCAGCGGTTCCGGGTCACCCGTATGGGTCCGGCCAGGGAGGATCCGGACTGCGGCCCCCTCATCTCGGCGGGCCAGGCCGAGCGGGTCCGGAACCTCCTGGCAGAGGCGGAGGGGAAGGCACCCGGGGCGGGACTTGCCCTGGTGGCCCAGGCCGAGCCCCCCACCGGCGAGGACGTCCAGGGAGGATTCTGGGTTGCGCCCCGCCTCTACGCGCCGGTAGAAGCTGACCACCCCCTGGTCCACGAGGAGATCTTCGGACCGGTTCTGGTGGCCACGCCCTTCCGCGACGAAGCCCACGCCCTGGAGCTGGCCAACGCCACCACCTACGGCCTGGTCGCCGGGGTCTGGACGCGAGACGGTGGGCGACAGCTCCGCATGGCCCGGGATCTGGACTGCGGGCAGGTCTTCGTGAACTGCTATGGCGCCGGTGGTGGGGTGGAACTTCCCTTCGGCGGGGTCAAGCGGTCGGGCTTCGGGCGGGAGAAGGGGATGGAGGGCCTCCGGAGCTTCACCCGGATCAAGACGGTTGCCCTCTACCACGGATAGCATGGCCTCCATCTGAGCCGTATGGGACCCGCCATCACCACCTCTCAGAAGAACCGGAGCGTGAACGTCATGGGAGCAAGAACATCATGAAGGAAACCGGACAGGGCCTCTTCGATCTCACAGGTCGGGTCGTGGCCGTGGTGGGCGCCGGCTCCGGAATCGGCGAGGCGGCGGCTCGGGCCTGCGCCCGCCAGGGTGCCACCGTGGCCTGTCTCGACCTGGACGCCGAGTCGGCGGATCGGGTGGCGGCCGCGATCCGGGAGGCCGGAGGGCGGGCGTGGAGCGCAGCCGTGGACATCCGCGACGCGGATCAGGTGGAGGCGGTACTCGAGGCCACCACGGAGGAGCTGGGTGGTCTGCACGGGACGGTCTGCACGCCGGGCGTGAATGTGCGGAAGCCTCTCCTGGAGTATACCTCGGACGAGTTCGACCGGGTGGTGGATGTAAACCTCCGGGGAAGCTTCCATCTTCTCCGCTCCGCCGCCCGGCGCATGGAAGAGGGAGGAAGCATCGTGCTCTTCTCGTCCATCCGGGCACAGGTGGTGGAGCCCGGGCAGGGCGTCTACGCCGCCACCAAGGCTGGGGTGATCCAGTTGGCCCGAACGGCGGCGGCGGAGCTGTCGGGGAGGGGAATCCGGGTGAACGCCATCTGCCCCGGCGTGGTGGAGACCCCCCTCACCGCACCCATCAAGGCCCATCCGGACTGGTACGACGCCTATGCGGCCCGGAATGCCATGAGGCGATGGGGGCGACCGGATGAGCTGGCGGGGCCGGTGGTCTTCCTCCTCTCGGAGGCCGCCTCCTACGTCACCGGCACCGCCCTCTTCGTGGATGGTGGATGGACCGCCGTGGATGGCCGCTTCCAGCCGCCGGGGATGGATTCCCGGTGAGCCCGCACCGGATTGCCGTTCTCGCCGGCGACGGGATCGGCCCCGAGGTGGTGGAGGCCGCCCTCCCGGTCCTTGAGGCGGCGGCGGGGCTGGAGGGGGTCGACCTGGATTGGGTCCACTTCCCCTGGGGGTGCGACCACTGGCAGGCTACCGGGAGCATGATGCCGGAGGACGGCCTGGATCGCCTTCGCCCCTTCGATGCCATCTTCCTGGGGGCGGTGGGGCGGCCCGACGTGCCGGATCATGTGTCGGTGAGGGGGCTCATCCTCCCCATCCGCCGGGCCTTCGATCAGTACGTGAACCTACGGCCCATGGAGCTCCTCCCCGGCCTTTCGCCGGTGCTGGCTGGACGGGGTGGAGCGCCCTTCTCCCCCGAGTCCTTCCGGATGGTGTGCGTCCGGGAGAACTCGGAAGGGGAATACGTGGGGTTGGGAGGGCGCTTCGACCAGGGGACCCGGGACGAACGGGCCGAGCAGCTCTCGGTATTCACCCGCCGGGGAATCGAGCGGGTGGCGCGCTACGCCTTCCGGCTGGCGGATGGCCGCCCCCGGCGCCTCCTGGCCAGCGCCACCAAGTCCAACGCCTGGCAGCACGCCATGGTCCTCTGGGACGAGGTGGTGGAAGAGGTGGCCCGCGACTTCCCCCGGGTGTCGTGGCGGCCGTACCACGTGGATGCCCTGGCGGCGAGGATGGTCTCGCACCCCGACTCGTTGGACGTGATCCTGGCGTCGAACCTCTTCGGCGACATCCTCTCGGACCTGGGGGCCGCCCTCACAGGGAGCCTGGGATTGGCGCCCGGCGCGAACCTGAACCCCGAAGGGACCCATCCTTCCATGTTCGAGCCCATCCACGGCTCGGCCCCGGATATCGCCGGTCAGGGGATTGCCAACCCCATCGGGACGATCTGGGCCGGCGCCCTCATGCTGGACCACCTGGGGGCGCCGGGGGCCGCCGGGAGAGTGGAGCGGGCGCTGCGGGCGGTGGTCGCGGATGGGACGGTCCTGACGCCGGAGCTGGGTGGCCGGGCCGGGACGATGGAGGTGGCCGAAGCGGTCAGGCTCCGATTGGCGGACGCCGGCGGGGCCCCACCACCTTCCTGAAGAAGAGGTGCCCCAGGAGGAGCACCGTGGTGGCCACGCCCACCCCTGCGAAGGTGGAGGGCACCCAGCCCAGGCTTCCCCCGGACACCTCTCCCGCCAGCCCCGCCAGCGCCCCGGCGGTGATGGCCGTGATGACCGCCCGACCGCTGATCCGGGTCCAGAATACGGCCACGTACACCGGAACCAGGAAGGCACTGGTGAGGAGCACCGCCCGGAACCCGTACAGGAAGATGATGGTGCCCGGTGGGTTGATGGCCGCCGCGGTGGCGGTGATCCCCAGGATGACCGTGGCGATGCGGGAGACCTTCATGAGCCGGGCCTCGTCGGCCTGGGGGCGGAAGTAGCTGAAGATGTCCCGGGCCACCGTCATGCCGGTGGCGTGGAGGCGGGTGTCGGTGGTGGAGAGGATGGCGCTCATCACCGCCAGGATGATGAGGACACCCACGCCGGTGGGGACGTACTGGGTGATGAGGGTGGGGAAGGCGGCGTCGGGGTTGTCCACCGCCAGCCCCGAGCCCATGAGCGCCACCGCCGTGGCACCGCCCAGGATGATGAGGGCCGAGTAGAAGATCGAAAGGATCACCCCGGCGGCGGCGATGTGGATCTTGGCCGTCTTCACATCGCGGGTGGCGGCGATGCGGATGAGCATGTCCTGCTCGGTGAGGATGGTGCCGAAGAAGGCCACGAACAGGGCCGAGATGGCCAGCACGCTCCTCGCCCCCTCCTGGGTGGGGTGCACCAGCGACGAATCCAGCGCGCCGAACGCCTGGTTGATGCTGGAGATCCCGCCCAGGTCCACCGCCATGTAGCCCAGCGCCATGAAGACGGCGAAGACCATGAGGATCCCCTGGAGGAGATCGGTCCACGCCACGCTCACAAGTCCGCCCATGACCGTATAGAGGATGAAGACCAGGCCGATGACCCAGACCATGTACTGGTAGGGGACACCGGTGATGGCCGTCACCAGGAGCCCGGCGCCCACGAGCTGCATGATCAGGTAGAGCCATCCGCTCACCAGGAGCACCGACCCCGCCACCGGGCGTGCGATCTCGAAGCCCGTGACCCGGGCGATGAGATCGGGGAAGGTGAGGACGTTCAGGCGCCGAACGAACCCCACTACGGCGTAGAGGGCCGCCATCCCCAGCATGAGCCCCAGGATCACCTCGGTCATGAGGGCGTACCCGCCCACGTACACGGCGCCGATGAACCCGATGACGCTGACGGAACTCACGAAGTTGGCCACCAGCGACCAGGTGGCCAGGACGGGACCCATCCCCTGTCCGAACACCCAGAAGTCCATGACGTCGCGGGTGCGGGTGTAGGCCCACACACCAATGGCCAGGACGATCCCCAGATAGAGGATGAAGGCGCTGAGGTAGAAGGGGTTTACCTCACCCACGGTCCGCCTCCGCCTCCGCCCCGTCACCGTCGTCCGTGACGTCCGGTCGCGTTCCGGCCGTGCGCTCACCGGCCCGGCGGCGCTCCAGGGTCACCTCTTCGTCCCCATAGGGACGATCCAGGATGACATGGAAGATGACGAAGTGGATGGCGCCCAAGCTTCCGGCCACGACCGTGGCGACGAAGACCAGGAACATCTCGGTGGGCATGCCCAGGACCATGATCGGATGCTCCGTCACCGGTGGGGGGGCGGTCCCGGATCGGCTCCGTCGACTCTCTGCATCGCGGAACGCTCAGGGAACGGAAGGGACGCTGACCGTCTGAATGAAGGGGGCGAAAGTATACGGTACACATAGCCCCGGCAAGGATCCTGAATCTCCCCTTGCCGTCCCCTCTCCCCGAGGGGTCATCTTCCCAGTCGGTCCCTGGGGTACTCTGCCGCCCGACCTGGCTTCCGGGTTCGGCCCGGCGCGCGAATCCCCGGGAATCCCCCTCGCGCGCGGATGGGCCGAGGGACACATTGATCATTCGTCCCCCCTTCGACCTTTCCCCGCCTCCACCCCGGAGTCTCCCGCCATGCAAGATGCCTTCGGTTCTCCGGACCCGCACCACGGATCCGGCGCCTCAACCTTCGGACCCCTCCCCCAATCCGCCCGGACCTGGGCCATGATCTGCCACGTGGCGGGACTCGGGGGATATGTCATCCCCATCGCCGGGAGTATCATCCTCCCCCTGGTGATCTGGCTTCTCAAGAGGGATGAGCACCCCTTCATCGACGACCAGGGGAAGGAGGCGTTGAACTTCCAGATCACCCTCATCCTCTACTGGGTGGTGGCAGGGATCCTGGTTCTCCTCCTGGTGGGATTCCTACTCTTCCTCCTCATTCCCCTCTATCAGATCCTCATGATCGCCATCGCGGCCGTGAAGTCCCGCGCCGGGGACCGCTACCGGTATCCATTCATCATCCGGTTCCTGACCTGACGTCGTGGCGTCGCAGGGACGAGGTGAGGGGGCGGGCACCACCGCTTCCCAGGGGGCGGTGGCTCAGTCCGGGCCCGGCGAGTCCGGGCCCGGCGCAGGAGGGACTCACCCCGGGCAGCTCACATTGGGATTGTAGGGCGCGAAGATCCCCTCCGGATTATCCTTCCAGAGCCAGACGTGGAGGGTGTAGGCGGAGGCCATCTCGGGGTGCGGGTGATTCGGGTTCGGCGGATCGTAGGGGACGCCTGCCACCGAGGGGGGCGAAGTATGGCCGGTCGCATACCACGCCTCGGCATTGACCATGAACTCCACCCCCACCAACTCCATCCGCCCGTCGTCGGTGGGCACGTACAGGAGCATCTCGGGGTGGGCAGGATCTACGGCGATGTCGGCGATTCGGTGTGGGTGAGCATAGTGGATCCCCATTCCACCAGTGGGGGATCCCACACACGGGCTGAAGGCTATGAATCCGTCTTCCACCGCCCGGGCGTAGTCGTGGTACTGGGACGTCCCGGCCCGCATCCGGGCCAGGTCGGGAGCGCCCCGAGCCGGAGCCTCCACACCCCGGGAAGGGGTGGAGGCGTGGAAGGCCTGGCCGTGCTGGACTTCCTCGGCGGCGGCCTGTCCACCGGCATCACAGCCCCCCATCATGGCAACGCTCGCCAGGGTCAGCACAAGAAGGGGAAGGCGAAGAGACGTCATGGCTTGCTCTCCTGATGAGGTTCGGGCCTCGGCCCTCAGTTCCCTGCCACCGGGCAGCTCAGCTCCGAGTTGAAGGGAGCGAACATCCCCTGCGGGTTGTCCTTCCAGTTCCAGACGTGGAGGGTGTAGGAGGTATTGGGGAGCGAGCCCGGTTCGGCATTCGGGTTCGGGGGGTCGTACCGCACACCGGCCACCTCGGGAAAGACATCGGGTCCGTACTCGGCGTGCCAGGCTTCGGCGTTCACCGCGAACTCCACCCCGACCAGCTCCATCCCGCCCCGCCCGTCAGGGAAGTAGAGGAGGATCTCCGGCCGGGAGGGATCCACCCCGATATCGGCGAACCGCTCGAAGTTCACGTAGTGATGGCCCATGGCTCCCGTCCACGGGAAGTTGGGGATGGGGGGAGCCTGCACGCAGCCGCTCACGTCGATGAATCCGTCGGCAAGGGCCCGGGCTTCGTTCCGATACCGAGCCGATCCGGCGCGCATCATGGCCAGGTCTGGGGCACCGATGCCGTGCGGCGAAGCAGGGCGCGCCGTGACCACGTCATGCCCTGAGTGATCACCATGCAGGGCGTCGAAGCTGAGCGGGCTCTCGGTGGGGGTCGAATCGCAAGCAACGAGGGTAGCAGCGCTTGCCAGGGCCAGGGCAGCCAGGGGAAGGCGGAAGGACTTCATGGGTGGTTCTCCAGGGAGTGGGTTGGTTTTACGTCGGCTTACACTTACTCCTGCGCATAACCGGTTCGGAGGGGGCAGATTCGGAATTATTGCCGGAGTACTCTTCGGCCCCCTATTCTGAAGGCATGACTGATTCAGAGACGTCCCAGGAGGTGGCCGTCGACTTCCTCTACGATGAGCTCCGGGAGTTGGCCCACCGATACCGGGTTCGGGAGGGACTCGGGGCCACCCTCCACACGACGGAGTTGGTCCACGAGGCGTGGCTCCGTTTCGGCGATGACGAACGGGTGGTCGCTCGAGGCCGAGCCTACTTCTTCGGCGCGGCCGCCCAGGCCATGCGCCGGGTCCTGGTGGATGCGGCCCGGCGCCGGGCCGCGGCGAAGCGGGGGGGAGACCTGGCCCGGGTTACGCTGGGAGAGGAGCAGGTTGCCGTCGACGGGTACGCCTCGGACCTCCTGGATCTGGATCGTGCCCTCTCCCATTTGGACCGGGAGCATCCTCGGCTGGCGCGGGTGGTGGAGCTCCGCTTCTTCGGTGGTCTGAGTGTGGAAGAGACGGCGTCGACCCTTGAGGTGTCTCCTCGGACGGTGAAGGGGGACTGGGCGTTGGCCCGGGCCTGGTTGCACGAAACCCTGGACGGCGGCCGCCCGCCGGGAGGATAGATGGACGGGGCCCAGACGCCGACTCCCCGGTGGGAGCGGATTTCCCATCTGTTCCAGGAAGCGCTGGAGCTCTCGCAGGACGACCGGGCAGCATTTCTGGAAGAGGCCGCCGGTGATGATCCGGACCTCCGGGAGCGGGTGTCGTCCCTCCTGCTCGCCCACGATGCCGCCCGGGAGGGAGAGGATCGGCTGGGCGGGTTGGTGTCGGGGCTGGAGGCTGGTCGGGCCGCTTCCCTGCTGCGACACGCGACGTGGGCGACCGGTGGCCCCGAGCCTCCTTCCCGGGAGTCTGATCCTGGCTCCAGCGCCCATGGTCCCGCCACGGATGGCCCCCTCCCCGGAGAGATGGTCGGTGGCTACCGCATCCTGCGGCGGTTGGGACGGGGGGGGATGGGGTCGGTCTACGAAGCCCACGACCCGGTGCTGGACCGGATCGTCGCCCTCAAGTTCCTCTCGTCGCGGGGTGGCTCGGACGCTCGTCTCCTGGAGGAGGCTCGGGCTGCATCGGCCCTGGACCACCCGGGAATCGGCACGGTCCACGAGATCGCAACGGACGACGGCGGGCGATCCTTCATCGCCATGGCCCGCTATCCCGGCGGCACGCTCCGGGATCGACTCCGGCGGGGTCCCCTGTCGGTGGATGAAGCGGCCCACATCGGAGCAGCGGTGGCCGAGGCCCTGGGCGCGGCGCACGCCAGGGGGATTCTCCACCTGGACGTGAAGCCCGAGAACCTCCTCTTCGATGAGTCGGGGCAGGTGAAGGTGGTGGATTTCGGGATTTCCAGGATGGTCTCGTCGGAGGTGGCCGCCGAGGGCACGGCCGGGACCCTCGCCTACATGAGTCCTGAACGGCTGAAGGGGCGATCGGTTGATGGGCGGGCTGATATCTGGGCCCTGGGCGTCGTCCTTTTCGAGATGCTGACCGGGCGCCATCCGCTGCAGGGGCGGGAAGCTCCGGAGGTTTCCGAGGTGGTTCGGAGTGGAGAGCTCGGGGCCCTGGCCCCGGTGGTTGAGCACTGTCTGGCGTCCGACCCGGAGGATCGTCCCGCCGCCGGTGAAGCGGTGGCCACCGCACTCCGGGCAGCCGTGGCCGTGGCCGAGGCGCCCCGGCCCGCCCGTGGAGGCAGCCGGCTCCCTCCTCTTCCCACAGCTCTGATCGGTGCGGCCGCCCTGGTGATCCTGGCTCTCGTGATGGGCGCCGTGGCCCGTCAGTCCCCTCGACTTGTGGAGGCCCGAGGATTCGCCGGTGAGGCCTTCGCGCCCCGTGGGCAGGTGCTGGTGACCGAGTTCCAGGTGGGGGATGGGCTGGCCGATCTGGCCATAGCCACCCGGGAGGCCCTGGTGGTGGACCTGCAGCAGTCCGGCTTCGTGCGGGTCGTGGCCCGAGGGCGGGTAGAAGAGACCCTGGGCCGTATGGGTCATACCGCCGACACGCCCCTGGAGGGTGGTCTGGCGCTGGAGGTGGCGGAGCGCCTGGGGGCCGGAGCGGTACTCCAGACATCCGTGGCCCGCGTAGGCAGCCGCTACGTCCTGGCCGGTCGGGCGCTGAACCCCCGCTCCGGAGAGGAGCTCTTCTCGGTTCGGACCTCCGGAGGGGAACGGCGTCTCCTTGGAGCGGTGGAGCGCCTCTCCCGGGAGGTACGGCTGCGCCTGGGCGAGGCATCGGAGTCACTGGCCGAGAGTCGACCCCTTCCCCAGGTGACAACCGCGTCGCTGGATGCCCTCCGCCTCTATGCCCTGGCGGAGCGGGCCATGGCCGAGGACCCGACCCGGGTTGTCGCCTACCTGGACGCTGCGCTGGAGCTGGATCCGGAGTTTGCCATGGCCCACCGGTTGGCGGCGGCGGCGGGGGTCAACCGCATGCGCTTCCAGGACACCGCTCACCACCTCGGACTTGCCTGGGAGTACCGGGACCGCCTCCCGGATCGGGAGCGTTGGCTGGTAGAGGCGGCCCACGCCTCCGACACCCGGTACGATCCCTTCGCGGCCGAAGGACTGTACCAACGGATCGTGGCACGCTTCCCCGACGAACGCATCGCCTGGGCCAACCTGGGGAACACCCGGGTCTCGTGGCTGGCCGATCCCGAGGGGGGGCTGGCGGCGCTGGTCCGGGCCGTGGAGTTGGAGCCCGAGACCCTTCCAACACTCCCGGGGGCTGCCCAGCTGGCCCTCATCCTGGGGCGATTGGAGCAGGCTGACGCCCTCATGGCCAAGGCCTCAGGGTCCGGTTTTGAAGCCATGCGCGCCCGCTGGCAGGTGAGCCGTGCCTTCTGGCTGGCCGATGACGCTGGGATCTCCGAGGCCTGTGAGCACCTTCTCGAGGCGGGACATCCGCAGATTCCCCAGGCGGACCCGAGGGAGGTCTGCGGAAGCATACTCCTGGTTCAGGGGGATCGGGACGGTGCTCTTCCCCTCCTCCAGTCGGTGGGCGAGGAATACATCCGGCGCGGGAGCTATCGGAATCTGGCCAGTGTTCTACAGTCGCTGGCGGTAGCGGAGCTGATGGTGGGTGATACGGTGGCCGCCAGGTCGCACTTCACCCGAGCCATGGAGTTGGCGGATCCCGGTGCCTTCGGTGAGCCGGACCGCTACATCTACCGCACGAATCTGCAGGTGCACGCCGCCCTTTTGGGCTGGATCGATCTGGTGGAGGCCATCGGACGGCGCTACCCGGCCCTGTCCGATCCTGATCACCTGCTGGGTCGTGGGGGTGAACACCTGGTCCGGGCTGCCCTGGCGCTTGCGAAGGGAGATGGGGACGGGGCTCTTCTCGAACTGGAAGCCGCCTTTCCCACCGGCGTCATGGCCATGGGATGGCGCACGTACGACGAGATCCTGCGGGCCCGGGCCTTCGAACTGCTCGGGGAAGCCGAGCTGTCTGCCGGCCACTACCGGCGAGCGGCGGACCGGGGCTGGGCGGGATTTCCAGGGCTCACCAAGGACCGCCTGATGATTCTGGAGGCGTTGGCCGGCCTGGAGCGGTTGAGCGGGAGTGGTGGCCCCGTCGCGGCCGAGGACAGCAGGGGCGCGGGGGTCGACTCACCCCAGGACGTCTGATCGGAAGAAGCGAGCTTGCCCGGGCTCGTCGATGGCGTCGGAACCGTCGGGGCCACATGTTGGGCAGGACGGGCCACACCCTCGTCCTCCTGCGTATTCTCCGGTGGCCGAAGACGTTCGGCCTGTGGCCCAGCGGCTCTCAAATCTCTTTCCCCTTCCACCTTCCGGTTCTGTCCATGACCCCTCGGCGCCCGTCCTGCCTACACCTCTCGGCATTGGCCCTGATCCTCTTCGGGGTTCCAACCCCGGTCCTCCAGGCCCAGTCCATCACCGGGTTCACTGCCGAGCGAGCCACCGCTCAACTCATGTGCGAGACCGCCCTGGCCGACGTTCCCTCCTCGGATCGCTTCCGGGAGCGGTTGCAGGCCCTCTCCGCCGAGCCGAATCCCGCGGGGTCCGAGGCCAATGAACGAGTGGCCGAGTACCTGGCGGAGCAGATGGCCGCGGC
>SL_3KL_010_SEDDRAFT_10005443_pt1 | contig 11418 bp, 11 predicted proteins | sample SodLakKL_010_SED_2_FD_10381 | JGI IMG/M metagenome (IMG submission 10381)
CAGTGGTTCCGGCGTCAGTCCGATCAGGCGCTCGGAGAGGCGCACCACCGGTTCGTGGGTGCAGCCGGCCAGGATCACGTGCTCCAGCTGGTCCAGCTGGTCACGGATCGCCGCGTTGATGGTCGGGTTCGCGTGCCCGAACAGGTTCACCCACCAGGAACTGATCGCGTCCAGGTAGCGCCTGCCTTCGAAATCTTCCAGCCAGACGCCTTCGCCCCGCCGGATGGCCAGCATGGGAAGAGTGCCCTCCTCCCCGTAGTCCTTCATCTGCGTGCAGGGGTGCCACAGAGCCGCGAGATCGCGGCGTTTCAGAGTATTCGAGTCCATCCGCGCATTGTAGCGCCGCGGCCGCGGCACCGAAGACCCGCCTCGACTTCCTGGGGAGAATGCGCGGCGTTCAAGCCAACCCGGGCAATCCCCGGTCAGGGCGCCGCCACCATTCCCGCGTATTCGTCCTCGAAGAAGAAGCGATCCTCCCCGAACGCCGGGCGCAGTTGGTCGAGCCAGGTCGCGTTTTCGTCGAATCGCGCGAAGAACGGCCGCTGCACCCAGTCCGGGTTGCGGCCCTGCACGAAGCGCAGCGCGAAGACCTTCTCACCGTGAATCTCGGTCACACCCTGGACTTCGACCTTGCCGGGCCCTGCGCTCATCGACGGACCGCGGGCGGTGCGGGCAAGCCCGGACACCGACTGCATCGCTTCCCGGTAAATCGACCACGCGCGGGCCAGGGGTACCTCGAAGTAGCGGCGGGCGCCGGTATCCCGCTCGACGAACATGTAGTAGGGGTGGATGCCCGCACCAACCTGCTCGCGCCAGAGCCGTGCCCAGTCCTCGGGCCGGTCGTTGATGTGGGCGAGCAGCGGGCCCTGCGAGCGGATGGTCACTCCAGTCTCCCGCAAGCGCCGGATCGCCGCCCGGGCGATTGCTGTGTCCAGCTCCCGCCAATGATTGTAGTGCGCCATCACCGCGACGTTCTTGCCCCCGTCGACCAGCCGTTCCAGCAGCCGCAGCAGATCGTCGGCATCCGGATCGGTAACGAACCGGTAGGGCCAGAAGGTCAGGGCCTTGGTGCCGATCCGGAGGTTCTGCACATGGTCGTACTCGGGTGCGAGCAGCGGTTCGAGGTACTGGGCCAGGTTCCGGGTTTTCATCACCATCGGATCGCCGCCGGTCACCAGCAGGTCGGAGACGTCCGGATGCGCGCGCAGGTAACCCAGGACCTGCTCGACCTCGCTGGACGCCATCCGCAACGCCTTGTCACCAACGAACTGCGCCCAGCGGAAGCAGAAGGTGCAGTAGCTGTGGCAGGTCTGCCCCTGGCTTGGGAAAAAAAGTACCGTCTCGCGGTACTTGTGTTGCAGCCCCTCGATGACCTGTCCCTCGGGGTCACGCGGCCGGTTCAGCTCCAGCTGTCCCGCCGGGTGCGGGTTCAGGGACTCTCGCAATTCCTGCGCCAACCCGGCGATTTCCAGCCGCCCAGCCCCGGAGCGGCGCAGTGCGGCCATGCGCTCGAAAGCCTCCGGTTCAAGCATCCCCCGCTGCGGAAAGGTCAGCTGGAAGATCGGGTCGTCGGGTACGCGGGACCAGTCGATCAGTTCGTCGATCACGTACTGGTTCACGCGAAAGGGCAGCACGCTGGCGACCACCTGCATGTCGAAACGCACGTCTTCGGGCAGGCGGTACAGAGCGTCGATGCGCTCCAGGCTTCGTTCATTGAATACCTTGAAGCTGCGAGGCTCGATGCTCCCCAGTTCGGGGTCGCGAAAGAACTTGAGAACTGAGTTCATACAGTTCCTCCTGAAGCGGAAAGAGAGAGGGCCGCAAGCGCGGCGGGGGCTCTGCCCCGAGGTGACGATGACGCGGCGAGCTGCCGCCAGAAGATGCTTGGTCGCAAAATGTGTTTGCGAAAAACAGTCGGCGAGCCTAACAACCCGGGCGCCCCCTGGCAACCCCTCGCGGCGCCCCGCCCCGGCCGCTTCACCTTCGCGACACTCCGAACTCCAGTGCGCGGAGCGCGTTCCGGCTTGACCTGCGACGGGAATGTGACAGGCTTGCGAAACCGTGAATGGAGTCAAACATGCACCCGGAATTCCCGCACCACGACATCATCCACCTGAATCACGCCGCCGTCGGACCGTGGCCACTCCGCACCGCAGAGGCCGTGGCCACTTTCGCGCGCGAGAATGCAGTCACGGGTTCCCTGCACTACGGCGCATGGCTGAAGGTCGAGGAAGCCACCCGCGGGCTGGCCCGCCGCCTGCTGGGGGCGGCCGACGCGGGCGACGTGGCGTTCGTGAAGAACACCTCCGAAGCGCTGTCGATCGTGGCGTTCGGCATGCGCTGGTCTCCGGGCCAGAACATCGTGATCCCGAGCGGCGAGTTCCCGTCGAACCGGATCGTGTGGATCAAGGCCGCGGAGCGCTTCGGTTTGAGAGTGCGTGAAGTCGAGCTGCCTTTCGACGAACCGGAGGCGGCGCTGCTCGGCGCCTGCGACCGCGACACGGCCTTGCTTTCATGCAGCGCGGTTCAGTTCGCTACCGGTCTGCGGCTGGATTTGGAGCGCCTCGGGGCCGCTCTGCGCCGGAAGGGCGTGCTGTTCTGCGTCGATGCGATCCAGCACCTCGGCGCCCTGCCCTTCGACGTCGAAGCGGTAAACGCGGATTTCGTGATGGCGGATGCGCACAAATGGCTGCTGGCGCCCGAGGGCATCGCGGTATTCCACGTGCGCCCGGAGATGCACGAACGCCTGGTGCTGCAGGAGTACGGGTGGCACATGCTCGCGGATGCAGGCGACTACAGCACCTACGAACTCACAGAGGCGGCCGATGCCCGACGCTACGAACCGGGAAGCCCCAACCTGCTCGGCATTCACGCCCTGCACGCGAGCCTGTCGCTGCTGCTGGAGACCGGGATCGAGGCGATCGCGGCCGACATCGAAACCCGCTGGCAGCACCTGCACGAAGGTCTGCGGCGACTCGGCTGCCCTATCGTGACCCCGGCTGATCCGAAACGCCACGCGGGCATCCTGACCTTCCTTCCGGCACACGGAAACACGGAATCCCTGTTTCGGGCACTGCAGCAGCGCCGCGTAATGTGTGCGCAACGGGGCGGCGGCATCCGTTTCTCACCGCATTTCTATCTGCCACTCAAAGCGCTGGACACGGCGCTGGCCGCGGTCGGGGAGGAGATCGGGGGCTGAGAGAATCAGGCGGTGCAATGAGCGCGCATACCGCCGCAGGCACCATCAGAGGGTGTGGGTGCGCCCTGTGGACTGCAGCATGCCACCGAGGTGAGTCTCGATCAGGCGACGGGTGGCGCCCTTGTCGTTGGGGCTGAACTGCACGCCGATGCCCCGGGAACGGTTGCCCTGGGCGCGGGGCGGGGTAATCCACACGACCTGGCAGGGCACCGGAATGCGCTCGGGCTCGTCCAGCAGGGACAACAGTACGAAGACCTCGTCGCCCAGGCGAAACGGCTTGTCGGTGGGAATAAAGAGCCCGCCGTTGGTCAGAAAGGGCATATACGCGGCAAACAGGGCCGACTTCTCCCGTATCGCCAGCGTCAGAATGCGCCCTCTCGCAGGTGCCGTCATCGTTTCTTCACAACCTCGCCGTGCCGAACGGTTCGGGATTCAGCCGGTGGCCGCTTCGATTGTCTTCGCAACCACCGTAGCCTCCGATTATCGCCGGTTTTTTTGCACCAATGCCAGTGCCGGGCGCGGGGCTCAGCCAGAGCGGCGCCAGAAACGCAGCACGATGGCCTCGCAGCGGAGGTTCGGGTTCAATGGCGCCTGCAGTTCCCGTTGCCATCGCAGCGTGTCCTGAAACAACAGCGCCGTCTCCTGCATGCCCCGCTCGTGGGCAAACCGTTGCAGCGAATCGCCGTCGAACAAACGCCCGAACGCGTCCCGCTCACCCTGCACGAGGTAGTGCTGGACCGAAAGCAGCAGCCGCTGCAGGCGCGGCAGCAGCGAGGCCAGGTCGCACGCGAGGAAACGCTCGATCACCGGGAAAGGAGATGTTCCGCGCAGCAGCGCCTGCAGGGCCGCGTGATCCGCCTGCCACACCGACCGCGCCGTGTCGTCTTCCAGCAGCGCCTGCGCTTCAAGCGGCCGGTCGAGGCACGCGGCCAGTGCCTCCTCGACCGACATCTCGCGATCCGCCGCAGACCTCAGCCAATCGGCGACCACGCCCCGATCCGGTACCGGCACGCGCAGGAGCCGGCAGCGGCTCCGGACGGTCGCAGGGAGACGCGCCGGTTGCGCGGCAGACAGCAGCAGCATAGCCCCTCCGGGGGGCTCTTCCAGGGTTTTGAGCAGCGCGTTGGCGGCATTCACGGTCATCGCCTCGGCCGGCTCGATGAACACCAGCCGCGCGGGTCCGCTGCGGCTGAGCGACAGAAACCCGATCACCTCGCGAATATGGTCGACCAGGATCTCCTTCCCCGGCGCCTCGGGCATCACGTGAAGAATTTCCGGGTGACTGGCGCCGAGGAAGCTGCGGCATCCATTGCAGCGGCCGCAGCCGTAGCGACTATCCCCGGCGTCCGTGCAGGCCATCCGCTGCAGGAAGGCTCGTGCCAGTATCCCCTTGCCGACCCCCTTCGGCCCGGTCACCAGCAAACCGGAGGGTGCCTGGTTGGCACTGACCAGGCGAACCAGTTCGCCGAGCCGAACTTCCAGCCAGGGCGGAAAGGGGCGTTGATCACTACCGATCATTCGCTGCTCCGCCCCGGTTTTCGTCCATCACAGGCGGGCCAGCCACTCCGACCAGACACAGTCGACCGCCGCAGCCACGGCCTCCACGTCGGCGGAGCCGTCGATCACGCGGTAGCGTTGCGGCTGCTCACGGGCCCGCTCCAGGTAGGCCGCGCGGGCGCGCTCGAAGAAGGCGAGATCCTCGCTTTCCATCCGGTCCCTTTTACCGCGATTGACTGCGCGTTCGAGTCCGAGCCGCGCCGGCACATCGAACACGAACACGAGATCGGGCCGCAGATCCCCCTGCAGCCAGTCCTCCAGTACCGCCACCTTGTCCGCGCCCAGCCGCCGCCCGGCACCCTGATAGGCGAAGCTCGCGTCGGTAAACCGGTCGCACAGGACCCACGCGCCACGAGTCAACGCGGGCTCGATGCAGGCGCGCAGGTGTTCGGCCCGGGCGGCGAAGATCAGCAGCAGTTCGGTCTCGGCCGCCATCGTCCCGATCGCAGGGTCCAGCAGCAGCCCGCGCAGCCTCTCACCGAGCGGGGTACCCCCCGGTTCCCGCGTAACGAACAACTCCTGTCCGGTACCCCGAATGCGGTCCGTCAGGCGTTCGAGCTGAGTGGACTTCCCCGCTCCCTCGATCCCCTCGAAGGTGATGAACCGCCCGCGCGCCGGTACCGGCATCAGCGCCTCCCGTACCGGCTGGCGTCTCCGCCCAGCTGGTATTTGATCACCGCCGCGCGGTGTTCCGCGTAGGTGCGTGAGAACTCATGCGTACCGTCCTTGCGCGACACGAAAAACAGCGCATCGGTCTCGGCGGGGTTGGCGGCCGCGCGGATCGACGCGCGCCCGGGCAGTGCGATCGGCGTAGGCGGCAGGCCGTCCCGCGTATAGGTGTTGTAGGGGTGATCGCGCTGCAGTTCGGCGCGCGTCAGCCGCGTGACTCCGGGACCGAGCGGATAGAGCAGGGTCGGATCCGTCTGCAGCCGCATGCCGCGCCGCAGACGGTTCACGAACACCCCCGCGACCAGATCACGTTCGTCGGCCTGCCCCGTCTCCTTTTCGACGATCGACGCCAGAATCAGCAGTTCGTATGGCGATTCCAGCGGGTGCCCCTCGGCCCTTTCCTCCCAGGCCTGCGTCAGCACGCGATCCATCGCCTCGTGGGCCATCCGGACCACCTGTTCCGCCGGTGTGTTTCGGCCGAACACGTAGGTATCCGGGAGGAACCAGCCCTCCGGGTGCGTGTCCGGGCGTCCCAGCATGGCCATCACCTGCTCCAGATCCAAGGGCTCGGGCGGAACCCGCAGGGCCGCGTGTGCCTGCACCGCATCGAGAAACTGCTGTGCGGTCCAGCCCTCCGGAATCGTCAGCCGATGCCGTATCACCGCGCCCCGGACCATGTTGTCCAGCAGATCCGCCAGCGAGAGATCCACCGTCACCAGGTATTCGCCGGCCTGCAGCCGGCCGGAAATCCCGTGATACCGGGCGTGCGCCTCCACCAGCCAGGGGTGGTTCACCCAGCCCCGCTCGGCCATCTCGCCGGTGATCTGGCGGAAACCCTGCCCTGGCCGGACCACGAATACCGCGTCCTCTTCCAGCGCCAGCGGCTGCAGCAACTCCTTCTGGTACAGACTCGCGAGATGGGCACCCGCGAGCGTCAAGGCGATCAGCAGGAGCAGGACTGTAAGACTAATCCACCGCATTCATCTGTTCTCCGATCTCCCGCACGCGTTCGAGCCTTGAGGCAACCCGATGGCTGTCTTCGAGCGGCGCCTGCCGGGCCGTCGCCAGCATCGCCCTCCGCAGCCCGAGCCGCGCGCTGGTGAGAAAAATCGCATCACCGCGACGCAACTGCTCGAGCGTCATGCTGGTCTCCCGTACCGCGAGGCCGGCGGATCCGGCGTGGTCGAGCAGCCAGCAGCGTCGCGTTCCGGCCACTCCGTGCACGGCCAGTCCGGGGGTCAGCAGTGCATCGCCCTCCAGCACGAACACGTTGCTCTGGGTGCCACAGCGCACGCGGCCACCCGCATCAAGCATCAGACCCTCGTCCCAGTCGTCAGCCCATTCCCGGCGTGCCAGCACATTCTCCAGCCGATTGAGGTGCTTGCAACCCGGGACGGGACTGCGCGAAACCCGGGTCCTGCACACGCCCAGGCGCAGTATGTCCGAGGCGTCGGGAATGTCCAGTGGCGCACCGCCGATCACGATCCGGGTCGGGTGCACGACAACCGGTGGCGCGTACCCACGCGGGCCCGGTCCGCGGGTGACGATCAACTTGGCCATGGAGGGAACATTGAGGGACACCCGGGCCAGTTCGTCCAGACAATCCTGCTCGCGCGGCCTCGGGATTCCAAGCCGATCCAGACCACGGCACAGCCGGCTCCAGTGCCTCCCCCACAACACGGGAACGCCCGCCTGCAGCCGCAGGGTTTCAAAAGCGCCGTCGCCGAACTGCAATCCGCGATCGGCCGCTTCGATCCGTGCCCCGGGTTCACCATTGACCAGTGTGATCATGTCTGCAACGCGTCGAGCAGCGCGCGGGCCTTGTGCCGGGTTTCGCGCAGCTCCGCCTGCGGATCCGAGTCCGCCACGATCCCGGCACCGGTACGAAAGCGGATTTCCCTGCCCCGCGTGACCAGTGTGCGGATCAGGATGTTCGTGTCCATCACGCCGTGGCGACTCACATAGCCGCAGGATCCGGTGTAGGCGCCGCGGACGGCACGCCGCTCCAGTTCCTGGATGATCTGCATGCTGCGGATCTTCGGGCAGCCGGTGATGGTTCCGCCGGGAAACGTGGCTCGGATCAGGTCCCCCGGCGTCGTGCCCTCCCGCAGCCGTGCCTGAACCGAGGACACGATGTGGTGGACGCGGCGGTAGCTCTCGATGGTCATGAAATCGGCCACCTGCACGGTTCCGGTGCGGGCGACACGGCCGAGGTCATTGCGTTCCAGATCCACCAGCATCACGTGTTCGGCCTGTTCCTTTGCGTTGACCCTGAGTTCGTGCGAAAGCGCCTGATCCTTTGTGCTGTCCGCATCCCTGCGCCGCGTGCCCGCAATCGGCCGAGTCTCCACCACGCCGTCGCGCACACTGATCAGGCGCTCGGGAGAGGAACTGAGCACCTCGGCACCCGGCAGCCGAAGCCAGGCCGCAAACGGCGCCGGATTGGCTTCCCGCAGGCGCCGGTACAGTACGCCTGTCTCCGGCGCTCGAGCGCAGCGCACGCGCCACCCGCGCGACAGGTTGGCCTGGAAACAGTCACCGTCGCGAATGTAACCCAGTGCGCGTTGCACCGCCTCCAGATAATCAGCGGCTGGCTCCTCGGTTACCGTGAGCAAGGGCCATGGGTCCGGTCGCCAGGCGCTCGAGTGCTCGAGGTCGCGACAGACCTGTTCCCAGCGGGACGCATCGTCCGACTCATCGACGAAGTAGGTCCGCCTTTCCTGGTGATCGACGATCAGCGCCGCAGGAAACGCAGTGACCAGTGCGGACGGGAGCCAGGGATCGGGGATGCACTGGCCAAGCGCCGGTTCCAGGGTCCACGCGAACTCGTAGCCGAGGTAGATGAACCAGCCGCCCAGAAAGGGAAGCTCGGGGTGCTCGGGCTCGATCCGCACATCGTCGAAGGCGCCCATTCGATCGAGTTGCGCCATGACCGCCCGCGCGTCGCCCGCGACGCTGTGACCGGGAAACGCGAACAGGATCGAGAACCGGGCCGGTGCCTGACCGATCAGGGCCGACTCGAGCAGGTGCGGGTAGCGCTCGGGAAAGGCCCGGGCCAGCGCAAACAGATCCGCGCCGGTCGCGATCGGCCGGACCGACATGCGGGTGACTACAGCGTACGGAACAGCAACGAGCCGTTGGTGCCGCCGAACCCAAACGAGTTGGACAATGCCACCCGGGTGCTCAGGTCCCGAGCCTCGTGCGGCACGTAGTCCAGATCGCAACCCTCCCCGGGATTGTCCAGGTTGATCGTCGGCGGCGATACCTGATGGTGCAGGGCCAGCACCGAGAACACGCCTTCGATACCGCCCGCTGCCCCGAGGAGGTGGCCGGTCATCGACTTGGTGGAGTTCACGAACACCTTCGGTGCGTGGTCCCCAAGCGCGCGCTTCACGGCCATGGTTTCGGCGAGGTCGCCCGCGGGCGTGGAAGTGCCGTGGGCGTTGATGTAACCGACCTCGCTGACATCGACCCCGGCGTCCTTCATGGCCCGAAGCATGCAGTCTGCAGCGCCTTCGCCACCCTGCGAAGGCTGCGTCATGTGGTACGCGTCGGAGTTCCAGGCGAAGCCCGCAAGCTCGCAGTAGATCCGTGCGCCACGTTTCTTGGCGAACTCGTATTCCTCGAGCATCAGCACACCGGCGCCGTCGCTGAGCACAAAGCCGTCACGGTCGCGGTCCCAGGGGCGCGATGCGCGCGCAGGGTCGTCGTTCCGGGTTGAAAGCGCCCGGGCAGCCGCGAAGCCGCCGATACCGAGCGGCGTGGTGGCCATCTCGGCCCCGCCGGCCAGCATCGCCTCGACGTCGCCATAGGCGATCATTCGGGCCGCGTCGCCAATGTTGTGCGTTCCGGTGGCACAGGCCGACACGATCGAGATGTTGGGCCCCTTCAGACCCTTCATGATCGACAGGTTGCCCGCGACCATGTTGATGATCGCGCTGGGCACGAAGAACGGCGAAATCTTGCGCGGGCCACCTTTCAGATAGGCGGCATACGACCGCTCGATGTACGGAAGACCGCCGATTCCGGAGCCAATGGCCACGCCGATCCGGTCAGCGTTCTCCTCGGTCACTTCGAGGCCGGAATCCTCCAGCGCCTGCAGACCCGCGGCAAGGCCATACAGGACGAAGGTGTCCATCTTCTTCTGGTCCTTCACCGGTACGTAGTCGTTCGCGTCGAAGTCCCGCACGGCGCCGGAAATGCGCACCGGCATCTCCGAGGCGTCGAACACGTCGATCGGCGTGATGCCGCTCCTGCCGGCAACGATGTTTTCCCAGGCTGTCTCAACGGTCGACCCGACCGGGGAAACGATGCCCAGACCCGTAACCACCACACGACGCTTAGACACAGACTCTCTCCCTACGCGGCGAAACAACAAGGCAAGGGGCTGCACTCGACCCGATGCGAGCGGCCCCTGCCCTCAGTGCATTGGAACGGCCGAGGCCGATACGGGCTAGTCCTTCAGGTGCGCCTGAATGTAATCGATCGCCTGCTGCACGGTGGTGATCTTTTCGGCCTGCTCGTCCGGGATCTCCGTCTCGAACTCTTCTTCCAGGGCCATGACCAGTTCCACGGTGTCCAGTGAATCTGCGCCGAGATCCTCGACGAATGACGCGGTGTTCGTCACGTCCTCTTCCTTGGCGCCCAACTGTTCGACGACGATCTTCTTGACGCGTTCTTCAATGCTGCTCATGTACGGCATCCCCTTTGGATGTGTGGCGGTCAATTTGCGAGCGCCATTCTAGTGAAAAGCCCCGGTTCGATCCAGCGTAGCGCCGCAGCGCCTGCGGACCTTCGTCGGGGGGGCCGGGTGAATCACCACGACCCCCCGGATTTGGTCAATGCATGAACATCCCGCCGTTGACGTGCAGTGTCTCCCCGGTAATGTAACCCGCACCCGGGGAAGCAAGGAAGGAGACGGCGGCGGCAATCTCTTCCGGCTCGCCGAGGCGGCCCAGCGGAATACCCTCCAACAGCTTCGTGCGGGTGGCCTCCGGGAGTTCCCGCGTCATGTCGGTGTCGATGAAACCCGGCGCAACGGTGTTCACCGTAATGTGCCGGCTGCCCACCTCCCGGGCCAGCGAGCGCGCGAACCCGGCGAGCCCGGCCTTCGCGGCCGCGTAGTTGGTCTGCCCCGCATTACCGCTGGAACCCACCACCGAGCCGATCAGGATGATGCGCCCGCGCCGGGCCTTCATCATGCCTTTCAGCAGCTTCTGGGTCAGGCGGACTGCGGAGGTGAGGTTGGTCTCGATGATGCTGTCCCACTCCGCGTCCTTCATGCGCATCAGGAGGTTGTCCCGGGTAATGCCCGCGTTGTTCACCAGCACCTCGATCCCGCCTTCCTGTTCCTGGATGTCGTCGAGCGCCGCCTGCACGGACGCAGGGTCGGTGACGTTCATCTCCAGTCCACGGCCGCCAACGTCGGACAGCGCCGCGGTGATCGCCTCCGCACCACGGGCCGTGGTCGCCGTGCCGATCACTCTCCAGCCATCCTGGGCCAACCGCCGGGCAATGGCGGCACCAATTCCGCGGCTGGCGCCCGTCACCAGGGCTGCGCCTCTCGTATCAGACATCGATCCTTCCTTTGTTCGGTTTTCAGGATTGGGCGGGGCCGGTGGTCAGGCCCTCAGCGCTTCCAGGGTACGGGCCAGGCCCGCGTCATCGCTCAATTCGCACAGCTGCAGCTCACGGTCGATGCGCTTTGCAAGCCCGGTCAGCACCTTTCCAGGACCGGCCTCCACCAGAAGTTGCACGCCATCGGCGCGCATCGCCTGCACGGTCTCGACCCAGCGAACCGGACGATAAAGCTGCTCGGCCAGAATGGCCCTGAGTTCATCCACCGACTGCACCGGAGCCGCAGACACGTTGTGCAGCACCGGGATTTCAGGCAGGCGCAGTTCCGTCGTGGCGAGCCGCGCGGCAAGGCGTTCCGCCGCCGGCCGCATCAGCGCGCAGTGCGAGGGCACCGAGACTGGCAGCCGCAACGCCCG
>SL_3KL_010_SEDDRAFT_10005444_pt1 | contig 11418 bp, 8 predicted proteins | sample SodLakKL_010_SED_2_FD_10381 | JGI IMG/M metagenome (IMG submission 10381)
AACTTCTGACCCGGATGGACTGCCGCGACATAGTTGTTGCGATTGCGGTCGAGCACCTTGTCGGACAGTGTCACTCCCGGTGTCACTACCTCGGTGATCTCGCGGTTGACCAGCTTGCGGCCGGCCGCCTTGGCCTGAGCCGGATCCTCGGATTGATCGCACACTGCCACGCGAAATCCCTTTTTCACCAGCTTCGGCAGGTAACTGTCCAGCGCATGGTAGGGAAAACCGGCCAGCGGGGTCTGGTCGCCTGCATTATTGCGGCGGGTGAGCGTGATCCCGAGCTCCCGGCTGATGGTGATCGCGTCATCGGAAAACGTCTCGTAAAAATCACCGACGCGGAACAGCAGAAGCGTACCGGGATGCTTTTCCTTTATATCCTGGTACTGGCGCATCAGGGGCGTCGTTTCTTTCCTGCCGGTTGCGGTGCTCGATTTTGCCATGCGGACCTTTTATTTTATAGTCTTGAAAAATAGGATAACTGCATGACAAGGTAAATTGACAGTTGTCAAAAGATTTGAAAAGGAGTCGCCTTTTTGGGACTTTTCCACCAGCGTTAACCGTCATTTTGAAAAATCACGTCAGGTACTGCCGCCGGCAGATATCATCTCATGTACACCAAGCTGCCCAAATCTTTTTATCTGGATGATAATGTGGTCTCACGCGCCAGGGCGCTCCTGGGCTGCCGGTTGTGGACGCGCATCAACGGCGAAGTGACAGCAGGGGTCATCGTGGAGACCGAGGCGTACGACGGACTGACCGACCGGGCATCCCATGCTTACGGGGGAAGGCGCACGCGGCGCACGGAGGTTTTTTACCGGTCCGGCGGCATCGCTTATACCTATCTGTGCTACGGAATCCACACCCTTTTCAATGTGATCACCGGGCCGGAGCAGGTTCCGCAGGCGGTACTGATCAGGGCCGTAGCGCCCTGCAAGGGACTGGACACTATTCTGGCACGGAGAAAACAGACGCAGGTTCAGCGCAATACGGCAGGCGGACCCGGACTCGTGAGCCAGGCACTAGGCATTACCACATCCCTTAACGGAATGGATTTGTCCGGCAATACGGTCTGGCTGACCTCAGGGGCCGGGGATGAGAAACCGGCGGAATCGGACATCCTGGCGTCGCCTCGCATAGGAATTGATTATGCGGGCAATGACGCACTGCTCCCCTGGCGTTTTCGAGTCAGGCATTCACCTTTTACAAGTCCGGCCAAATGAGGGCTACCTGTCCGGCCGGATAAGGGTACCGGACCCGCCGGATACAGTTGAAGGTCCCCGGCCGGTCGTGAGTTGCAGACCCCCGGCCGGAAAGGGTACCAGCGCTGCCCTACTGCTGCTCCTGCATCTGGGCTTCCATGATCATCTGCTGCATTTTCTGCTGCAGCCCTGCGTCACTCTGGACAGCCATGAAAATCTCCTGGAACCGTTCCAGCTCAAGCCCTTGGTCCTCAATGGCGGCAATCAGATGTGATTCCATGCTTTGCTCAATTTCACCGATCTGTGTCGAGGCTACCTCGAATTTCTCCACCTCGGACTCTGAAACCTCCATTTCATCAGCGGACTGTCCCATTTGCAATCCCTGCAGAATTTTGTTGTAGGTTTCCACTTCCAGTCCTTCATCCTCAACAATGGCAATCATTTCCATCTGGGCTTCGGTCTGGATTTGCTGGGCTTTCATGGATGCGTCAACAAAGGTCTTCAGTTCCTCGTCGGTCACTTCCGGGATATCCTGCGGCGGGGCCGGCTGCTCAAACTGCGCCTGCACCGAAGCAGCTCCAAAAAGGAAGATTACCGCTGCCATACATGCTGTCATTACAAAATACTTCATATTTTTCCTCAAACGTTATTTTTAGAAATGCATATAAAACTCATATAACCCGTAAAACATATAATTATTTTGGAAAAATCACGAATTTAATGCAGAATCATCTTTTAAACACACAAATGCTTTTCTGTCAAACATTTACACTATAAATACCATGAAGAAAAGAAAAAACAGATCAGGCTCACTGGTGGTTCGGCTCGGTGCCGTGATGGTAATCCTTGCGGCTGCCTATTTTGCAATTGTGCTTCTTATGGCAGAACCGGATTACGAGCCGGCCCATAGTGAAACCTATCCCCCACTGCCGGCCATGATGCATCAGGACCGGCCTGTCATAGAGTCCATTGTGCCGTGGCACCGGATCAACAATCTGGATGTTGAAGAAATCAACCAGCGTCTGCCCGATCCGTTCGAAGTGCTGGTACTGGGCGAAGACATCACCGCCAACGGATCCGACAACTATGTGGTCATTCACACCGATGCGGATCTTCCTGATTTGCATCCGATCCTGCGCGACGCCGGGTACACGCATGTATTCCGGGACCTTGCCGTGTACGAACTGGTGGATGACACGCTGCATCCGATACTTCACATCGACCAGGAAGCGATACGCGACGGATACGGACGCCGGCTCATCGACCAGGTGCCGGCCGCCAACGGATATGCCCTGGTGATGGAACCCTACAAAAATGACGCACTTTATGACGCACCCGTCACGCTTCTGGAAATTGTGATGCTCAGCGATCGGGGCAGGGAGGCCAGTGACGATATCGTTATTTACTGGGACCCATCCGAAGCCGCTTTCAAAGCCACCAACACCTTTGGCGCACCATGATTTGTGATCCTTTCAGATCATCTGGCTCCGATCCGGCAATACAACAAGCCGGCCGTACCAGGCGGTCCGGCCGATCATTGCATGTCACCCCAATTCCACCCGATCTGCAATCATTTTTTTACAGTGGGCGGGATATTGTTTATTTTTGGGTTCGGCCGGCACTTTTGACATCTATCACCCATTATCACTGAATTATGAACAAGCATCGGATAATCGCCATATCGATACTGATACTTGCAGCAGTTTTTCTGCGATTCCTCCCCCATCCCCCCAATTTTACTCCCATAGCCGCCCTGGCACTATTTTCCGGTGTGATCTTTCGTGACCGCGTCATGGCGCTGGCGTTACCGCTTGGGGTGATGCTTGTTTCCGACCTGTTTCTGGGTTGGCACAACACGATTTTGTATGTCTACGGCGCCTTTGCCCTGATGGTATTCCTGGGCCGTTCCCTGAAGAATCATGTCCGTGTCGGGTATATTGCCGGAGGCGGTATCACCGGGTCCATCCTATTCTTCATCATCACCAATTTCGGTGTATGGATGTCGGGTACCATGTATCCACCGACCTGGGAGGGACTCACCGCAGCCTACATCGCCGCAGTGCCCTTTCTTCACAACATGATCCTTGGCACGCTGTTCTACAGCGCCGTTTTCTTTGGTGCTTTTCACGTTGCAGAGCGCATGATACCATCCATCCGTGAGGAAGCCGGACATATCCGGGCCTGAAATCTGCTGCTGGATTGAAAATGGAACAAACACCCCGGAAAGCCGTCATCATCGGCGCCAGCTCGGGCATCGGTGCCGCCCTGGCCGAGGAACTCTCCAGGCGCGGATACGTACTGGGACTGGCTGCTCGCAGGACCGAACTGATGGAAAATGAGCTGCAGCCGAAACTCACATCGCCATCCTATGCCACGTTCATGGATCTCATGGACATCGAATCCTCCATAGAGGCGCTGCATGACCTGATCGGGCGGATGGAGGGCATCGACCTGCTGGTGATCAACTCAGGGATATCCGGCAGTTCGCCGGTTATGGAACGGGAGGCGACCGAAAATCTGATCCGCATCAATGTGCTCGGGTTCGCCGGCATGCTGCACGAAGCCTACCGCATCTTCCAGAAGCAGGGGCACGGACATATTGTCGGAATCTCTTCCATCGCGGCGCTGCTCCCCCATCCCAACGGATCGGCCTACAACGCATCCAAGGCATTTGTTTCCAACTATCTGGACAGTATCCGGCTGCGCATCAGGCGGCGCGGAGAGAACATCTCGGTCACCGACGTACTCCCTGGATATGTGCTCACCCCCATGACCGAAGAGAACAAACGCATGTTCTGGGTCGCCAACGTGGAAAAAGCCGCCCGACAGATTGCGGACGACATCGAGAAAAAGAGGGCCGTAAGCTATATATCCCGGCGCTGGCGGCTGGTCGCCTGGCTCCTGTCACTAATGCCCCGGGGCGTCCTGAACAGAATTCTGTAACTGCATTATCCGGATGTAATAACTCTTTCCCCGGTTCCTGCTTTACTATCCGCCCTTATTTCGTATTTTTACATCCGTCACCTGCTCGTGTTGTCAGTATGATGAATGGCACCCCAGTCCATGTTATTCCGGCACACCCGACACGGCAGTCAAGGATCGTAATTCAGGTGATGCCCACTGATACCCGGGACTCTAAAACGAGGCACAGGCATGATCAATACAGAGCTCATAAAACCGGAAATCTCAGAGCTGATCGAGCAGCAAAAATGGACAGAACTCCGTGAATCCATCGAAGACTGGCCTATTCCCGAGATTGCCGATCTCATGGAGACGCTCGACAAGCGCGACCGTGTAGTTTTTTTCCGGATATTGCCGCGGGAGATCAGTACCGACACCTTCTCACATTTTGAGCCTGAGCAGCAAAATGCGCTGCTGCTTGAAATGACCGACGACGAGACCCGGCAGCTGCTCGCCAATCTGGCGCCGGATGACCGCACCGCCCTTCTGGACGAGCTTCCGGGACAGGTGACACAGCAACTGTTGAACCTGCTCAGTCCGCAGGATCTCAAAGAGGCCCGCAGCCTGCTCGGTTACCCTGAGGAGAGCGTCGGACGCCTCATGACCCCGGATTACCTGGCCGTCAGACCGCACTGGACCATCGGACAGGCGCTGGACCACATCCGCAAAATGGGGCGACAGAGCGAGACGATCAACATGATCTATGTCACCGATCCGGCATGGAAATTGCTGGATGCCCTGGAACTTCCGCTCTTCATCCTCTCGGATCCCGAGTTGAAGGTTTCGGATATCATGGATGACTCCTATATCGCCGTAACTGCATTCGACGACCGGGAGGAGGCGGTCCAGGTTGTCCAGAAATATGACAAAACGGTACTGCCGGTCGTTGATTCAGACGGGATCCTTCTCGGAATTGTCACCATTGACGACCTTATCGACGTTGCGGAAGAAGAGGCCACCGAAGACTTTCACAAAACAGCCGCCGTTGCGCCGCTGCGGACCAGCTACCGTGAAGCCTCCATTTTTTCCCTGTTCAGCAAGCGGGTTTCGTGGCTTGTCGTGCTTGTCTTTGTGAATCTCATTTCTTCCGGCATTATCGAAGCGTATGAACAGGTACTTGCTTCCGCCATAGCGCTCTCCTTTTTCATTCCGCTGCTCATAGGCAGCGGCGGTAATACCGGAGCCCAGTCAGCAACTCTGATGGTTCGTGCCATCGCAACAGGCGACCTGCAGTTGAGTCAGTGGTTCCGTGCTGTTGGCAAGGAGATTTTTGTAGGTATAATTCTTGGTATTGCCATGGGTATCACCAGTTGGGTTCTGGGGGTGTACCGCGGCGGTCCGGAAATCGGAATAGTCGTAGGCCTCTCAATGATAGCTATCGTTCTTGCTGCAAATATCATTGGCACTATTCTGCCATTTCTGTTGACACGCTTTAATATTGATCCGGCCGTGGCAAGCAGCCCGCTGGTCACTACGATCGTAGATGCCGTCGGCCTTATCATTTACTTCAGCATTGCCAGCGTTGTGATCGGCGTAACCATGTGATCCCCGGCGGCACAAGCCGGCACCTGTCCATCAGTGTGCTTGCCGTCGCTTTCAGGATGGCCCCAGGGCTACCGTCGCAATAACGGTTTCATCATCGGCCTTCGACTTCACTGTCGTTCAGGTAGTTGGCAACCACTCCGAGCAGATCCTGCTTCTTGTACGGTTTGGACATGTAGGCGGAAAAACCTTGGGAAAGATAGTAGTCGGCATCCCCCCTCAGGGCATGCGCGGTGAGGGCTATGACCGGCAAAGATCTGAAAGAAGAATTTTTGCGGATGGACTTGAGGGTCTTTACACCATCCATGCCCGCACCCAGGCTGATATCCAGCAGAATCAGGTCGAATTTTACTTTTTTTATCTCGTCCAGCGCTTTTTCCCCGGAATCGACGATAAGAACATCATACAGCGTACCCAGGTAGACCTTGGCGACTTCCGAACTGTCGAAGTCGTCCTCCACGATCAGAATGCGCGCAACATCCCCAGATTTTTTTCCTGCCGGCTGGTGGATTTTGGCATCGGGCTGCTCCCGTACCGGTCCGTCCGAGGACTTCAGCGGTATGCGGAGCGTGAAGGTGGATCCTTCCCCTTTCTTGCTTTGCACCGAGATGGAGCCCCCGAGGATCTTGGCCAGTTTCCGGCTGATGGTCAGCCCCAGGCCTGTTCCTTCGTATTTGCGGGAGTAACCGGAGCTCTCCTGCTGGAACTCGTCAAAGACCCGCGGCAGAAATTCTGTGGAGATGCCGATGCCCGTGTCCCTGACATGCACCAGCACCCACTCGTCGAGCAGATCACGTTCGGTGGTTACAGACACTTCCACGTATCCGGCGTCGGTGTACTTGATCGCATTGGAGAGCAGGTTGTAGAGGATGCGTCCAAACAGCTGGCGGTCCACATCCACGAACAACTCCTCAATAACACTCTTCACCTCCAGACCAAGGTCCTTGTGCCTGGCCGGACGCGCATGCAGGTTCACGTTGCGCCTGACTTCGTCAATGATATTGGTCCGTTCCGGCTGGACCCGCACCTTGTCGGCCTCCAGCTTGACCAGGTCCAGAACCGACTCGATCGTCTCCATGAGCCGCTGTCCGCTGGCAGAAATCCTTACAGCCATGTCACGGTCTTCCCCTTCCGGCAGTTCCGACTCCAGTATGCTTGCAAAACCCAGTATGCCCGTAAGCGGCGTGCGCATCTCGTGGCTCATATTGGCCAGCAGCGCGGTCTTCACCCGGCTCATGGCTTCAGCGGATTCCTTGGCACGGATCAGTTCCTCCTGGAACCGTTTCCGGTCGGAGATATCGCGCGAGTTGATGACAACGCCGGAAATAGTCGGTTCCCCCGTCAAATTGGTACCGATAGACTCCAGCTGGATCCACTTTCCATTCTTATGCAGGAAGCGACATTCCAGCACCATTTCTTCATCCGACTGCTCCACCATTTTCCGGAACGAGTTGCGCGCCTCGGTCATGTCCTCATTGTGGATGAAATCGAAGGTCGATTTTCCCCGCAGCTCATCCTCGTGGTACCCGAGGGTTTTCTGTATTGAAGGAGCCACATAGACAAACTTCCCGTCGCTATCCAGTATTGTGATCACATCCGAACTTTTCTGGATCAGTGTCCGGAACCGTTTCTCGCTGCTTCGAAGCAGCTCCTCCGCGCGTGCCCTGACCATATAGGCCGACACCAGCTCCACCATCAGTGAGAGCGAATGCACCTCCAGCTCCGGGAATTTCCCCCTGCTTTGCGGCCAGAAGATGTTCACGGCACCCACATAACCGGTTTCCCTGGACTGGAACGGGAATATGGCCACGGAACCGACCCCGCCATCCGCCATCATCTCACGCTCGTCGGCAGCCGCATCGGGCAGCATGCCGACCTCGGCGAATAGCAGCGGCTCTCCGGATGCAGCCTTATCCTTCCACCAGCTCCCGCAAAGATGGGTGCAGGATTCATTGTTCTGCCCTGATGAGTCTTTAGCGGGGCACACCCACGAAATCCGCTCCTCCCTGCCCTCCGAGCCGCCATTCCCGGATGGGTATATGCACAGGCACGCCCTGGTGGCCTGTACCGACTCCGCTATCTGGCCGAGGACAGCGGATATGTCGGGCGGATCCTCCTGCATGAGCCGGGTCCGGATCCCGTTGATCACACTCTCGAACTCCTTGCGGATACGAGTAGTTTGGGCATGCTTGCGCTCCCTGCGCATATCCCTCAGCACGGCCACAACGCCGGCCGGTTTGGCATTGTCACCGCGAATGGCCGCAAGCGAACCGTTGACCGGGATGTGTTCGCCATCCTTTCCTGCAACCAGGCAGTCTTCCGGCAGGTACCATCGCTCCGACTGCTCCATCAGCTCTTCCCCGGGCCATGCCACGGGAAGGCTGTCCTGCTCGCTGACCAGACGCATCACATCCTGCAGGTTTTTACCCGGAAGTTCATCGGTTTCCACACCCAGGAGCGTTTCGGCTACCGGATTCGCATACGTTATGGTCAGATCGCGGTTGGTGGCAATAACCGCATCCCCAATATTTTTCAGTGTCGTGGATAGCAGCCGCTCGCTCCTGTTGATCTCGAGCTGTTTTTCGTGCTTGTAGAGCGCCATCTCGATGGCCGAGCGTATCTCATTTTCGCTGAATGGCTTGTGGATATACCCATAGGGACCGGTAGCCTTGGCCCGGTCAATCGTATGCAGATCGGAATGGGCCGTGACATAGACAACCGGGATAATATGCTTTTTCAGGATCTCCCTGGCGGCCTCGATACCGTCCATCTGGCTGCCGAGGTGAATATCCATCAGTATCAGGTCCGGCTGCTCCTCAAGTGCTATCCGTATGGCGTCCGCAGCATTTCCTGCCGGGCCGACCGCAGTGTAGTTCATTCGCTCAAGGCCTGCGCAAATACTATGGGCCACAATCATTTCGTCTTCTACTACCAGAATTCTCTTTTTGTCTGGCATGAACTTGTTGTAATGGGAAAATGTGTGTATTGTAAATAGGTGTTAGCCGTCAATATACGCCATTTTGCAACACCCTGAAATCATATTTGAAACAAGCGGGAAGATGTTACGTATCCGTTTTGAGTACGCGATCCGGACCTCCAGGAGGTTGAGAACATCTTTGTTGATTATGCCCGTGTATCGATCCGTCGACCTGATCACATCACCCAATCACCAGTTACGTGGCTGACTCACCCCGAAAATACAGCTGGCTGCTCGTCCCTGCATTTGCAGGGTTGCTGCTTTTTCTGCTGCTCATGCCCTGGTCGCATCCGCCGGCCGATCTGACCGGTCTGGCCGAAACGGAAGAGGTGATCAGGGAGTCGCGCCGGTTTCTCGAAAAATCGGGCATCGATCCCGGAGAGCTGCAGCCGTTTGTCGTATTTCGTACCGATGACGAGCTGCTGGACCGCCAGGTGGCGTATTTCGGCAAAAAAAAATTGTCCGAATTCATCCGCAACGGATTCCTGCGGTTCATCCCCTCCTATTACTGGCAGGTCAACTGGATCGACACCGGAGATCATGAAGATGTCGCCATAACCATGGAAAGCTACCGGCAGCCTTTTGGAGCCACCGTATTCCGAACGGTGCACGCCCCCGACGCCGCACTTATCCGCTTTCATACGGAAAACCGGAGCGGCACTGCCTTCCGTCTGCCGGACCGCCAGCCGTCCATCTCCCTCCCGGAAAACCCGGAATACCAGGATCTGAAACCAGTACTGCGGGGTTCGGTTTGGAACAACTACCTGATGAGCGTGGACTCCACCTACTACTCCGAACAGTACGAAGAGCGCCTCATCAACGCCGTTCTCGTACCGCCGGCCCAGATATTTGAACATGCCACCCGGGTGACCGTCACCCTGAATGCGGACGGACAGCTGCACCAGATCAGTCAGCGAGTGACTATCGGCGGACAACCCGTCACCGAAGCCGGCTCACCCGATGACTTCGTCCGGGTGATCTTCTTCATCCTTGCCGTGCTTCTTCTGATCACGCTCTTTGTAAGGCGGATATTTCACCGTCTGGTGGATGTGCACAGCGCCACTATTTACGGATCCATTGCAGCCATCCTGTTTCTGCTGCACATCCTTCTCATACTGTTCCAAAGCTCCGCTTTTTCCTTCATCGACCAGCAGCTTCTGCAGATCCTTGCCATGATGCTCATCATGGTCATTGTCTCCGTGTTTTTCGGAATTTTTATCTTCATGCTGACCGGTCTGGGAGAATCACTCAGCCGCGAAATATGGCCGGAGAAAATCACCAGCATCTCACTGCTGCGGCTGGGTTATCTCGACAGCAGTTTCCTGGGCAATTCCACGGCTTCCGGGGTTCTGGGTTCCTTCATCTACCTCGGACTTGCCGCACTCATGTACACCTTGTCCGACCACAGCTATCTCAATCCGCTGGATGGACAGGTTTTCTATGCCGAAAGCTACTTATTCCCCGTCTCGCAAATCATGGCACAAAGCCTGTTCTGGGCCATTCTCATCACCATCGGCGTCTTTTCATGCCTTTTGTCCTGGATCGGCATCAACTGGAAAAATGTTGTACTGCTCCTGCTGAGTGGCGGTATCGTATTCACCCTGCTTTCATCCCACCACGTCAGCACACCGGATTCCCTGCTTATTTTCGTATTCTGGCTTATTCCCGGCATTGCAGCCACCTGGTTTTTCCTGCGCCAGGATCTGCTTGCCCAACTTGTCGCCATTTTTGTATTCATCTCCCTGTGGACTACCGTGGATGGCAGGGTAATTACAGGTTCTCCTGATGCGTGGCTGGCCTGGTCGTTCGTCGGACTGGCCGGGCTCCTGTTAGCCGGCGGAATCGGGCTGGCAGAATACGGGAAGCGTTACGGTCACCTTCCGGAGCTCACGCCCGGGTATATCCTCGAGATCGCTCGGGAACAGCGGGTGGAAAGGGAGCTGGAGATCGCCCGACAGGTTCACCAGTCGTTCCTCCCCGTCGACCTTCCGAAACTGGAAGGAATGGAAGTGGCTGCCAGCTGTCATGCCGCATTTGACGTTGGCGGCGACTATTACGACGTGATCCCGATCGATGACCACCGCATGGCATTTGTCGTGGGCGATGTGAGCGGCAAGGGTATCCAGGCCGCGTTCTTCATGACCATGGTCAAGGGCATCTTCCAAAGCCTCGTGAAGGAAATACCCGAGCCGGTTCCGCTCCTTACCCGCATGAATCGCATCTTCTACGACAATGCCCGTCGCGGCAGCTTCATTTCCATCTGTTATGGCCTGCTGGATGTGCGGGATGCCTCACTCAGGTATGCCCGGGCCGGACACAATCCGGCGATACTCCTTCACAACCAGGAACAAAAAGCGGAATTGCTTCGCTCGGGTGGATTGGCTCTCGGTCTCACACGAAATGATGAGTTTGAGCAGAGCCTTTCGGAAGTGACCATCAAAATGAACCCTGAAGACACGCTCATATTCTACACCGACGGGGTAACGGAAGCGCTCAATCCATCCGGGGTAATGTATGGGGAAGACCGGCTGACCAGCGAAGCCTCAAAACATCACAAACTGTCCGCCCAGCAGATGCTCGATCAGCTTACTACGTCGGTAACCCGCTACGCCGCAAACGTCCCGCTGAATGACGACATGACCATGGTCGTGGTGCGCAAGGTGTGACCAATCCGGGAGAAAAACGGGCACGTCCTGTCTGCATACCGGCCAAGTAGTGCCAGCCGGATTGTGCCGG
>SL_3KL_010_SEDDRAFT_10005445_pt1 | contig 11416 bp, 6 predicted proteins | sample SodLakKL_010_SED_2_FD_10381 | JGI IMG/M metagenome (IMG submission 10381)
TACTGGAGCGAACCCTGGCTCAGGAAATACCGCTTTGGCCCCTTTGAATGGCTATGGCGCAGCATGACCTACGGCAAGTTGCAACCCATGAAAAGAGAAAACAGTGTGGACTAAACATTTTGCAATCCTTTTCCACACAAACGGGACAGGAATCCAATTCAACGGAATATTTTTGGTTGGATTAACAGCACAAGAGCAATGAAGGTGTGCCGGGAAGACGTTAGAAGGTGTGGGCGGGATCATCAACATCATTCTGAAAGAGGAACGGGCGCAGGGGCTTCCGTGAGCGTGAAAGCCAAATGCGGGATTAATGGCTTTGAAAGGGATATCGACGGATTATATTAAGCTTCCGGATGGCCATGCGTGATAGCGAGTTTCACCCACAATGCCAAATGCGTGCAGGCACAGTGACATTGACAAAACATTAAGCTTTGGCATTGGGCACTGCCGGCTTTTGCTTTTTCAGCAGGATGCCTGTGGCCAGGATTAATCCACCTCCCAGGATCATGTTCAGCGTGATCTCTTCCTGGAAAAACACCACGCCAAAGAAAATGGCGGCAATCACCTCCCAATAGGTAAATAAGGCATAGTGGCTCATCTTCAGCCTTCTTAGCGCAAAAAAGAAGAGAACAAACGCCACAATACCGATCAGAAAACCATACAGAGAGGCCACACCGGCCTGCAAGGCAGTCGGGAAAGGCGTGTTGATGAAAAGAAAAGGCAGAAAAACAAAAGCTCCTACGAGATTTTGATAAAAGATGGTTTCCGTTCTTGAATAATTTACCAGCTCCTTTTTAAAGATCACGGCGGTGATCGAAAAGAGTATGGCGGAAAAGAGCATGGCAGCCATCCCAATAAAGTCTTCGTTACCAAAGCCGATCTCTTTTTCGCTGTACATGATCACAATACCCATAAAGGCAAGCATGATAAGGGTTGCTGTACGGCCGGATATCTTTTCTTTAAGGAAGATGGCGCTAAAGAGCGATCCAAAAATCGGCCAGGTGAAAAGGATGATGACGGCATTGCCGATAGAAGTATAGAGGTATCCCACGAAAAAGAAGAACATCCTGGTGGCGTTCAGCACGGAAGCCAGCATCATGATGCGATAATTTCCGCGGAAAAAGGTTGTGCCTTTGTGCTTAAGGTAAGCCAGCAACACGACCACAGGAACGGCCATCCGGAAGAATGTGATAGTTGTCGCCGGAAGATCAAGCAGCTTGATAAAAACTCCGCTTGAGCCACCTATGGTGGCAGCAATGATGATCGCGAGATAGGGATTCAGTTTCATTGGCCAAAATTAAGCAATTGCCGGCAATGACATCTTTTAGCTTCCTGTTGACCAGGGGTTGTAGGGCAAGGAGGAGTGATGCAGGTCAATCTTTAACTTATCTCCCACCAGTTTGTAACCCAAAGTATATTCTACACTTACTTCAACACCTTGATAGTCTGTAAAAAAATAATGTCCCATGGCGATGGCCCTGTTTTCTTCCAGGATAAGATGCGCGTTCTTAAACCGCACCTTTTTCCAGGGCTCAAGGGCAAACCCTTTATCTTTATCCTCGCTGCACGTACATTGGTCCCCTGCTATGAAGTATGAAAGGGCTCTGCTTTTTGTGGGCCGGAAAGGTTCCACTTTACATTTGGTGGGTTTGAATAACACCGGCCCGAGATCAAAGGCATACAGTTCATCCAGAAACTCATTGGCATAAGCTTCACAGGCAGCCCGGTTATCCTTGAGCGACCCGATCCGCAACAAACCTTGCGTCCACTGTTGCTGAGCTTTTTTCACCTGTTCTCTTGTTATCATGGGGACGATGTTTTTATATTTAAGCCACCTTTTACTGAATACAGGCAAAAGACCTCCACATGGCTGGTATATTGATTAGACCTGATCTGATATTATGACATGTGTATGCTTTTATATGAAATGCTACAGAAAGGCATTTTGTTCACTGTGGCGACAGAGTATATCCCATAGAAAGGAGTGTTTCCATATGCAATTTTGCAAGGAACATCTTTAAACGTTTGGCGGATACTCAGAACAGCATCATGGGTGTCACTGATTTTCCTTTTTTGAGGGTAAAGGCAAAGGTAGTGCCCACGCCGGGGGTGCTGCGGACATTGATGGTTTGCTTGTGCGCTTCGATGATGTGTTTTACGATGGCAAGGCCAAGGCCCGAGCCGCCGCCGTGATTCCTTGAGCGGCTCTTTTCACCACGATAAAAACGTTCGAAAACCCGCGGAATCTCTTCCCGTTCTATGCCAATGCCATCATCGGTAACTTCGGTCAGGATATTTTTATCCATATCAAAAAAGCTTAACTTGATACGTCCATTCTCCTTGCCATATTTTATTGCATTTACGATGAGGTTGGTAAGCACCTGCTGAATATTTTGCCGGTCGGCATAAACCATCACGGAAGGATCATAATCTCTGCCAAATACAATGGAGATATCTTGTGCCTTTGCATCCATTTCGAGGGCTTCCACAACCTCGCGTGCGAGGGTCACTATATCAAAATGGCTGTACTTCAGCTTTAGCTCAGCCGACTCCAGGCGGCTTATGGTTTCCAGGTCTTCCACGATAGATATCATCCTGTTGATGCTCTTCTCTGCGCGTTCAAGATAACTCCTGTTGATGCGCGGATCCTCCAGCCCTCCGTCGAGCAGCGTCAGCACATATCCCTGGATGTTGAAGATGGGTGTTTTCAGCTCATGCGACACGTTACCAAGAAACTCCCGGCGATAAGATTCCATTTTCCTCAAATCAGCGATTTGCTTTTGCTGATCACTGGCCCAGGCTGCCACCTCCTCACTTGCCTGGGCAATCATATCACTGTCACTGTCACTGCTGTATAGGGTTTCTTTTCGCTGACCACTGGGTGCCTTCAGGTCATGAATGGTTTTGTATATCAGCCGTATCCTGTCATAAATAAACCTGGTGAGGATGAAATAAAACAAGCCGTATGCAAAGCCAAAAAGCAAAAGGGCGCCTGCCGGATAAACATAGCCCGGGAGGTGAATATCGAGCCACAAGTGCATCATCAGGCACATCGCTAAGAAGAACACACCCAAGGCGGAGGCAGCAATGAGAGCCAGTTTTTGTGCGGATGCATGTTTAATCATGTGGTACATACTTGTAGCCAACGCCTTTAACGGTGCCAATATATTCGGAACCCACTTTTTCTCTGAGCTTACGAATATGCACATCTATGGTACGATCACTCACGATAACATCACTCCCCCAGACATTGGCAAAGATCTCTTCTCGGCTGAACACTTTTTTTGGTTTGGAGACCAGGAGGCAGAGCAATTCAAACTCTTTTGGCGGAAGCTCGATCTTCTGTTGATTGTTCCAGGCCACATATTGCTCCCGATCGATACGCAAGCCATAATCCGGGGCGATCGCCTCGGATTCGCCAGTGAACTGATAACGACGCAGCAAAGCTTTTACCCGGCTGATGAGCAGTTTAGGCTTGATAGGTTTGGTGATGTAATCGTCTCCACCGGCATCAAAACCAGCAAGCTGAGAATAATCTTCCCCTCTTGCTGTCAGGAAGGCAATGATGGAACGCGAAAGCCCGGGCAGCTTTTTGATCTCCTGGCAGGTCTCCATGCCGTCCATGCCGGGCATCATCACATCCAGGATGATAAGATGAGGCTGGTGCCTGCGGGCCAACTTTATGGCCGTTAAACCATCGGCAGCAGTATATACTTTATACCCTTCCCTTTCCAGATTATATCCCACAAAAGAAAGGATGTCGGGTTCATCATCCACCAACAGGATACTATGGTCATGTTCACTCATCATTTGATGCTTTGCTGTGATACAAAGGTAATGACTTTATCTATAGGCTTATATGCTAACGACTCATGATCTTTCCACATAAACGGTCAGGCCCATTCTTATTCTGCCGAAATGTGCCGGTGAACCATAAAATCGCGGTGGGCTTTCAGCATGTTCACTGTATACAGTAACAGGTTCTTGCTTTCGGCCAGGATGTTGAAATAAAGCAAGCTGTTCCGGGTGCCCACCTCGTCTTTCTTGATCATCCTCACCTGGCATTTTTTCATTTCCTGTAAATATGCGAGGCCTTGCTTCTGGTCACGGATGATTTGGTTGATCCTTTCGAACTCATTGGTTTTCAAAGCATCAATGATGGCGTCCAGGATACCGGCCACGATCTTATTCAGATTGTGCAGTTTTTCGGTCTGGGTGGGATGCAAAGGCGGGTGGTTGTTATCAAGATGCGTATATGCCGGCTCGGACAGGTAACTCAGGCAATGGGCGATCTCCCGCAGGTAGTCCAGGATCTGAATGTAATAATGGCTGCTGTCGATGGCATCTTCCTGCAGTTTTTGCACGGTGATATAAGCATCAGCCTTCATCTCCTTGGTGCGCTGGTTGAGGGCTTCTATCCTTTTCATTGCCTGACGTAACTTACGTCTGTCTTCGTCGATCAGATGTGCGTTCACCTCCCGGTAGAGCGTTGAGGTTTCTTCCAGGGTCTGGATAATGTTCAGCCTGCATTCTTTCATGATACTGGCCTGATTCCACTCCCGATCCTGTTTTTCATCATATGTGACCCTTTTGCGCGCCCTTTTCTTATGAATATGATAGGTCCTCACTACGATGGCAAAGGCTCCAAAAACAGCTATCACGGCAGCCACAATGCCTCCCCAGTAAATGATCAGGGCTACCGTGAAAGCAGCGGTAAACGCAGCAAATGCCGTAAAAAACCACCCTCCGATCACCGTTATTACGCCCGAAATACGGTAAACGGCACTTTCACGCCCCCAGGCGCGATCAGATAAGGATGTTCCCATGGCCACCATAAAGGTTACATAAGTGGTTGAAAGTGGCAGCGTCAGGGATGTAGCCAGGGCGATCAGGATACTCGCCACTACCAGGTTGATGCTGGCACGGAGCTGATCAAAATAGACTGCATCCTTTGTTGATTTACTGTGGTTGTTGTTATCCGGACGACTAAAGCTTTTCTTGATGCGCCTGATGACAAAGCCTGGTAAGATCCACAGGAAAAACTTATTGATTTCCAGACCCAGGCGAAGGAGATTTCGTGCCAGTGGCGAGGCGGAAAAGCGCTCATACCCTTCTGATTGCCGTGCAAGGTCGATTTCGGTCTGGGTAACTGAACGCGCTTTCTTGGAAAAAGCCAGGGTAATGATCATGATGACACCGGCTAAAACGAGGTATATCGTAGGGGTTTGCACGGGTTCAAGCAGCGACTCCATGGTATAGCTTCCGGGGTCAATGGACGAATCTGACATGAACAACATATAGGACTCCAATCCGGCGAGCGGCACACCGATAAAGTTTACCAGGTCGTTGGAGGCAAAGGCCATGGCGAGCGCAAAGGTCCCTGTGAGGATGACAATGCGCAACACATTGGTTTTAAATGCCAGGATCAGCATCTGAAAGAGCAGGGTGAAAAAGACAAAGCATCCCAGCATCAGCAGTGTAGTATGCTGATCAATCCATTGAAGGGTTTCCGGTTTAATGAAGGAGGCTCCGCTGGCTCCTTTTAGCAGAAGGAAGTAGACGATTCCGGAAATGGCCAGACCGCTCCAAATCCCACCCAGGTATGGGATCTTTCTCTCAAATTGAAAAGTAAAGATGAGTCGTGTCAGAAATTGCACAAACGTGCCTACGGTAAAGGCTACTACTACCGAAAGCAGGATCGCCGAGATAATAGCCAGGGCCCGGCCGGAGTTGATGTAATTACCGATCTCCTGGAGTCCTTCTCCTGCGGTCAGGCTTTTAACCATCCCGATGGCTACTGCAGCGCCGAGTAATTCAAACACAATAGACACCGTTGTGGAGGTCTGAAGACCAAATGTGTTAAAGGCATCCAGCAAAATCATGTCGGTGATCATGACTGCCAGGAAGATGATCATGATCTCAGAAAAGTAAAATTGGTCGGGGTTAAAGATGCCGCTTCGGGCCACTTCCATCATGCCGCTGCTGAAAACCGAGCCCACCAGCACTCCGAGGGCTGCCACCAGCATGATAAAGAAAAAGGGCGCAACCCGGGCTCCTATGGCTGAATTCAAAAAGTTAACCGCATCGTTTCCTACTCCCACGCTCAAATCCGCAACAGCGAGAATAAGCAGGGCGACCACAAAAAAGAGATAGATGTATTCCATAAAAGTGCGTTTGATTACGCACCGAAATTACTTCTGCGATGTTAAGGGAATCGAACGGATATGTTAAGTTTATGTTACCAATGCATACAATATCATTTCAATGCATCATTCAGGGGGAAACATGCCATAAACAACAATTTTATCTATAAGCCCCGAGCGTTTAAAGATGCTGTCAGAAAGATCTTTAGAGAGTTGCAGATCATTGTATACCCTTGGTTTAAATACATTTTTTGTGAAATAAACCTCCAGGTATGCCTTTTCAGCTTTCCGGCAGATGATCTTCGTGTTACAAAAGCTGAATTCCAGCTCGTTGCTGTCTGAAAAATCAGCATCCTGCAGTAATAGTGGCAGGAACACAATTCTGCCGTGTTCTACAATCAGTCCCAGCTCATTGAAGCGGCTGAGCACATCTTCCTTTACCTGACCGGTGAGTCCGGGCTGCTGTGCACCCATATGCATGGGCGTGTGTGAGTACGGGTCTGTAGGGAAAGCACCATAATCAGCAGGGTTCTTGTGGCTTCCGATGCCGGCTTTTATCCGGTAATAATATTCCTTCAACGGCAGGATATGATCCCTGTGGCGCTTATCATGTGCAAAATCTAACATGTGCTTGCCCAGGGCCAGCAAAAGCTTTGAAACCATATGCCAGTATATGGAGCCAAGCCCTTCATACTTATAAAATGAGCCTGAACGACCGGTAAAAGCATCGTGACTGAACACCTTCTCATATAATTCGAGCACATGGGCTGATTCATTATTGACAAGGTCTTCATCAATACCTTTCCCTATCAGTTTATCAAGGGCATGTCTCAGGTCTTTGGCATTTCTCAGATCTGCATGGAAATGAAACCCTCCCTGTTCATCCTGTTTTATAACATCTGTATTCCCAACATACAAAAGCTCTTTTAAAAGTTTTGATCCGGCAATGTACTCCCTGGGAATGATGTTTTTTTCAAAAAATGAAGGCAAGGTAACAAAGGGGTACAGCATGAAGCTTTGCCGCCTGGGACAGTACAAGTCGCTTTCAAAAAGGGATTTCATCAGATGCAGACACTGTTCGGGATCGAGCAGACCACTGTCAATAATGGCGGCCTGGCCTTCAAGCATTTTCTGCAGGGGTTTTATTTTAATTTCTTTGGAAGAGAACTCAAGTAAGTTGTATGCATGATAAAGTCCATCCGGCCTTTGACCGCCGGAAACGCTATGATTTAAATACTTAAGCACATTTTTAAGGAAATCCGTCAGCTGATGGTTGTCAATCCACTTCCTTTTGCCCTGAAATCCGCTATAAGCCCTGTTTCTGTATGTTTCACCGGCTACACCCAGGCCGTCAGTTATTCCCCTGCGCTGTTCATCAGAAAAACCTGAAACTACCAGATGGCTGTAATCCGTTAATGTCTTTTCAATGTTTACATAGAATTCAAACACTTCTTCCGAAAGGGAAAACCTGTCAATCCCGCTTTGTGTCACGATACGTAACAAAAAGTCAACATACCGTCTCAGGTGATAAAGCGTAACCATGGATGCACCATTACCAACCAGTGCATTGTTGGCATCATTCCATTCGGGTCGCTGGGTATTCAGCCAGATACCGGCTTCAGGCACAAAGTTGCTCATTTTGGTCAGCATGCTTACCAGTAATTTTTCAACAAAAGATGCCTTGACCAGGTTACCATCGGATTGCAGGAGTTTGCCGTCGGAGCCCATCTCACTGCTTCTTTGCAGGAGACTCGCATGCAGATGATGATCAAAAATGATGGTATCGTAAGGGTTGTTTACTATTTGTTCATGGTTGCGTATACGGTAGGGAACATGCGCAAAAACGAATATAGCCTGCTCAAAGTCAGCGAGAAGCATGCCCGGGAAAAACTTTTCATGCATCTCAAGGAGTTTGAGCAGGTATACTATCTGGTGATCGCCCCAGTAGCCGATGTAAGCCCAGGGATTATCCGGCTCAAGCTCTTCCCACTCAAATCCATCTCTTGTCAGGCGATAAGGGTTATAGCCATCAGCGGTAGAGGTATTCAGAAAACGGCATATCATACCAGGCAAAAAGCCGGGAAAAGAAAAAGCAAGCGCTTCCCAGTTCTGAAAAATATCGCGCCAGTTGCCCTGGTAGTTCAGTGACTGCGTGCCATCATCCTTTTTCACACGGATATCAAAGAAGTTCCACGGACGGCTTGGATCGCCATGCCTGCGACTGAAGCTTAAAGGCAGGTACTCCAGCCCAAGCCTTATCAGATCAGTGTTTTTGGTTTTATGGACTATATGCAACAACTCTTCCAGCCTGACAATGGGCTTCACCTCCTCAAAAATGCTTTTATTATCCTCGTACAGCCCTTTATGTGAAGCGCGCAGGTATGCAATGAAGTCTTGTACATCAATATCGTAGGAGTTTTCAAATACCCCCCCGCGCATGATGTTAAACAGCACATTGGAAAAATGCCTGTTATCGTTTAGTTTGTCGCCGGTATGCTGGATGCCGTCTGCAAGGCTTACAAGATGCCAAAGTTTTTGTGAGCCTTGCTCCACACTTTTTTCTATNTGGTCTGCAATATCCTGCTGGCTGCTTATTTTTTGATGCAAAGCCATGATGTCGGCGGCGTCTTTACCCACATCGGCACACATATACCAGCTTGTTTGCTCTTTCTTCTCCAACACCAGGTTATCATAAACGAAAAACGAGGTTGGCTGGCCGAATATTTCTTTTTCCTGTTCCGGGTTACCTGATTTCCAGAGTTTTTGTATTTGGTTCTCACTCAGAAGAACCCTGGGGTTTTTTAGCCCGGAACACCATACGATGTTGGCACGCAGGGCCTCACTCGGTTCCGGCCTGTCAACAGGGATGGAAGACATTCTGTATAGGGCCACCTGGTATTCCTCATGCCATTCAGCGACTTTGTAGGCATTCATNAGCGTGCTCATCATGCTTTGACTCTCCCGGAGGATACCCCATGGAAGCACATTCTGCAGTCCATCTGTAACATCCACATCCTGCTGATGATCAGATAAATTTTCCAGTGAGCACTGTCGNATCCATCCCAGGGAATCGCTGCTCATCCAGCTATAACTGAATTGCAGTTGCAGATCATGATTTACTTCCTTGAAAATGATCTTGTTGCCTGCCTTGTTTTTCAGCAACGCCCTTTTAATATGATACGCTCCCTGGTAAGTGTCAGCAAAAGGCTCCCAAACCAGCAGCCTGTCCTGTTTTTTTATTCTGATAATGGTTTTCGGTCCCGTAAGATGTCCGGAAAGGTGGATTTTATCATCTGTCTCGTAAGGGAAGAGCACATTGTTGTAATTTTTGCGTCCGGCGGTAAGGCTTCCATTGCTGGAGAGATACATCCACAAGTCGGTGCTGCTGACGATGCTCATCAGGAAAGGAGGCATCTGGTCATAATCCTCGATGCAAAAATAGCTCTCGCCGGAAATATCGATGAGATAACCTTTTGCTGTCTCATTCTTTACCTTTACAGAGAGATTGGCCACGTGGGACGGTAATACAGACATATGAAGAATAATTTGAAGATTTTCTATTTATACAAATAGAAGCTTTCTATGAGCAAGTTTTCAGGCTTTCCGCCTATCATGACCTGAAACTCTCCTCTTTCTGCCACCCACCGGTTGTCGATGTCAACGAATTTCAGATCATCATATTCAACAGTAAAAGTAAGCGTTTTACTTTGTGCCGGTTCCAGAAATACCTTATCAAATGCGATGAGCTTTCTGTCATCAGGTGTGATGCTTGCGATCATATCGCGCAAATAGAGTTGCACCACTTCTTTGCCTGCATGGTCTCCTGTGTTTGTCAGCCTGACGGAGAGGGTCAGCGTTTCGTTGCTGCCGATTGTATCATCCGACAGCACCAGGTCATCATAATGAAAGCTGGTATAGCTCAGGCCGTATCCAAACTCCCACTGGGGGTTAAATCCATCCATTTCAAATGTTTGGCCCAGTCTTTCGCTGCCTTTATGCTGGTAGGTATAGAGTGAGCCGGAATAACGTGGCCATGTATAGGGTAATTTACTTGATGGGTTCGATTTCCCGCTGATGAGGCTGGCCAGTGCTTCTCCTCCTTCGTGGCCGGGCCAGTAGGCCATCAGAATGGCTTCTGCCAGGGGTTCAATCTCTCTTATGACACGGGGTCGGCCCTGCAGTAACACCAGCACAATAGGCTTTCCGCTTTCATGCAGGCGTCTCACCAATTCTGTCTGGTTTTCCGGAAGGTTCAATTCAAGAATATCGGAGGGCTTTTCTGTGGCGGGTCTTTCGCCAAGGGCCAGAAAGATCACATCCGCCTGGCTGGCCTTTTGCAGCAGGTGTTCTTTGTCTTCCACGTCTCCTTCATAATCCGTGCCCGGGGTATACGTCACGCGGTGTTGGCCATATGCCGACTGCATGGCCTGCAGAAAGGTCTTTTTCCCGGGGTCGTCATAGGTGGGGTCATCGCCTGCCCAGGTTCGGCTCCATGGTCCATTAAGAGCTGTCAGTGCATCAGCGGCAGGTCCGCTTATCAGGATGTTTGCTCCATGTTCCAGTGGTAATATGTCATCCTTGTTTTTCAGTAATGTAATGCTCTCGAGGGCCGCCTCGTAGCTGCGTTGTGCAAACTCTTCTGAACCAAACATATCATAACCGGCAGGATCATGGTAAGAGGCATCGAACAGCCCCATTTTAAACTTCACATAAAGTATCCTGCGGACAGCGTCGTCGATACGGCTCATCGGGATCTCACCACTATTGACAAGGTCCACCACATCGTTCGCAAAGCTGGCATCGTAAGGCACCATGCTCATATCCAGGCCTGCCATCACAGCAATCTTAGCTGCCTCCCTGGCGTCTTTAGCCACCCGGTGCACGGTAACCAGACGTCCGACATCTTCCCAGTCGGAAAGCACGAAGCCCTTCAGGCCCAACTCTCCTTTAAGCACATCCGTGATGAGGTATTCGTCGGCATGGCCCGGGATACCGTTCACCGAACCGGAGTTCAGCATCACGGTCAGCGCGCCGGCATCAATAGCGTGCCGAAAGGGTTCAATATAATACTGCCTGAGATAATGCTCCGGGATATACGCAGGCGTCCGGTCCTTGCCGCTGAAGGGCGTACCATAGCCCACAAAATGCTTTAAACAGGCAGCTACACTTGTGGTGTCGCTGACAGAAGCACCTTGCATACCTTCAACAAAAGCTTTCCCCATCACATTATGCATATGGGTATCTTCACCAAAGGTTTCAAAGATACGTCCCCA
>SL_3KL_010_SEDDRAFT_10005446_pt1 | contig 11416 bp, 9 predicted proteins | sample SodLakKL_010_SED_2_FD_10381 | JGI IMG/M metagenome (IMG submission 10381)
ATTCAGGCACAGCTGCTATTCCTCGAATCTGTTGACTCCCGCAAGGATATCCAGATTTATCTGAACACACCCGGTGGTTCGGTATATGCCGGACTGGGCATTTACGATACCATGCAATATATTGCACCTGATGTGGCAACCATTTGTACCGGTATAGCAGCATCAATGGGGGCAGTATTGCTTTGTGCAGGCACCGAAGGTAAACGTACAGCTCTTAAGCATTCACGCATACTTATTCACCAGCCTATGGGTGGAGCTGAAGGGCAGGCCAGTGATATAGAAATTACTGCACGTGAAATACAAAAACTTAAAAAAGAATTATACGAAATAATTGCAGCACATTCAAAACAGGATTATGATAAGATCTGGAAAGATTCTGATCGTGATTACTGGATGACAGCTCCCGAAGCCCTTGAATATGGTATGATAGATGAAGTGCTTGGTACAACCAAAAAATCATAATCATCATTTCCTGTATTTTATTGTCATCCTGACTGTTTTAAAGTTTTATACTATGTCGAAAGATACCAGAAAATGCTCCTTTTGCGGGCGCGACGGAAAAAGTGTTGAGATGCTCATTTCGGGCATTAATGCGCACATATGCGATCGTTGTGTTGATCAGGCACAAATTATCGTGGCAGAAGAACAAAAACTGAAACAGAAAAACAACCTTCCATCTTTCAAGCTTTTAAAGCCTTCTGAAATAAAGGCTCATCTTGATCAATATGTTATTGGGCAGGAAGAAGCAAAGAAAGTACTTTCAGTGGCAGTATACAATCATTATAAGAGGATTGATGCCGCATCAAAAAGGGGCAAGGCTGCTGATGACAATGATGTGGAAATTGAAAAATCAAACATTGTTCTGGTAGGTGAAACCGGAACCGGAAAAACACTCATGGCCCGTACTATTGCCAAAATGCTTCAAGTGCCTTTCTGTATTGCCGATGCTACTGTGCTCACCGAAGCAGGCTATGTGGGTGAAGATGTTGAAAGTATCTTGTCACGTTTACTACAGGTTGCCGATTATGATGTGGCTTCAGCTGAAAGGGGAATTGTTTTTATTGACGAAGTTGATAAAATTGCACGTAAAAGTGATAATCCATCCATTACCCGCGATGTGTCAGGTGAAGGAGTGCAGCAAGCTTTATTGAAAATCCTGGAAGGAGCCGTTGTAAGTGTTCCTCCACAAGGTGGTCGTAAACATCCTGAGCAGAAAATGGTACAGATAAATACGCAAAATATTTTGTTTATCTGCGGCGGAGCCTTTGATGGGATAGAGAAAAGGATTGGCTCCAGATTGCAGGCCAATGCAATTGGCTATAGTGCAAGTAAAGATCAACAGGTTATCGATAAAGATTATATGTTGCAATATATTGCTCCTCAGGATCTTAAAAGCTACGGGCTCATACCCGAACTTGTTGGCCGTTTACCGGTTCTTTCGTTTTTAAATCCTCTTGACAAAGATGCATTACGCAGGATTCTGACTGAACCGAGAAATGCCTTGATTAAACAATATATTAAGTTGTTCGAAATGGATGACATTGAATTGAAAGTTGATGATGATGTTTTCGATTTTATTGTGGACAAGGCTATAGAATTTAAGCTCGGTGCAAGGGGTTTGCGCTCTATTTGTGAATTGATAATGATAGATGCTATGTTTAATGCACCGGCAGAAGATTCTGATAAGCTTATACATATTACAATTGAATATGCTCAGAGTCAATTGAAGTTAAACAATATAGGCAGACTTAAAGTTGCCTGATTCTATTGCTTTTTGTCAGAGAATTTTGTAACTTAAGCATCCGGTTTTGTGGATGCTTTTTTTTTGGCATGGGATTTGGCATAACTATATCAATACAATTTTCTGACAAATATAATCGTTGTATGAAAAATGTATTCTTGTAAAAAGAAATCCAATTTTTCAGGAATATTGCTAAAAAATGAAACCGGATTAAATAAATTTTCGATCGTAATGAAGCCATTGATTGTTATAACAATTTTGCTTTCGCTTTTTATATTTGCACCGGAGTCTTTTGCACAGCATCATAAAGGCATTACTACCAGAGCCGTAGTTTACCAAGGCGATACCATACCATTTATTGAACTCCCCACTTTCCGTTATTTTGCACCACGAAGTTTTGCCAATAATCGCGAGCAGAACCAATATAATCGCCTTGTTAGAAATGTTAAACGTGTTTATCCCTACGCAAGACTGGCAGGAATTAAGTTTGATGAATACAGCGTAATGTTGAGCGAACTGGAAACCGAAGTCCAGCGCAAACGTGCCGCCCGTAACCTGGAGAGGGAGATCAGAGATGAATTTGAAGGTGAGCTCAAACGGCTAACAATCTCTCAGGGACATATACTTATAAAGCTAATTGACAGGGAAACCAACCACACATCTTATGATGTATTAAGAGATTTCAGGGGTGCATTTACGGCTGTATTCTGGCAATCATTCGGTCGATTGTTCGGGTACAATCTTAAAACAGAATACGACCCATATGGTGAAGACAGGTTAATAGAAGAAATTGTTCAGCTAATTGAGATGGGGGTGTTATGATCTTCTGATTACCAGGATAAAACAATTTTCTTTCATTTCTTTATCTCCCCCTTCCCTGGATAATAATAAGCACTGTATGAATCAGGATTTTAAAGTCTACAGCAAGTGACATATTCTCCAAATAAAGCAAATCGTATTTCAGGCGTTCTATCATTTGCGAAACATTCTCCGCATAACCATACTTTACCTGACCCCATGATGTAATACCCGGTTTAATTTTCTGCAAAAGTTTGTAGTGCGGAGCTTTTTGAACGATGAGGTCAATATAATATTGCCTTTCTGGTCGCGGACCTACCAGCGACATATTACCTATTAATACATTATAGAATTGCGGTATTTCATCAAGCCGAACCTTTCGCATAAAAAGGCCGAAAGGGGTTATGCGAGGGTCATTTTCGCAACTCAGTTGTGGCCCGTTCTTTTCAGCATCCATATGCATAGATCTGAACTTATGCATTTTAAAAGGTTTGCCATTTATTCCAATACGCTCATGCGAGTAAAACACAGGTCCTTTATTTGAAAGCTTAACTCCAACAGCCGTAAAAAGATATACAGGTGATAGCAGAATCAGAGCAAATACTGATACGCTGATGTCAATAAATCTTTTAATATATTGCTGCCATGCAGGCATCAGCCCCTGCTGAATCTGAATAAGGGGTGCGTCAAAAATGGATGTCATTTTTACAGAACCCAGAAAAATATCGTGCATCTCAGGTATGATTTTGATTAGTGAATTAGTTTGGTATAGCTCGGCAAGAATTTTCCCTATATTTTTATGTTCCCTTGCTTCAAGGGCAATAATTACATCTTCAACTTCATGTTCTTCTATTATTGATTTCAGATCCTTGAACCAGCCTAATCGCGGTAAATGTTCCTCCATTATATAATTATCGTAAAGATTTACATTTACAAAGCCAATGAATCTGTTACCTGATGATTTTTTTTGAGCTTTCATCTCATGGTAAATATCAAGCGCTTTTTTCTGACTTCCCACAATAAGTGTATTAAATCCAATAATACGGTTATGAATTTTATGAGTGGTAATGGAGGAAATAATAAACCGGAATATGGATGTTAATGAAACATGAAAAATAAGCAATAAGCCAAAAGACCTGTAATAATTGGCATTGGTTTGTACTTCATCTCCAAGCAAAATCACAAAGAAAATAATCAATACACCAATAAATGAAATAAAGAGTGTTTGCCCAAATTCATTGAGCCTGGATCTGCGCAATACTTTTTTGTAACTTCCGCTAAGCGCATATAAAAGAAGCCAAAAAACAGGTATTATAATAATACCCAAAAGCAGGTTTTGATCAATGAAAATTTCATTGGTAAACCTGCTAAACTTACCATTAATATTGTTTTGCCGGTAAATAATAAAAAGAAACCAGGAGAAAAATGCTGAGAAAAAATCAGCGATAACGTACTTGATTACCTGAAGTCTTTGTAATTTTTGGTTCACGCTATTTGGCTTTGTTCTGGATCTACGTTATTGGCTCGATAAATCAAACCTTTGCTACTAAATATAAACCGGCTGAAGTAATATTATTTAGAAACGCAGAATACCCAGTTAAAGTATTTTAACATTGTCATTTTTTTAAGATATTTTTTGTTTAACACAGTTTATTGCACTGGCTCGTTTTCAAAAACAGCTAGTTAAACCAAAGTTGTACAATAAAACTGGTAATGCCGGGAAGTTCGAATCTGCTAATGATTAATCTTTTCCATAATTCTATAAGCCAGATCCAGAGAGTTATAACCATCTTCAATAGTAACTAATGGTTCTGTATCATTTATGATTGAATCGTAAAACGTTTCAAGTTCTGTTTTGATGGCATTGATAGGTTTAATTACTGGTTTCTCAACAAAAATCTCTTTAGGTTTCTTACCATTTCCCATATCAATTATCATAGCAAATGGATTGTTGTTTTGTCCCACTTCATTCATCCTGATAATCTCTGATTCTTTGTTAAGGAAATCAACGGCAATATAGCTATCCTTTTGAAAGAACCTTGTTTTACGCATGTTTTTCATAGAGATTCTGCTTGCTGTAAGGTTGGCAACGCATCCGTTATTGAACTCTATCCGGGCATTGGCTATATCAGGTGTATCGGAAACTACATGTACCCCGCTGGCATGGATTCTTTTAACAGGGGATTTTATAATGCTTAGGATAATGTCAATATCATGTATCATAAGATCCAGTATTACAGGCACATCGGTACCTCTGGGATTAAACTGTCCAAGCCGATGTGTTTCTATAAACATGGGTTGGTTTATAAAAGGCAGGGTTGCCAGAAAAGCAGGATTGAATCTTTCTACATGTCCCACTTGTACCTTTACACCAGCCTCTTTCGCGAGTTCAATAAGATTGCGGGCCTCATCGAGTGTGGTGGTTAAAGGTTTTTCGATAAACACATGTTTAAACCTTTTCAATGCCAAGGTGGCACACTCAAAATGTGATAATGTAGGTGTTACTATATCAACAATATCAGACTTATTTATTAAATCCTCCGCCAAATCAAATTTTTTAATACCAAAAGTTTTTTCAACCTTATCTGCATTGGTCTTATCATTATCAAAAAAGCCTATTAATTCAAGCTTCTCTGATTCAAGAATACATTTAATATGAATTTTTCCAAGGTGACCTGCACCGATTACACCTATCCTGTTCACTTTTTGTTTTTTTTACTTAATTAATAATTAATTTTGTTAGGAGTAGTTAAAGTAAGGTTCTTTTTCTATTATATTTTATTTACAATTGATTGTTAATAAACAGCTAACAAAAAATTATGCTATGTAAATTCTGGAATCAAAGAATCAGCTATAAAATATGTTATGCAAAAGTATAATTTTTAAATCAGGGACAAACTGTTTTTCAGAACCATTAATTGATTTTGGAATTAGATGACTGATATTGAAATGTTTTTAATGCCAAAATTAATTTTGCGATAAATGAGAAGGTTAATATTTACTTTGGTAAAAAAGGAGATAAACTGTTCCTGAAAAGTAAAAACGGATATTATGATTGATACTTACCGCCACCAGGGAATGAGGAGAAAACTTGTTGAAACCATCAGAGCAAAAGGTATTGCCGATGAAAAGGTACTTGAAGCCATAGGAAAAATTCCGCGTCATTTCTTCCTTGACTCTTCATTTACCGAAATTGCTTACCAGGATAAACCCTTCCCCATAGGGCTCGGACAAACCATCAGCCAGCCTTACACTGTTGCATTTCAGACAGAATTGCTTGATGTAAAGGCAGGCGAGAAAATCCTTGAAATAGGTACCGGAAGCGGTTACCAGGCTTGTGTTTTGGTTGAGATGGGGGCTAAAGTTTTCAGTATTGAACGACATAGGGAGTTGCATAAAACAAGTAAAGCATTACTTGAAAAAATGGGTTACTATCCTAAGCTTTTTTATGGTGATGGCTATCTTGGATTGCCTGCTTTTGCGCCATTTGACAAAATATTGGTTACTGCCGGTGCCACATATCTACCTGATGCTCTAATGAAGCAACTGAATATTGGAGGGGTCATTGTAATTCCTTTGGGTAGTGGGGGAAATCAAGTAATGACGCGTATAAAGAAAAAATCTGAAACAGAATATGAAAAACAGGAATTTGGTCATTTCAGATTTGTACCTTTACTGGGTAAAAAAAACTGATTTTTTATTATAGTGCAAAAAATCGTGTTTTACTTAGTTAATGTTTCAAAGAAAAACCTATTTTTGCCTACATTCTTTTTGCTGAACAAATAAGATTCGACTATAAATAAACTTCTGATGCAGAAAACCGTTGATGAATTACTGCAGTCTGCTTTTATCGATGATATCAGAGGTAATGCCATGTTAGCCTTTAGTGGTGTTATTTCGCAGGATGCTATAGTTGGCCTTGGAGATGTATTGAGAAGCGAGTTACATTTATCACACCCATTGAGTATTGTTAATAAAATATTTGCCATTTACATTGAAATGGCACAAAATGTTTTGCACTACAGTAACGAACAGGTTGATAATAATGGTAAGTTGTTTGGGAAAGGTGCTGTTTTTGTATTTCAAATCCAGGGGGGGTATGAACTTGCTACTGTTAACCTTATTTCCGAGAAACAACATAGGTATCTTGAAAAAAAGTGTAATCTCATAAATTCTCTGAATAAAGAGGATATCAAAGAATTTTATCTGAAAAGGAGAAGAAAAATTGCTGAAACTGAAAGTAAGGGTGCTGGTTTAGGATTTATTGACATTGTTCGAAGATCAGGAAATCCTGTTATTTTTGATTTTGAACCTGTTGAAAATGAGAAATACCTTTTCTATTTAAGATCCAGAATACTAACCGAATAAAAAAATTTATGAAAAATATTTCAATTGAAGGGACTAAATACACGCCGGAAATAAAATCTGATATCCGGAAAGGTGAAATCAAATTTTATGGATCAAGTTACCCTGAAAATGCTAATGAGTTTTATCAGCCTGTTTATGAGTGGGTTGAAAAATACTTTGAACAGGAAGGAGCAGCACTGGTAGTGAATTTTTATATTTATTACTTTAATACAAGCACATCAAAATGTTTCATGAATTTGCTTGAGATACTGGAAAATAACCATAAAAAAGGTAAGAAGATTACCATAAACTGGCATTATAGTGAAGATGATGAGGATAGTCTTGATAGCGGAGAAAAGCTTTTTATGGAGATGGATCTCAACTTCAAACTTATTCCTGTAAATAATATATAATTTAAGATACTCTTAATCATGAAAGGCGATAAAGAGAACGACGGTGTCCTGGATATGTTCAGGAAAGAATTTGAACGACTTGAATCATACCAAAAAATTCTGGGAAATGATGGTGTGTCGCATAATGAACTTCTTGAGTCTTTTGGAAAACTTGTTAATGATTATCAGTCATTACTCAAGGATACAGTCAAAATTACCCGTATTGGTGATACCTCTCAGCATAAATTGCTTAAGGCAAAGGAAAAAATTGAAACCCTGAATGAAAAACTTGTTGAATCAGAAAAAAATGTCAGGGAGCTTAATACAATCCTTATGTTTTATATAAAGGCAACGGACAAGTAACTTTTTTGCAAAATATTAAGAGTTTCTGTAATTTAGTTTGTTCGATATAATTTGTGTAGTTCTCTGAATTTTTACTCCTTTTAAAGTTTATAATCCACTAATTGTTGGGTTATATAGATACAAAATTTTACTCATAGAATTTATTATTCATCAGCCTACAGGTTAAATTTTTATATTTGCTCTGAATTTTGCCTTTTCGAAAGGATATAAAGTATAATCTGATAATGAATTTACGTTTCTTTCTTTCCAGCCTACTCTTCTTATCCTTGTTTCACTTTTCTTTCAGCATGACTGATAGTCTTGAACGAGCGATTGATACATTAGATACTGAAGAAAGGATGAACCTTTTAATAGATCTAGGTGATAAATATGAATTCTCTGATCCCTTGAAAGCTATTTCTTATTATGAGCAGGCATTTGAAACGGGTACCAAGGTTTTGAATGATTCAGGAGAAAAGAATATCTTACCTGCAATTGAACTTTTACGAGCTAAAAGCCTCAGGTATACCGGTATTGTAAACACTCATCTTGGAGATTATGATGATGCACTTTATCACTTTTCACAAGCTCAGGAGATATTGAGTGAAGTCCGGAATTATTTTACTACTCCGTTTAAAAAAGAAGTGGATATTAAAATTGCCAAATTGCTTAATAATATGGGCATGGTTTATAGCAGGATAGGCATATTTAATATTGCACAAAACTATTATCAGGAAGCACTTGAAGTTTTTTCCGAATTAAAGGACTCAACAAGTATTGCTGTTGCATACAGCAGCCTTGGAATAGTTGAAGCCCGGCAGGCCAACTTATGGGAAGCATTAAAGCATTTTCAGGAAGCACTTGAAATATATTCAATGCAAAAAAACAAGGAAGGCATGGCTCAATCGTATAATAATATAGGCGGAATTTATTTTCAGCTTACCAATTGGAATGAAGCTCTGCAACTGTATTACAGAGCATATGAAGTTTACAAAGATCTTGACATGTCTCACAGAGTTGCAGCAACTCTTGGCAATATAGGTTTAACATATCAAAATCTGTATGATTTTGACAAAGCACTCGATTATCTTAAGCAAAGTCTTGATATAAGGGAAAAACATAATTACAAAGGTGAGATGGTTGAAAGCTATAATAATCTGGGAACTTTGTATACGGAGTTAGCAGATTACCAATCAGCCAATTATTATTATCAGAAGTCATATGATCTTGCCAAACAGATAGGCGAACAAAGAATCGTTGCATTATCATTGATAAATATAGGTAAAGTAATATCACATGAAGGAAATATCAATGAAGCTATAAGCTATTCTTTTCAGGGTCTGGAGGTAGCCAGAGAGCATAATTTAAAATTTGTTGTTAGTCCTGCCCTTGAACAACTGGCTGAACTGTATGCAAAAGCCGGAAATTATCGTCAGGCATATGATTATTCAAGACAGCATTATTTGATAAGCCAGGAGATACTTGATGAACAAAAAGCCCATCAGATCAATGAACTCCAAATTGGATTTAAAGCCAGGGAAAAGCAACAGCAAATTGAACTTTTACAAAATGAAAATGAACTTAATCAACTTAAGGCAACCCAGGCGGGTACACTTGTATTTATCCTCTCGCTTCTTCTTTTTCTGGCAGTAGTTATAGGTATATTTACTTTATTGTTGCTAAAGCAACGAAATAAAATAACCATACTTCAGAAAGACCAGGACGCGAAGTCCCTGATTCGAAAAACCGATAATGACCTGAAAGCCATTCTCAAAACTCATGCGCATGCCATGATTTTGTTTGATAATGAACTGAATGTTATTGCTTTTAATAATATGGCCAGGAAATGGGCAAGGAGCTTTCTTCAAATTGAACTTGATTCAGGTGATTCATTCTTTACTTTGCCTAATGCAATTGTTAATGAACTGGTTAATGGAGTAATTTCAGAATCACTGAAAGGACAATCAAAAGAAGCAGAAACAGAAATTTTCTCAGAAAACCAGGAATTACATTATTTTAAATTCTTCAGTAATCCTGTATTTGATGATAGCGAGAAGAATATTCAATCTGTTAGTCTTATGATAGAAAATATTACTGATAGAAAAAGTTCTGAAGCCCGCATTTTAGCAGATTTGAGAGAAAAGGAAACCCTGATTAAGGAGATTCATCACAGGGTGAAAAATAATATGCAGGTTATTATTTCGCTAATCAGACTGCAGGCCAATGAACTGCAGGGTAAGGAGGAACAGGAAGCATTCATTGATCTTGAACAACGAATTTCTGCGATGTCTTATGTTCATGAGGAGCTTTATAAGTCGCATAATCTTGCCGATATTAATTTTGATGATTATCTGGGAAAAATATCCACGAATCTTATCAGTATATATAATAAAGGCGTGAAGGTTTGCAAACACTTGCAGTTAGAAAACTACTATCTCAATATTGACATTGCTGTGCCCTGTGGCCTGATTGTAAATGAACTTCTCACAAATGCCTTAAAACATGCTTTCAATAAAAATACATCTGTAAAGCAACCAGGGCCTGGAAAACAGGTCGATGTTTATTTTTCGGAGAGTGAATCCGATTACCATCTTCAGGTAATAGATAATGGCATTGGCATTAACCGGAGAATAGACTTTGGAAATGTATCATCAATGGGATTTCATCTGGTTAAAATTATTACCGAAGAGCAACTTCGTGGTTCATGGGATGTAAAAAGCAATGGTGGCTTGCAGGTTAGTGTGGTTTTCCCAAAGAAATAGTTTTTAAATTCAATAGTTGGCGGGGCTTTTTTCAATAGCATCCCGCAAGCCGTTTCCAACCATCATAAATGCCATAACAAGCAGCATAATACAAATCCCCGGTATTACAGCCAGAAATGCTTTATCGAGGATAATGTATCCGTAATTTTCGCGAATCATAGTACCCCATGATGGCATAGGAGGTTGTACTCCGATACCAAGGAAGCTCAAACCTGCTTCAATCAATATGGCAGATGCAAAGTTGGCGGCTGAAATTACAACAACGGGCCCTGTTATATTAGGGAGAATATGCCTGGTAATTATTCTGAAATCAGGTAATCCAAGTGCTCTTGCTGCTTCAACAAATTCATTTTCCCGGATGCTGATTATCTGACCCCTTACCACACGTGCCACATCTACCCACATAGTTAGCCCAACCGCAATGAATACCTGCCAGAATCCTTTACCGAGTGCAAAGGTAATGGCAATAACAAGCAGCAAAGTGGGGATTGACCATACAACATTAATCAGCCAAACAATGAAATTATCTACTTTACCTCTGAAAAAACCCGCCAGGCTCCCAAGTATTACACCTAATACAAGAGCTATGGAGATAGCTATAAAGCCTACTGAGAGGGATACCCGGGCCCCGATAATTATCTGGCTTAGCAGGTCTCTCCCATATCTGTCTGTCCCCAGCCAGTATGTTTGTGTATAAATATGTTCATCTTTTATGGTTTCCCAGGCTTCAGAATTGGTAATTGCAGCAATTTTTTCACCTCTGAAAAAAACATAAATTGTATCATTAAAGGTTGCTGAAGAGTCTGTGGGGAAAATAATCTGCTCCGGTTGAAAACGCAGTTCCATTCCTTTAAAATCTTCAAAGCCCGTATATTGGCTGATAATTAATGTATTATTTTCTCTTCTGAAGTTTTCTATGGGAATTGTTTCGTATTCAGGAGGTTGGCCAAATAACATGGTCCTGAATAAATTCTGCTTTATGGCTTCTGTATTTTTCCTCACTTTGAGGAATGTAACTTCTTTTCCGGGAGCTT
>SL_3KL_010_SEDDRAFT_10005447_pt1 | contig 11415 bp, 9 predicted proteins | sample SodLakKL_010_SED_2_FD_10381 | JGI IMG/M metagenome (IMG submission 10381)
GGGCCGGCGCTGGCGGTACAGAACGGCTGCGCCGCGCTGGAGCCGCACCTACCGGCCATCGTGGAGCGGCTGCAGGAGCGCCTGGCGCCGGACGGGGTGGTGGGCCGCTTCGACGCGGCAGCGCGGGAGCGGGAGGGCCTGACGCGCGAGGTGCGCGTGCTGGCCGGTCGTGTCCCGGACGTGGTGGAGGTGAGCGACGGCCGGCTGGCGTGGCCGCTGCACCCGCTGACCGGCCAGAAGACCGGCACCTTCCTGGACCAGCGCCTGAACCACCGCCGGCTGGCGCGCCACGCGCGCGGCGCAGCGCTCGACGTGTGCTCGTACCACGGCGGTTTCGGACTCCACCTGCTGGCCGCCGGGGCGGAACGCGTCGAGCTGGTCGACGCATCGGCCGCGGCGCTCGAGGGGGCGGCGGTCGCCGCGGCGCGCAACGCCCTGCCACGACCGCAGCTGACGCGCGCCGACGCGTTCGAGCGGCTGCGCGAGCTCGACCGGGCTGGGGCGTCGTTCGACGTGATCGCGCTCGACCCGCCGGCGCTGGCCAAGCGCGCGCGCGACGTGCCGCGCGCCCTGGCGGGCTACAAGGAGCTCAACCTGCGCGCCCTGCGGCTGCTCGCACCGCTCGGCGTGCTCGGCACGGCCACGTGCAGTGCGCACGTCCAGGAGGCGGAGTTCATGAACGTGTTGGCCGACGCCGCTGCGGACGCCGGCCGCACGGTCCACGTGCTCGGGCGCTTCGGGGCCGCGCCCGACCACCCGGAGCGGCTGGGGTTCCCGGAGAGCGCCTACCTGAGCTTCGTGCTGCTGCGCGCCCTGTGACCAACCGGCGGGGCGGCGCGGGCACGCGCGAGTGCGTTCGGCGCGCAGGCAGCGCCGCGCCGGGCGGTTGTAGGATGCGCGCACCATGACGAACCCTCGCCCGCTCGTGCTCCTGACCACCGCCTCCAACCCGCGCGACGTGGGCCTGCGCCGCAAGGACGCCGTCACCGGCGTCAACTACAGCGATGCGCTGCACGCCGAGGGGCTGCTGCCGGTGATGGCGGCGAACCTGCCGGTGACCGCGGCGCTCGACATGGTCGAGCGCGTGGACGGCGTCGTCTTCACCGGCGGCGCCGACCTCGACCCGGCGGCCTTCGGTCGCTCGCCCGAGGCGGGGCTGGGGCTGGTCGATCCGGTGCGCGACGCGTTCGAGCTGGCGCTGTACCGCGCCGCGCGTGCGCGCGGCTTGCCGATCCTCGGCATCTGCCGCGGCATCCAGGTGGCCAACGTGGCGGAAGGCGGCACGCTGCACCAGCACCTGCCCGCGGTCGACGGAACGATCCAGCACGAGCAGCGCAACATCGATTACCCCCCCTTCCACGCGCTGCGGCTCGAGCCCGGCTCGATCGCCGCGACCGCGGCCGGTTCGGAACTCGTCACGGTCAACTCGGCGCACCACCAGGGCGTCAAGGACCTGGCGCCCACGCTGCGCGCGACCGGCTACGCCGACGACGGCCTGATCGAGGTCGTCGAGGCGCTGGACGCGCCGTGGTTGCTGGCCGTCCAGTGGCACCCGGAGATGAACTACGCCGGCTTCCCGGATCAGCGCTGGCCGTTCCGCGCGTTCGCGCAGGTGCTGCTCACGCGCCGCTGAAGCGTGGTACTGTCCGCGCCATGCAGGGTCGAGAGGTGGGAGCCAGCACGCAGACGCGCGACACGCGGCGATATCCGCGGGTCCGCCTCCGTGCGCGCCCCCGCGCCGGCAGCGAAGCCGGCGTCTAGCCGGACCCGGGCCCGGCGGGGCGTAGCGCCCCTCCGCCCGAACCCGCATCCCCACAGGAGTCACCCATGGTCATCGTCATGCAGAAGGGCGCCGCGCCCGAAGCGCGTGAGCGCGTCCTCAACGAGGTCGTCTCGCTCGGCTTCACCCCCCACGTGTCGGAGGGCGAGAGCCGCACGCTGATCGGCGCGATCGGCCCGGCGCCCACCGAAGAGCTGCGCGAGCACCTGCGCGCGCTGCCGGGCGTCGAGACGGTCGTGCGCATCACCAAGCCGTACAAGCTCGCGAGCCGGGAGTTCCGTCACGACGACAGCCGCGTGCTGATCGGCGACGTCGCCACCGGCGCCGGGGCGTTCGCGGTCGCGGCCGGGCCGTGCGGCGTCGAGAGCGCCGAGCAGCTGCGTGGCGCCACCGACATCGCCAGGCGCCACGGCGCGCGGGTGCTTCGCGGCGGCGCGTTCAAGCCGCGCACCAGCCCCTACTCGTTCCAGGGCCTCGGTGCGGAGGGGTTGGCGTTGCTCGCCGCGGAGCGCGAACGCACCGGCATGCCGATCGTCACCGAAGTCACGGCGCCCGACCTGGTCGAGACCGTGGCCGCGACGGCCGACATGTTGCAGATCGGCGCGCGCAACAGCCAGAACTTCGCGCTGCTCGCCGAGTGCGGCAAGGCGGGCAAGCCGGTGCTGTTCAAGCGCGGTCTGTCGACGTCGATCGCCGAGTTCCTGCAGGCGGCCGAGTACGTGCTGTCGCAGGGCAACCCCAACGTGGTCCTGTGCGAACGCGGGATCCGGACCTTCGAGACCAGCACGCGCTTCACGCTCGACATCAGCGCGGTCGCCGTGCTGAAGGAGCTGTCGCACCTGCCGGTGTGGGTCGACCCGTCGCACGCGGCGGGCCGGCGTGCGCTGGTGCCGTCCCTGGCGCTGGCCGCCGTGGCCGCCGGTGCGGACGGCATCATCGTCGAGGTGCACCCGGTGCCCGAGGAGGCGAAGTCCGATGCCGCGCAGCAGCTCGACGACGCCGAGTTCGACGCCCTCATGACGCGGGTCAGGGCCGTCGCGATCGCCGTCGGGAAGCAGATCGACGGCTGACGTGCAGCGCCTCGGTCCGAACGCGCGTCCTGCGCCGCTGATCGGGACGGTGGTGCTGGCCGGCGTGGGGCTGATCGGCGGCTCGATCGGCTTGGGCCTCCATCAGCGCTTCCTGGCACGGCGCGTGATCGGCCTCGATCCCGATCCGACGGCGCTCGACGCCGCGCGCGGCATGGGCGTGATCGACGAGGCCAAGCTGGAGAGCGGGCCGTGGCTGGCTGAGGCCGACCTGGTGGTGCTGGCCACCCCGGTGCGCACGCTGGAGCGGCTGGCGCGCGAGCTCGCCCCCTTCCTGCGTCCGGACGCTGTCGTCACCGACGTCGGCAGCGTCAAGGCGCCGCTCGTGGCAGCGCTGACCGACCTGCGGTTCGTCGGCGGCCACCCGATGGCGGGCTCGGAGCGCGATGGCGTGCTGAACGCCGACGCCGCGCTGCTCGAGAACGCCGTGTGGGTCCTGACGCCAGGCGCGGCGACGGACCCTGCGGCGCTGCGTACGGTCAGCGCGCTCGTGACGGGCCTGGGGGCTCGGCCGATCGAGGTCGACCCCCACCTGCACGACCGCCTGGTCGCGACGGTCTCGCACCTCCCCTACCTGGCAGCGGTCGCGTTGACGAAGGCGGTGGGCGAGGCCGACGAGCGCGACCTGTTGGCGTTGCTCGCGGCCGGTGGCTTCCGCGACCTGACGCGGGTGGCCTCGGGCAGCCCGCGGATGAGCCGCGACATGGTGGTCGCCAACCGCGAGGCCGTGCGCGACGCGCTGGGAGCCTTCGCACGCCAACTCGACGCCGTCGTGGCGCTGCTCGACGACCCCGATGCGCTGTTGAGCGTCGCCGAGGCGGCGAAGCGGCAGCGCGACGCGCTGCCGATCGTGCGGCGCTCGCTGCTGCCGGCGCGTTACGAGGTCGTGATCGCGGTCCCCGATCGCCCGGGCGAGCTCATGCGCATCACCAGCGCGTTGGGCGCCGCCGACGTGAACATCAAGGACATCGAGGTCCTCGGCGTGCGCGAGTCGGGCGGCGCGATGCGGCTGGCCTTCGCGGACGACGACGCGCTCACACGTGGCACCGAGGCGCTGCGCGCGGCGGGCTACGAGGCGCGCGGACGCAGCGGGTCGAACGGCGGCTGAGCGCGTGGCCCCACGCGCGGCGCTGTTCGACCTGGCGGTGGCGCGGGCCGACGCCTACGCGCGCCGCGCCCGGGTGCCGCGCTCAGGCGACGCCGCGGCGATCGCGCGGGCGCTGGAGGTGTGGCATCTGAAGACGCGCTTCGCGGGGCGCGTACCGCTGGACGGTGTCGCCGCAGCGCTGGCGCAGCGGCCCGAGGGTGACGGCTGGGTCTGGTCTGGCGGCGAGGAGGGCGCTTGGGTGCGCGCGGAGTGACCCACTCGCGCGTCGCGCGCGCCGGAGCGCGGCCATGACGGCGCCGCCTGGTCAGCGCGCCGCGACGTGGGCGCGCTGGTAGGTGCGCCACACCCGAGCGCCGAGCCTGCCGTAGAACGGCGTGAGCGTCGTCCAGTTGAGGACGACGTCGCGGGCGCCGCGGTCACGGTGCCAGGCGAGCCCGGCGCGCACCAGCCGGAGGCCGAGGCCGCGCCCCCGCACGTCCGGGTCCACGCCGAGCGGGCCGAGGCCGGCGGCAGGGCCGGGGAGCGCTTCGTGCCACGTGAGGCTGGGACCGAGGAGGGCGTCGTCGCTGCGGAAGGCGGCGGCGAAGCCCAGCGTGCGGCCGGTCGCGTCCTGCAGCGTCAGCACCGCGACGCCGGCCGCGGCGTACGCGCGCACCTCGTCGTGCCAGCGACCGGGGAAGTGCCGCTCGACGAAGGCGAGCGCCGCGGGGCCGTCGTCGACCACCCGCAGGTCGTCGCCGCTCGGAGGCTCGGGCTCGACGCTGCGGAGGTCGACGCGAACGTCGTGCTCGACCGCCCCCGGCACGGCACCGGCGCGCAGCAAGAAGCGCCACGAGGCGTCGTCGACGTCCTCGGGGACGCCCGGGAGGAGGTGGTCGGGATCGGCGCCCAGGTAGACGGTCGCACGGCCGCGCTCGGCGAGCCCGGCAAGCGCCGCGTCCCAGAGCGCGCGGCCGATCCCACGGCCGCGGGCCTCCGCGGCGACGGCCAGCAGCGACACATGGCCGCTCGACGGGTCCGACCAGGCGCGCTCCGGGGCGCGCGCGAGGACGGCGCCGAGCAGCCGTCCGCCGTCGTCGCGAGCCGCCAGGCACAGCCCGGGATCGGTGTCCGGCGAGCGCCACCACTGATCGAGCGCGCGCGCCGTCAACGGGTAGCGCGCGCCGAGGCGGCCGCTGGCCGCGGGGGCGTCGTTCCAGATGGCGGCGAGCGCAGCCAGGTCGGCGTGGCCCAGCGCCGCGACGCTCGGGCGCGTCATGAGCGTTCGGGGGCGCGCAGGTCGAGCGCGAGCGAGTAGCGGTCGCCGCGGTAGGCGGAGCGGACGTACTCGAACGGGGCGTCGTCGGCGTCGAACGTGACGCGCTCGAGCGCCAGCACGGGGTCGAAGCGGCCGATCTCGAGCAGCCTCCGCTCGGAGCGCGACGGCAGGCGGGCCGTGATCGTCTGGCGAGCGCGCTGCGGCGCGACGCCGAACAGGGCCTCCACGGCGGCGTAGAGGCTCTGGAAGCGCTCGAGGTCGGCGCTTCCGAGACCGAGCATGGAGGGGCGCAGGTAGGCGGTCTGCAGGGCCAGGGGCGCGCCGTCGGCGGTGCGGACACGGCTGATGCGCCGCACGGTGGTCCCCTCGGCGCAACCGAGCGCCGCCGCGACCTCGCTCTCGGCCGCGACCTCGGCGATCTCGAGCAGGCGGCTGCCGGGCTGGAAGCCGAGCAGGCGCGCCTCGTCGGTGAAGCCGACCACCCGGTCGACGGTCTGCTCGAGTCGGCGGGAGCGGACGTACGTGCCGCTGCCACGGCGCTGCTCGACCAGGCCGTCGCGCACCACCTCTTCGAAGGCGCGCCGCACGGTCATGCGCGACAGGCCCAGCGCCGCGGCCAGGTCGCGCTCGCTCGGCAGCGCCTGCCCAGCCGGCCAGGCGCCGGTCTCGATCGCGTCGACGAGGTGGGCATGCAGTTGCAGGTAGGCGGGGGTCGGGAGGCCCTTGTCGATGGGCCAGCGCCGCCCCAGATCGCTGTACGCCCCGCCGGCGGTGCGCGGGCTCGATCCTCGTGTGGTCTGGGGGGACGCCACTGTGCTCCCTTGCTCGCTATGCCACGCGGCAGGGGCGTGGCGCGTGCGCTTGACGCGTCACGTATACCATTGCTAGACCACGTTTCGCAAGCCTGACGGTGCCCTCCAGGACGTCGCACGTGCGTGCACAACGCAACGTCACGACTTCGACACGCTCCACGTGAAAGGAATCGTAGCGCAGCACACGGTCTCCTCACGCGCTGTGGTCTGATGGTGGTCTATACTTGCGCTCACGACCCAAGGAGGTCCACATGCACCGATCACGAGGCACGACGCTGCTCGCCCTGGCGTTGGCGCTGGCGCTGTCCATCAGCTCCATCGCCGCCGCCCAGACGAAGACCGTCGGGTACCCAGGGCTCGGGCTCGAGCCCGGCACGCCCGGCGGGACCCTCACGCTCGCCCTCGGCGACTCGCCGCCGCGCTTCTTCTACTACGGCGAGATCAGCCAGCCCATCCAGTTGCTGTCGCAGCAGATGTTCGACAGCCTGGTCGAGTACGACCTCGAGACCTACGACCTGATCCCCGCCCTGGCCGAGTCGTGGGACGTCAGCGACGACGGCACGGTCTACACGTTCAACCTGCGCCAAGGCGTGACCTGGCACGACGGTGAGCCCTTCACCGCCGACGACGTGGTCTTCACCTACGAGCAGATCATCACCAACCCCGAGGCGCGAGCCGGCGACGCCGCCCAGTTCACCTACACGGTGGACGGCGAGACCCGTCAGGTCACCTTCGAGGCGCTCGACGAGCACACCGTACGCATGACGCTGCCGGCCCCCTCGCCGGTGTTCTTGCTCCAGCAGCGCTTCTTCATCATGCCCAAGCACGCGCTCCTGCCGTTCAGCGTCGAGGGCGGCGCCGAGCCCGCCGAGATCAACGACGCCTGGCCCACCTCGGTGTCGCCGAGCACGGTCGTCGGCACCGGCCCGTTCCGCCTCTCCGCCTACGTCCCCGGCCAACTCGTGCGCCTCGAGCGCAACGAGAACTACTGGAAGGCCGACGAGGCCGGCACGCCGCTGCCGTACTTCGAGCGCCTCGAGTTCCTGATCGTCCAGGGCACCGAGGCCCAGACGGCCCAGTTCCTGGCCGGCAACATCGACCAGCTCAACATCTCGGGCGCGCAGTTCCCCGACTTCAAGAGCCGCGAGCTCGCCGGCGCCGGCTTCAGCGTCATCGAGTCGCCCGCGCTGTTCGGCTCGCCGCCGCACCTGGCCTTCAACTTCAACGCCGCCGACAGCGACCTCGCCGAGCTCTTCTCGAACGCCGAGTTCCGCCGCGCGATGGAGTTCGCCGTCGACCGCGAGCGCGTCATCGACGACGTCTACAACGGCCTCGCCGAGCTCCCCGGCACGCCGACCGCGCCCGTGAACGCCGCCTTCTATGAGGACACCACGGGCCTGTTCAACATGTACGACTTGTCGGCCGCCGCCGCCGCGCTCGACGCGCTCGGCCTGGTCGACACCAACAACAACGGCGTGCGCAACATCAGCGCGACGCGCGAGCTCGAGTTCACCCTCACCTACGGTAACGACTCGGCCGTGTTCACCGACATCGCGACCATCATCCAGAACGACTTCGCCGAGATCGGCGTGCGCGTGAACCTGCAGGGCATCCAGGCCAGCCAGCTCCTCGGCACCGGCCTCTCGGGCGACTACGAGGCGATCGTCGTCGCGCTCGGCAACCTGCCCGATCCCGAGCTTCGTAAGCCGATCTGGCAGCCCGGCGGCTCGCTGTACTACTGGCACCGCGCCACCCAGCCCGCCAGCCCCGGCGAGGCGCCGAACTTCGACGCCATGGAGCCCTGGGAAGTCCGGATCTGGGAGATCTTCGACGCCAACAGCACCGAGATGGACGCCGACGTGCGCGCCGAGCGCTACCGCGAGTGGCAGCGCCTCAACGCCGAGTACGCGCCGGTGATCATGATCGCCAAGCCCGGCAACGTCGCCGCGGTGTACGACACCGTCGACAACTTCGTCTACAGCCTGGGCGTCATCCCCGGTTACAACCCCGTCCCCTTCTACTTCCGCCGCTGAACCACTGACCACCCAAGGTGTTGGGGGCTCGCCCCCAACACCCCTTATCTGACCACCACGTATCCCCACGCGCGCCGCGCTCGCGGCCTCAGACCCCGGCGAGGTCCCCCGTGCTCGTCTTCTTCACACGGCGCATCCTGCTCTTCTTCCCGACGCTGCTGCTGGTGTCGTTCATCAGCTTCTTCATCATCCAGCTGCAGCCGGGCTCGTTCACCGATCGCTACCTCGAGGACCCGCGCTTCTCGCCCGAGGCCGTCGAGCGCCTCACGGCGCAGCTCGGCCTCGACCGGCCGGCCATCGAGCAGTACGGTCGCTGGGTCTGGGGCATCGTCACCAGGCTCGACTTCGGCTTCTCGTTCTTCGCCAACCGGCCCGTGAGCACCATGATCGGGGAGCGGCTGGCGTGGACGGTGGTGATCGCCGTCGTGACGCTCGGCTTCGCCTGGCTCGTGGCGGTGCCGCTCGGTATCTACACCGCGCTCAAACGCAACGGCTTCACCGACGCCGTCGCCAGCTTCGTCGGCTACGTCGGCCTGGCCGTCCCCGACTTCCTGGTGGCGCTGCTGCTGGTGGCGCTGGTGCTGGCGTACGGCGGCACCAACGTCGGCGGGCTGTTCAGTCCGCGCTTCATCGGTGAGCCGTGGACGTGGGCGAAGCTCGTCGACCTGCTCAACCACCTGTGGATCCCGGTGTTGGCGATCGGCACCGCCGGCATCGCCACGATCATGCGCCAGATGCGCGCCAACTTGCTCGACGTGCTGCACGCCGACTACGTCCGCACCGCGCGGGCCAAGGGCGTCTCGGAGCGCAACGTCATCAACCGCCACGCCGTGCGCACCGCCATCAACCCACTGGTGTCGATGGCGGGCCTGCAGCTCCCCGAGCTGATCAACGGCACCATCATCGCCTCGATCGTGCTCAACCTCCCCACCATCGGACCGCTGCTCTACGACAGCCTGCTCGCCAAGGACCAGTACGTCGCGATGACGCTGTTGCTGTTCGCCAGCCTGCTGCTGATGATCGGCAACCTCCTCGCCGACCTGGCGCTCGCGTGGGTCGACCCGCGGATCCGCTATGGCTGAGGCGACCCGCATGCACGAGACCGTGAGCGAGCCCGGCGGCCTGGCGGCCGACGCGCGCGCCCAGGCCGGAGCGAAGCCACCCAACAAGGCCTGGCGGCGCTTCACGGCCAACAAGATGGGGCTCGTCGGCGCGGTCGTGCTGATCGCGCTGTACCTGATGGCGCTCTTCGCGCCGTTCCTCGCGCCCTACGGCATCACCGTGCAGCACCGCGGCGACGTCTACCGCCCGCCGCAGCCCATCCGCGTCGTGCACGATGGGCAGCTCACACGGCCCTTCGTCTACCCGCTCACCCAGGACCGTGACCCGGTCACCCGACAGCGCTTCTACGCCGAGGTGACCGACGCGCCGGAGCCCCTCCGCCTGTTCGTGCGCAGCGACCCGTACCGGCTGCTGGGCATGATCCGAACCGACGTCCACCTGTTCGGCGTCGCCGAGGGGCGCGCGTTCCTGCTCGGCACCGACCGTTTCGGTCGCGACCTGCTCTCGCGGATCATCGTCGGCTCGCAGGTCTCGCTCACGGTCGGCCTGATCGGCATCCTGATCTCGTTCAGCATCGGCATCGTCGTCGGCGGCATCTCGGGCTACTACGCGGGACGCGTCGACAACGTCATCCAGCGCCTGCTGGAGGTGCTGCTGTCGTTCCCGCGCCTGCCGCTGCTGCTGGCGCTGGCGACGATCATCCCGGCCACCTGGCCGTCCACGTACGTCTACATGGGCATCGTCACCGTGCTCGCCTTGATCGGCTGGGCCGGCCTGGCGCGCGTGGTGCGCGGCCAGGTGCTGGCGACGCGCGAGGTCGAGTACGTCCAGGCGGCGCAGGCGCTCGGCGCCCGCGACATGCGCGTGATCCTGCGGCACGTGCTCCCGAACATCACGTCGTACCTCGTCATCGCCGCCACCCTGGCCCTGCCGTCGTACATCCTGGGCGAGAGCGCGCTGTCGTTCCTCGGGCTCGGCATCAAGGAGCCGATGACCTCGTGGGGGCTGCTGCTCAAGGACGCGCAGTCGTTCGAGGTGCTGTCGCTCTACCCCTGGCTGCTCTTGCCCGGAGCGCTGATCGTGCTCTCGGTGCTCGCGTTCAACTTCGTGGGCGACGCGCTCCGCGACGCGCTCGACGTCAAGAGTCGCGGCTGAGGCCGCGCGGCCAGGCGCTCGATCCCCGCGGGAGGGGCCTCATGCACCCAGCACTGTTGGTCGACATCCACGGCACCGCGCTCACGGCCGACGAGCGCGCACTCCTCGCGCACCCCGGGGTCGCCGGCGTGTGCCTGTTCAGCCGCAACCTCGTGAGCGTCGAACAGGGGCGCGAACTCACGGCGGCGCTGGTCGAGGCGGCCGGGCGAGCGCTCGTCGTGGCGATCGACCAGGAGGGCGGCGGCGTCGTGCGCCTCCCGCACCTGAGCGTGCCCCCCTCTGCCATGGCGCTCGGCGCCGCCGACGACGTCGGCCTCACCGAGCGCCTCGGCCTCGCCACCGCGCGCGGCCTGCGCCGCATCGGCGTGAACGTCGACTTCGCCCCGGTCGCCGACGTGCAGTCGAACCCGGCCAACCCCGTCATCGGCGACCGTGCCTTCGGCGCCGACCCGCACCACGTCGCGCGCCACGTCGTGGCGTTCAGCCGTGGCCTGCAGGCGGGCCGCGTGGCCGCCACGCTCAAGCACTTCCCCGGCCACGGCGACGTGGACGTCGACTCGCACCTGGCGCTGCCGCGCACGGACGCCGACGTGGAGCACCTGAGCGCGCTGGCCTGGCCGCCCTTCGAGGCGGGCATCGCGGCCGGCGCGGCGGCGGTGATGAGCGCGCACATCGTCGTGAGCGCGCTCGACCCGGACACGCCCGCCACCCTCTCGAGCCGCGTGCTCGAGGGCGTGCTGCGCCAGCGCATGGGCTTCGGCGGCGTCACCTTCAGCGACGCGCTCGACATGCGCGCCATCGCCAGCCACTGGAGCGTCCCCGAGGCCGCGGTCCGGGCGGCCGCGGCGGGCATCGACGTCCCGGTCTTGTGCAACGTCGACGTGCGGACCCACACCGCGGTCCTGGACGCGCTGGAGCGCGCCATCGGCGACGGCCGCATCGGCGCGGAACGCGTGCAGGCCGCCCGTTCACGCGTCGGTGCGCTCTTGAGCGCCTACCCCAACGGCGCGGACGCCGACGACGCGGCCGAGATCGCCGACGACGCGCGCGCCGAGGCCGAGGCGGCGCGCCGCTCGATCACCGCCGTCGGCGCGCCGCCGCGTCTCGCCGCCGGCGACA
>SL_3KL_010_SEDDRAFT_10005448_pt1 | contig 11414 bp, 9 predicted proteins | sample SodLakKL_010_SED_2_FD_10381 | JGI IMG/M metagenome (IMG submission 10381)
TTCAGCAAGGCCTGGTCTTTGAAGGGGTCTCGTTTACCTATCCCGGCATGGATGGCGAGGTGTTGCATAGCATCGACCTGGCCGTCGCACCCGGGCGGGTGATGGCGCTGGTCGGGGCCAATGGTTCGGGCAAGACGTCGCTGATAAAGCTGATGTGCCGGCTCTATGATCCGAGTGCCGGGCGCATCACGCTGGACGGGATCGATGTCCGCAAGTTCGACCTGTCGGCCTATCGCCGCTTGTTCAGCGTGATCTTCCAGGACTACGCGCGCTATGCGATGACGGTGCGCGACAACATCCGCTTTGGCGATATCCGCGAGCCGGTCGATTCGCCGCGCATCGAGCAGGCCGCCGAGGCCGCCGGCGCGGATACGTTCATCCGCGAACTGGAGCGCGGCTACGACACGCCGCTGTCGCGCATGTTCGACGGCGGACAGGAGCTGAGCCTGGGCCAGTGGCAGCGCATCGCCCTGGCCCGAGCCCTGATGCACGACTCAAGCTTCATCATCCTGGATGAGCCGACCAGCGCCCTGGATCCGGAAGCCGAGTTCCGGCTGTTCGAGAACTTCCGAGACCGCATCGGCCACCGCGGCGCCATCCTCATCAGCCACCGCCTCTCCACCATCCGCATGGCCGACGAAATCTGCGTACTGGAAGAAGGCCGCATCACCGAACGCGGAAGCCACGATGAGCTGGTACGGGCCGGAGCGGTTTACGCGGGCATGTTCGAGCGCCAGGGGCGGTTTTATCGGGGGACGAATGACAGGTAAAGGAGACAAGAGGAAAAGAGGATAAAGGGATTGCCGCGCATGGCGCGTCGATTGCAGGGAGAGTGAAGCAATATGGCGATAAGCGAGAATGACATCGGGACTCGAATTATCGAGGGCGCGATCGAGGTGCATAGAGCGCTTGGCAATGGGCTGCTGGAATCGGTCTACGAAGCAGCATTGGAAATCGAACTTTACGGCAAAGGACTCGAAATACAGCGGCAGGTTCCGATCGATGTATCCTATCGCGGCCGTTTCCTCGATATGGGATTTCGAGCTGACTTGATCGTTGAGGACAAGGTCCTGATTGAACTGAAGTCAGTGTCGAAAGTCACGCCAGCGCATAGGAAACAGATTCAGACCTACCTGAATCTTGCGGGCTATCGGTTGGGATATCTGTTGAATTTCGGAGAAGCCGTGTTGAAAAACGGCATCATTCGATGTGTGAACGGGTTGCCGGAAGAACAGAACACACATGCGAGAGCACCCAAGGATGATCTTGAAACGGGGAAGCAGGATGCTCGCGCCGAGACGCAGGGACGCTGAGAAAAGCAAAACAAGTCCTTTCTCTGCGCCGCTGCGCCTCTGCGCGATATTCCATAGCCTGGTTCCGGATACTCGCGCGGAGACGCGGGGACGCTGAGAAAAACACAACCCGTTCTTTCCTCTGCGCGATGCATAATGAACACAGTGATTTGGCTATTTCCTAATATTTGACTATCTGGGATTCCATGATGGATGTGCTGGAGTTGATCGGCCGCACCGACGAACTGTTTGCTCCCGACATCAAGGCGCGTGAGGCTGAGTTGTCGGGGATGGTGGCGGATGGGCGGTTTTTGGTGATTGGGGGTGCGGGGTCGATCGGGCAGGCGGTGGTGCGTGAGATTTTTCGGCGCAATCCGCGGGTGCTGCACGTGGTCGATATCTCCGAGAACAACATGGTCGAGCTGGTGCGCGACATTCGTTCGACGCTGGGCTACATCGATGGTGATTTCCGTACCTTCGCGATCGATTGCGGGCGGCCGGAGTTCGATGCACTGCTGGCGGCCGGTGATGGTTACGACTACGTGCTCAATCTATCGGCACTCAAGCACGTGCGCTCGGAAAAGGATCCGTTCACCCTGATGCGGATGATCGAGGTGAACATTCTCAATACCCTATCGACCATCGAGAAGACCCGCGTGGGCGGGGCGCGGAAGTATTTTTGCGTCTCCACCGACAAGGCGGCCAATCCGGTCAACATGATGGGCGCGAGCAAGCGCATCATGGAGATGTTTCTGGTGCGCGAGAGCGAACAGGTGCCGATCTCTACGGCGCGATTCGCCAACGTCGCCTTTTCCGATGGCTCGCTGCTGCACAGTTTCAACCAGCGTTTTGTCAAGCGCCAGCCCATTCCCGCGCCCAACGATGTGCGCCGCTATTTCGTCACGCCGAAGGAATCAGGCGAGCTTTGCCTCAGTTCCTGCCTGCTCGGCGACAACCGCGACATCTTTTTCCCCAAACTCAGCGAGGCGTTGCACCTGACCCGGTTTTCCGACATCGCCGTGCGTTTTCTCGAAGCCCATGGCTACGAGCCCCATGAGTGCGACAGCGAGGACGAGGCGCGTGACCGCGCCGCCGAGTTGATCGCCCGCGGCCGCTGGCCGGTCTATTTCTTTGCCAGCGATACCACCGGCGAGAAGGATTTCGAGGAGTTCTACACTGACGCTGAAGTGCCGGACCTGACGCGTTTTGACACCATCGGGGTGATTCGCAACCTGCCCGATTACGATGCGCGCCAGCTCGATCGCTTTCTTGCCGAAATCGGGCGCATGCGAAATCGCGCGACCTGGGACAAGCCGGAGCTGGTGGCGTTGTTCCATGAGATGATTCCGGGGTTTCAGCATCTCGAGACCGGGAGGTATCTGGATTCGAAAATGTGATGGGGATGAGGGGATAAGGGGATAAGAGGAGAAGGGGAGAAGGGGAGAAGGTGCGAGGGACGAGGTTTGCCTTCGCTTCGCGGAATGATCGCGCAGAGGCGCGGGGACGCTGAGAGAAACTAGGTTCGTTTTTTCTTTTCTCGGCGCCTCTGCATCTCGGCGCGAGGATCGGGTTTCCGGGTTCCGGGTTGCGGGTTTCGGGGGACGTCATTCGGGGAATGGGAAGTTCATCTTAGGGAGAATAGGTAGATGATTTATCCATTGACGGCGGGCATGCTGGCGGCGGTTTTGTTTTTGGTGCTGGCTTTCTGGCGTTTTCGGCGGATCGGGCTTTACGGGCTGGCGGCTGCGCTGGCCTGGCTGTGGCTGTGGTCGATGCCGGCATTCGGGCAGCTTCTGGTCGGCTGGCTGGAGGCGCCATGGGATCTGCACGCCGTGGAGACGGTGCCCAAGGCGGATGCCATCGTCATCCTCGGCGGCGGTTTCCACGGCCCATCGCCATCTCGCCCCTACCCCCAGGTGACACCCGGCGCCAATCGCTACTGGTACGGAGCGCGGCTTTTTCACGCTGACAGAAGTAACACCATCGTCCTCAGCGGCGGAACCAGTGAAGAGAACCGTGCCGAGGGGCGCATCACGGAAGCCGAGTCGGGGGCACAATTCTTGCTTGACATGGGTATACCCGGCGATGCAATGCGATTGGACACCGAAGCCATGAACACCAGGGAAAATGCGGTCAATATCGCCCACCTGCTCGAGGAGCACGGGCTGGAGAGCATGATCCTGGTGACTTCGGCTTCGCACATGCGACGCTCGGTGGGCGCCTTCCGTGCCGTCGGGCTGGAGCCGATCCCGGCCGCCGGGCATTTCCGGATCGATCGCGATCGGGAACGTGACTGGCGGCGCTGGTTGCCGTCAGAGCACGGTGCGGCGCTCGGCCGGGTGGCATTTCACGAACTGGTGGGCTACGAGGCCTACCGCTTGAAGGGCTGGGTTGACATAGAAGTGAGAGACATGTCACATTTAAAAGAGAACAAAAAGAACCAACCAGCAGTGGGGGATCCATGAAAGCAGTCATTCAGGCAGGCGGCAAAGGCACGCGCCTCAAGCCGTACACGCTCATTCTGCCAAAGCCGCTGATGCCGGTGGGTGAGTTGCCTGTAATCGAGCTATTGCTCAAATGGCTGCGGCGCAACGGCATATCCGAGGTACTCATTACCACCGGCTATCTTGGCCACCTGATCAAATCACTGTGCGGCAACGGCGAAAGCTGGGACATGCAGATCACCTACAGCGAGGAGACCGAGCCGCTGGGCACGGTCGGTGCGCTAAGCCTGGTGCGCGAGCATCTCGATGACACCTTTCTGGTGCTCAACGGCGACCTGATCACCGACATGAACCTGCGCTCGTTCATTCATTTTCACAACGGCCACGATGGCATGCTGACGGTCGGGACCACCGACAAGCAGGTCCACGTGGACATGGGCGTGATCGAGTCCTGCGACCGCCACCAGATCCAGGACTTTCGCGAAAAGCCCACGCTTTCCTACCAGGTCAACATGGGCATCTACTGCATGGAGCCCGGCATTCTCGACCTGATCCCTTCCGGCGTGCCATTCGGCTTCGACGATCTGATGTACCAGATGCTCGACGACGGCCAGCCGGCTCATGTCTACCACCACACCGGTCAATGGCTGGACATTGGCCGGCCGGAGGACTTTACCCGGGCCCAGGATATGGCTGACGGGGATGATTTCCCGATGCGGGGAACTTGATGCGGGAGGAAACAGCAAACCAGGGGGAAGACCGATGAAACGATTGATCGATATCGTGCTGGCTGTCAGTGGACTGATCGTGGGAGCACCGCTGATCGCCTTGATCGCAATGGCCATCAAACTCGATTCGCCGGGCCGGGTGATCTTTTCCCAGAAAAGGCTGGGGCGCGACGGCGAGGTGTTCCGGATTCACAAGTTTCGCAAGTTTCCGGATTCGTGGGGCAGCGGCGGTGCCGGCGTGACCNTGGCGGGCGATGCGCGCATGACCCGGCTCGGGCGGTTTCTGGAACGCTCCAAGTTCGACGAGATTCCGCAGCTCTGGAACATCCTCAAGGGTGAGATGTCGTTTGTCGGGCCGCGCCCGGAGAGCCTGAACTTCGCCGACCTGTTTACCGGCGATTTCACCCGTGTTCACGACTTCACTCCGGGCATTTTCGGACCCAACCAGGTCGCTTTCCGCAACGAGTCGGAGATGTATCCGCCCGACCGCGACCCGGAGCAGTTCTACCGCGAGGAACTGTTTCCGGCCAAGGCACGCAACGATATCGACTACTTCAGCCGCAGCAACGTGTTCACCGATCTGATGTGGATCGTACGCGGGCTGTGGTGCAGCATTACCGAGGCCGTGAACTGGCGACGACTGATCCGCAATCGCGGCATCCACGTCGGCTTCGACCTGGTGGCCATCCAGGCCGCCTGGCTGGGCGCCAATATGCTGCGCTTCGAAGGCATGCCGACCGGAAGGTTCTGGGACAGTTACCTGACCGGGGTCTGGCTGTTACCGCTGGTCATCATTCCGGTGCTCTTCATCGGCGGGATCTACCGGCAGCCGGTGCGCCACTACAGTTTCTTCGGCGTGGTCCGGCTGGCGGCGATGGTTGTCGTCGGCGTCACCATTGCCTACATGCTGATGCTGGCCCTGTTTCATCGCGATGCCTCGCTGCTGCTCGGCCCGCTCATGATCGTGCTGACGTTCCTGGTGATGACCGGCGGGCGACTCTTTTACCGCGAACGCTGGCGCCAACTGAAACGACGCGCCAGCGACAATGACACGAACGGCTCGGTACGTGTGGCGATCTACGGCGGCGGGCGTCGCGGCGGTGCCCTCGCCTCGCTGTTCGAGCAGGGCTTTCCGGATGCAAAGGTCGTCGGCTTTTTCGACGACAACGACAATCGCATGCGCGGCCGGGAGATCATGGGTCGCAAGGTGCTCGGATCCGAACGCGACCTCGACACCGTCCACGCGGTGCATCGCATCAGGCAGCTCTGGCTGACATTCGCGCCCAACAGGCACAAGCGCAAGCGGCTGGAGAAGTGGTGCCGGAACAACGAAGTCCGGCTCGTGGTGCTACCGGAAACCGGGCCTTTTTCATCGCTGTGCAGAGGCGATCTTGGCCACGCAATTGGCGAACCGGTCGAAAAGACGAACGTGGATGCCGTGCTGGGAGAAACAGCGGGATGAGTAATGCCAGGATTCTGATCAATGATTGATCAAGCCAAGGAGTTTTGCTGATGGCCGTTGAAGTGGTCCGGGAAGCCCTGTGTTCGGGACGCCTGACGATCAATCCGCTCGATGATGGCAGCGGCGTGGTCCTCGACGTCGACGGTGAGCAGTTGCTGACCATGAATCCGACCGGCCTGCAGATCATGACGGCAATCGATGCCGGCGCCGAGTCGATCGACGAGATCACGTCAGCGATCACCGGGCAGTTCGAGGTCGGGCCGGATCAGGCCCGAAGTGACGGCGAGGAATTCATCAGGAAGGTCGCGAGCGTGTTGCAGTCATGAGCAATGATCCGGCACGGCTGTTTTCCGGCATGATCGACCTGCACGGCCACCTGCTGCCGGGGATCGATGATGGTGCCAAGACCATGGAACAGGCGCTGACCATGGCGCGAATCGCGGTACGTGGCGGCATAGCCGTATCACTGCTTACGCCCCACCACCTCAACGGCGTCTACACGAATCCGGCCGAACGGGTTCGCGAGCAGACGCGGCAATTTCGATCCGAGCTTGCGCGCGAGAGAATCGAGCTGGACGTCCTGCCGGGTGCCGAATGTCACCTGGTGCCGGAACTGCCGCGGGCACTGGCCGATGGCACGGCCATGACCGTTGCCGATCGGGGCAAGGCCGTGCTGGTGGAGTTGCCGGTGCATACCATCCCCATGGGTGCCACCTCCATACTCGAAGACATCATGGTGCTCGACCTGGTGCCGGTGATCGTGCACCCGGAGCGCAATTCGGCACTGCGTCGCAAACCGGAGCGCCTGGCCGAATGGATCGACATGGGCTGTCTTGCCCAGGTCACGGCGCAATCCTGCACGGGCGCCTTCGGAACCGAAGTGGAAAATGCCGCGCATCACATGATCGCCCGGGGACTGATTCACTTCGTGGCTTCCGATGCGCACCGGGATCGTCGTCGCATTCCGGCGATCGCGCCGGGCCGCGAGGTCATCAATCGCTGGACCAGCCCGGAGGTCGGGCGACTGCTCAGCGAGGAATTTCCGCGCGCACTGGTGAGCGGACGCATGCCTGACACGACGCGGCTCGAAGAAGCCCTTGCCCGGTGTGTCGGCGCAAAATCACTATGGAATCGCATTCGTCGATCAATAAGGGCATTGAATTAAAGCAAGGAGAAGCATGATGTCAAGCATGACATTGACGCTAACCGACAAGTCAGCTAGCATCAAAAAGACAGGCGTGACAAGGTTCACATGCGGGCTTGCTTGTGCCAGTGAACACCACTCAGACCAAAGGGCGGCACCCATGTATTCCAGATTTCCCGACTTCGCAGCACGAATTGCACTCGTGGTCTTTGGCCTGTTCCTGGCCGGCAACATCATGGCCCAGGCGCCGATGGGCGAGCTTGAGGTTCGCGGCGTGGCCGAACTCGGCCAGACCGACGGGATCGTCACGACACGTGTTGCCAATACGACCTACACCTGGTTTTCCGGTGATCGTATCCAAGTGAGTGACGGCACGGCCCTGCTAACACTCGATGCTGGCCAGAGCTTCGCCTTTCTCGCCGGCACCGAGGCCTCGGTCCGCACCGATGAAGAGCGTGTCGTGATCGATCTCGACTCCGGCATGATGCTCTACGCCATCGAAGGCGAGGACGTGGAGGTCCTTGTCAACCAGCATCGCTTCGTCAATCTGGCGACTCCCGACAGCGAACTCGAACCGTGCTTTGGTCTCAACGCCGCCGGTTTGCTCAACGTCATCGGCGACGATGAACTGGAAGTGATCGTCCAGGCCGGCATCCTCGAGGGCGCAACGGTCGATCGTGCCGTTGAGCACACGGCACAGCCCGGGGAGCGTGTCCTCTTCAGGCCTGACAGTTTCGAGGTCACCGAAATCGAGCTGCCCGAGGAAATCAGGGCACAACTAGAGGACATGGAAGACAGCGACGAACTGCCGTGCATCGCCTGGTGGGCCCGTGAAGAAATGGCGCGGGGCATGATGGCCGGTCGGGCGGGCGGCGTACTGATTGGTGCTGCCATTGGTACCGGCATTTACCAGGTATTCTTCTCCGACGACGATGACGCACCGTTCGATCCGCCAGATCCGGTCAGCCCCTGAAGCGTGATGTTGACCCAAGCTACTGGTAGATGACAAACCAATGAGAACTCTCTCCGTTCGACTCGGTGCCGAATCGCATCCGTCCATCGATTTTCGCTGCCCCGCCTGTCCGATGGGCCTGCTGCTGGCACTGTCCACCCTGCTGCTGTTGGGTGGTTGTGCCACACGCGATGCGAGCCAGGTCGGTGGCGAAACCAGCCTCGAGCAGTTTCAGCAGCAAATGGAAGCCCAGGAGCGGGTAGAGGACATCAACGAGCAATTGCTGATGATGGCCGTGGAAGGCTCGGCCGACCAGGTCTACCGCGTGGGCATGCAAGATCGTCTCAAGGTTCGCATTTTCGGCGTTGATGAATTGTCGGGTGATTACCGGGTCAATGGCGCCGGGAACATCCTGCTGCCACTGGTCGGTGAAGTCGCGGTTTCGGGGCTTTCCCTGAGCGAGGTCGAAAACGTGATTGCCGACGCCTACGACGAGGAGTACCTGCGCAACCCACAGGTTACCGTCGAGGTCACCGAGTATCGCAGCCAGCAGTTCACGGTGATCGGTGCGGTCGCCAACCCGCGGGTCTACTCGGTCAGTCGTCAAACCACGCTTATCGAAGCGATTGCAATGGCCGGCGGCCTGGGCAGTGAAGCCGGCAGTAACATCTACCTGACCGATCGCATCCGCGACCCGGATTCCGGCCAGCTTGGCACCCGCACGCTGATCATCGATATCGAAAACCTTATGCGCAACTCCGATGACTACAACCTGGTGCTGGGCGAAGGGGCCATGATCAACGTGCCACGGGGCGGTTTCGTGTACGTGGAAGGTGCCGTGGAACGACCCGGTGCCTATCGACAGCGCACCGACACCACCGTTCTCAAAGCGCTGGCCGAGGCCGGCGGACTGTCCTTCGAGGCCGCACGCTCACGCATCTACGTACTGTCGCGCAATTCCGAAACCGGCGAGTGGGAGCAGAAGGCGACCAACTACAACGAGATCCGCGACAATCCCGGCGAGGATATCCGACTGGCGAGTGGTGACGTGATCGTGGTCGAGACAAGCGGACTGCGCGCTGGCTGGCAGGGATTCATCCGGGTGGTGACGCCGATGGCGATGTTGGGGTTCAGGCCGCTTTGATTTAGGACAAGGGATTAAGGATAAGGGGATAAAGGGGTAAGGGGTTTTGGGAGATGGATTCGAGTGTTTTGGGGTTTACTTGTAGGTGGACTGGAACGATCTGGATGTGAATAGGCGATGACGGACGGCAAGGACAAGGAGCGCAGGAAGCATTTGCAGGCAGTTGGTGATCAGAGCCGGCAGATGACCCTGTACGATCCCGTGCTCAATGGCCAGGTGGATGACGAGGAAGGCATCGACCTGCGCGAGCTATGGCGTGTTGTCATCAAGCGCAAGTGGACCATTGCCGGCGTAACGGCCATCGTGGTCACCGCTGCCCTGCTTTCCAGCCTTTTGATGGTGCCGGAATACCGTTCGACGACCACCATCGAGATCAATCCCAGCGCCCAGATTCTCAATATCCGGGACTTCGAGCCGCAGTATGGCGGCTGGCGCGGCGAAGATCTGTTCATGAACTCGCAGCAACGTATTCTGGGTAGCCGGGCGCTCGCCGAAGAAGTGGTTCGCGCCGAGGATGTTGCCGACCACCCGGAACTGAGCGGCGAGGTTCGCCAGCGCAGTGTAAGAGGCGAGCTCCGATCCCTGCTGCGTACCGTGCGCCAGGCGATCACGCCGGGCTCCGGCAGCGCGAGCAATTCTTCTGGCAATCCATCCAGCCGCGAACATGACCCGGCACCGGCTGCCGCCGGGAGACTTCGCAACCGCATCGAAGTCGAGCCGATCCGCGATTCGCGACTGGTGAACATACGTGTGACCGGCTTCGACCCGGAGTTCGCCGCCCGGATGGCCAACGGGTTGGCCGAGCAGTACATCAAGACCAGCCTGCAGCGACGCTACGATGCCGGCAACGAGGCGCGCGAATTCCTCGAGGGACAACTCGAGGACATGCGAATCGCGCTCGAACGCTCCGACCAGGCGCTGAACGATTTCGCTCGTGATCGCAACGTGGCCGACCTGGATCAGCGTATCGAGCTGGCCAAGGTGGCCATGAACCGCTTCAGCCAGCGGCACGACGAAATCCAGGGCGAACTGGTGAAACTGGCCAGTTGGCGTGAGTTGATCGACCAGGGCCGAATCGACCACCTCGATCCGGTGGTCGAAAGCAGCGTCTTGCGCAGCCTCAACGAGCGCCTGGTCGAGGCCAACAGCGAATTGGTCAGCCTGTCGGAGCGGTTCCGCGAAGGCTATCCGGCCATGACCGAGGCCCGCAGCCGCATCAGCCGGCTGGAACAGGAAATCGCCGACGAAAAGGAACGCATCGTTGGCAACATCATCGGTCGGCACGAGAATCTCGAGGCCCAGGCCGAAGCGTTGCGTGAGGCTATCACCGAACGCGAACAGCGAATTCTGGCACTCAACGAGCAGGCCGTGCAGTACAACATTCTTCGACGCGAGTTCCAGACCAACCAGGAACTCTACGATGGGCTGTTGCAGCGCATGAAGGAAATCGGCGTTGTCGCCGGCATCCAGGAGAACAACATCTCCGTGATCGAACGTGCGCAGGTGGCCGGGGCGCCCTTCAACCCCAACATTCCGCGCAATCTCGCCATGGCGCTGATGATCGGCCTGATGGGGGGACTGGGCCTGGCCCTGTTGCTGGAGTTCCTGGACAGCTCGATTCGCCGGGTCGAGGATATCGAACGTCTTGTTGACCGCCCCGTGCTCGGCATGGTGCCGATCGTCAAACTGCGCTCGAAAGAGCGCGCGAAGAAAGAACGTGGCAAGAGCGAGGAACGATCAAAGGATGCCGAGCGTGCTGTCAGTCACTACAGCGCCGTTCATCCCAAGTCGGCCGTCTCCGAGGCCTTCCGCTCACTGCGGACGAGCCTGATGTTCTCCACGCCGGAAGGCATGCCGCGAACACTGATGGTGACCAGCGCGGGCACGGCCGAAGGCAAGACGACCACGGCGATCAACCTGGCGACCGTACTGGCGCAGAATGGCGCCAGAGTGCTGCTGATTGACTCCGACCTGCGCAAGCCGCGCGTGCACCGCGACTTCAATTGCTTCCGCGCACCGGGACTGACCAACCGTATCGCGCTGTCGGAGAACACCGGCAGGGACAACTCGGCGATTCACCCGACCCATGTCGAGAACCTGTTCATCATGCCTTCGGGCAACTCGACACCCAGCCCGGCGGAGCTGCTCAGCTCCGATCGGCTTGCCCGCATCCTGGACAGTTGCGGCCGCGCGTTCGACCACGTGATCCTCGATTCACCACCGACGCTCGGGCTGGCCGATGCCATGA
>SL_3KL_010_SEDDRAFT_10005449_pt1 | contig 11413 bp, 10 predicted proteins | sample SodLakKL_010_SED_2_FD_10381 | JGI IMG/M metagenome (IMG submission 10381)
TCAATGCTTTGATTTCATTTTTCAGCTTTAATTTCATCCTGACAACCTTTCGCTTGCATTTTAGTCATTAATTACCATGGCCTCTCTTGCCAAGCAAACCGGCCGTAATCATTAGCACGACTAACATCAACCACCTTGATCAGTAGAAATAAATCACTTAGCGGTTCGATGACCTTTTTTAAGGTCAGCTCCAAACCCAATGCAGACATACCAGCAACCACAAAAGTAATGATTCCAATGTTTGCTATGATTTGGATGATTTGCGTCGAATTATCCATAAACTCTACCCTTTATTAAAATGTCATTATTGTTCATGTCATTAAAATATGCTTTAGCGATAATTTCAGATACCACCCCGGAGGTGTGTTTAAGGTGTATTTAATGTAAATTTGCCTGCGGTAAAGATGGAACTGCTACTCTGCCCAAGAGGAATCAGGGATTTGACGGAAAGACCGCCTAAACTTTAGCAGCCTATGGTTCTCCAAACTTTCGGAGTTAAGGCAAACGATCGGTTGGAAGAAACGGTAGAAAATGCCGAATGCACCCCGGTCCGATTAACCGGGATGTTTGTCATTTTTATTCATTTAATAGCCATCATACCTCTTGGCTGGATGATCTTTAATGATCAGCTTTTATAACGGGTTATCATTCATATAGTAAAAGATTGCCAGTAAAACGATGCGGAAAAACTATTTATTAAGTCTTATTATCTTTCGGCGGCGGAACAACCGGCACTTCCCCTGCATTATAGGCTGGTAGAGCCATTGAGGGGATGATCGCTAAAAGTGAAATCCCGGCTAAGATTAATAACGATGCCTTGAGCGCTCTCAAGCGCGATTCAATATTAATCCGAACCGCCTCGGCGATTTCTTCGGGGGTAGCTGCTGTTTCACCAAGTAATTCTTCAAGTTGATCGTTGCTGACAAAAGCTACATTATCTAAATTAATATGGTTTTTCAGGTCGTGGGGAACGGTTGACTCCATCAGGCTGCTTGTTACCATGACGCTTAAAAGGCCTACCGCAACCACCCCCGCAAACGCTGTGCCCAGAGCTGTGGAAAGGTTGTTAGCCACACCACGGACCGCGCCCACATCTCCGGCCAGTTCTTTAGGCGCTGTACTTACCATGACATTAAAGAGCAGTGTAATCAGCGCGCCTTCAGCCAGTCCGATTATGATCAGGCTAAGGACGACCATCGGTGTTCCCCACTCATTAGCTATGGTGTAGGATAGCAATGTTAAACCGGTTGCCACAAATATAAAAGAAACTGTGGCGATTAAACGCGGGCTGAATCGGCCGAAAAAGCGCACGATCAAAATAGCGGCGGCAGCAATTGCCAATGTGTAAGGAATTACCGCCACGGCGGTAAAAAATGTGCTGCGGTTTTGGATAATTTGAATATAGAGCGGGATCAGGAAATTGATAGCCGGTCCAAGCCCGCTGATGAAAAGAAGAGCGATAATGGTCGAACGTTCCAGGCGTGATGCAAACAATTGCATGGATATCAGGGGCGCTTTTTTCTCACCGCTTCTTCTTACCGACCAGCGGAAAAAACCCTGCCCGAATAGTACACCGATGATGATCATAAAAGGAGCCGGTGATAATCCCAGTAAGTCAAATGGGGCTAAACTTGTTGCTGTTATCAAACCCCAGCTGTTAAGGTTATTAAAACCGAAACTGATCAGCATAATCGCTACGGCTGCCAAAAACGCGCCGACTAAATCAATACGTAACCCCGGGTGGCGGGGAATTGCTTTTAGCCTGAAGCTGAGAAAAAAGGCAATTAAGGAGACTGCTGCTAGCAGAGCAAAGGAATAGCGCCAGCTTAGAAAAGTGCCCAGATAACCGGCGATGAAAAATGCCAGGGTAGCGGACATGGCCGGGCCGGCGGCTAGAATACCCAGGGCCTGGGCCTGCTGCCCGCCGCGGTAGTTGGCGGCGATTAAAACAACCAGGGTAGGGACCAGGGCCGCTGCCGCCAGGCCCGCCAGGGCCTGGGCCAGATTCATGGCCAGGGTATCCTGGCTGGTAGCCATCAAGAGCATAGCAGCACCGTGTAATAGGGTGGTAATTTGAAAAACCAGCCTCTCACCGAATTTGCGGCCGATCTTGGCACCTAACATGACAAACGCGGCCACAAAGAGAGAATAGACTACAAGGGCGGTGCCGACTGCGGTGGCCGGAGTATAGAGATCTTCAACTATCGGTCCAATGGAAACAGGAATTGAGTTGACATTAAAACCCATCTGTATCTGGACCATTACGATGATGATCAGGGGCAGCCATGAAGCCTGGAACTTATCTACGATCTGCTGGTTTGCATTTGTACCTAACGTGGTTTGTTTAGACATTTTTGAAAATGTATACCGGGCCGGTATTTCCTGTATATCTGTCAATACCGGCCCGGTATCTGCACCTCACTTTGATTTGAAAGACTGAATTAACATCATAAAGCGGCCGGGCTGGAACGTCTTTGCCAAAATTATTTTACTGTTCATAGTTCCTCAGCATCTCAATAATCAGGCGCACACCGACGCCCTGCCCGCCTTTTTCCTGATATGACTTGTTCGACTTATCAAGCCAGCCTGTTCCGGCAATGTCAACATGGGCAAAGGGGTAGTCGCCGACAAAAGCCGCTAAAAAAGCGCCGGCAGTAATCGACCCTGCAGCTCCAGCCTTGTCTCCCAGGTTCTTGATATCTGCTATCTCGCTTTTAATCATTTCCTTGTATTCATCCCAGAGCGGCAGCTGCCAGATTTTTTCGCCGCTTTCCTGGCCTGCCGCAATAAGCCGGTCGGCCAGGGACTGGTCCGTGGCCATCACTCCTGAAGCGTGAGGACCGAGAGCGACAATCATTGCTCCGGTCAGGGTAGAAAATTCGATGATCGCATCGGGTTTGTAATGCTGGGCGTAGTACAAGCCATCAGATAAGATCACCCTTCCCTCGGCGTCCGTATTGAGGATTTCAACTGTTTTACCGCTGAGGGTTTTTACAATATCCCCGGGCCGGTAAGCTCTACTGCCCGGCATATTTTCCGCAGCGCTGACAATACCCACGACATGCAGCGGTAACTTTAATTCGGCTATCGCCTGCATGGCACCAAAGACCGTAGCCGAGCCGCCCATGTCTGATTTCATCATTTCCATTGAGTTCGCTGGTTTGATGTTTAGCCCGCCGGAATCAAAGGTAATACCTTTGCCGACCAGGCAGATTGTCGGCTTATTATCCGCCGGTTTGCCATATTCCATAGCGATAAAACGGGGCTCATTGGCTGAGGCCCCACCCACGGCCATAATGCCGCCAAACCCCTGCTTTATTAACTCATCCGGACCCAAAACAGTTACTTTCAAACCCTGTCTTTTGCCCAAAGCCTCTGCCTCTTCACCCAGAAAGGCCGGGGTAACCTTGCAGCTGGGACCATTGACCAGGTCGCGGGCAAAACTCACACTGCGCCCAATAATTTGGCCCACAGCAGCGCCCTGGCTGGTTTGCTCCTCATTACTGCAGTAGATAGTCACGTTTTCAATTGAGAATTTTTCTTCATCCTTCAATTCAGTTTTGTAGTGCAGGTAACGGTAAGCGCCCATTTCAAAACCTTCCGCCAGGACCTGGCCTATCTTTTCAGGGGTAAATCCGGGCTCCTCATTCAGACCAAAATTGAAGGCATCAGCCTGCAAACCGCGGGCTTCCTTGATGGCTACTGCAGCAATCTCGCGTAGTGTTTCAGCGTTTACCTTGTCTGGTTTGCCCATACCGATCAGAAGCACCCGGCGGGGGGGAACTGTGTTTCCCGGGTAAAGAAGCAGTGTTTTTTTCAGTTTGCCACCGAAGTCGTTTGCGTCAATCAGGCCGGCGATGGCCTCGGGAAGAGAGGTTTCTTCACACACGGCCAGGATAGCCAGTTCTGATTCATCCTCTAAGACAGAACCGCTTTTAACAAGGACATCCATTATTAATCACTCCTATGTTTTAATCAGATCTAGGCGGCAGAGTCGTCTGCTGCCTGGTCAGGATAGCCCACAGGCAAGTCACCTTCGCGAAAACCGGGCATCCGTCCGGCCGGTATAATCGCCAACAAGGCGAGAAAAGCAAGGCCCAATAAGGATATCTTTAAGGCTTGCAGTCGTGCCTCGGCGTTAATCAAAACTGCCTTAGCAACCTCTTCGGGGGTTGCCCCGATCCTGTTGGCTAAAATATCCTCCACCTGTTCATTGGTAATAAAATTAACGTTATCGAAGTTAAGCTGATCAATTATTTCCGGCGTTATCACCGGGCTTGCCGTTGCGTTGGTTAAGATGAGCATACTCAACAGCGAAACCGCAAAAACTGTGGCTATGGATATACCCACACTGCCGGAAATATTGTGAACCAGGCCGCGCCAGGCGCCTACATCGCCGGCCAGTTCCTTCGGTGAAGCGCTGAGCAGGGTATTGAAGACCAGGGCCACGATCGAGCCCTGTCCCAGGCCAAGCATAATCAAACCTAAAACAATTGGTAGTTGACCCCACTCATTGCTTATAGTGAAGGCAATCAGACTCAGGGCAGACGCGACCACGATAAACCCTACCCGGGCAATCTGGCGGGGAGGGTAGAGATCGTAGAACCTGGCTACCAAGGCATTAGCAGTAAAAATTGAAATAGTGTAGGGAATGATTGAAAAGGAGGTCTGAATACTGCTTAAGCCCTGGACCACCTGCATGTATAGAGGAATCAGGAAATTGGCGGCCGTGCCGATGAAAAGCATCAGCGCCATGCACCAGGTCGTAGCTCGTTCCTCAACTGTATCAAGCACTTCCAGGTTAAAGAGCTGCGACTTCTTTTCAGCCTGCCTTTTACGCAGCCAGGCAAAAAAGACCTGGGCCATGAAAATACCAAGGACAACAAAAATCAGGGCCGGAGAAAGGCCNAGAACGCTGAAGGGNGCAGCCGGTTTGGCCAGGAAAGGCCCCCAGGCGGTAAGCCCGCTGAAACCAAAGCTGAGCAGGATAATAGCCGTAGAAGCGATAGCCGCGCCTCTCCAGTCTATGGTCAATTCTGATTGCGGATCAATTTTCTTCAAACGAGTACTTAGCAGAAGGTTGAAAATTCCCAGCAAGACAACAAGGGCGAAGGAGTAGCGCCAGCCGATCGTTGTGGCAAAAGTGCCGGCTATTAAAAGTGCCAGTACGCCGGCACCCGGAATAGCGGCTGCCAGGAATCCGATTGCCTGGGCCTGTTGCTTACCCTTGTAGTTGGCGGCAATAAAAACAGTAAGCGCCGGGGCAATCAGGGCGATAACCGCCCCGCCCAGGGCCTGCCCGATAAAGAGCATCGGTCCGTTGACGGCCAGCGTTACCATCAGCATGGAGAGGGCATGAATAAAAACGGCAATCTGAAAAACCCTCTTCGAACCAAATTTTGAGCCGATTTTTGCTCCCAGCAGAATAAAGGCAGCCATGGAAAAAGTGCCGGTTGTGATGGCTGTCCCGACAGCGGTAGCGGGAATACTCAAATCACTGGTAAGGCCGGCCATTGAAACTGTGAGAGCATTAACATTGAATGATGCCTGAATCTGGGTTAAAACAACAACAATCAGTGGTAACCAGGACACTTTGTCATAATTTTCGATGGCTTTGGTAGCGGTAGCTTTAATGGACATCTAAAATATTCACTTCCTTTATAATATAATAATTTATCGAGTAGAACCTCAAGGGCCTTTCTGTGCTTAAGTGCAGGCTAATATCATTTTTTATATGCAATCACTATCTTTTGCAACTGACACCAGAGTGAGCCGCAATAGTCTAATAGTATTTAGAACACCATTTAACGCAGCTTGATCAACCAACAGCCCGGTAAATATTGTATTGATTGAGCCATCTTCCAGTGTTTGATAGTTAACAGTCATATCTTCACTACTATTTAAGCAGACAAAGTCTATTTTTCCGCGCACTGTTATTTTATAAACAGCGGGACAATCGAATTCAGAACTGTAGCTGTAATATGTGCCCATGCTATTAAGTTAAGCAATTACTAAAAATAAAGATACCACCCGGTTGGTGTAATCTCAGGTGTACTTTTTCACAAGTGGGCAATTGAAAATATCTCAAGATGATGATATTATTAAATATATTGAATTACTATAAAATGGGTTTAAAAAGCTCAGCAGCTGATTATCCAGTAAGACATATTTACAGCTGGTTTTTCGGATTGGGTATCTTTTGAACCAGGGCATGTTCATCATTAAGGTAAATTGGAAATTTGATGAAAACAAAAACCGTATCACCCCAAGGCTTTGGTATTCTTCAAACCAGGCTGCACCGCCCCAACCTGCCTGGTTCCTTACTGCCGCGTCCCGGTTTAATAAAGCTGCTTGACTTTGACTCCCCCAAAGTGCTCACCCTGGTTATTGCTCCTGCCGGTTTTGGGAAAACAACCCTGGTCGGTTCCCGGCTCGATGAGATGCAGTGCCCGAATAATAGTATGAAAACTGATAGCCTGCCTTCAGCCTGGCTGGCAATTGATGAAACTGATAATGACTTCATTTTTTTTCTACGCCATTTTATTGCTGCTCTGCGTAGAATTATTCCAGAAGCATGCCCGGAAACTGTTAAGCTGGTCTATAGTAAAGGAGAAGTAGTCGCAGATTCGATTTCGCTGGTTTTAACCAATGAATTATCGGAGCTTCCGCAGCGCTTTGTCATGGTTTTCGACGATTTTCATCACGCCAGTTGTCCGCAATTACAAAAATTACTGACAGGATGGTTACGGCACTGGCCTTTGCCGATGCACCTGGTGATCATTTCCCGAACCCAACCGCCCCTGGCCCTTTCTGGATTAAAAGGGCAGGGTAAAATAAATGATATCCGTTCAAGAGATCTGCGCTTTTCTCCGCAGGAAGCCGAAGATTATATCCGCCTGATGACAAAAAGAGATCCCGGTGAAAAACCTATCGCCGATCTGTTGAACTATACTGAAGGGTGGGTGGCCGGATTAAAGCTTGTTTCAATTGCCTTAAATCAAACAAGCGCGGATCAGGATATTGAATCAGTTTTGTCACTGGGAAAACAGGATATTTTCGGTTATCTGGCTGATGAGGTCTTCGACCGGATGACAGCACCGATGCAGCGATTTTTAATGAAAGTGTCAATTCTTAATGATTTCTGCGTTTCACTGTGCCTTGCTTTGGTTGATGAAGATGACCTGGATGAATCAGTTAAATATTTGCTTGACAATATTCATAACGTTGATTTATTTATTACAGCCCTTCAAGGCAAGGAGGAGTGTAACGAGGATTGGTTTCGCATGCATCACCTTATGCGTAACCTGTTGCAAAAAAGACTCTTGATAAGTTTCAACCCGGAGCAGGTCAGGGCATTACATCTGCGTGCTGCAAACTGGCATATCGGGTGCAACCAGTTTAATCAAGCTCTCGAACACGCATTAAAAGCCGAAAATAGCGACCTGCTGGCTGAAATTCTTGATCAAATGATTTTTGAAGCCCTGGACAGTGAAGACCTCCTGCTTATGGATCATTTAATGCAATTCGTCACAGCAGAAATGAGCTCAGCTAATCCGCAGTTCCTGTTGTATAAGGCCTGGCAAAAGTTTAACAGGTGGGATATTGACGAAATAAATGATATCATCAGGCAAGCGGAAAAGATCATGAAGAGCGAAAAACCGGTTTCTGTAAATCAGGGCTCCCTATCTGGACAATTAGCCTTTTTTAAAGGATTTCTTGCCCTCGCCTCCAACAGTAGTCCAGGGGCTGTTAAGTTATTTGCAAAAGCGCTTGATTCAATTCCAACCCGGTGGAACTATATAAGAGGCCAGGCTGTTTTTTGGCACGGGCTAAGCCTGCAGTCTTGTGAAAATGCCCAAAAAGCTATCGCCGGCCTGCAGCAGAGCTACCGGGATCTTGACAATAAAAATAACAGCCATGCAATTCGTCATTTATTTGCCTTAGCTTTAATTTATCTCCATGATGGGGACCTGAAAGCAAGCGAACATTATGCCCGGCTGCTGCTTGACAAAGCCCGCCATAATAAATTAGTGCAGCAGGAAGGATTCGCCCTGGCTATACTTGGCTTTGTTAATTACCAGTGGAACAGGCTTAATCAGGCTGAAGAATGGTACCAGGAACTATATAAGATACGCTTATTTATCACGATAATGCTCAATCGCCAGGGTTATATCGGCCTGGCCATAGTCCTGCAGGCCCTGGGGAGGAGTAAAGAAGCGCTGGATATGATTAACGAACTAACCGACCTGGAACTTGAACATCGCGGCCAGGTAACGGAGGTAGCGCAGGTTGGCCGGTTGCGAGTATTGACCAGCCAGGATCAGGGGAAAGAGACTGAAAAATGGGCCGATGAATATTTAAAGCCCTTTGCCGATGTTCTCCTCCTTCCTAACTTTGAAGATCCGCAGATATTTAAAGCCAGGGTTTTAATTGCCCGCAATAATCCGAAAGATCAATCCATAATCAGAGAAATCCTTGAGAAATATTTAAGTACTGCTGCTGAAAGAAATATCAACCGCTGCAAAGCTGAAGCTCTGGCCCTTTCAGCACTGGCTGAAATGAATGAGGGTAATAATTCGAAAGCCCGGGATGTGCTGATCGAATCGCTTGAACTGGCGGCCAGGGGTAACATGATTCGCCTCTATCTTGACCTTGGACCACAAATGGAGGAACTGTTGAAACAGGTTGTTCCTGCTGCAGAGATAACCGAGTTTGTTCAGGAGATCCTTGCTGCATTTGCTGAAAGCAGTGCCGGTAAAGCAGTTGCTGATCAAGCAGTAAAAGGGCAGCCGGGAATTAATACTGATGGTCCGGAGCTGCCCTTTTACGAAAACCTGTCCCTGCGGGAAACGGAAGTTCTGCGCTTAATGGCCGAAGCAGTCAGCCTGCAGGAAATTGCCAACCGCTTATTCATCACCTATGCGACTGCAAAACGCCACACCGTTAATATCTACTCCAAGCTGGGAGTCCACAGCCGCTGGGAAGCGGTTGCTTTCGCCAGGGAAAACGGAATTATTTAACCCTTCCCAGATATCCCGCTTTTCATTTTATCTTCGTGATGTCGTCAGGCCGCCAGGTCTGATCGAAGAAAGGTTCCAGCGGACCGTACAGGCGGATCCAGACGAAGTGGCCCTGTCCGGGAACCGTCCGGATCCAGTTCTTCTCCTTGCCTTCTGGCTCTGCCGGGCCGAAGTAGATGTCGACCGAACCGTCCGGGTTCACCTCGGGTTGGTCGAAGGCGCTGCTGATGCTCGGCTTGGGCTGGCCGTTCTGCAGCAGCGAGCGCGTCTCGGTGTCGTAGACGGTCACCGACCAGAAGTTCTTGGCCGGAATTCCAGTCGGCAGCCGCAGGCGATAGTTCTGTCCGCCGTCCAGATAGGCGCCGCTCGCGTCCTTGTAGGTCGTAAGGTACTGCGAGCCGACACCGACCATCTTCGCCTCCATCGCCGGAGTGACCACGATGGCGCCGTAATGCCAGAGGGTGCGGGCGTCCAGGAGCCGGGCGCCGTTGCGCTCGAACTTGTATCCGCCGATGAAGACCCGCTCCCAATAACGGTCCGGGTAGACCCGGGCCTCCGGGTCGCGGTTGGCGTACATGATCGCCTTGGCCATGCCGTCGCCCAGGCGGACGCCATCCGACAGGATGCGGTACATACGCTCGTCGGGCTGGAACGGGGCCCCCTTTACGATCCCCAGGGCATGGAGCAGGCCCAGCTGCTCCGGCGTGAAGGCCGAGAGCGGCTCGTACTGGACCATCTGGTGCAACCGCTCGAAGTAGCGGATGTCGCGCGGGAAAGTGGAGTCGCTCGGCTTGAACGATGCGCTGACGACGCTCGGCTGTCGCTCACCCTCGCCCAGCGGATAGACCTTGAAATGCGCCTTGTAATACGCCAGCGCGGCCTCGCCTCGACCCGTGTCCTGCTCGAAGCCGCGCGCCATGACCCAGTTGCGCCAGGTGCTGGACCGGAAGACGAAGTAACCTTCAGGCACATCGCCCTCGTATCCCGGCGGCAGGAGGAGATACTTCCCGCCCTGACCGCGATCGAGACCGGCATTGCCGAGGTCCGCCAAATATAGAAATAAGCCGTCGTTGATGATGCCCAGGACATTCGGCGGCACCTCGATGACCGCAGGGCCGGTCTACTTCAGGTCGACGCTGGCGCTCGCGTACATGCTTTCGGTGTTGTAGGTCAGGCCGAGGTCTTTCGACCTGCCTTCACCCGGCTCGGTGTACACGATCATGCCGCCGGTCTCGCTGACGCCGTGGTCGCGCGGGTGCATGTCGAGCAGGGCCTGCATCGAAATCGCAGGCATGAAGTCCAGGTAGGCCTGGGCAGCGCGCTGCAAGTCTAACTGATCGTACAATTTTTCAATGGTTTCTTTGGTTGGATACCCACCCTCAAACTCCAGTTTGCCAATGCTGGTTTCCAACACACCTGTATTGAACTCTTGAAGATGATTCTTTATCACTTCTCCTCCTCTTATTCAGATAGCCTATCAAACTCATGGTATTTTAATTGATTCCCCGAAGATACCACCAAAATGGTTTATTATAGGTGTACTTTTATCGTGCTTAAAGCTCTAATGGGTAAATCCAGGGTCAAGGCCGCTGCCCTAAACTTTATCCAAGGCCGGACCGCCATTGATGGACAGCTAAATCTTTATCATTACCAGGGCCTGAAATTACAGGCATCCAAAAATCGGTTTCAGGCACCATCTTAGTGATTTATGTTTGAATGATGTACACCTAAAATAATCCATTTAGGTGGTAGCACTCGGATATTATTTCAATTAGCTTATTTAATAAGGTAATACAGGAAAATTTGAAGGAGGAATATAATTTAGATGAATCATAAATACAAGTTTTCCCTCGCATATTGCCTTTTTATCCCATTAATCCTAGTTTTTTTTACTGGATGTGGGGGGAACCCAGAACAAACACCGGATCTTGACGGGACTGAATGGTCTTTGACTGAAATGAATGGAGAAGCAATTCCCGAAGATGTGGAAATTAACATCGCCTTCAGCGAAGGCCAGCTGAGCGGCCAATCAGCCTGCAACCGTTACTTTGCCGGTTATGACCAGGAGGAAGACACCCTGAGGATAGACCAGCCCGGAAGTTCTAATATGTATTGTGAAGGTCTGATGGATTACGAAGCCGAGTACCTTCAAACTTTAGGCGAAGTAAAAAGTTTTGAACTAAGCGGTGACTCCCTGAAAATGCTGGATCAATCCGGAAATGCAATTCTGGTTTTCCGTAAATAAGTCTCAGGCAGTAAACCCTGCTGTTACGGCAGCATTATTATGAAGAAATGATTTAATTGGTGAGTTTAAATCAATAGAACAATAGGAGGAATTTTATTATGCCACGCATGATCAGAAAAATGGCACGAACTGCCGCAATATCCGCAAC
>SL_3KL_010_SEDDRAFT_10005450_pt1 | contig 11413 bp, 8 predicted proteins | sample SodLakKL_010_SED_2_FD_10381 | JGI IMG/M metagenome (IMG submission 10381)
GTGGCACTTTTTTCTGTTGAACCTGGAAAGGCGGTGGGCAGGATGACCCCTCTGCCCACCCTACGGACTCTCAATGGATGATCCATGAAACTGCACATCACAAAACATGCTCGGTAGAAAATAGCTGATTTTCCTTGAGAACCACGAAAATAATATGTCCAGGCAGATGAGGAAAGGACGACATGGCAGCGGGTTGCGGGGAGTTTTCTCACCCGGTCCCCACACCACCTCGCGTGCAGGCCCGCACAGAGCGGTTCACACAAACTGTGGGCCCTAAGCCTGGCAATGAATGTTCACCCACAGTTCTTTTGCAGCCAGGAGCTGGCAAACCCAAGACATTTGCACCAATCTGAACGCTGGGTCTCGTCGCTTTTTGCTGACCGTCCAATCGCTCTGGCTTCCTTTGCTCTCCAGGCTGGTCTGCTCGCTTTGGTCAGTTCACCAGAAAACAGCACCCGGCGGGCTGACAGCAAGAGGCGCATAGGCATTCACGGGGCAAGTTTCTTGGGACGCTGGCGACTCAGGGCATGAGAACGCACACCAAGAGAAACTCGACGAAGCATGTGTGCGTTCCAACCGGCGGCAATTCCTTCCTGATCCAGATCAGGACCTGGTCCGTAAAGGTGCGGCCTCAACGGAAGCCATTATCCGCCAGCGCTTCTCAATGGGGCGCTTCCTCACTGCACGCTCCCTGTGGGAAGAAATTGGCCTTGACAGCACGGGCAAGCCCCTGCTATCCAAAAGCTCTGAGGAAGCGAAATTCCATCATCGATAATCAGGAGCACGACCCACAGACAAAAAATAGAACTACACGTTATGCACAAAAAGCGCTATCCCTCATCGATTGCGAAAACCACCAGTTTCTGGAGAAGCCCTGCAATAAAAGCCCTTGTCCTTGCAGCTGGCGGCCTTTCACTTCTTGCCTTCCTGTCGTTCTCACATCTTTCATCCTCACCACCATCTTCACCACCGCAGTCACTTTCTCATCACCAGGATGATGACCTCAGCTCCAGCACAAAGGTAGAATGCATCGTTCTGGACGAGGGAGTTGTCGAAGAAAAGTTAGAAGTGACCCACCATACCGTTCAGCGAGGCGACTCACTTTACAGCATTCTCTCTCAAAACGGTCTGAGCCCTGCTCAGATTCATAACGTCACCGAGATGCTCGAGGGTGAATTTTCTGTCCGGGGGTTCCGACCGGGACAGTCATATGAGGTGGCACACGACAGGGAGGGCGAATTCAGAAGCTTCAGCTGCCAATTGAACAGGGCCCATGTGCTCAACATCGAGCGCGATGCCGATACGGGTGAGTTTCTCGTGTGGAGCGACGTTCTCGAACATGAAACCCGCCTTGCCAGCCTGCAGGGAACCATCAGTTCAAGCCTCTCCAATCACCTCAAAAACCATGAGCGCACAGCCCTTGCAGGCAGACTCAAGACCATCTTCAACGGGCAAATTGATTTCCGGCGCGACATTCAGCCCGGCAGCAGTTACCAGGTTCTGTTTGAAGAACAATGGATTGGTGATGAATTTTTCGGAGCGAAGGAAGTTCTTGCGGCTGAAATCACAATCCGCAATCGACGCCACACCGCCTACCGATTCGAAGACTCGAACGGTGACATTGGTTACTATGACGAAAAGGGCAATTCACTGCAGGCATTCTTTCTGAACAAACCCCTGAATTATTCAAGAATTTCCAGCGGATTTGGCCATCGCATTCACCCCATTCGCGGAACCCGCCATTTCCACGGAGGTGTGGACCTGGTTGCCCCAACGGGAACCCCGGTCCATGCCGTCGCTGACGGAACAGTGGTTTTCAGCGGCCGCAATGGAACTGCAGGCAACATGATCACTCTTCGTCATGCCCACAATTACCAGACCAAGTATCTCCACCTGAGCCGCTTTGCACAAAACATCACCAATGGCTCACGGGTCAGGAAGGGCGATGTCATTGGCTACGTGGGAGCCACAGGAGCGGCAACAGGACCCCACCTGTGCTTCAGGGTGCTCCACCACGGCAAACTCGTCAATCCGCTCCAGGCCCTGGCCTCGGCATCATCTCCCAGAAAGGCTGTGGCCAAATCGGACATGGACCGCTTCAAGATTCAGGTCGCACACTTCAAGGCCCAGATCGAGGAGCAGGATACCCTTCTTGCCGGTCGGCGCGCATCCGGGGATACTTCTTCCTCATCCAGCCTCTGAGCCCGCGTGAAATACTGGTGACAAGCTCCGTGCTTTCCAGCTGATGTTTGCCGTGGCCTCTATGTCAAAGAGCGGGTGGCCTGCTGCTGACCTCCTCCTGAAAATGCCGAAAGAATCCTGAAGCATTTCGGGCACCGCACTCAGCGGGTGGCTCTTTCCATCGACGGGATCGCTGCAATGGCTAAGACAATCTGGTGCCTCTTTGTCCCAGGCATTCTCGTGCTTCTGGTGCTCGGCTCCGCTGCAGCTGATACGGGGCCGACCGGAGCGTGCTGCCCCTTTGTCACCTTTCACCATGCCCCGCAATCATCACATTGCAGCCCACTGCAGCGCACCCTCCATGATGCCCGTTCAATGCTGGACACAGTTTTCTCCTGTGACACGTCACAAAAAACTCCGGAAGCCATGACCGTGGAGATACATCTGGAACACCATGAATCGGGGCAGCCCGGCTTTGTGATCCAGGGCCTTGGACAGGGTAACAGAAGGCACATCACCATCAGCGCTGCCGATCAGCGGGATCTGAGCAGTGCAATCTATGCCCTGCTGCAGGAAAAGCTGGGCATTCACTTCCTGCACCCGCGCCAGACTTCTCTGCCCCGGTATGGCCAGTGGCCTTTGCCGGAACGGTTCCTTCTCGAAGCACAGCCGCGTTTTGAGGTGCGGGGCTTCCACCTGCACACTCAGCACCCCACGGAACTGGAAGTGGCCCTGCACGACCCCCACACGCCCCAGTCTTTGGAAAGGGTACGCGAATACATCGACTGGCTGGCCCGCAACGGTCAGAACTACTTCCAGTTCTACCTGCTGCGCACGGTGGACCGACAACACTGGCCTGACCACGCCCGCGCCATTGTGGATTATGCCCATCAGCGCGATATCCGTGTCGGGGTCATGGTTTCCGCCTCCATGCTGCAGCAGCACGCCTTCCAGTTGATCAAACTGCTGCAACCCAGGCGTTACAACACACAAGTCTGCCAGAACCTGGAGTGGCTCTTACGCGTACCTTGGGACGCTCTGGTTGTGGAGCCCACCACAGGAGAATACCTGCCGGATTTGCGCCGCCTCGTTCCCGGAATTCTGGATACCATTGAGAAGGTGGTGCTGGATGAGTTCCAGACGCCCCTGTTTTACGCCACCCACGTGATTCATCCCAGGAACCGTATCGGTGGCGGAACAAACGACATCCACTGTGAGCACCCCGTGAATCCACGCACAGGCATCCTGATTCACACCGTAATGTGCTACGATCTTCAGGAAGCCCTGCCCGGTGTTTATGGCAATCAGAACTTCCACTGGATGCTCGAAAAAGCCAGGTGCGAAGTGCAGCGTCGACAGACCTGGTACTGGCCCGAGTCTTCCTACTGGGTGGCCTTCGACAACTCGGTGCCCTTGCTTCTGCTCCCCTACCTGGACAGTCGACTGAGGGATATTCTGCTGACAGCGAGTATGGAACTCCAGGGCCATGTCACCTTCAGCTCCGGCTGGGAGTGGGGCTATTGGCTCTTTGACTGGAGCATTGCCCACTGGAGCTGGCAGTGGTCCCATGACGGTGAAGAGCGACAACCCACACCGGTCCAGCGCCTCCGGGATCTTGACCCGCAAGGAACTCTGCCCCGTCTGGTGGAGCACTCCCTGGAACTCCAAAACGTCTTCCTGAAAAGCCATGAGCTGCTGCGTTACCTGCCCGCGTTTGAACCCTTTGCCGAGGCTCCACCTCCCTTTGACTTCATCTTTCAGCCACGCCCGGAACTTCGACCGGCTCACCTCATGAAGCGGGCACGAGAAGCGCAGGTTCAGGAGGTGTTGGACGGCCCGGTGCGCCAACTGGAGGAGTTTGCCAGGCTGAGTCTGAAATGGCTGGATGAGCATGATGCCCGCAACACCCTCGAGGAGGAGTTGCTTGACGGACTGCGCATCACCGCCCTGCGCGCCCTGCATCGCAGCGCTACCCTGCAGGCCACCATTGCCCGCCGTGAGCGGCCCCGAATGTGGCACCGCCCCACACCGGCGGCGCAGCATCATCTGGAGCAGGCCACCCTTATCAGGAAAGAGGCCTTGGCGATCGTGCGTCAGCGGGAATCAGCCTACCGCTATCCCGTTCATGAACTGGCCGGGCGACGCCAAAGCTTCACTGCCTACGGCTTCGGCTACCTCTACCCGGTTCATGAATTGTATTTCTGGAAGCGTGAAGAAGATCAGGTGGCCACAGGACGTTTTGACATGTTCTACCGGCCTATCTGGAATTACTGGCGAGTTCTTGGCCTGAGCGGACTGGTGATGTGAAAGACTGAAAGAAGACACCTGAAACGCGACCGTTCCCCGATCACACATGAAAACATTTTTAAGGCTTAACACACTTTATCCATCATTATTTCAATTATTTAAATGTTTTCCAACAAACCTTCATCAGAAATCTCAGTTGATGGAATCATGCCTGAAATGTGATCATTGGCTGCCATATTTTTCCAGAAAGCTTCTCAGGTCTTTGAAGTCATCAATTCTCTGCTTCAGGTCCTCATGCGTCCAGTCCCACCATCGAATTTCCAGGAGCGCCTCGGCCACTGCCCGTGGAAATCGAGTGCGAATGAGCCTGGCTGGTGCACCGGCAACGATGGCATAGGACGGCACATCCCTGGTGACCACTGACAGGCTGCCGACAACGGCCCCATCCCCGATGGTGACGCCGGGCATGATGACTGCTCCATGCCCGATCCAGGTATCATGGCCAACGAGAACCCGTTGCCTGCGGCGCCAGCTGAAAAAAGCATGGTCGGGTTCTTCTTTAAATCCGTATCGTTGACTTCTGTACGTAAAATGGTGCAAGGACGGTCGTTCTATGGGATGACTGCCGGGATTGATCCGTGCCATATCTGCGATATTGCTGAATTTTCCGATATCCGCGCAGATGATTGAACAGTGCCGGCAGACATAGCTGTAATCCCCCAGAACGGTTTCCGTCATTTCGACAAAATCGAGCACTTCGGTATATTCTCCCATTTCACAGTGCCTGATGACCGCCGTGCCGGCAACCGTTGGTTTTTTGGTCAGTGGCTGCTCCTCCCTGGTATTATGAGCGACTATCTTCTCCATGGTGACTCTCGAATTTGATTCCGTTAATGCCGCCCTGGCAAGTGGCCGCCTCACGGGCGTCAGATTCATGCTTTTGAATAATGGTATGAAAGCTGTAGCCGTGCAGTTTAAAACCCAGTTTTTCGTAAAAGTTATGGGCTCTTTCACGGCGGATATCGGTTGACAGGGAAAGTTTGTAGCATCCGGCGGCTGCACACTGATCGATGGCGTGTGCGACCATATGCCTGCCGATGCCGGCACAACGATGCCCTTCGGCGACCACGACATCCTCCAGAACACCCGCGGACCTCCCATTGTGCGCCAGGTATTCCAGGATAGAGAGAACATAGGATCCAACAACCACCCCATGGACGGTGCACACGTAAACGTGGCGGCCAGGGGAATTGACGATACGCCGAAAAATATCGAGAGCGGTTTCCTCTTCACATGTGGGGGCATCGCCAAATTCAAGACTGTTGTAAAGATGAAGAATGGCTGGAATATCGGCTTCAACCGCTTCCCGGATATTCAGTTCGTCATCGGCCATTTGCAGAACTCGCCTTTTATTCGCTGATCCATTCCTGGCCTCCGCCGTTTCCGTTAAAGGGGCGGCTCCTGTTTTTGAATCTTCGATGAGGCCGCTGGTGACACTGAAGGCATGCCTTATTTTTGCAGGATATTGATAACGGCTGGTCAATTCAATCAGGTGAGTGCCCTGGTATTGGGAGAAAAGCCCGAAGAACGCACTGAAGGGAAAAGTGCCGCTGCCGGGCATGTTGTGCTCATCCCCACGCCCGAAAGGGAGCATGCCGGCCTTATCTTTTTCGGTGAAAAAGTTGACGATGCCGTGGTTGTCATGAATATGGGTATGGACAACCCATGGAAGGGCTTTTTTGGCCCAGGCCAGCGGATCAACTCCGTAATGTACTGCAGCCAGGTTCAGATGGCCGGTGTCAAGTGTGATGCGGACGTTCGGCTGGTCTATCGCCTGGACGACTTCAACCAATTCATCGATGAATTCAGCATAGGCGTAAGGAGAATAGTCCGCGTAGGGCCGATGGTTTTCCATGGCGATCATGAGCCGGGGAAATGCCTTGGCCATCTCAGTGAGACAAAACCGTTCGTAGCCGATCAGCTCCTGTTTTTTCTGGGCATCAAAGTGCTCAAAGGGTTTACCGTATCTCGGAAAATCCACGTTATCGATATAGCGACCCGGGTGGTAAACAAGAATGCGTGCCTTCAACCGATCACATATTTCAGCGCAGCAGCGCAATACCTCCCAATGAAGTTCGCCGTGCTCCCGGTCGAAGAGGTTCAGTCGCAACGGCACGTGAACGCTGAGATGGAAGCGATAGTCATCCAGTATTGCCGCCAGCTTGCGCAGAACATCCTCGCAGAGTCTGCCCCCCACAATGAGATCGAAATCATCGGGCACAATCTCCACTGCGCTGAAACCCGCAAGACGGGCTTCTTCCAGTGCAGCTTGAAATCTATTGGGGTACTGATCGAGATTGGCTCCGGTGATTCTTATTCCTATACGGCACAAGACGAGTAGACCTCCCTTCCTCTCACAAAGGTTTTCAGTATACGCGGATATGGCAGGCTGTGGTCGACGACCAGCATATCCGCCCGGGAACCGGGCGACAGATGGCCCCTGGTTTCATCCATTCCCATAGCTTTGGCCGGATTGGCGCTGAACAGACGGGAGGCTTGGTACAGGGGGAGATTGCATTGGCGGTGGATTTTGAAAAGGGCATGCAGGAGGGTGGAAGGGATGTAATCCGAGCAGACAATGTCTGCGAGTCCTTGGCTGATGATTTCCATGGCGCTGAGATTGTGGTTATGTGACCGTCCCCGAATAATATTGGGAGAACCGACGGCAATCATCATGCCGCGGGATCGGGCATGATCCACCGCTTCGCGGGTTACAGGAAATTCCGATATCACGGCGCCGCAAACTGAAATGAAATCGATTTTTTCAGCGGTGTCGTCGTCATGACTGGCCAGTGGCACGCCGTGATATCGGCAGATTTCGGATATTTTGCGAGCGTTTTCAAGGCCGACGCATTCCTTGATGCGCTTCCGTTTTTCCATGATCTCAATCACCTGGTTTTCATCACTTGAAAAATAGGCGCTGTAATAATCTCTGAATTGCTCCAGGGTTTTGAACTGTCCCTGACCCGGCGTGTGATCCATGATGGAGACCAAATCGATCAGGCCTTCGGTGATCAGCTCCTCAATCTTCGGCAGGGCGGCGGTATCGGTGATTTCATACCGCAGATGAATGCAGGTCTCGACACTCAGATTCCGGGACATGGCTTTGATCTGTCTGATGATGTGATCGGCCATGTCCATGGTTCTCAGTATGGCATTCTGCTTTTCGGCGAAAGAGATTGAATGAAAGATGGTCGTGACGCCGGCCGCAGCCAGCTTCTTGTCAAGCTCCGCCACTGCCATCTCCACGGGCAAGCAGCTTCCCGGCCGGCTTTCGATCTCCCTTTCAATGGCATCGCTGTGCAGATCGATGAATCCCGGCAGCACGTAGGCGCCACGGACGTCCATAACGGGTGGAGACACGGGCAAATCCGGGCCGACGGCCGCCAGGCAGCCGTTTTCAACCCTGATGGTGCATTTTTCAATGTCTCCCCCCGTGGTTGCCGCCCGTGCATTGATAATATGAAATGTATGACTGTTATTCATTCTCTAATGCTCCCTTGACGGCATGGTGAATATCTCATCGCCGAATTCCTTCAGGATATCCGGTTGATGAAAAACTCCGATCATGGTGGTCCCCTTTTGTCTCAGCTCCCTGAGAATTTGAAGAACCACCTTTGTGGTCCAGCGGTCCAGCGAGGCGGTGGGCTCGTCAAGGATCAGAAGGCGCGGCGCTTTGATGACCGCCCGGGCGATGTTCACCCGTTGCTGCTCCCCACCGCTGAAGGTTGCGGGATAAGCGTCGAAAAGTATCCGCGGGATGCCGAGCCTTTCCAGCAACACTGCCGCACGGCGGTCTGCTTCGGTTTTTTCAAGACCAGCCATGACCAGTGGAGCAGCGACGATGTCCAAAGCCGATACGCGGGGGATCACCTTCAAGAACTGGGTAATGCTGCCCATCTCGAGCTCCCTGATCATGCCGACCACATTGAGCTCTGCACGCGCCAGATTGACCGACCCAAAACGGTCAGACCTGTACCAGATATTGCCGGATGTGGAGAGGTAAGTTCGGTAAATACACTTGAGCACTGAGCTTTTCCCGGAACCGCTTGGCCCCGATATGCCCAGAGAGCAGCCCGGGGGAACCCGCAGGGAGATGTTTTTGAAGCCGACAATGGTTTTACCCCCAAGATGGTGCATGATGAATTGCTTGGAGAGATTCTCAAGTTCGAGCATAAAGCCTTCCCTTGTCATCTAAAGGGTTGAGTTGACCAGAAGTTGGGTAAATTCGTGTTGCGGGTCCTCCAAGACCTGGTCGGTCAGTCCCGCCTCCACTACCCGGCCATCCTTCATGACCATCGTTCTGGTGGTCAGATGCTTTATGATTCCGAGGTCGTGTGAAACGACGATGGTCGTCAGCCCCAATTCCTGCTGCAGGCTTTTAATCAGGTCGAGGACCCTCGCCTGAACCGACAAATCAAGGCCCGTGGTCGGCTCATCAAGAAAAAGCAGACGGGGGTTGACGGACAGGGCACGGGCGATCTGGACCCGCTGCTGCATGCCGCCGCTGAAATTCCGCGGGGGCTCATCCATTCTCGACGACGGCACCTCCGTTCTCTCCAGCAGTGATGAGGCACGTTTCCGCATTTTGGCAACGCTGCGGCAGCCAGCCATGATCAGACGCTCACCGATGTTTCCCCCAGTGGATATATTCATTTTGAGACCGAGGTGAGGGCTTTGATAAACCATGCCCATGAGGCGGTTGCGCAGCATTCGCTTTTGAAAAGGATTCATCAAGAACAGGTTTTCTTCACCATCAAGGGCCACATCGAACCCGGGTATCTCCCCGAGCTGGGCCATGTCCAGGCGCAGGTGCATGGAACCGCTTGTCACCGCCTCTTCAAAGTAAAGCAGTTTCAGCAGGGTGCTTTTTCCGGAGCCGCTTTCACCCACGATACCGAGCACCTCACCATCATAAAGGTCAAAGCAGACATCGCTGCAGGCGATCACTGACCCACAGCGCCGGCAGGCCGCCCCTTTCAGCACCGCCCGACTGTCGAGACACTCACTGCACTGGGGCCCGTAAATCTTTGAAACGCCACAAATGCTCAAGATCGGATTCATCGGGCGACTCCCCCCGGCAGCCTGCGGCTGATTTTCCTGCAATGGGCCGTGTCCGAGCAAAGCCAGCGGCGAGCACCGGTGGCATCGTCCATTGTTTCGTCCAAAAAGGTGTCCTGACTGCCACACTCAGCACAGCAGCGACCGGAAAAATTTTCCACTTGAAAGGGAAAATCATCAAACTCGATGGGTTCGACCTTTGTCCATGGCGGAATGGCGTAGATCCTTTTTTCACGTCCCGCACCAAAAAGCAGCAGACACTCGGATCGATCCAGCCGCGGCACATCCCAGCGCGGAATGGGACTGGGTGACATCATGTAGCGGCCGTTGACCATGACCGGATAGCCCCAACCGATGGTTACTTCCCGGTACTTGATAATACTTTCATATAGATAAAGCCACATGGCGGTGTAATCGGCTTCGGCATGCATTCTTCTGGTCTCGGCCTCGGAATGCTCAACCACACGGAGTGGCTCGGGCAAAGGAACCTGCAAAACCAGCACCTGGCCGGAACGAAGCCGCTCCTCGGGTATGCGGTGTCGGGTCTGCAATAACGTGGCGGCCGCGGTGTCACTGGTGGTCGCCACGCCCGTCACCCGCGTGATGAATTTCTTGATATTGACGGCATTGACGCTGTCGTCACTGCCCTGGTCGATGACTTTGAGCACATCATCAGGGCCGATGATGGACAGGGTGATCTGCAGGCCGCCGGTGCCCCAGCCGCGGGCGATGGGTAACTCCCGTGAGCCGAAAGGAACCTGAAATCCAGGAATGGCGATGGCCTTGAGGATCTTTCTTCGGATTTCACGTTTTGCGTTTTCGTCTAAAAATGCAAAATGGTAACCGCTCATCATGACTCTTCTTCCTCGGGCCAAGGCCGCCCTTCCGCCATGCTGCGGCGTGAACCGCGCAGCCGGTCGAGCTCCGATTGAAAGGTGACGTAATGCGGAAGCTTGAAATGATTGGCAAACCCCATTGACTCAATTCCGTCGATATGGGACAGAACAAATTCCTGGTCCTCGGATGGATATGCGGGTGCCTCGGCCCGCATGGCCACATCCAGGGTGGCCATGCATATGGCCTTCGTTTCGTTGTGCCCGAAACAAATGCCATATCCGAGCTGGAACCTGGGCGAGCCTTCGATGATGGAGATGCGCGAGATGATTTCCGCTTCTGTCACCGGTACTTCTCCGATGACGGTCTCCTGGCCGTTCAAGGGGTGTTTAGCGTAAACGGGGATATAGCCTACACGAAGCTCCCCGATAGTTGGGTGGGAAGAACCGTAGCCGCGCATGTTCGAATATGCCAGGGCCAGCATTCCTCCTGTCTCGCCACGGGCCATGGTCTGCAGCGCTGCACTCCGCCGGGCCGGAAAATCCAGCGCCTCTCTGGTAACGTCCTTGATCGTGGTTTCCTGTGCCACCGCCGAGCATGACACCAGCAGATTTTCATGGCGCAGCATAGCCACCAGCTTCGAAAAGCTGTCCGGAATCTCTTCTTTCAATTCAGCCTTTGCCAGGAATTTGAGGTATCTGGCGCGAGCGGACTCCCTTGTTTCATCCCTGAGATCGAAATCAAGCAGCCGGAGGGAATAATCTGAGGAAGGACCGAGAATCTGGCCGCCGGGGATATCCTTGAAGGCCGATGAGATGCGGCGCAGCATACGCATTCTGCCTGTGGATCGAGGCAGTGAATATCCCAGCCGGGGCAGGGTGGTCCGGTATGCACGCACCATGAAGGCCGCTTCGAAAGTATCCCCCGCTGCCTGCTTTACGGCCAGTGCCGCCAGATCCGGCGCGTACAGGGACCCTTCCCCCATGACCCGGTCAACCAGGAAATGAAGCTGCCGCCGTATCTGTTCCAC
>SL_3KL_010_SEDDRAFT_10005451_pt1 | contig 11412 bp, 9 predicted proteins | sample SodLakKL_010_SED_2_FD_10381 | JGI IMG/M metagenome (IMG submission 10381)
GGCGTGATCGAGCGCGGCCTGCTGCTCAAGCTGCGGTTCGCGTTCGACCAGTACGTCAACCTGCGCCCGGTGAAGCTCTACCCGGGGGTGTCCTCGCCGATCGCTGGACTGACGCCGGATCGCTGTGACATGGTCGTGGTCCGGGAGAACACCGAGAGCGTCTACGCCGGGGCCGGGGGGACCCTCTACGCCGGTACCGCGGCCGAGGTCGCCACCCAGGAGAGCGTCAACACCCGCCACGGGGTCGAAAGGGTCCTGCGCTACGCCTTCGAGGCCGCCCAGGGGCGACGCGGCCACCTCACCCTCGTGCACAAGACCAACGTGCTCACCTACGCGGGCGAGCTGTGGATGCGTACCTTCGAGGAACTCGGCGAGGCAGTGTTCCCCGACGTCGAACGCGACTACGTCCACGTGGATGCCGCCTGCCTGTACTTCGTCACCCAGCCGGAGCGCTTCGACGTGGTCGTCACCGAGAACCTCTTCGGTGACATCATCACCGACCTCGGCGCGGCCGTGCAGGGCGGGATGGGGCTCGCGGCGTCGGGCAACCTGGACCCGACCCGTCGTGCGCCCTCGATGTTCGAGCCCGTCCACGGTTCCGCGCCGGACATCGTGGGGACCGGCAAGGCCGACCCCGTCGCCGCGGTCATGAGCCTCGGGCAGATGTTGGCCTTCCTGGGCGAAGCGTCCGCCGCGGAACGGGTCGATCGCGCCATCGCTGGGCTGCTCACGGAGCGGGACGGCGCCGGCGTCGATGGTGCCTCGGTCACGACCGGCGACGTCGGCGATCGCCTGGTCGAGCTGGTCTCGAGGTGAGTTCGGCAGCGGGTGTTGATGGATCACTCACCCTCATCGCGTCCGCCTTCACCTCGTCACAGCGGAACGACATCGTCGGGAGCGGTGAGCGGAGCCAGGCGCACTTCGAGGTGCTCGAGCTCCCGCGTCCGGAAGCGACAGAGGCGCAGGTCCAACGGCTGGTGGAGCAGTGACGCCACCTGTGCGGCCGGGCATGGCCGTTCGTGGAGGCTGAGTGGGCGCACACGGCGGGGATGACGGAGCGCGAGGAGCTGCGTCATCATGCCGCCATCGAGGAACCGACCACGTGCGCCTGCGCGATGCCGAACGCATCGAGACAGCGGCAGCGTCATCGACGAGCGTCTGCGTGCGATAGGGATGCTCCTGGAAACGCCGCCAGTCGAGCGTCCAACGTCACGCCAGTCGACACGCTCAGCCCAGATCTCGACGTCGTCAACCGGAACGATCCGTGTGGTCGTCGCCACAGCTCAGCCTCCTGTTGGCATGGCTGGTGTCGTTCGCGCGAGGTTCATCGACTGCAAGCTCATCGAACGCGACGACACCCAGGACAGACGAGGAGGACAGCCAGGAGCAGACCGACGAAGAGTGCACCACCAGATGGTCGAGCTGAGACTCGTGCTCGCAGCAACGATCGGGGGTCCCTGGCAGGCTCCCGCCTCATGCTCGGACGCAGGCTCGCCGGCGCTAGGGAAGAACGAGGTCTGGGACGGCATCCCCCTTCTCTTCCTCCGGGGCGCCGGCGCCAGTCGGCATGAGATGCGCAAACGCAACCCTTGACGATAGCTCGGTCGCGTGCCTCGATGGCGCCAAGGCCGGTGGGTGTGTGACCGGGTTCACCGACGCCACGCAGCGGTTGGGTTATGGTCGTTCCGTGCGGGCCCGCCCGCGCTGGGGATCCTCGTGAGCGCGGTCATACGCAGGGCCGCGCTCACGAGGAGGAGTACGACATGAGCGGTATGCAGTTTCACCAGATCGAAGGCGGTTCGCTGAGGTTCGAGGTACGGGGGCAGGGCGATCCTCTGCTCCTCATACACGGAGCGTGTGGTCAGATCGAGATGCTCGCGGACCTTGCTGGGGCGTTGGCGGCGACCCACCGCGTCTTGACCTACGACTGGCGCGGGCACGGCAGCTCGACCCCCAACGCCACGAATGATGTCCGGGTGCACGCAAACGATGCAGCGGTGCTGATCCGTGACATACTCCAAGAGCCGACGATCGTGGTCGGTTGGAGCTGGGGCGGCGATATCGCCATGGCGCTGGCTCTTGCGGAGCCCTCACTCGTTCGGTCGCTGGTGCTGCTCGAACCGGCATGGCACATGGGCCGGCCCAACGTGGAGGGACTCCGGCTGGTCGGGAAGGTCGGCTACCAGTATCTGCGGGGCAAGGATCGTTCGGCAGCCGAGGCCGTTGGTCGCTGGGTCTTCCAGCGGCAGAGTGGCGGTACTGCCTGGGACGAGATGCCCGAGAACATGAAGGACATCTGGTTGGGCAATACCAGGTCCCTCAAGGTGGAGCTGCTCCGGCCTTCTCGGCACAACCTGTCGATGGACTTCGTCTCGGCAAGGACGGTTGCGGGCATCGCGGCGCCGGTCACCTTCGTCCTCGGCGATGACAGCCACTCGAAGCGGCATCGAGTTCACGAGTCGCTTAGTGCGGCATTGCCGGCGATGAAGACGGTCCGGGTGCCGGGGGCGTCCCACCTGCTGCCGGTCGAGTCACCGACTGCGGTGAGGGACGCTGTCCTAGGGGCTACCGCCGACAACGCATAGCCGCCGGCGGAGCGGTGCGCGTGGTCACGGCTTGCAGGCGGGTGGTCGTGGTCCCACCGGCGTCGGTTCGATCTACCGATAGCTCTCGCCATCGGTGCGGCCGGTTATCCTCAGAGAGCGGCGAACCCCCCGTGGTAGATGAGCTGAAACTGCTCCCTCATGTCGCGTAGCCCCTGCACCTGGCTTCCTCTTCGCGTCGGGGGCCACGGTCCAGTACCGGCTGCGTGGAACCCCCGGGAGAGCGGACGCTCTGATGTGCGGCGGTGAACAGGGTTCAGCAGCGCCCGGAGTTGAGCGTGCCTGACGCGTGATGACGCCCGGAGCTTGACAGCCGCTTCGGTCTTGGGATGCCCCGGCATCGGGGGCGGTCATCGCCTACTGCCCGGCACGCGTCGCGACGACAGGGTGCGGTCACGTGTCTTGGTCCGGCGGACCGGCGGTTGTTCGCCTGCGCGGTGCGGATCGCAAGGAACCTGGCGGCAACCGCGCAGCGGGTGGTTGAGACGACGGCGTTGTGACCTGGTGCCAGACGCAGGCGAGAACGCCGGCTATCTCCCGGGTGCGGGGGTCAGCTCGTGTGGAGGTCGCGTCGCTGCAGCGCGAGCAGACCGACGACGATCAGGCCGGCCGCACCGGCCGTCAGCACGACAAGCGCCACCGCGTCGGCCTCGCCGCCGGGCAGGTCGCCGACGTGGTGGAACGGTGAGAGTCCCCGGATGGCATCGGGCAGGTCGAGGGTGTCGCCGAGGAAGCCCACTATGCCCGCGTGGAGTAGCAGGACCCAGCCCCACGGGGCGGCGGCAAGGTGGAGGCCGTGGAGTGCGACGATCAGCGCGACGAGCAGCCACAGGGCGGGCAGGTGGGCCAGGCCGGCGACCAGCAGCTCGGCAAGCCACGACACCTCGCCCTGGGTGACGGCAGCGGCGGCACCGGCGCCGGTGGCGGCGGCCAGCAGGGCGAGGGAGCCCCCACCTAGCGCCACGACCAGGTCGCCGGCTGCCCAGCGCGGGCGGCTGAGCGCGGTGGCCAGCAGCGGCTCGGCCAGGCCCTCGACCTCCTGGGTGCGCAGCTGCAGCGCGGCGGTGACCGCGAAGCCGGAGGCCAGCAGGGCGAGCAGCAGCAGCACGGTGCCGAGGAAGGCGTCGAGCAGTGCCCGATCACCGCCGGCGCCGAAGAACTCCTGCAGTTGCGGGTTGTCCGCGAGGAAGTTCTCCACCTCCCCGAGCAGCGAACCGAACACGGCACCGAAGGCCAGCAGCCCCAGGGCCCAGGCAGCCAGCTGGCTTCGCTGCAGCCGCAGCGCGAGCCCGGGCGGCTGGGCGAGCCAGCGCGAGGCGCGAGCCGGGCCCGGCCGTGGTGCCACCAGCCCGGCGCCGACGTCGCGTCGTGTGCCCAGCCAGGCGGCGAGGGCGGTCAGCGCGACCGCGGCGGCCAACGAGAGGCCCAGCGGCCACCAGCGCTCGTCGACGAACGCCTGGGTGGACTGGGCCCACCCGAGCGGCGAGGCCCAGGAGAGCGCACGGCCTTCGCCGATGTCGCCGGCGGCCCGGATCAGGAAGGCGACGGCCAGCACGGCCACGCCGATGCCGACCGCACCGCGGGCATGCTCGGTGACCTGGGCACCGACGGCAGCCACCGCGGCGAACACGATCCCGGTGGCGGCCATCGACGCCCCGAAGACCAGCGAGCCGGTGGCTGACAGCTGGTTCATGCCGGCGGTCAGCGCGAGCGCGGTGGCGGCGCCGATCACGAGGTTGGCGCCCACGGCCACGAGCAGCGCGGCGGCCGGTGCGGCCCGGGCGCCCACCACCGAGGCCCGCACGAGCTCAGCGCGACCGGTCTCCTCCTCCCGGCGGGTGTGGCGCACGACCAGCAGGATGCTCATTAGCGTGACGGCGACCAGGCCGTAGATGAGGTACTCGTTGGCGACCATCGCGCCGACGGTGTAGTCGTCGGCGCCGTAGCCGGGTCCGGAGAAGATCGTCAGCACGGGGCTGCGAACGAACTCGCCCCGGGCCTGGCGCTCGGCGGCGGTCGGGTAGACCTCGGGCACGCTCACCGCCGATACGGTGAGGAACCCGACCACGCCGACCAGCCACAGCGGCAGCCGAACACGGTCGCGGCGCAGCGCGAGGCGGGCCAGCGTCGCCGTGCCCGCGTAGGCGCCGGAACGGGGCGTCGCGCCGCGCGACGGGCCGGTGGGCGGCGTAGACAGGTCGGTTGCCGGAGCGCTCATCGGCCCCCTCCCCCGCTCGTCCCGGTGAGCTCACGGTCGTAGTGGCGCAGGAACAGCTGCTCGAGGGTGGGCGGATGACTGGTCAGGCTGCGGATGCCCAGCTCGTGCAGGCGACCGATCACCTCGTGCAGGTGCTCGCCGTCGACGTCGAAGGTCACGCGTCCTCCGGTGGCCTTCAGGTCGTGCACGCCGGACAGCTGGGCGAGCCCGTCGGCGGGGCGCTCGGTGTCGGCGACCACGGTGGTGCGGGTCAGGTGACGCAGCTCGTCGAGCGTGCCGGCCTCCACGATGCGCCCGTCGCGGATGATCGAGACGGTAGAGCACAGCCGCTCGACCTGCGCGAGGATGTGACTGGAGAGCAACACCGTCGCGCCGGCGTCGCGCGCCTCGCCGATCACCTCGGCGAAGACCGCCTCCATGAGCGGGTCGAGCCCGGCCGTGGGCTCGTCGAGGATCAGCAGCTTGACGTCGCTGGCCAGCGCCGCCACGATCGCGACCTTCTGCCGGTTGCCCTTCGAGTAGGTCCGCGCTCGCTTGGTCGGGTCGAGGTCGAAGCGTTCGCACAGCTGCTCCCGACGGCGCTCGTCAAGGCCGTCGCGCAGCCGGGCGAAGACGTCGATGGCCTGTCCGCCGGTCAGGTCGGGCCACAGCTCCACGTCGCCGGGCACGTAGGCCAGCCGGCGGTGCAGCGCCACCGCATCCGCCCACGCGTCCGCGCCCAGGACCCGGACCCGGCCCGCATCCGCGCGCAGCAGCCCCAGCAGCACCCGGATCGTGGTCGACTTGCCCGCGCCGTTGGGGCCCAGGAACCCGTGCACCTCGCCCCGCTCGACGCGCAGGTCCACCCCGTCGAGCGCCCGGGTCCTGCCGAAGGTCTTGACCAGCCCTTCGACCTCGATCACTGCGTCCATCACCAGGCCCTTCCGGTTCATGCCGTGTCCGGACCACCAGATTACGAGATAGTTTACTATTGCGCAAGTAGACTACCTTCACAACAGTAAACTACTGCCGCAGTAGGCTGCGGTTGACGGGCGGAGGCACAAGGAGGTGGCAGGTGGCCGGACCCGACGAGGGCCCCGCGCCCCGGCGCGACGGACGCAGCACCGACACCCGGGAGCGCATCCACGAGGTGGCCCTCGAGCTGTTCATCCGACAGGGCTTCTCGCGCACGACCCTGCAGGACATCGCCGACCAGCTCGGACTCACGCGAGCGGCGCTCTACTACCACCATCCCTCCAAGGACCACCTCATCGCCAGCCTGGTGCAGCCAGCGAAGGACGACATCGACGATTTCCTCGAGCGCGCTACGCCCTCGACGCCGACGCGCGAGCTGCTCGAGGGCTTCTTCGACCTCAACTACCGCCATCGCCACATCTTCCTCGCCCTGGTCCGTGACCCCACCGGGCTCGGCAGCGTGGACGCTGAGGGCTGGATCACCCACCTCGCCCTGCGGGCCCAGCAGCTGCTCGCGGGCAACGAGCCCACCCACCAGCAGCGCATGCGCGCCGTCGTCGCTATCAACGGCCTCAGCCGATGCGCCACCGTGCTCACCGACATCCCCCACGACGAACTGCGCGAACAGTCCGTCGACCTAGCCCTCGAGATCGTCCAAGGGCACCGGTGACCAACAACTCCAGCGGAGCACCTCTGCAGCTAGCTAGCGCGCCCCTCATACAGCCCCCTCGCATCAGCGGCGGTCAAACCACACCGCGACACGAGGAACCGTGAAGTCCACACCACCCGCACCCAGGCGTTGTGGCTCCACGAACCCACCTCGACACAGGAGAGATTCGGCGGGAGGACGGCCCGTCAAGTCCCAGCAGCACGAGTCGAGCCAGCACAGATCACCCGTTCGCCGACGTCCCAAGTGTGGAGATAGCCGGGCCCGTGGGCCGGTGGGCAGCACGGGCGTGTTGCACTGGTGGGGCATGGAGATGTCCGGTGCGTTCGGCCCTGTCTCCCTGCGAGGCGCTGCCCCCCGTCCAGACCGGGAGGCGCGATGTGCCCGGTCCCCTGCGAGGTTCGCCGGATGCCCCTTGCCGGCAGCTTCCGACCTGGCGGATCGGCTACGGGGGTGCCGCGGCGAGGTGGAAGGCGCGGTAGCGGAACAGGGGGCGGAAGCCATGTGCCTCGTACATGGGCTGCGCTATGGCCGATGACTGCAGTGTGGCCATGGTGCATCCAGCGTCGGCGCCCGCGACGAGGGCCGCCGCGGTGAGCGCCCATCCGTACCCTCGGCGACGCGCCGACTCCCGTGTGCCGACGTTGTAGACGCCGACCGTGTCGTCATGGCAGAACCCCATGGACCGTGCCACGGGCTGACCATCGACGTAGCCGACGAACAGGCTCCAGGCGGGATCGTCCAGGATGCCGGGACCGAGCCAGGTCGCTGTCCGCTCCGGGTCTCCTCCGGTGGCGCGCAGATGGTCAGCCTGGGTGTCCGGGTCGGCGACGCGGCGGACCTCCAGCCCGCCAGGGACCTCGAAGGTGCTCGGCAGGTCGGTCAGCACCATGGCGGGCCAGGAGGCGGCGGGCACCTCCTCTAGGCCCAGCTGTCCGAGGACCGGCACGAGCCCGTCGTCCAGACCGTCCCGCACCTGGACGAACGCCGCCAAACCCGCATCGCGGAGCACCTGCACCGCGTCCGCGAGTGCGTCCGGAGACACCTGGTCACCGACGGGCAGGATCTCGTTGAAGAGCGCGATCGGGCTCCCCGTCGCGGCGATCAGGACCCCGTCGCGACGCCGAACGAACCCCCCGTCCTGGTGTGCCGGCAGCGAGGCGAACGCCTCGACCATGTTCGTGTGCACACGATCTGCGAGGGTCACGCTCATCGCCATCGTTGACGGCTCGGTCCTGGCCAGCTTGGTCACGGTTGGCCTCTACGCAGGCAGGTGCCGATGTAGGCGAAGGTGGCGTCCCCGTCTGCGGTCTGTCCCGTCCCTGTGACCTCCAGGTCGCAGTCGTACCAGCTCCCCGGATGGGGCGCGTCGTTGGACCGGCTGAGGTGTACCTGCCCGGTGGTGGCTCCGGTGGCCAGGTCGACCTCGAAGCGGAACCGATCGTCGTGCAGGATCACGGGATCCGACCCCAGGACCGTGCCCGAGAACACCTGGCTCCCGGTGTTGACCAGTGTGTTGTTGGCGAAGTCGAACACCGAGATCGGGTGGTACAGGATGCGTCCGCTCAGATCGCCGTCGAGCGACACGATGTCGGTGCTGCGCTGGATCATCCCCGTTGGCGTCTCCTCCTGCGAGTGCACGACCGCTGACGTGAAGTGGTGGATGCCGGTGCCCTCGACCGGGACCGGCTGTCGCGGGTCGGCCGCTGCGTCGCTCGTCCCCATGAGCAACCTCGTGGTGATGGCCCCGACGACCAGGAGCCCGGCCAGTGTCGGCGCTCGGAAACGCCAGACAGGACGGTGAGGGTCACGGTGCATCTTGTGGTTCACGATCTACCTCCTCGTCGCCACGACGCTACGCAGCACCCGGTTGGGATACATCAGCCACGTGGCTGAGGTCGGGACGATCCGCGGTGCGTTGCAGGCCTGGGGGGCGAGGTCTACGGTTCCGTCGGTGGGACGACGAGTTGGGAGACCGGCGCTCTGCGGGCGCCTCGCCGAGTTCGAGTTGCTCGAAGGGTGGCTCGGGCGTGCGAGGGCCGGCGGCTTGCGAGTGCTGTTGCTCGAAGGTGCGGCCGGCGTCGGCAAGACTCACCTGGTCGAGGCCGCGCTCCAGGCTGCCGCCGACGACCTCACCATCCTCGTTGGCCGCGGCGACGACCTGGAACAGGCTCGACCGTTCGGACCGCTGATCGGGGCGCTGCTGGCCACCGACGCCGACGGAGTGATGCGTGACGAGCTGGTCCGCCTGCTCCGCGACGACGTCACCATGCGCAGCGGCCGAGCTGGATCCCCCGAGGACCCGGGTCTGCCGTACCGGCTGGTCGATGGGTTCGTCGAACTCGTGGAAGCGATCGCGCTCGATGGCCCACTGGTGCTCTTCCTCGACGACCTGCAGTGGGCAGATGCATCGACCCTGGTCACGGTCAACTCGCTCGCGCGACGACTCGGCTACCTCGACATATCGATACTTGCGACGTTCCGGCCGCTACCACGGGGCGTCGACCTCTCGCGTCTGTTGGACGCGCTCCTGCGCAGGGGCGCCGACGACCTCATCCTGGAGCCACTCGACGATCGTGCGGCACTCGACCTGGCCGAGCAGTTGGCCGGTGCTCCACCAGGCCCAGCGCTGTCCTCGGCGGCGGCGCAGGCCGGCGGCAACCCCCTGTACATCACCGAGCTCTTGGCGAGCCTCCAGGCGGAAGGCCTGATCGAGGTGCTCGACGGCGGCAGGGCCGAGGTAGCTCAGGTGTCCATCCCTCCGTCGTTGCGCCTCACGATCCGGCGGCGCCTGGCGTTCCTCGGGCCCGACGCCTTCGACGTGCTGCAGCAGGCGTCCGTGCTCGGGGCGACGTTCTCCGTCCGCGACGTGGCCACGCTGCTGCAACGGCCTATCACCGAGCTGGTGCGGATCCTGCAGGCACCGATCCGGGCTGGCCTCCTGCGCGAGGCAAACGACCGTCTCCGGTTCCGGCACGACCTCATCCGAGAGGCGATCTACGCCGACCTCCCCGAGGACGTCCGTCGCGCGTTGCACCGTGAGGCCGGCCGCCGTCTCGCCGCGGCCGGAGCACCAGCTCTGCAGTGCGCCGAACACCTGGTGCTCGGCGCGCAACACGGGGACACCGAGGCGATCGGCTGGCTGCACACTGCGGCACGAACGTCCGGACAGCAGGCACCGTCGACCGCGGTCCGCCTGCTGGAACGGGCGCTCGAACTCGGCCCACCCGACGACCTACGGGCACCCATCATCGCCGATCTCGTCCCGACGCTGCTGTCGTCCGGTCGTCCGAAGGATGCCGAGGCGCAGGCGCAGGAGGCACTCGCCCAGAAGCCACCCCGCACCCTCGAAGGGGGACTCCGCCTTGGCCTCGTCCGCGCACTGTCGGCCCAGGGGCGGCACACCGACCTCATCGACGAGGTCGACGGCACGCTCGCAGATGACGCCGACGTGGAGCCGGAGGTCCGGTCCCAACTGCTCGCGGAGGCAGGCAACGCCCACCTCCTCCTGGGAGCGTTCGACGACGCCGAGGCCGCGGCCAGGGACGCCGTGACCGTCGGCTCGCCGATGCACGGCGATGGTGCCGAGGCCGGCCTGCTCGTACTCGCGGAGGTCGCACGTGGCCGTGGCGACCTGCAGGCGTCGCTGGCGCATGCCGAGGATGCCCTGCGGCGCGCCGAGCAGCGGAAGGGCACGAGGCTCGGGTGGCGGCCCGAGATCTTCGTGGCCATGGCCTTGCGCAGCCTGGACCGGTTCGAAGAAGCCGACGAGGCCATCCAGCAGGGCCGGGACCGCGACGAACGCCTCGGCAACGTCTCCTACCTGCCGGTGTACGACTACGAGGAGGCGACCGGTCGCTTCCTCGCCGGCCATTGGGACGAGGCAACGCAGCGGGCCCAGACCGGACTCGCCTTGGCCGAGGAGGTCGGGCTGTCGACCATGCGGACCTGGCCGACGGGCCTGCTCGCGCTCATCGCGGTGCACCGCGGCGACCTCGACGCCGCGGACGACTGGCTGGCGACCGCCGTCGAGCGGGCGGGCGCCTCCCGCGAGCTGACCGGACGCTGCCTGCTGGCATGGGCACTGCGGCAGGAGGCCGCAGGCGACCCCGCCGCTGCGCTGGCAACCCTGCGCGCATACTGGGATCGCAGCCATCGACAAGGCCTGGTCGCTGCCGCAGCGGCAATCGGACCCGAGCTCGTCCGCCTGGCACTCGCTATGGACGACCGCACGGGGCTGGCCAGGATCGTGTCCGCCCTCGAGGTGGCGGCAACTCGCGCAACCGTCCCCAGCCTCAAGGGAGCGGCGTTGCGCTGCCGCGGACTCGTCGACAGCGACCCGGACCTCCTGCTCCGATCCGTCGAGGCCTACCGCGCGGGCCCGCGCCACTTTGAACGCGCACAGGCATGCGGGGATGCCGGCGTGGCGCTGATGCGGTCCGGTCGGGAGAAGGCGGCAGCCGGGCTCTTCGACGAAGCACTCGACACGCTGGAAGAGATCGGGGCAGCGCGTGCCGAGGCGAGAGTGCTGGCGACGATGCGCGCGCTCGGGATCCGCAGCAGACAGCGACGGGGAGCCCGCGCCCGACCCGCCCACGGATGGGACGCGCTGACGCCCTCCGAACTCGAGGTCGTCCGACTGGCAGCCGACGGGCTCACCAACCCGGAGATCGGCCAGCGACTGTTCGTCTCCCGCCGCACCGTCCAGACCCACCTGTACCACGCATTCCAGAAGCTCGACGTGAGGTCCCGAGTGGAACTCGCCGCTGCGGTCGCTCGTCGCGGCGGCATCCCAGACACTCCCACCGCAACCCACTGAACCCGACGTCGGAACCGAGCGCCTCGCCGTCCGCCCCTCGAGGAACGGACGTCGTCCGCGGACGGTGCGACGTGGAGCGGCCCCCGCGCGAAGGTCTCACTCGGCAACCGGCCTACAACCGCGGCAGCTCGGTGCAAGACACGGGCGTGTT
>SL_3KL_010_SEDDRAFT_10005452_pt1 | contig 11412 bp, 9 predicted proteins | sample SodLakKL_010_SED_2_FD_10381 | JGI IMG/M metagenome (IMG submission 10381)
AGACCGGCCATATCAGCGGTTCGGAAAGCAGCCGCTTTAGAGTAACCGGTGAGTGTGCCGGTGAGGAAGTCGATCTCTTCGGCACGGAACTTTTCCTCAAAGAACCACGGCATCATCGATGCCATTGAAAAAACACCGATTCGGTTTGCTATAAAGTTGGGGGTATCTTTGCAATGAACCACACCCTTTCCGAGAATCTTCTCGCAGAAACCAGTCATATGTTCTGTCACCGCATCATCGGTATTTTCCGTCGGGATGATCTCCAACAGTTTCATATAGCGGGGCGGGTTGAAGAAGTGAGTACCCAGGAAATGGGTTTTAAACTCATCAGAGACATCAACACTGATTTCAGATATCGGCAGGCCGGAGGTATTGGTACTGACAATCGTACCTGGTTTTCGCACCTCTTCAATTCTGGCCATCATCTCTTTTTTGATATCCATCCTTTCCACAATCACCTCACAGATCCAGTCGGCATCTTTAATCCACTCCAAATGATCTTCAAAATTACCGGGAATGATCCGTTCCGCCAACTCCGGCAGTGCCAGCGGCGCCGGCTTCATCTTCGTAAGTTTCTTAATACTCTCTTCGGCTGTTTTATTGGGCCGATTGGTGTCGTCCGATTTCAGATCGAGAAGTTTCACCTTGAGCCCGGCATTCACGCAATGCGCGGCAATCTGACTGCCCATTACACCTGAACCGAGAATAAGAACGTTTTGGATCTTGAACTTTTTTTCTGACATATAGTTTAATTCTTGTTTCTAATTTTTTTCACAGCCTGTGGAGAGGGGTATGGCAGCATAAGCCACGCTTTGCACTCTTCTTTACCAGGGAATTTCATACCATCTCTATTTACTAATCAACACATATTTTCCGTTTCTCACTACTCAATACTAGATACTTGATACTCAACTCACTGCTCCCCCCCATACATCGAATCAATCTCTTCTTTAAATTTCTCCAGCACCACAGAGCGTTTCACTTTCATTGTTGGTGTTAATTCACCATTATCAATGGTAAGAGCTTCCTCAAGAAGTTCAAACTTTTTAACCGTTTCCCACGGTGAAAGATGCTTGTTTGCTTTATCCACCTCTTTCTGTATCAGTTTGCGGATTCTTTCATCCCTGGAATATGGTTTTCCCGGCTCATAACCGTCACGCTTCAGACGTTTCAAAACATTATCGAATGCAGGAACGATCAGCGCTGAACAGAACTTCTTCTGATAGCCAATAACCACTACTTGTTCGATAAATCCGGATCCTGCAATCTGATTTTCTACATTCTGCGGTGACACATACTTTCCGGTAGAAAGTTTAAACATCGACTTCTTGCGGTCTGTGATAAACAGGTAACCATCTTCATCAATCTTTCCGATATCACCGGTTTTGAACCAGCCATCATCAGTCATAACCTCTTTGGTCTGTTCCGCATTTTTATAATATCCTTTCATAATGTGGGGACCGCGGGTAAGAATTTCGCCATCATCAGCAATTTTTACCTCTACATCCCGAATCGGCTTCCCTGAGCTGCCGATCCGCATGGCTCCTTTTGTCTGAACGGTGATTACAGGCGATGTTTCTGTGAGCCCATAACCTTGAATGCATATCAGGCCGATAGCGTTCAAAAATCTGAATACTTCCGGTGAAAGTGCAGCACCTCCACTCACAATTCCAAACAAATTCCCTCCGAAAAGATCACGGATTTTACTGTAGATCAGTTTATCTGCGATCTTATGTTTTATTGCAGAAATACCAGTTGGAGGATACTCCGGATTATACTGCTCGGTAAGATAAATTGCCCAGTAATACAGGTTTTTTTTAAGCCCTGACATCTCTTGTCCCTTCACCTTCACTCCTGTGTGAATTTTCTCAAGCAGGCGTGGTACCGATGCAAAAAAGTAAGGCTTGATATACTGCATGTCATCGCGAATTTCATCCACAGCTTCGATATAGTAAATCCGGCATCCCATTTTGATGTAGATATACTCAATCATCCGCTCGAAAATATGAGACATAGGAAGGAATGACAGAATGTTTTCGCCCCTCGCATCTTCAAGGTTAAAAGGAAGTTTATCAAAAGAAGCTTCTACATTAGTAGTGATATTATTGTGAGAAAGCATCACGCCTTTCGGTGTTCCAGTAGTGCCAGAGGTATAAATCAGTGTTGCAAGATCCTCGGGTTCTACTTTTTTTCGCAACTCTTCAAACAGGTTTGGCTCCTTTTCATTCAGTTCTTTTCCATCATCAATGACATCCTGAAATCTCCTGAGTTTTTTATGTTTTGAACCGTGGATAGAGATGACAGCTTTAACAGATTTCACACTTTTGATCAATGGCTTGGTTTCAGCAAACAGTTTATCACTGGAAACGATATGAACGACCGTATCCGAGTTCTCCAATATATATTTGATCTGTTCCCCGGGCTGTGTTGTATAAATAGGTACATTTACGGCACCAATTGAAAGAATTGCCAGATCACTCAACATCCATTCGGTTGAATTTTCGGAATGAATGGAAACCTTATCTCCCGGCCTTACTCCAAGCTCATATAAACCCAAAGCCAGGTATCTCGCTTTATTTTTGAAATCTTCCAGAGTGGTATCGTGCCATGTGCCATTTCGTTTAGTTGACAGAAATAGGCCACCGGGATGATTTTCGATGCCTTTGAATACCAGATCGGGAAGTGTTGATTTGGAGTTTTTCATGATAAAAGCGCTTTTTTTAGCTTTCAGGATAAGGTAAATACTGCTACGGGTAAATTACACTTTGCAGCGAGTTTTAAAAATGTGTTTAGAATATTTCAAATTCTAACACAGGCCATTTTAAAAAAAAGCCTTACCCAATAACATATTTCTTATATTTATAATAACGTAAAAATCTGTTTTAGAATTTTGTCATACTCTGCTAACCCGGATTATTTATAAATAATGTGTAATAATTTTGCCCCATTGGAATACCTTTTTGGCAGGCTCCTTACTAAAAAATCTCTCAAAATCAACTAAAAAACTGTGTTTACAATGCAAATAGAAGAAAGCATCAAAGTGAAGTTCCAGAAACTGATTTCATCCGGACAAAAAAACATGGGAGATCTGTTGGGTATAAAATACAAACAGGTTTCAAAAGATGAGATGATCGCAGAGATGCCCGTAAATGAAAATACAGTTCAGCCATTCGGAATTTTGCATGGGGGTGCATCCGTGGCTTTGGCAGAAACATTGTCTTCAGTCGGGGCCTGGCTCAACCTGACAGATGATTTGCAGCTCGCTTTAGGGCTTGAGATCAACGCAAACCATGTGAGATCTGTTTCCGCCGGACAAATAGTCATCGGACGGGCCGCTCCTTTGCATCGAGGCGCTCAAACACAAATCTGGGAAACCCGCATTGAAACGGATACCGGAAAACTTGTATGCATTTCGAGATGCACAATTGCCATTATAAAAAAGCGTGAATAATCATGCGGTTATTCTGAATATACCTGGTTCTGTATCATTTTTCTCACTGGAATGTATATACCCGGATGATGGCTTCAGTACTTTTTCAAACAGAAAAAGAAGTGAAGATTTTGCCTGAAGCTGCTCTTCGTAAGAAACATCACCTTTAGCTTGAAGTTTTTTAAGAAACAGGTCTTTTTGCCACTCTCTGATTTGTGATGCGTGTGCAATCGACATTTCCTCAAAAAATCTATTCACCCAGTTCAGCATCATACGTTCAGTTGAATAACCAGATTGTTTACGGCGAATTTCCATTCGAAGGTTAGAAAGAATCAATGATCGGTTCATAAATTTACCTTTTTAGTAGTATGAACCGTTTTTTTTAATTTCCTTACAGAAATTTTAAAATATTTTTGAATAAATATTCAATAATGGCTTTTCTAAACCTAATATCCGATATTTTTTTACTGTCAGAGTTTTACAGGATACTTCTTCTAAACAAAACTTGAGTAAGTGCTTTGCGGTTCGAAACAAACAACGTGACTGTACTTCCCCGGATCTCTCAGCATTGTGAACAAAATAATTCCCTTTAACGCTGACCCCGATGCAGCGGAAGAGTGATACCGGGCACGCCGTTATGTCGCTATACAGGTACAAATATGAGAAGGCAAGGCGCTCCCTCTCATCAACTTTCACCTAAAATCAATTTTACCTGAATCCTGAGAATTGTACGATTTCTGCTTATTTTGGAAAAAATTCAGACAACATTTTCATTTTCAAATGTTCTCATGCAATCTTGTTCTATAGCAAATAAACAATTATAAGTATTAGAATGGCGAAACTAACCGTACTGGTCATAGACGACGAAAAAATGATGCATGTTGTTTTTAAGGCATTGTTGGGTGATCAGTACAATCTTCTTATTGCTATGAGTGCCCAGGAGGGAATCGATATATTGGCAGAGCATACTGTTAACCTGATCATGTTAGATATTCAAATGCCCAAACTCTCCGGTATTGAGCTTCTTGAATCGATTATGATTGATGCTTCGCTAAGGAGTATTCCAACGATTGTTATGACAGGAAAAGCAACTGATTACATTGAAAATAAAGCAAGAGAGCTTGGAGCTACTGATTTTTTTAATAAGACTGTCCTTCTTTCAGAAAAAAAAATTATCCTGAATGCAATTAAAAAAAATATATCCACCAATGTAAAAAAACCGGAACCATTTAAGAATTACAAACCCCATCTAAACCAAATAATTAAAACGATATTGCGGGATAAATTGTCCGGAGATTTAATCACTGCAGGCAGAAAGCTTGGAACGGGGCTAATTAAAACTTTCAATATCCATTATTTCTCTTTGTGGACTTTAAAGAATAAAAAAATGAATCTGATTGTCTCACTGGGTGATGATCAGCCAGAAGATTTCGGCCCGGAAGAAATTCTGTCGGAAGATGCTTTTAAAGAGTTTGCTGCTGCAAAACGGCCCTATTTAACAAATAATCCAACTTCCGAGCAAAAAGGTATGTTTGCTGATAAAGCCATAAAGCTTGGATTAAGCTCAGAAATCGGGATTCCACTTTTCAAAATCACGAAAGAAGAACTGGTCAACAATAAAATGCAAATTCCGTCAGACACACCTATTTTTGGATTTATTATTATCAAAAGGAACCGGGTATTTACGACCAAAGAATTTAAACTTTTATCCCAGTTTATCATTCAGTCCGGTTCCGTTCTTTACGATTTTTACCAGGATCTTTTCTCTGATAGTTAATTGACAATTTATCCATTGCTATACATTTCCTCTTCTATATTTCAGACTGTTAAATTCTGTTTCTGGATGATTTAATTTTTATAATATCAGAATATTACTGATTTTCTGAACTGAATCATCCATGCGACAGAAAGTTTTTAGCTCAAATAGTTCTTGCTACGTAAAAAAGGATACATCCTCTATCGCAAAAAATTAAATCCTGTTTCTTCTATGAAAAAGCCTTTCCGCATTTCTAACTCTTTTCCATATACAAACGAAAAAAAAACTATAAGTAAATTTACTATCTCCCGAAGAAAAGCTCTTCAGCATATAGCTGCTGGTGCTGCAGCCATTGCCGTTTCACCATTGGCTTTGAAAGCTTGTACTGCGGAAAATTCATCTAACAATACCATGCGAAATACTATTACGCTGGCATTGGTTGGCGGTGCTCATATTCATGCACCCAACTTTGTCGACCGAATGGCCAATGCAGATCATGTGATAACCAAATATGTATGGGATCCGAGCAGTGAAACCGCATCGGCACGACAGAATGTAACAGGCGGAGAGATTGTAGATGATCCCTCTGTGATTTTTAATGATCCCGAAGTGGATGGAATTGTGATCTGCTCCCAGACAAACCTGCACACAGAACTGGCCATTCCCGCTGCAGAAGCCGGTAAACATATGTTTATAGAAAAACCGGTTGGTATGAACGGTTCGGAAGCGGCACAGATCGCCGATGCGGTAAATAACGCAGGAGTGATATTTCAAACCGGATATTTTATGCGTAGCAGCGGAGTCAATCAAAAAATTCGTTCACTGATTCAAGACGGTACCCTCGGAGACATCACACGCTTGCGCCTCAGCAATGTCCACAGTGGAGCTATAGGTGGCTGGTTTGATGATGAATGGCGGTGGATGGCCGACCTCGATCAGGCCGGTGTTGGTGCGTTTGGTGATTTGGGTTCTCATGCATTTGACTTGCTGCTTTGGTTTATGGAAGGCGACGCACCCAAAGCCTGCACCGGTTATATCGACAAAGTGCTGGAGCGATACCCCGGATGCGATGAGTACGGTGAAGGCATGGTAACTTTCGAATCAGGCGCAGTTGCCGTTGTTGCCGGTGGATGGGTAGATCACGCCAACCCCAATCAAATTGAAGTATCCGGCACCAACGGACACCTGAGAGTGACGAACGGAGAACTCTTCCTGCAAATTCCCGACCTTGACACGGACGCCACACAGCCTGATGAAGACCTGCCTGAAAACTGGAGCCATCCTCTCGAACTCTTTTTTGATGCTGTTGCCGGTGCACAGGATTTGCCACTGATCACTGCAGATGAGACCGCTGCTGTAAACCGTGTGGTTACTGAGATTTACAACGCCCATGAAAAACGTAGCTGGGTGCAATTATCCTGAATTATTCACAATTTCAACTTCGCCTGTCACAATCAAAAGTTCACTGGCAAATAATTTAGACTATTAAGTGACGATTACTGAGGTTTAAGTATTTCCGCTTACACCTTTTTCTAACAGTAACTTTACAAGAATCTTATGATCTCCTTATTACTAAGCTTTCTGCTCTCTTTTACAGGTGTACAAAATCACCAAAATATCACCTCTGATGAACCGGTTCAGATAGCCGTTGCAGGCCTTACTCACGATCACGTCCATTGGATTTTCGGACGCGATGACATCGGGGATATCGAAGTTGTGGGGATCTATGAACCCAACCAGGAACTTTGGGAGAGATACAAAAACTGGTACGATCTTGACGATGCTCTTCATTACACGGACCTCGAAGCTATGCTGGAGAATGCAACCCCCGAGGCTGTTACGGCATTTGGTTCAACCTACGACCATTTGAGACTTGTTGAAGCCAGTGCACCCCGAAGTATTGATGTAATGGTTGAAAAACCTCTGGCTGTGAACATGGATCATGCATCACAGATGAAACAGCTTGCGGAAGAATACAATATACATCTGATTACAAACTACGAAACTACCTGGTATGCCAGTAATCACGAAGTCTATCGCAAATTTAAAGAAGAGTCCGAAACGTTTGGCAGAGTCCGAAAAATGGTGGTCCATGACGGGCACCAGGGCCCAAAAGAGATCGGTGTGAGCTCTGAGTTTTTAGAGTGGCTGACTGATCCCGTTCTGAACGGCGGAGGAGCACTGATGGATTTCGGCTGTTATGGCGCCAACCTGATGACCTGGATGATGGATGGCGAAGAACCTGTTTCTGTGGTGGCTGTCACTCAAACCCATAAACCGCATATTTATGCTGAAGTGGATGATGAAGCCACCATTATCGTTGAATATGAAAGAGCACAGGGAGTGATCTAGGCCTCCTGGAACTGGCCCTACAACCGGAAAGATATGCACGTATACGGTGAATCGGGCTATGTGTATGCTCTTGATGATGTAAATATTAGAATGCTTGAACAGGATGGTGAACCCATCCGTGAAATTTCACTGGATGAAAATGAGTACCCAAAAAATGATCCGTTCAGTTATTTTGCTGCTGTCGTCCGTGGTGAGATCATAGTGGAAGATACCGACCTCTCATCACTCCAAAATAACATCACCGTCACAAAAATCCTGGATGCCGCACGAAAATCAGCCGAAACGGGCCAAAGAGTATATATAAAATGACTGAAATAAATATTTATTTTATAATAACTTACAAGGCTTTGTTTAATTTACTATAATTATAGTTTATATGAGTTTGTGAGCCAATATACTATGAATTCATTTCCTGATGATATTGAGTATTTATTCGTTTCTTTCGGAGGAGTTGGCACATCATTTATGTTGCGGTTTTTCTTTAACTACAAGAAAACGAACGACCCGCATGACAGAGATTCTCTGAAACATCTGGCAAAACCACACGATCATTTACCGTCCAGGGTAAAAGTGATTTATATGTACGGAGATCCGAAACTTGCAGCTTTATCTCTTTTCAGGCGAAATTTTCATAACCCCCATTCCCAAAAATTATTAAACAGCCTCGGAAAAAAGCAGCCTTCTATATCAAAAGAGATGACGATAGAAGAATACGCAGCAAACGGAGTTGATTTATTTTATTTCAGAGAGCATTTCTTCAACTGGTACAGGGCTGATCTTCAGAACCCCGTTTTGTTTCTCCGTTACGAAACTTTATTTGACCACCTGGACATTCTCTTTGAATTTATGGATATGCCCAACTTTGCCCAGGATTATTTTCCAAAAAAGAAAAAAAGAGAGTCCGCTGATCTCATGTTATCTGAGGAAATACACCGAAATCTGGATAAAATTTATAGTCCGTTTGCTGATGAGTTGAATAAACTGAAACCTCTCGAAAGTAGAAACTATTCCAAACCGGGCTTTTTTTCCGTTATTCCACAAACCGCGAAATTTATTCACCGAAAGTATGAGCTTTCGAGAAAAAGGTAACTGACTGACTGCCCAAAAAACTATTCCGTTCTGAGTGCAACAATAGGGTCGAGCCGTGAGGCTTTCCAGGCAGGATAAAAGCCAAAAAACACACCAACTACCGCCGATACTCCCACAGCCACAATCATCGCCTCGGTTGAAAAGAGCGCGGGCCAGCCTGCATAATTGGCGATCACTTCGGTCGAGATAACACCAAGTAAGATGCCTCCGATACCACCTAACAGACAAAGTACAACTGATTCAATTAAAAACTGCAGCAGCACATCGGGCGACTTAGCCCCCACCGCAAGGCGAAGACCTACTTCACGTGTTCGTTCGGTTACACTAACCAGCATTACATTCATAATGCCTATACCACCCACAAAAAGGGAAATCCCTGCAATGGAAGCGAGCAGCCAGGTCATTACTCTGGAGGTTTCCGTAGCAGCCTGAGCTACATCTTCCTGGGTTTGAATTGTAAAATCATTTTCCTGATACGGAGCCAGCCGATGGCGTTCACGAAGCAAATCAGTAATTTTTGCCTGTGCAATTTCCATCGACTGCTCATCATAAATCTGAACGTTAATCACCATTGCATGTGAACGACCAGAAATCCGTTGAAATGCCGTGGTATATGGAACGATGACAATATCATCCTGTACAGAACCCATCAGAGACATCCCCTTTCTGGATAGAACACCAACAATTTCTAATGGAACACCCCGAACACGGATGGTTTCTCCAATCGGATCGGAACCATCGAACAATTCTTCAATAATGGTTTGTCCTACCACGGCAACAAGGGCAGATTGCTCCACTTCGTCTTCAGTATACATTCTTCCGCTCTCTACCGGCCACTGCCGAATTTGAAGATAATCATGAGACTGTCCGTACACTCTTGTATGATAGTTTCTGTTGCCATAAACAATAAGAGTTTGTGACCTTACCTCCGGGCTGGCCGCAATCACCTCAGGAATTTCATCCCTGAGTGCCCTTGCATCCTGAGTTGTCAGCGTATTTGCACTCCCGCCACCGATACTCACTCCCCCAAGTTGTCTCTCGCCGGGGAAAATGAGCACAACATTCTGACCAAGGCGATTCACTTGTTCTTTTACTTCAGAACTGGCGCCCTGCCCCAGGCCAACCATTGTAATCACCGCAGCCACACCAATCACTATCCCAAGTGCGGTAAGAACAGTTCTCATTCGGTTCCGGCTCAAGGCCTTTATAGCGACATAAGGAACGGCTGAAATTTTCATAATTTCATCTCATTTTCAATTTCAAGGTCTTCCTGATCAATCCAATTGGCAAGTGCCTCTTTGGCATTTGCAGGCGTAACTTTTTTATCAGAACGTAGCAGTCCATCCCTCAGTGTGACAATTCTTTCTGAGAAAGCTGCAACCTCTGGCTCATGAGTTACCATTAAAATGGTGAGTCCATCTTGGTTTAATTTTTGGAAAAGATCCATAATTTCAAAGCTTGTGCGGCTGTCTAGATTTCCGGTTGGTTCATCTGCGAGCAAAATTTTTGGCCTGGAAACCAATGCACGTGCAATTGCAACCCTCTGTTGTTGTCCGCCGGAAAGTTCATTAGGGTTGTGATCGGTTCGATCACCCAAACCAACTATCTCTAATGCTTTACGCGCACGGCTATGTATTTCTTTCCAGCTCAAATTATCGCTGTTGTAAAGAAGCGGCAACTCTACATTCTCAAGCGCAGTTGTTCTCGGAAGGAGATGAAAGCTCTGAAACACAAAACCCAGAGTTCGATTTCTGACGCCTGCAAGTTTACTTTTATCAAACCTTGAAACATCTTCTCCATTAAGATAATACGAACCTGCCGTGGGCTGATCAAGACAGCCAATCATATTCATTAACGTAGATTTCCCTGAACCGCTTGGACCCATAATAGTTGCAAACTCCCCCTCACTAAACTGAAGATCAATTCCTCTCAGTGCTTCAACTGCTAATGCCCCGGAGCGATATACCCTGGTAATTCCATTTAAATCTACAATTTCCATATATCAATACTGAGCCTGATTTCCACTGAACAGACTTCTCCGCTCCCCTTCGTCCTGTCCGCTCAACGATAGCCCAACTGCCAGAACATCGCCTTCCTGAAGCCCATCAATAACTTCAGTATAAACACCATCACTGAGACCTGTTTGGACTGGATGTGCAATCAATTCACCATCCTGGAAAAGATAGACTCTGCCGTTTGAATTTTCATCTCCTGATGGATCTTCAGGACGTATATTATCCGGCAGCCGTGCCCTCAGTGCAGAGTTCCTAACCCGAATTACATCGTGGCGCTCATCAGTAATCACCGAAACTTCGGCCGTCATTCCCGGTTTTAACAACCGTTCATCGTTATTCACAGCAATGATGGTTTCGTAATGAACAACATTGTCTTCAACAATCGGAGCGTTTCTTACCTGGATCACTTCCCCTTCGAATGTTCTATCACGGTAAGCATCAACCTGGAAACGAACTCTTTGTCCGTCAGACATGTCTCCAATATCGGCTTCAGAAACGTTGGCATGAATCTGCATCTGACTAAGATCGGCGGCAATTTCAAACAGAGTGGGTGCAGTCATGCTGGCCGCTACGGTTTGCCCTACATCCACGTCGCGTGTAATCACAATTCCATCCGTTGGTGAGGTAATAGTGGCTCTGGAAAGCTCACGTTCAGCTCGCTCAAGTGCATGGCGGCGCACACTCACCTGGGCTTCAGCCTGACGAAGTGTTGAGCTGGCCTGATCGGCCTCGGAGGGTGCAATAAACTGCCGTTCTCTTAATTCCTGTAC
>SL_3KL_010_SEDDRAFT_10005453_pt1 | contig 11409 bp, 9 predicted proteins | sample SodLakKL_010_SED_2_FD_10381 | JGI IMG/M metagenome (IMG submission 10381)
TCTCCTTTAGAATGTTTCTATATATTTTACTTTTTCCGATGAACATATGTAGTATGACGATATCTCAATTGTATCTGTACCACCATTTAATTTATCTATAAGCAGTATACGGTATTGCGCAAATATTCGGAATGCTCTTGCTCACAGGTGTTACCTGCATCACACCCCTTGCTTTGCAGATATGTAATCATTACATTTTATGAAACATCATTTTACAGAACACTATGGCAACAATATCAGATAATCCACGGGAAATCATTGCTTCCGTACCTCCCTCCGGCGATAGTATGCGTGCGACAAGAGCTGAGGTAGATCTCTCAAAGATCGGTCACAACGTTTCGGAAATCCGTAATCTAATTCAGAAGAATGTCCGTATTATGGGCGTTGTAAAAGCCAATGCCTATGGACATGGCATGATCGAAGTTGCACAATATTTACAATCCAATTCAATCGATATGCTCGGAGTTGCATTTACCCAGGAAGCAGTAGCACTGCGAAACGCAGGAATTACAACTCCCATACTTGTATTTTACGGAGCAAGAGAAGAAGAATATCCATATTATCCTGCCTGGGACCTCGAAATGACAATACCATCATTGGAAGCTCTGGGAACGGTAAACGAGTATCTTGCTTCAACCGGAAATAAAATCAGAGCACATCTGAAAGTCGATACCGGTATGGGCAGGGTTGGTATACAATATCGGGAAACATACCGGGCTATACAGAGCATTTCACAAATGAAGAATATCGAACCGGTCGGGCTTTACAGTCACCTTGCAACGTCGGAGGGAGACGATCCGGACTATGTTTCCCTCCAGCTTGAACGTTTCGAATCGGTCCTGACCGAGGCAAAAAAACAGGGCGTCGAATTTGAACACATACATCTGGCGAACAGCGGCGGAATAATACACTACCCGCAGACATATTACACCATGGTTAGACCCGGAATCATGCTCTATGGCTATCCTCCGGGAGAAAGCATCCCCGATACCCTTCACCTGCAACAGCCTCTTTCTTTACGTTCGGCAATAACATTAATAAAAAGAGTTGAGAAAGGTGTCAGTATTAGTTACTCCAGAAGGTATACAACCTCTTCACCAACGCATATCGGCACAATTCCTATCGGTTATGCAGACGGTTTCAATCGGTTGCTGACGAATAATGCAGATGTTTTGATACACGGGAAAAGATTTCCACAGGTTGGTACGGTGTGTATGGATCAAATTATGGTAGACCTTGGAGATGATAGCAGCATATCGATTGGTGATGAAGTGATACTACTCGGCACAAGCGGTGAGGAAACAATTACTGCGTGGGATATCGCGGCCAGAACCGGAACAATTCCATATGAGATTCTTTGTGCACTGTCAGCGAGAATTCCGCGAATATATATTTGAATCCGCAAATTATAATATCTCTACGTATATTTATCTTTGGCATCTATCCAATTAATTCAGTATCTTATATATAATTACCGGGTTCACTCTAAGATTTACAGGGATCCATGCTAATTATCTGCTGAAAAAAATCTACGCGGTCGAATATCTTCTTAATTCTGCTTGTCAACCAAATACATGGATAATGCTATGAATCCTAAAAAAACAACTGTTACAATCAAGACATCAGAATTTGATGCTATCGTTTTTGATCTCGATGGCGTCGTCACGGACACTGCGGGAGTCCACGCTTCGGCCTGGAAAAAAATCTTTGACGAAGTTTTGAAAAAATACGCAAAAAAAACCAACACCGAGTTTATACCGTTTGACAAAAATACCGATTATCTAAAATATGTAGACGGTAAACCCCGTTATAAAGGTGTAAAAGATTTTCTGCAATCCCGCGATATTACCCTGGAATATGGTGACCCGTCCGATCCCCCGGATAAACCAACAGTCTGCGGACTGGGAAACAGGAAAAACCTGGTTTTCCAGGAGCGGCTGACAGAAGAGGGTGTTGTCATTTTCGATTCAACCGTTAAGCTCATCGAAGATGCGCTTGCCGCCGGAATGAAAACAGGTATTATATCATCGAGTAAAAACTGTGAACCGGTACTGAAACGTGCCGACTTACTCCATTTGTTTGAAGTCAAAGTGGATGGAGTGGATGCTGCAGAAATGGATTTGCGGGGTAAACCGCATCCGGATGTATTTCTCTCTGCGGTCGATCAATTAGGCGTGGCCGCACAGCGGACCGTGGTTGTCGAGGACGCAATCTCAGGAGTTCGTGCGGGAAGCAGAGGAGATTTCGGTCTTGTGATCGGCGTTGATCGTACAGGTATTGCAGATGAACTTCTTGATAAGGGTGCCGATGTTGTCGTAAAGGATCTTGAACAGGTACAAATCCAGGATGATAAACCGGCAGCGTGGTTACCGTCGGCAATACAATCTTTTGATGAAATAGTCGAAAAATTCAAAGGGAAAAAAATCGCACTCTTCCTGGATTATGACGGGACATTGACACCTATCGTGGAACGCCCTGAAGATGCTGTCATGGCCGAAGATATGCGGGAGGTTTTGAAAGAGATAAGTGAGCGGTGTACTGTTGCGATCGTGAGCGGAAGAGACAGAAAAGACGTTGAAGAGCGGGTGGCTATTGATGATCTTTACTATGCAGGGAGCCACGGTTTCGATATAAAAGGTCCTGAAGGTTTCGAAAAGACGCATGAGGAAGGTGAGCGGTTCATTGAAAAACTGGATGAGATCGAGGAAGAACTTGAGAAGAAATTACATGACATAAACGGCACACAGGTAGAGCGGAAAAAATTTTCGGTGGCGATCCATTACAGGCGCGTTAAAGATGATCACGTTCAGACAGTCAAAGACATCATCGATGAATCCCTAAAAGGGTATGACAGCCTGAAAAAAAGCGGAGGCAAGAAAGTAATCGAAGTTCAGCCCTCTATCGACTGGCATAAAGGCAAGGCTGTCCGATGGTTATTAAAAGCATTGGAAATGGACGAGAAGGATAGTATTCCGGTTTATGTCGGAGACGACCTCACCGATGAGAATGCCTTCCGCGAGATAAAGCATGACGGCGTAGGAATACTCGTAGCAGATGAAAAGAAAAAATCCGATGCTCACTATGTCCTTGCGGATACCGACGCTGTCCGCGCATTTCTTAAACGATTATCTATGTCGATATAAACGGAGCTACTGTTATGTGGTCAATACAATACACTGAATTTAATCCCGAAGAAGAAGGCTTACGGGAGGCATTATGTACGCTCGGAAATGGTAATTTCGCGACAAGAGGAGCGGGAGAAGAGACACAGGCTGATGATGTACACTATCCGGGAACCTATCTGGCCGGTGGCTTTAACAGGATGAAATCCGAAGTAGCCGGTAGAATGGTTGAAAATGAAGATCTCGTAAATTTCCCGAACTGGTTGCCCTTAACCTTTCGTCCCGAACATGGTGAATGGTTTGACTTGCAGCATGTTCAGATCCAATCTTTTCGCCAGGAGCTTCATCTCCGTGAAGGGGTTCTTGAACGGGAGGTAACATGTAAGGATAAAATGGACAGAATTACAACCGTTATTTCAAAACGATTCGTCCATATCCGGGAGCACCAAATTGCTGCAATCAAGATGACTATACGGCCCGAAAACTGGTCGGGGAAAATACAGATACGCTCTGCAATCGACGGTACGGTGACGAATAAAGGCGTCGAACGGTACAGAGCTTTGCGCGGAGATCACCTGCGCGCGCTTGACGGCGGGGCAGTCGACAACGAAAGCATCTGGCTACAGGTTGAAACAAAGCAATCAAAAATACACGTTGCAGAGGCTGCCCGAACGCGCATGTATAAAGACGGTAAAAAACTTGATGTACAACGCGAATTATTTCAGGAGGACGGATTTGTAGCACACAGTTGCTATTGTCCGGTCGAGGAAGGAAAAGAACTAGCCATAGAGAAAATTGTTGCGTTGTATTCATCCCGGGACAAAGCAATTACAGAATGCGGTCTTGATGCCCGAAACGCAGTTAAAGCAGCGGGAACATTTGATGAATTATTTGAAGACCACAGGAAGCGCTGGAAATATTATTGGGATCGAACCGATATAACATTTGATGCAGACGGCGGAAGGTCACAATTAATCTTACGCTTACATATATTCCATATGATCCAGACGACGTCGATGAATACCATTGATCTGGATTTTGGTATTCCCGCGCGTGGTTTACATGGTGAAGCATACCGTGGTCATATCTTCTGGGATGAGGTTTTCATTCTACCGTTTTTTAATCACCGGTTACCGGAGATAACCAGGGCATTGCTCTTATACCGGTATCGCCGGCTGGGAAAGGCACGGGAAGCGGCAAAAAAAGAAAACTTACGCGGAGCGCTTTACCCGTGGCAGAGCGGCAGTGACGGGCGTGAAGAAACACAGGAGCTGCATCTCAATCCCCGTTCCGGAGAGTGGGATCCCGATCACACACACCTTCAGCGCCATGTTAATGCTGCCATTGCATATAATATCTGGCATTATTACCAGACAACGCATGATGTTGAATTTCTCACTGCGTACGGTGCAGAAATGCTCCTCGAGATCGCGCGGTTGTGGGATTCATTGACAACCTATAACGAAGAACTCGATAAATACGAAATAAAAGGTGTCGTGGGACCCGATGAGTATCATGAGGGCTATCCGGATAGTGATCAACCCGGACTCAATAACAATACCTATACAAATGTTATGGCTGTCTGGTGTATTTGCAGAGCGATCAAAGCCCTTGAATTGCTCGATCCCGATTGCAGAAATGAGGTCACTGATAAGATTGATCTTACGAAAGAGGAAATTGACCGGTGGCATGATATTTCAAGAAAAATGAGGATCGTTTTTGAAAAAGAGGATATACCTGCTCAATTTGAAGGCTACGAAAGTCTCAAGGAGTTAGATTGGGATGCCTATAGAGAAAAATACGGTCATCTCCATCGGCTCGACAGAATACTCAAGTCCGAAAACGATAATCCAAACAAGTACAAGATTTCAAAACAAGCCGATGTGTTAATGCTTTTTTATCTGTTCCCTGCTGAAATACTGGAAGAGTTATTCAAACGACTCGGGTATGAGCTCAACCGTGAAAAATTACCTGAGATTGTGAAGTATTATCTTGACCGGACCGACCACGGGTCAACCTTAAGCCGGATCGTTCATTCGTGGGTGCTTGCGCGATCCGACAGAAAAGAGGCCTGGACACTGTTCAAAGAAGCACTCGAGAGCGATATGAGTGATATTCAGGGTGGTACGACAAAAGAGGGAGTTCATCTTGGAGCGATGGCCGGTACCGTCGATATCGTACAACGGTGTTTTACCGGTCTCTCAATTCGTGACGATGTTCTCTGGCTTGATCCCGCACTACCCGATGGAGTTAATAATCTCCACTTTCGGATACGGTACTATGGTACATGGCTTGATATTTCGGTGAATCACAAAGAGGTTGTTATAAAAGCAATAAACGGAAAAGAAGAAAAGATAATAATCGGGTTAAACGGATCCACCTTCGAACTCATGCCCGACGAGCAAAAAGCAATTAAGCTTTTTGATTAAAATATGGAGATGCCGGTAAGTGTAGTGAATAGTTCAAGTGCCTTTATACCCGCGAGTGAGTTCCCGTACATACCAAGCCCCGGGCCCCAGACGGCAACACCGAGTTTTTCAGGTAATACGGCAACTATACCACCGCCTACGCCGCTCTTCCCCGGTAATCCGACTCGAAAAGCAAAATCACCGGATTCGTCATAGAGGCCGCACGTTAACATCAGTGCGTTGATCCTTTTGGCTTCGCTTTTACTGAGAACATATTCCCCCGTGTCGGGAATGACTCCGTGATTTGCAAGAAAAAGGAATGACCTGGCAAGTTCGATACAATTCATGGATATACCACAGTGATGTAAATAAACATCAAGGACGTCATCCACGGGATTGCGAATGTTATTGAAACTGTGCATGAAGTATGCCAGTGCAAAATTACGGTGGCCGGTTATTTTTTCGGATGCTATGACTGCGTTGTCGTAGTTGATGGCAGGATTGTGTGCTGTCTTCCTGACGAATTCAATAATTGTCTTTTTCGGATCCTGCAGTTCAGAGAGCAGGATATCGGCAAGAACGAGCGATCCGGCATTAATGAGCGGGTTTCTGGGGATACCCCGTTCATATTCAAGCTGCACCAGCGAATTGAAAGGATTGCCCGAGGGTTCTTTGCCGACCCGCTCCCATAATTTTTCACCTAATAATTTAAAAGCCAGCGTCAGGGCATATATCTTTGAAACGCTTTGTATGGAAAAATTTTCTTTGGCATCACCTATTGAATGTATTTCACCACCAAGGGTGCAAATTGCCATTCCGAATTTATCCGGTGGTACGGCGGCAAGCGCGGGAATATATTGTGCAACCTTCCCTTTGCCGACCAGTGGTGAAACCTCTTCATATATTTCACGGAGTATGTTATCGTAGTTCATAGTGAAAGAATGCTGATATTGACTTTTATTAGAAATATACGAAAATTATTACTATTCCCATAAACGTCAACTTGGTGGATGGAGGTATGTATGGTGACAAGAGCACAAAAGATAAGACTGGGTATTTTTATTGTCATTTCAATTACAGTGATACTCATCGCGGTCGGAACGTTATCGTATGACCGCATTTTCGATACAAAAGATATTTACTATGTTGCGTACGAAGATGTTTCGGTAAGCGGTCTCGATGTAGGCAGTCAGGTAAAATATCTGGGCCTGAATGTCGGGAATGTCAGAAACATTAAAATCGACCCTAAAGATATAAACAGAATCATCGTTACAGTCGCAATCGAACGCGAGACCCCGATCAAAGAGGATGTCCGTGCCGAAATATCCACAATCGGTATTACCGGTTTGAAACAAATCGAACTACGGGGTGGCACGGTTGAGTCGGATATGCTGGCACCCGGAGGATATATCCAACCCGGAAAATCACTGACGGAAGACATCACCGGTCGTGCGGAAGTCATTACCGAAAAGATCGAAGTGGTGCTGAATAATTTGATTGAATTATCAAGTGTCGAAAATCAAAACAGAATGTTCTTATTCTTTGATGAATCCGTAAGCACCGTCCGGAAGGTAAGCGAGGTACTCGACGAGAATCGTGAGAGGATGGATAGAACTATGGCGAATCTTGATACCCTCGTCGTAGAACTAAAGGGTCTAAGTACCGCCGCTAAATATACCGCTGAATCGTTTAATCGGTTCATCTCCTCGGATACACTTACTACTATTCTTGCAGACATGCAGGATATCACAAGCACCGTACGTCAGGTAGATTTGACGAAACTGATTGAAGATGTGAATAAAGTCCTGGTATCGCTGGATGATGTACTCAATCATACCGAAACACTTGTTATGCGAAACACCGGAAAGTTTGTCGATACGATCGATGAGTTACATCTCATTACACGATATTTAAGCAGTGCCGCCAGGCAAATCGATTCTAATCCTTCAATTTTAATACGTGGATCAAGGCCCGGTAATCCCCCCGATAACAGACTGGAGCGATAGATGAAAAAGACCATTATTTTTCTGGCGTGTTTACTATTTCTGGCAGGTTGTGCCGGGAAACAACGCGCAATCATATATTATACAATTGATTCCTATGCTATGACTCCGCCGGATACCGTGCGGCCGATTGTGGAAGAACCGTTACCCTATATTGTGGAGGTGATCGACTTCTCAATTGCCGGCCCATACAATGACACGCGTATAGCCTTACGAACCGACTCAAATGAATTGGAATATTATCATTACCACCAGTGGGCAGAAACACCCGTGAACGCGGTCCGCTATTTTGTCTGGAATATGTTACACGATGCCCGAATATTCGAAGTCTGTCAGTTACGGCTTACAGTCACAGCTCCGCAGTTTATCGTGACGGGTGCAATCAATACATTAGAACGGGTTGACATTGAAGGCGAAGCGGGGGCACATATAGATGGTGTCATCGATCTCGTTGATGTCCGCGGTAACCGGATCATTCTGTCGCATCGATTTAATACATTTTCAGCTTTTGAAGCTCATACGCCGATGAATGTATTTGCACGTGAGGTTAACAACATATTCAGTCATGAGATATATACCTTTATGAACAAAACCATTGAATATTTCAGAACTGAATAAGGTATTTGTCTAATCTATGAGCAATCAGACAATTCAACCACCCGAAACTTTAGACAGTGATACAATTACACATTTCTATGATCGTGTCCGGGGCATACTGCGTAAATCCTCCGAAAGCTCCGAGCTATGTATCGACTTTTCCAATGTCGAATACATAGACAGTGCAGGCGTCATTACGCTCGAAAAGTTGAGGGAAAATGCCGCCGAGCAGGGTGTTGAAGTAATCTTTCGGAATATCTCTCCTGAGCTTGAAAAGACTATTCAAACTTTTTCGGGAAAAATTATAAAGTCCCCGGAAAAGCAAGCGAAACAACATCCGGTAGAATATATCGGCGAGAGTGTCTTTAAACTCTGGTTTGTTTTTCGCGACTTTATGTTACTTCTTGCAAATATTTCTTATTTCGGGGTTATCGCATTTTTCCGTCCGAAACTCCGGCGAAAGGGTGAGGTTATACGTCAGGCAAATTTTATCGGTGTAACTGCCGTACCGATCATTGTTCTTGTTAACTTCCTTATCGGACTTATCCTCACCTTACAGGTCGGCCTTCAAATGCGGCCATACGGAGCTGAAATCTTTATTGCTCAGCTTATAACATTTGCAATGATTGCAGAGCTCGGTCCGCTATTGACTGCGATTATGGTCGCGGGCCGCTCGGGCTCTTCTATTGCTGCCGAGATCGGTGCCATGCATGTCTCTGAAGAAATCGATGCGCTTCGGTCGATGGGTATCGATCCTGTTCCATACCTCATAATACCGAAGCTTTTTGCCATACTAATTTCGATGCCGCTCCTTGCAGCGGTTGCAACCTTCGTCGGTATATTCGGCGGTGCTGTCATCGGATTCATCAACTTTCAGATAGATTTCAACGCCTTTTATAATGAAGCGACATTTGCACTTCGATATTATGAGATAATGACGGCTTTCGTCAAGAGCATAGTTTTTGCTACGATCATTATTGTTGTTGCCTCTTATTACGGACTCCATGTCGAGGGCGGACCGGAAGGAGTCGGGAGGTCTACGACCCGTTCTGTCGTGGTTGCAATATTTTTAGTGATTGTTGCGGATAGTATATTAGGATTACTCTTTTACCTGTAGGATATATGTCAAAAGCGATTATTACAACAAAGCGCCTCTCGGCGGGATATAACGGGAATTACGTTCTCGAAGATATTTCAATTGAAATATTTGAGCATGAGATCACTGTTATTCTCGGCGTGAGTGGCTGTGGAAAAACAACGCTCCTGAAAAATCTCATCGGCTTGATGAAGCCGATTCGGGGATACATAGAAATACTCGGCAGGGAAATGACAAATATCGAGGAGGATGAATATAACAAACTTATGAAAAATATCGGAGTGCTGTTTCAGGGTGGAGCGTTACTGAATTCTATCCCGCTTTCACACAATGTTGCTATTCCTCTGGAGCAACATACCGATATACCGCCCCACCTCATCGATCGAATCGTTCGTCTAAAATTATCGCTCGTGGGACTTGGCCATGCGTATGATTATTTACCGTCCCAATTATCCGGAGGGATGCGAAAACGTGCCGCGCTGGCACGGGCGATTGCACTTGATCCGGCAATTTTATTCGCCGATGAGCCGACGGCCGGACTTGACCCCGTAACAGCATCATCCCTCGATAACCTGTTGCTCTCGTTGCGGGAACAATTGGGGATGACCCTCGTCATCGTTACACATGAACTCTCGAGTATAAGGCGTGTCGCAGATAAAATAATTTATCTTGATAAAGGGAGAGTCTTGTTCAGCGGGAAGCTGCAGAGTGCTATGGATTCGGATATCCCCGAATTACAGAATTTCTTTACGGCACAAAATATCACTTAGCGTACTGTTGTGGTTGAGGTTAGATTTCCATAGATGTCATATCCGAAAGACTGCCGGTATTGTTCGACCCACCGTCCGTTTTGCCAGGTAAAGTACGATTTGGTTGTTTTATAACCGCGAAAATCGATCCTTTCCACGTAACGCCAGTCTTCCCGCAGTGCTCCGTCCGGAAATCTGTTTTCCCTGATACGTTCGGCGGTATTCTGCTCATCATCGAATGTATAAAGGTCTCTTGCAGTGATAAGGTTGTTCACGGGATTCAGATATTCGGTTTTTATCAATCTTCCTTCTTCGTCGTACTCATATTTCTCCTCCTCGATATCCTGCCAGGTTGTTCCGGTCCAGCTTCGGGTAATCTGATTGATTCTTTTTCCGCTATCCTCGTCATAGAGATATTCGAATGCCTCTACCGGGGTCAGGCTTCTGCGTTGCATTTCATAAATATTTCTTTCGACCTTCCTGCCATCTGCATACTCATCGGTAATTTGACGATGAATCATCCATCCATTACGGGTCCAGGTGTCAAAGCTTATATCGATCAGGTTCTCCTGCTCATCATAGAAAAAATTGAATTGCCATTCATATTCCCAGCCGTTTTTCCCCGACCAGACCTGTGATACCCATCGGGTCCTCTGATTATTGTCATAGGTAAATGACTCCCGTCTCTCAGGCACCCAGTCGTTTTCCTCCCCCCATCTTTCAAACATTCGTGAGGAAAGTTCATTATTGATATTATAGGATTCTGTTTCGCGTGTAGCGAGGTTCCACATACCGTCTTCCCAGAATTGCAATACTTTTCTGATAGTCCTTCCTTCATCCGTATAGGTATATAACGTGCGCTGTGTGTTTGCCCAAGCCCCCGTTATGAGCCATTCCTGTTGTATCACTTCAGCGATTCTCTGTGCGTCGTCGTAATTTGTAAAAGTACGTTGATCGTTACGTGAACCATCGTCCGGTATCGGAACCGTTTGTGCCTGCGCGTCGGCGTACACACACAATACGCAACAGGCAAGAAAAGAAATTGTCAGATAAAAAAGTGTTTTCATAATATACACTGTATAAAGATTGAGAATTAAATATTAATCCGGTCTTCCCGGCGGTTGGGGGAATCCTTCATCGTCGCCGCTGAATATGAAATACGCGGCGGTACCTCCCCCCGCAACAACCGCTCCAATAACGACATAAAGTAAATTCCGGCTAAATCCCTGAGCTTTGGTTGAAATCCGGAACTCGTAACGGTCCAGATCGATATCACCCGGGAAATCTCTTTCAATGAACCAGAGAATGCGCTTGTTTCGACCGGGAATCACATTGCGGCCGATGTCTCCTGTGATGATACGCGGCACGACATCGTATGTCAATCCGCCGTTATCCGAGATCTCAAGAGAAACTGTGTGCTTTCGATTCATTCGT
>SL_3KL_010_SEDDRAFT_10005454_pt1 | contig 11404 bp, 21 predicted proteins | sample SodLakKL_010_SED_2_FD_10381 | JGI IMG/M metagenome (IMG submission 10381)
CTACCTGGTCCACTTATTCAACCTGGCCCGGTTCAGCTATGCTTTCCAAGTCACCACCAAGATTAACGATCCGCCCCTGGATGATCTCGATCGACCTTTCACGCCGCGCTGCTTGTTCAGGGCAATCAAGCGGTGGAGCGCTTTGCAATGTTTCAAGCGTATTGAGATATATTTGGATTAAATGTTCATCACTTCCAGGATCCGGATCCGGTCCGGCTGCCGGAGGCCCCGCGCAGCCAACTAACAAATACATTATAATAAACCCGATAATAAACGCCGCCGCCGCCAGCAAAAAATTTTTGCCTCTTTCCATTTTTTTACACCTTCCCTTTTTTAGCTTGGTATTATTTGACAATATCGGTCTGGTCGATCCACGTCCAGATCCCCGCGTGTGAATCCCCTTTGTGGAGCCTGGCATGTCCTTGCTCCATATCATCCAGCCACCTTTCAACCATTGCCCGCGCTTCTTCAGTGCTTTTTGCTTCAACTGCGAACGATCTACTTACAGTATAGGTCACCTTAACTTTCAAGACTTTACCTCCCTTCCCTTCAATAATGAACTTCATAGGCTCCAGGTCCTGGCCTGGCCTGGTCCTGGAGCCTAGCAATTCACTACTACCCTAAATAAGGATCGTAACCGTGATCGTCCAAGTCCTGCTGCCTTTTCCTTCTGAAATCGCCAGCTTCCCAAACGTGACCAGCGGACGCAGCTTCGATAGCACAAATTTCCTGAAAATACTGCCAGACGCTCTGAAGCAGCTTCTTCCTTTGTGCTTTCATTTCACGGCAAGCGCCATCATTCCAATCTAAAAACCAGTATTCAATTTCCGGCCAGTGGTCCCTGGGATTTTGTGTTAAAAACCGGAATTCGTCTTGAGGGCCACCGACGCCGATCTGCCAGCGGAAGTAGCCATACTCCTGCCCCGGAAAAGTCTCCGCAGGCACATAATCAACGGCAACGCCGAATTCCGAAAGGCTGCCATATTCTGGATCGTATGCCGCCCGCCCTTCTTCATATTTAACCAGCTTCCGGATCGCCTTCAGCCGCGATTTTAAATAATCATCGATCCGTTCGTCGCAGGTCCCTTCATCCCGCCATTTTTCAGCCATTATCCTGGTCCCCTTTCCAGTTAGGATTGTCATTAACTACAACGTGATGATACTTGCCCTTTTTCCGAGCAACCAGCAATTTTTCCGGCCGCCGGTCAATATAAAACTGCCGGACCAAAGGCCAGATAAAATCAGGGCTGGCCGGCACTGTGGACCGGCCGACGCCTTCCAATTCTGCTAAATGAATTAAGCAGATTAAAAGGGTATATTCTGTTATGTCATCTAACAGCCGCCTGACTTCCGGATCCCGTTCTGCTGCTTCTTCAACGCTAAAGTCCTTCTTTTTGTCTTCCATTGTAGCAAATCCCTCCCGATCTGATTTCACGCGCTGCCGCCAGTGCTGCCCGGCAACGCGCCTTGAAGTTTTTGACCTTCCGGATCCTGCGAAAGTGCATAACCTGAAAGGTCATTGTAGATCCTTTGCCGGTAACTGGTCCTGCCGAAGTAATAAGTTTCACTGCCGATCACCTCCCTGTTATAAAAACTTCATTTTACAAAGATCTCATTATACACTTCACGCGGCAATAAAAACCATAGCGCCGCGCGCCTGGTCCGGGTAGTTGAGATCATGCCGATCGTCGTGGCCGCCCCGTCCCGGTAGCCTGGCCTGGTTCTAAATGACCAGCGGATCTTTCCTTCAATATCCTGATGCCTGGTAAGGCTGCCGCAATCCTGGCCATCCGCGATCACATTGTAGGCTTCAGTTTTATAAGTAACGCCCCCGGCCCCTGTAAACTGCAATAATACGCGCCCCTGGCCGATCCTTTTATCCATTATGGTCCTACCCCCTTTCATAGTATTAAAACTTCCATGAGTGGCCCGGACGCCCCCGCCCTGGCCACCTTGCAAGCCTTAATCCCTGTAAATTGTTGCCCGAGATTATAACTCCCCGAGGTTATAAGTTTCCAAGACCCGGTCGGCCAACAATTCAGCGACCCAGGATCCAGTGTCCATCCCGTCGGCAGGCTGCACAACTTCTTTTATTAAAAGCCCTGATTCATTGCAACGCTGACGCAGCGCCATGTATACCCGCTTCGCTGCTGCTGCTAACTCTGCTTCAGTGATCTTGACGGTCCCGATCACGTTATCCGGCCGGTCCCCTTCAATGTCCCGTTTCCTGGCCACGTCTACAAGGACGGCAGCATGGTAAGAAATGTCAGCTTTAAATAACCCCTTGTGCCGCCTGGCCCGGTTTTTTAAACTTAAAAAATCATNTTCTAAACTTCGCAGCCGTTCACGTTCGCCCGCTCCAAACATACTCTTTACACCTCCCAATCTTCAGCTTGAAATTTCCAGCGTGATAGCTGGTTGAATGTGTAATGCTTCAAATACCGGATAGGGAAAAAGCGCTTTCCCCTGGTTTTGACCCAGGNCCCGGAAAACTGCTTTTCCAGATCGTCAAAGTCCGCAGCCGTCCAGTCGGATCTCACTGTGGCCGTGTGAATTAAAGTTTTTACTGGCCCCTTGCCCCCGAGCAAGGGAATGTAAAGCGTCCGGACCTTTTTCCTTTCAGCGATCATCAATCATCATCCTTTCCTTTTTTAATAACAAAGCGTAAATGCAAAATCCTTCAGTTGCCCATATTATGCGCCGGTAGAAAATGCTCTTGCCTACTTAAAACTCAAACTCTTCAATATCCCCCTTCCATAAAATCGTAAAGTATGAACCCGTCCCAGGCAACCAAATAAAGAAGGTCGTCGTCGAACGGGTTGCTAATGGCTACCTTATGTTCCGGCAAGTGCCTTGCAATTTCCTTTGATAGGTCTCGATGTTTAGCCCGAAGCGTTTGGTAAGCGGGTAACAACTCTTGATTGCCGGCTGCCAGAAATATAAACGCATTTACCAGGTTAGGGTCGGTTGGCTTAATTACAAACAGCTTTTCGTCCGCATCGTGCCAAACATCAGCCTGCCCCGTAAAACTGCTTTCCAGTATATCCATAACCAGCAACACCGCGGCCGCTTCATCAAGCCCTGGCGCAGGCTACGGNNNCCGGCGCAGGCGCAACCGCTTCATAACTTCCGAATTCCGGAATCGAGATCATGATGCCGCAGGCCCCTATCATTATAGCTACAACAAAAGCAACTCCCATAACTTTTAATACTTTCATTTTACTGCCTCCCTTTGTTTTCAACTTTTTTAGCCCGTTTATACCGGCGCATAATATGGGCAAATGAAGACGCCGACCAGCCAGAAATTTACAAATATTTCAATAAGCCCCTCTTTCCTTTTTTAATAACAAAGCGTAAATGCAAAATCCTTCAATAACAATGAAGACGCCGACCAGCCAGAAATTTACAAATATTTCAATAAGCCCCTGGCAAGCCATGATCTTATTAATAATGTCTAACACTGTTGATCACCTTCTTTTTAATTTTATTCTAACTGCTCATTAGGACCCGGCCGCCTGCCTGCTGCCGCCGGATCCTATCAACCGTTAGAACCATTTACAATATAGCCCCGGCCACCTGAAGCATTAACTTCCCGGCCAGGACTGTGTAAGCCCGTTCAAACTCTTCAGTGATGTCGCCCGCGCCGGTATGAGCGTGGACCTGCTCATGGAGCAATATCGGAAGCAGCTTTTCAATGTCCTTCAATAACTCCCTGGTAACTATGATCAGCTTTCCTTCAATGCCGCCCATGTCTTCAGCAACGCAGGCCGTGGTATTATTGCCCCGGCTGCTGCCTGTATTGACTGCTTCAGTAGCAACTATCTTGTCAGCAACTTTCACCGGCACTGTGAAGACTTCATAATGAAGGCCGATTATCTCCATTGCCCGGTAAAGGTTTTTTACTTCGCCCGGCTCCAGGTCCGCTTCATTATAAAATTCAGCTTCTTTTTTGCCAAGTTCTTTGACAATTTCACTGACCCGCGGCACTTCACACCAGCAGACAGCCCGCTGCCATTGCCAGGGAAGATCGATTGGATTATAACCTGCGTAGCGCAACTTTTTCGACGCGTCCGCGTCCAGGCCCTGGACGTCAATTATAACAGCATTCCTGCCAAAGACCTTGAAGAAAGCCCTCTTCCAAACGTCAAGCTGTTCAGGTTCCAGGTCGACGTAGTGCATACCGGTTTGACGTTCGAAAAAGTTATCAGGATCGACGCCTTTCCGGTCCCCTGCGAGCGCTTCCATTATGGCCACGGCCATTGCAGGATTGCTTTCCCTGGCAATAATTCGCCTGATAGGTTCCTGCAAATAGTCCCGGTCGATCATGTCCCGGTCACTGCTCAAAGCCTTTTCAGCGTCCTTATGGTCGAGGCTGTAAGTGAACAAGGCCCCTTCAATACGGCCGACTTTCGAACCATTGACGAAGATATCGCCGCCGGGCAACGTGACCCTGTCAGAAACCTTTTCCCGGTTCTTTTTGTCAAAGGCCATAAAATACGATTTGCCAGCNTCCAACTCTTCAGCATTGCAATCAAACATAACGTAGGTTCCTTTCACTTTTTTGCCGGACCCCTTTGCCGCTGCTATGTCAAAGTGCAGCATATCAACCTGATAATCTTCAGACCAAGCAATGACCGGGCTAATTCGCATCCCGCCGGACAAGATCACTGGCTGCCGCCCTTCCCTTGCTAAAACCAGAAGGGCCTGCTTCAGCCCCTTGCCAAACTTCCCGATCGCCTGATCTGACTTTTCACTAACTCCCAGGGCCAAGTGCCTTAATTCGATCCCTGGTCCTTCGTCTTTCACGACGCAGCGCCCTTCTTCATTTACATAAAGCCGCCCGCCGCAATCGTATTCAGCGCGGCTGTCCAGGTAGTTTTGTACCACTTCCCGGACTGCCTCTTCAGTGGTCCACTTCTTGACGAAATCCGGAGATATCCCTGTGCAGATCCTTTTTTCCATTTTTTGTAACCTCCATTTTTTTATAAAATTTTAACCCTTCATAATAGCCCGGCTGCCTGCTGCCTGGTCCGGGCTATTTGCAAGGTTAACCTTTTATGCAGATTTGCTTAACTGCTGAAACCCCTGACTGACAAAAAACCGGTAAACGATCCGCGCTTCTTCAATAGTCCCGCTCCAATGATAATTCTTCTTATTAACTTCAGTCCCGGTAGCAAACTTGTAAGGCACCTTCCCGTCAATATGGACTTCGTTAGCAAACTCAAAAATCCTAAAATTCAGATGATAATGGATCCCCTTAACGAGTGAGCACTCCCTGGCCATTTTTTGAAACCTCCATTTTTTATTTTAGCTTTTAAAATAAGCGTCCGGGTAAGAGCCGAAATATTTTACATAGCCTTGAGTAAATGCTTTAAAACCTTCACGCTCTAAAAACGCTTCAGCCGGCTTATTCCATAAGAAAAACGGGCCATATGTAAAAAACAATTTTACTTCCAGCACTTTGCCTTTTCCTTTAATATGCTTCACGCTTTCCAGCGTCCGGTCCTTTTCGACCTCTTTCACCTGGACGCGCATCTGCTGATCAGGGTGGCGAGGATCGTTAGTTGCTGCAATGGTCCTGCCGAGCCGTTCTGCAAGCTGCCTGACTTCCGAAGCCGACTGCTGATCAATGCTTTTAATTCCGGTATAGGTGATTTTCATTTTTTGAAACCTCCGAGTTTATATTTTTCGAACCTTTAAGGCTCATCAGCGGCCCGGCTGCCTGGTCCGGGCCACTGTCAACCTTAACTGATTGCCGCCCTTAACTTATTGTTTGCAGCGCCGTCCCAGAACCAAACCGGCCGCCCGCTTAAATAGTCCAGGGTTTGATTTGTCGAATAATCTAATTCCGAATAAAACCAGAAGTTGCCGTCCCTGGTCCTGGCCACTGCGTCGTGGAACTCTAACCAGGAAGGCTTGCTGCTGTAGGCAGAATTGACTAACTTTTTTAATTCGCCAGCGGTATAAACTGCTACAACGTAATCATGGCTAAAAAGACTTTCATATGTAACCGCGTTTTTAGGGTAAGGGTGAGTGATGACTTCAAGCGAACCGTAATTTAAAGTTGCCAGCATTTTTGAAACTTTCATTTTTTGAAACCTCCGAGTTTATATTTTTTGAACCTTCAAGGCTCATTTATGGCCCGGCTGCCTGCTGCCTGGTCCGGACCATAATCAACCTTACCAGTTCCGTTCATTGACGCGGTCAATGATTGCCCCGACGTCTTCAAGCCTTAATAAACCAAGCCTTGCCCTTTCAGCTTCTTTAATGCTTAATAACTGGTAACTTTCCCGCGGCTTGCCATTGACGTCAAAGCGCGGCTTGCTAACCAGGGTAGTGTGCTTTGTGCCTGCTCCGAAGTCAGCCCAAACTTCCTGGATTTCAAACTGCGGGAGACAATTATTATTGATTAATTCCAACGCTGCTTTCAGATTAAACCTGTAATGATTTCTGGCCATTTTTTAAAACCTCCGAGTTTATATTTTTTGAACCTTTAAGGCTCATCAGCGGCCCGGCTGCTGCCTGGTCCGGGCCACTGTCAACCTTAACTGATTGCCGCGCGCTTTTCAGTTTCGATCTCTTGACTTCCATAATAACTGCGGATTTCGTCAAGTGATAGAACCTTCCGGCCAAACTTCCGGTATGTCCCTGCTTTCCAGTACCAAGCAACCTTTTTTCCGGAGAATTTAAAACCGGCTGCTTTCAACTGGTCCTTAACAGGTTTAGTGTCCCCGGTAACCCAAAGCCAAGTGCCGCACAACTCGATTTTAATACCGGGCAGGAAGTTTATCTTTTCGACAACTTCCATATACTGGCTTGCCGTTTCCGGTGAGGCTTTTTCCTGCTTAGTGGTCGAAACCCTGCTGAACAGGTACTCAAATTCGAGGTTCAACTGGACCATGTCTTCATGATTGCCGCCGACGTCAGGGTGTAACTTTTTGCTTAGCCGCCGGTAAGCCTGCTTTAATTCGGTCCTGGTCGAAATACCCTTCAGAAATCTGATTGTCATTTTTAAAACCTCCAAGTTTTAATTTTTTGTGAAACTTAACTGCTAATAACTGCCTGCGGACGCTGCCGCCCGCAGGCAACCTTAATAGTTAAGTTTAAATGGTAGGGTTTTTGTTTCCTTCGTCTGGTCCTGGCAGCCTGTAACCTGGCCGCTCGCAGCGAGTTTCGCGTTTAAGAACCAACAAGCGCCCTAACAGCGCCCCGGTTCCCCTGTCATTTTAACGGCAAAAAAAACAATTTTAAATGACTGCCGCCCGGCCGCCTTGCCTGGCCGGGTTTTCTATTTTCCGATTTGCCGTTCGCGCTGCCGGTCCTGCTGCCCCCGGTCTGCTTTCCCTGCGCCTCTTTCAATTTCGCCTTTCCAATTGAGCCTCGGACGGTAGCGGAGAAACCCTCTTTTTGGAAAACTGCGGCTATTTTTTACTATGCGCGCCGGGCCTTGCTTTGCTTGCGGCCCCTCGGTTGTCAAAGTTCGCCTTGCCCCTTGCCTGTCTTGCAAGTTAAGTATAACACGGCCCTGCCTACCTGTCAACACATTAGCAAAAAAAATAAAAAAAAATTTTTTTACCATGATTTGACACCCCGGAGACGCCCGCCAGGCAAGCGTTTCAGGGATCCCTTTTTCTGGTAAAAAAAAATTTTTTTGCCCCGTTTGCAACTTTTTATTTTTTTTCGTCTTTTTCCCTGTTATTTACATTTTTCTGTAAAAAACTGGTAAAGGGGAACTGCTAAAACCGAACAAGTGTTTAAAAACATTTTTCCCCGCTGCAACTCTTTTAATCCCCGGACCAGGGGCTGTAAGTGGCCGGTTTATAAGGGGGCAGCCCCCGGTCCTGGGAAACTTCAATTTATTTAATGGTTCGCGTCGACGGCAGCCTGGCCAAGAATGTAACCTATGATCGGCGCGATCACAACCCAAAGCGCGTTAGGATCGATCGCCTGGCCGGTCACTTGATTAATGAGAGCGATCGCCACCCCGAAGAACATGGCCAGCACCTTCTTAGACTTCCAGAAAGGCTTGTTTGGTTCATATGGAATCTTCCAGCCATTGCCATTATTTGTCATTTTAAAAACCACCTTTCGTCCATATTAACTGACATTATGCTTATTTATTAAATCATGTCGGCGAACTCGCTGGTAAAATCCCCCATAACTGTCAAACCGGCCGTAAAATGCCCGAGAACACTACGAGCGCGCCTTCAGTTGCATTTTGCATTTGAGGCAACCCATCATATTAAACGGCATTTTAAAATCGCTTAGAAGCCGTTTTAGGGGCCACTTTTTTGCTGACATTTTTTAACTGGATGCTATGTCAATTTTTACCTGCCAATCCGAACAAGCGTTCTACATCAGTCGAGGTCCATGCGCTCGAAATCTATAAAATCAATATAATGGACCCGGCCCCTGATCTTCATTGCTTCCCTAATGGTCAAGCCCGTCTCTGGATTAACAATGTCCAGGTAAGTCCTGAAGGTCCCCGCTTCAAACGGATCCAACGGCCCCTGCAGCCTGGCCATTGCTTCAATGTTAAACCTGGCCGCGGTCAAGTCCCCGCGCGCTGCGATCTCTGTATCCTGGCCCTGGACCTGCAAAGCATAAATCCCAAACTCTGGCGAGCGGAAGGCCACTGTAGACCTGATCGGCCTTAACTCTTCCGGACCCGAATCCGCTTTCATATAATAATCAGCGTCAAGATTTCCGGTCGATCCGCCCTGGATCTGGTTTCCATATTCAAGCGTCCCGGTCCCGTGGACCCGAGATGCTGCTTCACCTTCCCCGGCTGAAACATTGCTTTTAATATCGATCCGACCTTCAGCCTGGACAGATACGGTCCGGCCGGATCCTTCAGCCTGGCCGGTCACTATAAAAACTATTAACGCAGCAAATACCACCACGGCCAGCACGGCCAGCAAAATCTGGAATGGCTTTTTAATTGCCATTATTTTCCACCTCCCTTCAGTAAGTTTGTTAGCCATGCAACCGCCTGCTGCAATGCTTCAAGCACCTGTTCAAGCAGGCCCCGATCGACCATGACAACTTCGTCCTGTTTTATCTTTTCAGCGGGCAGCTTTTCCTGGTCCGGATCTTTACTATCCGGATCCGCTGCAATGTCTTCCAGGTCCTGGTCCGGCAATGAACACACCGGAGCCGCAGGCACTTCTTCAGTTGCCTGGTCCTGGTCCTGGTCCTCTTCCGGGATCGGTCCTGCTTCTTCCGGACCGTCCGGCTCCTGCTCTAACTCTGGAGGATCCACTGGAGCCGGATCCGGAGCATGGACCTTCTCGAAGAAATCTTCAGCAACGAACCCTGAAAGCCCGTTAGCTGAAATATACCACCAGTAATACCCGCCTGCGTAGGACCCGTTCAGATCATGGTTTTTAACCTGGATAGTCTGCCCCGGTTTCACCACCCCGAGGATCGTGCCCTGGACCCCTGGCCTTTCCCGGATCCTGATATTATGGATCGTCACGTTCCTAATATAGACGGTTTTATTAAATAATTCACTCATTCCCGGATCCCCCTGCTCAACCCAGAATTTAGCCGGATTGCCCCAAAGGCTGCCGCGCCATGGAGCCGTGCCGTCCTGGTTCAATATTTCATAATGTATATGGCAATCATAATTAGGTCCCCTGTGATTAGTGCCGCCGTTAGTCCCGATCCGATCCCCCTTCTTCACGATCTGATTAACCTTAACATCGATCCGCTGCAAGTGAGCGTTCAACGAGCCGACCTTCCCGTCAGTCCCGTCAATGATCTGGCAAACAGTATTGCCCCAGGTTCCCATTCCTGAAGTCCTGGCCGCCGTGATCACCCCGTCGAAAGGCGTCAATACCGAATAACCGCAGGGCCTACCCCCGAAATCGATCCCCCTGTGAAATCCTGCAAACTGCCCCGTTCGAGGCCCGTAAGGGCTAGTGATATACCATCCGTTAGCCCGGTAAAACTCGACAGCGTTGCGCCTGGTCACTACGATCCCACCTTTCCATTATCTGGCCAGCCATTCTAAAAAAGCTGCTAACTGGCCATCAAGCAACAAGCCGATCAAAAAGGTCAATATGGCTAAAATTGATGCAATGATAACTCCCCACTTTTTGAAGTGCTGAAAACTGTTATCCCTCTTCCTTTCATTGTCTAATGCAATGCGCTCTACAGTTGCCGCCCTGGTCCGCCGTTCAGCCTGGACTTCCAAGCAAGTCTCCCTCTGATGAGTGACTAACTGCTTCAACTCTTCAATATCCCCCTGGCACTGCTTCATGATAGCCAGGTCCAGGATCATACTTCTCATAACTTCTTCAATCCGCTTAACGTCCCCTGATAGCGTGTGCACGTCTTCAGACAAGCTTCCCGCGATCCGGTTAATCCAAACCTGCAAATCTATGAAGTCCCCTGGCTGCCCCGGACCGCCTGGCCCCGGAAATGATATTTGTTCAGTTTCCCTCTTTTTATCTTTGCTGCGAGCATACCTCGATCCCTTGCTGCTGTGATCTTCAGGTGTCAAATTAACAACCCCCAGGATTAAGTTTGACGAACTGCAACCGCCCCGAGTTTGTCTTCATATTCGAGCAATATTCGCGCCAGCAATTCGTGATCCGACCCCCGGAAGCGTCCTGCTGTAATAATTGTAGCATACTTCTGGAGATCGTGCTGCTTGCCCTGGACCTGGAGAAATTCGTCAACCCCTGCCGAAGGCACATAAACTTTGATTAACTCCCGGAAACTGGTCAAGACGTTCACCGGTATAGTGATATCAACTGTAATAAACTCTTCCTTCCAAAGGTCCAGTATCCGGACTGCGATCGTATGGAGCAGATCATGGTTTCCCTTTTCCACTGTTAATATAACATGGTTCTGATCTTCCAACGGCACGGCAGAAACTTCAGCCGTAGCCCTGGCCGCCGGACTGACGATCGTCACTTTCGAAGCATATGGCCGGACATAGACAACTTCCGGTTCAGTTATGGCATAATATATCGGTAGCCATGTATACGCTCCAGCCTGCCGGGCCAATCCGACCCCCTGGCCCGCCCCGGTAGCCCTGGCGAATATTTCACCGCGCCCCGTCCCCTGGCCGGTCCCTTCACCGATCCCCGTAGCCCTGGCAATGAGCCGGACCATGCTGCGAGCCTGGCCACTGCCTGCCCCGATCCCGGTAGCCCGAATTGAAACCACGGCCAGCGAAGCCGATCCCGTGAATCCGATCCCCTGGCCGATCCCCGTAGCCCTGGAAACCACTGTTAGCCGCGATTGCGCCTGCCCGGTCCCCTGGCCAATTCCAACGGCTGAAGACGTTATGTAAACTAAGGCCCCTGCCTGCCCGCGTCCTTCACCGATCCCGGTAGCGCGCCCGTGGACCCGGTTTATTGCCTGGACCTGGCCGCGCCCTTCACCGATCCCG
>SL_3KL_010_SEDDRAFT_10005455_pt1 | contig 11404 bp, 8 predicted proteins | sample SodLakKL_010_SED_2_FD_10381 | JGI IMG/M metagenome (IMG submission 10381)
ACCTGGCCGAGGTGCTCGAGCAAGTCGGGCGACGCGAACCGGAAGAAAGCTTTCTCGAAGCCGAACACCTGCTCGAGGAAGGCCGCAATCTTTTCCTCTACGGCGATCTCGCGCTGGCCGACCGCGCCCGGCTCGAACCGCTGTTCAATGCCATCCTCGAATCACTGTTCGACCGCCTCGACCCCGATCACCGCCGCCATCGCGAACTGCGCGACCGGGTGCGCTACCAACTGTCGAACAAGTACTTCATCAACCTGTCGATCTTCCAGTCGCTGCCCGATATCTGGGCCATCGACCAGGTCTTTCCCATCGTGCCGCTCTCGCGCCTCGATGAAGTACCGACCGAACGGGCCGTGCTCGAGGACCTGACCTGCGATTCCGACGGTCGCATCGACCGCTACGTCGAACGCGGCCTGCTCGAACCCACCCTGCCGGTGCATCGTATCGCCGAAGACGAAACCTACCTGCTCGGCTTCTTCATGGCCGGCGCCTACCAGGAAACCCTGGGCGATATCCATAACCTGTTCGGCGACACCGACAGCGTCGATGTTCGCATCAATGACGGCGGCTTTGCGCTGGAAAACTCCCGCAGCGGCGATTCGGCCGACATGCTGCTGGAACTGGTCGGCTACGACCCGCGCGCACTGATGACCGCCTGCCGGGCGCGTGTGGCGAGCGCCGGCCTGGACAAGGCCGAAGCCGAGGCCATGGAACGCCTGCTGGCCGAGGGCCTTTCGGCCTACACCTACCTGGAGAGTTGAACGATGAAAGCGACCTGGATCGGACTGGGCGCCATGGGCGCCCCCATGGCCGGCCACCTGGCCGAAAGCGGCGACCTGGCCACCGCCTTCAACCGCACCCCGGCGCGCGCGGAGCAATTCGTCGCCGAACATCCCTCGATTCGCATCGCCGACAGTCCCGCACAGGCGAGTGCCGATGCCGACATCATCTTCATCTGCGTCTCGGCCGATGACGACCTGCGCGCAATTGTCGATCAGCTGGAGCCCAGCCTGGCCGCCGGCCAGATCGTGGTCGATCACTCCACCGTCTCGCCGGCGACCGCTCGTGATCTCGCCGATGCGCTCGAAGACCTGGGCGTGACTTTTATCGACGCCCCGGTCACCGGCGGCGTCGAGGGCGCCAATGCCGGGCGGCTTGCCGTCATGGCCGGGGGGGATGAGCGGGGGCTGGAAAAGGTTCGACCGGTGATGGCGCGTTACGCCCGGGTCATTCACCACCTCGGCCCATCGGGCAGCGGTCAGTCGGCCAAGGCGGTCAATCAGCTGATGGTCGCCGGCATCGCCGAAGCGGTCTGCGAGTCGCTTGCGCTGATGGAAAAACTGGCTCTGCCGCAAGAGCCGATGCTCGAATTGCTGGCCGGCGGCGCGGCTGGCAACTGGTTTCTCGACAAGCGCGGCGCGACCATGCTGGCCGATTCCTTCGAGGTCGGCTTCGACCCGAAACTGCTGCTCAAGGACCTGCGCATCTGCCAGGCGCTGTGCGCCGAAACGGGATTCGAATCCACCGTGGTTGAACAGGCCCTGACCGACTACAACCGCTTGCTCGAGTCCGGTGCCGTCGGCGGCGACATCTCTTCCCTGATCCGGCTCAAACGCAGCTGACTGGGTCAGTCGCCCGGCTCATTGACCCGTCGATGGACCTGCGGCGTTCCGGCAGTGCCGTAGTTGGCCCGCTGCGAGACGCCATCGTCCGACGGCAATGTGCCGTTGGTGTATTCCATGAAGGTCGTGACGATGGCCGGGCGACCGAGGTAGGCGTGTCCGGAGTTGGCAACCAGTGGCTCCAGGTACTCCAGGCCGCCACCAGGCCGGTGAAGCCACTCAAACCCCAGCTGCACCATGCCGGCATCCGGCAGCCGCTCGTCGAGCTCGACGTACTCAAGCGAACCTGGCACCTGGATCTGGTGTTCGATGCCGAACAGGCTGGCAGATTGTATTTCGCCGACATCGTCTTTCGCGGCACGCCGTCGCGATCCAGCACCCGCAGCTTCAGCGCCCGGATACCGCCGCCCGGGCGCTCCAGCTCACTGACCTCGATCAGGGTCTCGTATTCGTCAGTGGCAATCGCCACCGGCACGATCAGATACTGGCCCTGTCCGTCATCGGCACGCTGAATGGCGAACGCGCTGCCCATCAGCGACAGGCAAAAAAAAGGGTGGCGGCAAGCCGCCAGGAGGTTGATGCTTTCGTCATGTGTCCCCGATGCTCCCGATCACAGTCCAGGCTCCTCTGAAAGGCTCGTGCCTTTTCTGCAATGTGTCAAACCGCGCGTGGCCGTGATTTGCTTCCCACGTAACGAGCCGGCTAACATGGCTGGTTCGGAGGCCATCCGTCGGAAGCAGGCACCCATCCACCGTGACCCGAAAAACCCACGCGTTCGGTCTCTCACCCAATCAACCAGCGCCGTAACCAACGGCAGGGAGAATAGAAAAGCATGAAATGGACTTTACTGCGGGGGATGATCCTCGCCGGACTGGCGTTCTTCGCCTTCAGCTCGGTTGCCGATGACCGGGTCCCGCCGGCCAGCTGGCAGGCCGGCGTAGCCGACAACGCCACACTTCAGGCGCTGCCGAGCGCCGAGTTCGAACCACTCGACATCGAGCGGCTGGCCGCCGAAGATCGCGAGCGCGAAGCCATGGGCAAACCGCCACGCTTCGCGGTGCCGCACGAGACCTCGATCCGCGCACAGACCGGCGGTCGCTGGGACAGCCATGGCGACACCGACATCTGGCGCTTTCGCGTCAGCGCCGAAGCAGTGCTGCTCAACTTCGGCTTCCGCGATGTCGATCTGCCCGAAGGCGCGCAACTCTACATCTACACGCCCGAGGCGGCACTCAAGGGCTACATGAGCCGCTACCAGGTCATCGGCCCCTACGATGCCTCGATCAACAAGGACCACGGCGAGTTCTGGACCCCCAACCTGATGTCGGATGAGGCGATCATCGAGATCAACGTGCCGGCGCAGGTGCGCAACCGCCTGTCTCTGGAGATTGCCCAGATCAGCCAGGGCTACCGCGGTTTCGGTACGGCCGCGGCCGGTTATCGACAGTCAGCGGAAGCCGACTTCGCCGGCGACAGCAAGCAGGCATGCGAGACCGAGGGCGGTGCCCGCTCCGGCGCCTGCAACCAGGACGTGGCCTGCTTGAGCGAAGACGACCCCTGGAACGATCCGGTGCGCTCGGTCGGCGCCTACCAGCGCAGCGGCTCTTTCGCCTGCACCGGTTCGCTGGTCAACAATACCGCCAATGACCAGCGCATGCTGTTCATGACTGCCCGACACTGCATCAGCGAAAGCCAGGTGCCCAGCATCGTGGTGTACTGGAACTATGAGTGGCCCACCTGCCGCCGGCCGGGCGAGTCCGAAGGCACCGACACCAACCCGCCGGATCCGAACATGACCAATTCCGGCGGCAGCTTCCTGGCCTCGACCTCCAATCCGTTCGGCGGATGCACCGCGCCGGACGAGTGCTCCGACGTCTTCCTGCTCGAGCTCGACGATCCGGCCGACGAGGAGTTCGACGTCCACTGGGCCGGCTGGGACCGGCGTCCACCGCCGACCGCCTGCGGCGAAAGTGACAACGGGCTGACCGATGCCTACTGTGCCTCCATTCATCACCCGGGCGTCGACGAGAAGCGCATCACCTGGGTCGATACCGACATGGAAGCCGGCGATATCTCGGGTGCCAGCGGCATCCACTGGCACCCGTTCTGGCACCCCAACCCGCCGGAGTTGCCCAACATGCCCGAAGGCGGCCCGATTCCGCCGGCCGTGACCGAGCCCGGCTCCTCGGGCTCGCCCCTGTATTCCGCCGATCGTCGTTTAATCGGCGTTCTCAGTGGCGGTGAAGCCTTCTGCGGGGCGACCGGATCGGCACTGTCTGATCTCTACGGTGGCCTCTGGAATGCCTGGGACGGCATGGGCACACCCGAGACCCGCATGCGCGACCATCTCGACCCGATGGGCACCAACCCGGAATTCATCAACGGCATCGACGGGGACGGCTTTCAGCTCAACCCGGAAGCCGACAGCTTCAACCAGTGTGGCTTCGACAACCTGACCATCGAAATCGAGGTCGAGGCCCTCGGCGAGTTCGACGATCCGGTCGCCTTGAGCACAAGTGACCTGCCCGCCGGCGTCAGCGACGACTTCTCGGTCAACCCGGTCACCCCGACCGCCACCACCGAGCTGACCCTGAGTGCCTTGTCCGAAGCTGGACCGGGTGAGTTCAGCTTCCAGATTGATGGCAGCGGCGGTGATTTCGAGCAGAGCGAAACCCTGTCGGTCAGCCTGTCCGGCGATATTCCGTCTGTGCCCCAGCTCGAGACGCCAAGCGACGGCAGCCAGGACATCGGCCTGAACCCGACGTTGAGCTGGACTGCCGCAACGGAGGCCGAGACCTACCAGGTGGAAATCGCCACCGACAGCGAATTCTCCGACGTGATCTACGGTGCAACCGTCGAAGGCACCAGCCACGCGGTTGAAAGCGAGCTCGAAACCGGTACCGACTATTTCTGGCGCGTTTCGGCCGACAACATCTGTGGCGCAAGCGACTGGAGTGACGTCTTTGCCTTCAGCACCCGGCTCGAGCCGGTGCTCGGCCTGACCATCGATGAGCTCGACATCACCGTCGGTCTCGGCGACACCGCGAGCGCGTCGTTCGACATCTCAAACGAAGGGACCGGCAACCTGGTCTGGGCGATCGAAACCGATGCGCTGGAGAACGGCGGCAGCCGCTCACACGACCCCGAGCTCGACGAAGAACTGGAACTGCCCGAGTTCACCATCGTGTCTCCGGCACTGGGTGGCGAGCCGGTTGAAATCACCGTGCCGGCCGGCCAGGCCACCCGCGGCGAAGTCACCGGTTTCAGTTTCGTCGGCACTGCCACCGGCCAGGGCGCCAACGCCACCTGGGCGTCGGATACCTGCATGGTTGTCGAAGCGCCGGATGGTACGAGCTTCACCGTCGGCGGGATCAGCGGCAGCTTCCCGGGCTGCGATGTCAACGACTGGGACTTCCAGGGCAGCGGCTCCGGCGAAGACGGCACCTACGACAGCGTGCACGACGATGTCTTCGACCCGGCCGTCGACGACGAGGGCGTGTGGACCTTCACCTTCATCCACGACTGGGATTCCAGCTCGGCGGCCGACATGACCTGGACTGATGTGACCGTAACCCTGCACAAGCAGCCGTTGCCGGTCTGCGCCGACGAGATCACGGGAGTCAACTGGCTGAGCGTCGACCCGGATACGGGCAGCGTGGCCGAGGGCGATTCGGATACGGTCAACGTGACCGTCGACGCATCGGGCCTGGACGAGGGCGAACACATCGCCTACCTGTGCCTGACCTCCAACGATGTCGACAACGAGTTGACCATTATTCCGGTCATTGTCGAGGCAGCCCAGTTGATCATTCACCAGGACCGCTTCGAGGAAACCGACTGACGGGACCCTGTGACTGAGCTAGCATGAAAAAGGCCGGGCACTGCCCGGCCTTTTTCATGGAGGGGGTTTGGCACCGCTGCGCCATCCCGGGCCTTGCGCTCCGGTCGGCGACGGCAGCTGCTCGCCTTACCCGTGCCGGTCAGTCCCGCCGATCATCTTCGGCGCGAGCCGCCTTGTCACGCAGCTGGTTGAAATACGCCAGCTTCTCCTTCGCCATGACCCCGCCCAGCAGCACCAGCGCGACGAGGTTGGGCGCGGCCATCAGGCCGTTGAAGGTGTCGGCGATATCCCAGATCAACTCCAGCGCACCCACCGAGCCAAGAAACACGAACAGCAGGAACAGGATCCGGTAGGGCATGACCACACGGCGGCCAAACAGGTACTCCCAGCTCTTTTCGCCGTAGAAGTTCCAGGTGAGCATGGTGGTGTAGGCGAAGAAGATGATGGCGATCAGCACCACGTAGCCGCCCAGACCGGGCAGGCCCTGGGTGAAGGCCTGGCTGGTGAGTACGGCACCGGTGACGACCTGGCCGCTCTCGTCGGTGCTGCCCAGCACACCGGTCACCAGGATGACCAGGGCCGTCATGGTGCACACCACCAGGGTATCGATGAACACCTCCCATACGCCCCAGAACCCCTGGCGAAACGGCTGGTTGCGNGCCTGCGCATGGACGATGGAGGCCGATCCCAGCCCGGCCTCGTTGGAGAAGATGCCGCGGGCAATGCCGTAGCGCACCGCCATCGCAACCGAGGCGCCGGCAAAGCCACCCACCGCCGAGGCCGGCTGGAAAGCATGCTGGACGATCATGACCAGCGCCGGCCAGATCTCGGTGACATGAATGGCCAGGATGCCCAGCGAACCGACCAGGTAGGCCACCGCCATGACCGGGACGATTTTCTCGGCGGTCACCGCAATCCGGCTGATGCCGCCCAGCGTGACCGCCCCGACCAGCAGCACCAGCACGACACCGGTCAGCCAGGTTGGAATACCGAACCCGGTGGCCGCCGACTGAGCCAGGGTGTTGGACTGCACCATGTTGCCGATGCCGAAGGCGGCCAGACCGGCGAAGAAGGCGTAGAGCACGGCCAGCCACTTCCACTGGCTGCCCAGCCCCTTCTCGATGTAATAGAACACACCCCCGGAAACACGCCCGTCGTCATCGATATGGCGATACTTCAAGCCCAGGGTGGCCTCGGCCATCTTCGTGGCCATGCCCACCAGGGCAACCATCCACATCCAGAAAATCGCGCCGGGCCCACCCAGCACGATCGCCGTGGCCACACCGGCGATATTGCCCACGCCGATGGTCGCCGCCATGGCCGAGGTCACGGCCTGGAACGGAGTAATGGCCCCCTCCTCGGTGCTGGCGCGGCGGCGAAACACCTGGCCAAAGCTGTGCTTCCAGGCGTGACCAAGATGGCGAAACTGGAAGAAACCCAGACGAATGGTCAGGTAGATGCCGGTACCGACCAGCAGGATCATGAACGGCGGTCCCCAGACGATGCCGTTGAGCCAGCCGTTGGCGGCAATGATGAGATCGAGCATGGTGGAAATCCCTCGGTTATTGATTATTAGCGCTAGCCTAGCCGAAACCGGGCCCGGGCGCATAGCCCGCAGCGGCCATCAATCATCGCGCGTCATCAGTTCGATGATCTGATCGCGCCGTTCGGTGGCATCAGCGTGGCCCAGGACAATCAGTTCCCGGCAGAATTCGGCTTCGAAGAGCAGGTAGCCGACCAGGCGGCCCGTGCCGGCACCGATACCCCTTAGCAACGCTCGAACGCTGGCCGGCAGGCGATGAACATGGCGGTCAGCGACCTCGCGCAGATCGGCCGACGGGCGCAGCAGCAGGGTGTCAACCCGGCGCAGCCCGGTCACAGCGCGGTTACCCGACGGAATGGCGCTCAGCGTTTGATTGTCGCGTTCGACACGCTCGAGGTCGCGCGACAGGTGGTCCATGAAGATCACGTCGAGCAGGTAGCCGCCGATATCGCCGAGCTCCGGATAGGAAGTCCGAGTCTCGGGTTCCGGATCCGGCCGCTCGTCACGCGTACCGATGACCAGCAGTCGATCGGCCCCCGCACGCAGTGCCGGCTCCAGTGGCGCGGTCTGGCGCATGCCGCCGTCGCCGTAGTATTCGTTACCGATGCATTGGGCCGGGAACAGCAGCGGTAACGCGGCGCTGGCCAGCAGGTGACGATGATCGATGCGGGTGGCAAGACCGGCCTGGCGCGTGGCCTGCCAGGGACGCAGCGACGAAGCACCCTGGTAGAAGGAGACGGCACGGTTGGTGGTGTAACCGGAAGCGGTGATGAACAGCGCGCGAAGATGTTCCTGCTCGATGGAGCGCTTGATACCATCCGGCTGCAGCTCGCTTTCAAGTAACTGCGCCAGCGGCTGGTTGTCGAGCAGGGAACGCGGGTTGGCCACCCCCAGCCCGCCCAGTGTCATCGCCGCCAGCCAGTGCAGCCCGCTGGCCAGGTTGTGCCGCCAGCCGGTGCGATAGACCCGCTCACAGCGCAGCGTGCCCCAAAAGTGTTCCAGACGATTGACGGCGTGACGAAAATCACCGGCATGGCTGGCCAGTACGCCGGCATTGATCGCCCCGGCCGAGATACCGGCCACAACTGGAAACGGCAGCGTCTTGCTGGGCAGCAATTCGGCCAGCGCCTTGAGCACACCGACCTGGTAGGCGCCGCGGGCTCCCCCGCCCGGCAGGATCAGCGCCGGCGGCGCATGCACGGGGTGTCGGGGCGAGTCCGCCATTCTCCTGTCAACCGCAATGACGGCGGCAGCAGGCCATCAGCCGCCGCTCAGAACCATGGCTTCGTGACCGTTGTCGAGCAGCCGGCGCCTGGCGCTGTTGGCCTCGCGCGCGTTGTCGAACGGCCCCACTCGCACGCGGTGCCAGGTCACCTCGTTGACGGTGACCGCCTGTACCCGCGCTTCCACGCCGAGCAGGGTCAGTTCCGCTCTCAGGCTCTCGGCATCGGACGATGACCGGAACGATCCGACCTGCAGCAGATAGGAATCCTGCTCGGCCGGCTCGGGCCGNTCGCGGGCGCGCTCCTCGAACTCCTCGCGCGGCACCACCACCTCGATCTCCGGCAGGACGGTGAAGAAGTCGTACTGACGGCTGCGCGACTCCTCGCCGGGTTCGGCGATGGCCGGCTCGTCATGACCCGCGGGCAATCCCGGCGGGGTGTCGCTGCCGCTGGGCAGGTAACCACCAATCCATGCCAGGGTGGCAATGCCGAGCCCACAGATCATGCCGGCCCCGAACAGCATCAGCCCGTTGAGTGCGGGCGCCGAGCCCCCTCTCCTTGCCTGTCGCCGGGCCACCTACATTTCCCTCGGCGCCGACACGCCGATCAACTTCAGACCATTGCGCAGCACCTGGCCGACGGCGGCCACGAGATTGAGACGGGCATTGCGCAGATCGTCATCGTCGACAAGGAACACGCTGGCGTTGTAGTAGGTATGAAAACGCGAGGCGAGCTCGTGCAGGAAATGCGCCAGGATATGCGGCGAACGCTGGCGCGCGGCACTCTCGATCACCTCCGGGTAACGGCCGACGGCGCGCAGCAGATCCTGCTCGTGGTCGCTTTCCAGGCGCTCTATGCAGGCCTCGCCGATGGCCTGGTTGTGACGCAAGCCGCGGCTGTCGAGTTCGCGGAACACGCTGGAAATGCGCGCGTGCGCATACTGAATGTAGTAGACCGGGTTCTCGTTGGCACGCGACTTGGCCAGGTCGAGATCGAAATCCAGGTGCTGCTCGTGCGAGCGCATGACATAGAAGTAGCGCGCGGCATCATTGCCGACCTCATCGCGCAACTCGCGCAGGGTAACGAAACTGCCCGAGCGCGTCGACATCTGCACCTTGCGCCCGGCGCGGTAGAGGACGGCGAACTGAACCAGCTGGAATTCCAGGCGCTCGGGATCCTCGTCCAGCCCCCGGGCGGCTGCCTTCAGGCGCGGCACGTAGCCATGGTGGTCGGCCCCGAAAATGTAGAGCGAGGTACCGCGACAGCGATCAAGCTTGTCGAGCAGGTAGGCAACGTCGGATGCGAAGTAGGTCGTGCGCCCGTCATCGCGCACCACCACGCGGTCCTTGTCGTCGCCCAGGTCGGTGGCGCGAAACCACTTCGCGCCGTCCTTTTCGTAAATCCAGTCCATCTTCTCGAGACGCTCGATCGCACGCGACAACGCGCCGCTGCTTTCCAGGCTGCGCTCGGAAAACCACTGGTCGAACTCGACGCCGAACGCGGACAGGTCATTGCGGATGTCGTCGAGCATGGTTTCCAGGGCGATGCCGAAGCAGGCCTCGTAACCATTTTCGCCGAGCAGTTCCCGGGCGCGCACGATGAGGGCATCGATGTGCCGCTCGGGATCGCCCCCGTCGGATTCATCCGGGGGGAGACCGTCGAGCACCGCCGTTTGCGAATGCCTCAGATCGTCGCCGTGGCGTTTGCGCACCTCGCGGGCGATGTCGTAGATGTAGTCACCGCGGTAGCCGTTGTCGGGGAAGCGCACGGATTCGCCGCTCAGTTCCAGGTAGCGCATCCACACCGATACCGTCAGGATGTCCATCTGCCGGCCGTGATCGTTGACGTAGTACTCCCGATGCACGCGGTGGCCAGCCGTTTCGAGAATGGCACTGAGGCTGGCGCCGTAGGCAGCACCGCGACCGTGACCGACATGCAAGGGCCCGGTGGGGTTGGCGCTGACGAATTCCACCAGCACCTCGCCGCGTGTGCCGGGCGGCTCGCTGCCGTAGCGATCGCCGTCGGCCAGCGCCGAGCGCAGCACGATCTTGAAGTAATGGGCGCTGGCAAAGAAGTTGAGAAAACCCGGCCCGGCGATTTCGACACGCTCGACACGCTTCGACGCCGGCAGCCGTTCGACAATGCGCTCGGCCAGGGCACGCGGGTTCATGCGGGCGGTTTTCGCCAGGCGCATGGCGACATTGCAAGCATAATCGCCGTGCCCCCGGTCGCGGGTGCTTTCAACGTCGAATGCCGGTTCCAGTTCGGCGGGCAACTCGCCCTCGCGCTTGAGATAACCCAGCGCCTGGCTGATCAATTCCTCGATATGGGCACGCATGTTTTGCCAAAGGGACGAAACAGCGGGTATTGTAACGGCGCCCGGGCTTTCAGGGAGCCCCCGGCGAACGACCGGTTATCCACACAAGCTGTGGATAACTGTGTGAACAGTCTTGGGAAGACCGAGCTCAACACCCACCATCACTACCATGGGAGCAGATTGAACAAAATCTGCCACTCTCATGAAGAGTTGTAAATCAATGAGTTGCGAGCCAATGCTGTACGGAAGTCACTGCCCGGCTCGCTAAGCGGCTGATTCACCGTAACCGGCCCCGGATGTGAATAACATGCCACGGCAAGGATGATCAAGATGCACACAAGAGATTTTCAGCAACACCGGCCAGAGCTGGGTGAGCGGGTCTGGATCGATCCGGCAGCCGTTGTCATCGGACGAGTCAGACTCGGCGACGACGTCTCGATCTGGCCCGGCGCGGTCCTGCGCGGCGACGTCAACTACATCGAGGTCGGTGCACGCACCAATATCCAGGATGGCACCATTTGCCACGTCACCCATGACGGGCCCTACTCACCCGGCGGCGAACCGCTGGTTCTCGGCGAAGACATCACGGTCGGTCACGGCGCCATCCTGCACGCCTGCCGCATCGGCGACCGCTGCCTGATCGGCATGGGGGCACTGGTACTCGACGGCGCCGTCATCGAGGACGACGTCATGCTGGCCGCCGGCAGCCTGGTCAGCCCCGGCAAGCGGCTGGAATCGGGCTGGCTCTACCGCGGCCAGCCGGCAAGGCCGGCGCGCGAGCTGACCGAACGCGAACTGGAGATGCTGCGCTACTCGGCCGCCAACTACGTGCGCCTGAAGGACGAGTATTTGAAATAG